>OBLI01001170.1_pt1 | contig 26339 bp, 20 predicted proteins | sample 1519701 | NCBI WGS metagenome assembly OBLI01 (sample SAMEA3663005, study PRJEB22513) | pig gut metagenome | biome: pig gut; feature: pig-associated habitat; material: faeces | place: France | collected 2012
TATATATACGCAATTGGACAATTAGACAAGACAAAATCGAGTAGCCAAATTCGGTTCAATGGATAGTCGAATTCGTTCATTAGACAAATTGGTGGACAAATGGAAAAGGCTTTTTGGGATAAATCTGCTCCTTTTCTTGCCTATTTAGCCGAAAGCGTGTACTTTTGAGGCAACTTAAATTCTTAATTCATGATGACTAACAGAAGAGACTTTTTGAAAAGTGCCTCCTTGCTGACTTTGGGAGGTCTGTTTGCCGGAAAGGCAACGAGTGTGTATGCGTCGAATGGTAGCGCTTCGCCCGTGGCGAATGCGTCGAAGACAATCGGTTTGCAAATCTATTCTTTATCCAAGGAGTTGTATGAGGATGTGCCGGGTGGCTTGAAGAAGGTGAAGGCGATGGGCTATACCAACTTGGAATTAGCTGGCTATAAAGAGGGTAAGATCGGTGGCGTGGATATGATGGAGTTCAAGAAGATGGCGGAGGATGCCGGCTTGAAGATCACCAGCTCGCACGTGAATCCCCCGACGAGAGACTATACCAAGGAGAGTTTGCCTAAGATTCAGGAGTATTGGAAGCGCACGGCGGATGATCATGCGAAGTTGGGCGTAAAATACTTGATCCAGCCCGGACAGCCTACGACACGTAGCATCGAGGAGACGAAGTATGTCTGCGAGGTGTTCAACGAGGCGGGTAAGATCGTGAAGGCAGCTGGCATTCCGTTTGGCTATCACAACCATGAGATGGAGTTCGCGAAGGTGACGGCTGGTGGCACGGAGTCGAAGTTTGGTCGTCGGGTGCGCGAGGGCGAGTTGATCTATGAGCTCTTCCTGAAGAACACCGATCCATCGTTGGTTTTCTTTGAGATGGATGTTTATTGGGCAGTGATGGGTCAGCAGGATCCGATCCAATGGTTGAAGAACTACAAGGATCGCATCAAGGTGCTCCACATCAAGGATCGGGCCGTGTTAGGCGATTCGGGCATGATGAACTTCGAGAAGATCTTTGCGCAGGCGGCTGCCAATGGCATCAAGGATTACTTCGTGGAGTTGGAGCGTATGCCGGACGGACGCACGCAGTTCGAGGGCGTAAAGGGTTGCGCCGACTATTTGTTGAATGCGCCTTTCGTGAAGTAACATGCTGACGAGAAGACAATTTATCGGCTCCGCCCTTATGGGGGCGGGGTCGTTTTTGCTCTTAGGCTGCAAGCCAAAAGGAGGCGATGCGCTTCCGGAGGATGGCGCTTATGTCACGGCGGAGACTGCCTATGGCAAGGTGAGAGGCATTCGTGAGTTGGGTGTCAACATCTTCAAGGGCATTCCGTATGCCGGATCGGTCTCTGGAGAGCACCGTTTCGGGCGACCGGCACCGCTGAAAGCGTGGAGTGGTGTGCGGGATGCCTTGCAATTAGGTACGCCTGCGATGCAATTGCCTACGACCGTGTATGGCAAGGATGAGCCGGCTCCGGGCGAGGATTGCCTCTTCTTGAATGTTTGGACGCCTGCGAATGATGGGGCGAAACGTCCCGTGGTGTTCTATAATCATGGAGGCGGTTACGCTACCGGCTCGGGAGGATCTCTGGCACAGGATGGGGCGAACTTGGCACGTCATTTCGATGTGGTGGTGGTCGAGACCAACCATCGCTTGAACATCTTTGGTTTTCTCTATCTGGGAGCGATTGCTGGTGAGGAGTATGCCACCTCGGGCAACAACGGCATTCTTGACATTGTGGAGGGTTTGAAATGGGTCAAGACCAATATCGCCCAGTTCGGTGGCGATCCGGACAATGTGATGATCTGTGGAGAGTCGGGTGGAGGCTATAAGACCTCTATATTATATGGTATGCCAGCAGCAGCGCCCTATTTCAATAAGGCTTCTATTGAGAGTGGTCCCGGTTTGCGGGTCAACTCCTTGGAGACAGCCGCTATGGTTGCTGAGTTGACCTTGAAGGAGTTGGGCATCGCTAAGCATGATTGGCGCAAGCTTTTCGAGGTGCCTGCTGAACAGCTCTTTACCATTCATGGGCAGATGAATAACTTTTTGCAGGGAAAAGCCTTGAAAAAGGGGGAGCGTTTTGGTTTCGCCCCCGTAGTGGATCAAGTCTCCCTCTTGGCACATCCTTTTGTGCCTGCGGCTCCGGCATTGTCGAAAGAGAAGCCGGTGATGGTGGGGTGGAACGCCGATGAATACATCTTCTTCCTGATGACTGGTGGCAACTTGGAGCCCTTGAAGTTAGGCGCCAAGGAGGACAAGCGGGTGGTAGAACTGTTGCGTCCGCAGTATGGAGCTCATGCGGAGGAGATCGTGCGCACCTATCGGCGTTGTCGTCCGGAGGCTACGGCTTCGGAGCTTTATGTAGCGATCACCTCGATTGCTATGATGGGATTAGGCTCGATTGAAATCGCAGAGAAAAAGACCCGGCAAGGAGGTGCTCCTGCTTATCTCTATAACTTCTGTTTCCAGCATGGGGGCAAGGTGCCCGGTACGGATTATCCGATGAGCACCCCTCATGCGATGGACATCGCCTATAAGTTTGACAATGCTGAGGCGGGTGGTGGCTTGACCGGCGATCGCCCGGAACGTATGCAGGCAGCGCATGCTTTTGCTTCGCTTTGGACCTCGTTCGCCCGCAACGGTCGTCCGGGCACGGCGGAATTGCCTGAATGGCCTGCTTATGACTTGGAGCGTCGGGCCATGATGCGCATCGATGTCCCCTGCTCGGTGGTTGAGGATCCCCATCGAGAGGAGCGGGAGATGTGGACAGCATTGGGCTATATCGAGTCCTGAACGTCGGATGAAAGCGGAAAATGCCTATCTTTGCTTCCCGAAAAAGCAGAGATAGGCTGCAATTGAAACGAACGTAAAAAATAGAACCAGGAATATGCCATTAAATTTGCAACAGAACTTGCCGGCGATCGAGCTGCTCAAGAAAGAACATATCTTCGTGATGGATTCCTTGCGGGCGGAGAAACAAGATATCCGTCCGTTGCGAGTAGTCGTATTGAATTTGATGCCGCTGAAGATTACGACGGAGACCGATTTAGTGAGACTCTTGAGCAATACCCCTTTGCAGGTGGAGCTTGATTTCATGAAGATCAAGGGGCACACACCTAAGAACACGCCCGTGGAGCACATGCGAAAGTTTTATAAGGACTTTGAGTCGATTCAGGGGGACTATTACGATGGTATGATCATTACTGGAGCACCTGTGGAGCAGATGCCTTTTGAGGAGGTGAGCTATTGGGAGGAGGTGGCCCATATCTTTGATTGGGCACGTACGCATGTGACCTCTACCTTATATATCTGTTGGGCCGCGCAGGCGGGTCTTTATCATTTCTTTGGTGTGCCTAAATATGACTTGCCGGCAAAGATGTTCGGTGTTTTCCGCCATACGATCCGTGAGCCCTTCACACCAATTTTCCGTGGTTTCGATGATGAGTTTTATGTACCGCATAGCCGACACACTGAGGTGAGACGAGAAGACATCCTGAAGGTACCCGAACTGACCTTGCTTTCGGAGAGTGAGGAGAGCGGTGTGTATATGGCGATGGCCAGAGGTGGTCGTGAGTTCTTTATCACCGGCCATTCGGAGTATTCGCCCTATACACTCAACGATGAGTATGTGCGAGATCTGGGTAAGGGACTGCCGATCAGCAAACCGAAAAACTATTATCGCAATGACGATCCCTCGCTGGGACCTGTCGTGCGTTGGCGAGGACATGCCAACCTGTTGTTCACCAACTGGCTGAACTATTACGTCTATCAAGAGACGCCTTATCGCATCGAGGATATTCAACAGTTGGGTGACTTGCGATGAGAAGTGAGGGTTGTCGTCCGATCGAGCTGTTAGCGCCTGCGCGGGATCTCCTTTGTGGCAAGGAGGCGATCTTGCATGGAGCGGATGCGGTTTATATTGGTGCGCCACGTTTTGGCGCTCGCTCGGCGGCAGGAAATAGCGTTGAGGACATTGCGGAGCTTTGCGCTTTCGCTCATCTTTATGGGGCACGTATCTACGTGGCGCTCAATACGATCTTACGAGAGGAGGAGCTGCCGGAGGCTGAGCGGCTGATTCATCAGCTCTATGCGGCCGGGGTGGATGCTTTGATCGTGCAAGATATGGGAATCACCCAACTTGATTTGCCACCAATCCCGCTCCATGCCAGCACACAGATGGATAACCGCACACCGGAGAAGGTGCGCTTCTTGGAGGAGGCAGGCTTCACGCAGGTAGTGTTGGCTCGGGAGCTCACCTTGGAGCAGATCCGTGGGATTGCGGAGCAGACCTCCGTGCCTTTGGAGGTTTTCGTGCATGGAGCGTTGTGCGTGAGCTACAGCGGGCAATGCTATCTGAGCGCAGCCCTGAATGGACGCAGTGCCAATCGAGGGGAGTGCGCCCAACTGTGCCGTCTGCCCTATCGCATGATTGATGCGGAGGGGCGGGAGATCGCTTCCAAAAAACATTTGCTCTCGCTCAAGGATATGAATCGCAGCGATCAGCTGGAAGCGCTGTTGGATGCCGGTGTTTCTTCCTTGAAGATTGAGGGGCGACTGAAGGAGGTCTCTTACGTGAAGAATGTGACAGCCTATTACCGCCAGCGATTGGATGCGATCTTTGCCCGGCGGACGGAATACCGTAGATCCTCCTATGGGCGAAGTCATTTTGATTTTGAGCCTGCTCTGGAGAAGAGTTTTAATCGAGGGTTTACTCCCTTTTTCTTGTATGGCCGTCGGGCAGACATTACCAGTTTTGATACGCCGAAGTCGCTGGGAGAACCGATTGGCACGGTGAAAGAGCTGAAAGGCAACTCCTTCACGATCGCTGGGGTAAAAACTCTGCATAACGGCGATGGCTTGACCTTTTTCAATGAAAAGGGGGAATTGGAGGGCTTTCGGGTGAACCGGGTGGAAAACAACCGGGTCTTTACGCTCGATCGGCCGGTGATCCGTCCCAAAATGGCCCTTTATCGGAATGTGGATCAGATGTTTGAGAGTGTATTAGCTAAGCCATCCGCAGTGCGTAAGCTGGCGGTGGAGATGACCTTTTCTGACAATCCTTTTGGTTTTACTTTGAGCTTGAGTGAGGAGAGTGGTGCCCGTATCTCTATCGTGCGACCTTTCCAGAAGGAATTGGCGCGCACGGATCAGTCAGCCAATATCCGTACCCAGTTGGCTAAGTTGGGCAATACGCCTTTCGAGGCTTCAGCCGTGGAGGTGCAGCTGAGCGAGCCTTGGTTTGTGCCCTCCTCACTGTTGGCGGAGATGCGTCGGGAGGGTGTTGAACGGTTGTTGGCTGCCAAGCGCATTCGTTATCGACGCGAGGAGCAGAGATTTACACCGACCCATGCGCAGTTCCCGGAGAAGCGGCTTACCTATCTCGGCAATGTGGCGAATAGCCGGGCGGAAGCTTTTTATCGGGTGCATGGTGTGGAGCAGGTGGAGCCGGCCTTTGAGCAACGGCCTCGTAAGGAGGTGCCGTTGATGTTCACGAAACATTGTTTGCGTTACAGCATGGGGTGGTGTCCGAGGCATCAAAAAGGAAAATCTCCCTTTAAGGAGCCCTATTTCTTGCAATACAAAGAGACCACTTTGCGCCTGCGGTTCGATTGTGCGAACTGCCAGATGTTGATCTATCAATCTGAAACAAAATAAGCGATACGTATGAAAGTAATGATGCGAAAAATCTTTGTAGGACTGTTGGGACTGCTTCTCTTCACTGCTTGTGCGGAGAAACCGTTGGATCCAAACAAACCGGTTTATGTAACGGTGAAAACCACAATGGGCGATGTGACTGTTGTGTTGTATGATGACACGCCTTTGCACAAAGAGAACTTTATCCGTCTTTGTCAAGCAAACGCCTACGAGGGGTTGCTGTTTCACCGGGTAATCAAGGAGTTTGTGATGCAGGGGGGTGACCCGGAGAGTATTGCCCATGAGCCGGGTGTGCTTTATGGAGAAGGTTACGGTGGCTATACAGTGCCTGCGGAGATCCTGCCTAACCATTTCAACAAACGTGGTGCCTTGATCGATGCCAAGGAGATTGATGCGGACAATCCTGAGCGTGCCTCTGCTGGTACCCAGTTTTGTTTCGTGCAGGGCAAGGTGCTCAACGACGAGGAGCTGGCGCAGAAAGAGGCCCGTATCAATGAAATCCGTCGCAATTGGCTTTATTATAAGCTCCGTAAGGAGTTGACGCAGCAAGATCCGGCCTTGGCGGCCGATTCAGTGGCGTTGGATAGCCAAGTAGCTATTCTGTTGGAGGACACCTTAGCGGCGATGGGGCCCTATGTAATTCCTGCCGACCGTCGGGAAATCTACAAGACTATCGGTGGCGTGCCCCATCTGGATGGTTCTGTGACGATCTTTGGTGAGGTAGTAGAGGGCTTCGATGTCGTAGAAAAGGTCACGCTTATGAAGACGGATAAGAATGATCGCCCCTTGACAGATGTGATTATCAAAGGCACGAAGGTTTTTCAGCGCTAAAATAACTTCTGAAAAAAGAGAAAAAAGAGAATATATATCGAAAAAATAGTATAGATTCTCTATATTTGTGGCCATATTTGTGCCTGCGAACAATGAAAATAGCTTATCTGTATGCTTTCTGCTGGTTTGTTTTGCTTTTCATCTTGGGTTGTGTACCTGAGGAAGGGCGGAAACAATACGTGATAGGTGTTTCTCAATGTGCGATGAACAACGCCTGGCGGCGATCTATGATTCAAGACATGCGGGTGGAGGCTTTGAACCATCCGGAGCTGGTGTTAAAAGTGGCGGATGCTGATCGCAACTCGACCTTGCAGATTGAGCAGATTGAGCGATTCATTCGGGAGCGGGTTGATCTTTTGATCATCTCGGCCAACGAATCGGAACCTTTGACTCCTGTAGCGATCAAGGCCTATCAATCGGGAATCCCCACCATCATCCTGGAGCGTAAGATAGAGAGTGATCAATACACTGCTTTCATCGGTGCGGACAATTTTGTCATTGGTCGTCAAGCCGGTGTCTATGTACGTAGCTTGTTGAGCCAGGATCCCGATGCTGAGGTTTGGGAGATCTGGGGTGTACGAGGTGCCTCGGCCTCCTTGGAACGTCATGGGGGATTCTTAGATGCACTTGATGATGAGGTGCTACCCAATATCCGGGAGATTGATGGCCAGTGGGAACCTGACTCTGTAGCTGTCGCTATCGCTGCCATCCCTGATCTATCCAAAGTGCGAGTTGTCTATGCGCACAGCGACATGATGGCCCTTGCTGCTCGTGAGGCGATCGCCCAACGTGACTCAACTTTGCTTTCCCGGATCCATTTCATCGGTATTGATGGCCAATTAGGAAAGGGACTGGGTGTGGAGGCAGTGGTCGAGGGCAAATTAGATGCCTCTTTCTATTATCCATCCGGGGGAGGAACAGCCATGAAGGTGGCTTGGCAGATCCTGAGTGGTCAGGCACATTCCAAGAACTATGCTTTAAACTCCGCCATGATTGACAAGGACAATGCAGGGACGCTTTATCTGCAGCTGGATCGTCTGGAGGAATATCAACATCAGGTGAGCGTGCAGAAAGAGCAGGTCGATGACTTGCTTCATCGCTATAAGTTTCTTCGTAACTCCTTGCTCATCATTTTGTTCTTGATTGTGATGCTGATCATTTCGTTTGGCTATTTAGTTTCTGTTTTTCGAAAATCCCGAAAAATCAATAGTTTACTCCGTGAACGTAATCGACTCGTGCGTCAGCAACGGGAGGAGTTGGCTGAAGCCAAACGGCAGATCGAGGAGGTGACAGCCCAGCGCCTTAAATTCTTCACCAATGTCACGCATGAGGTGAAAACCCCGCTCACGCTCATCCTTGGTCCGATCAACAAGATGGAGCAGGATGCCCCAGAGGGAGCTTTTGCCGATGACATACGAATCATCAAGAAGAATGCCCAACGGCTGCGACGAGTGATCGAGCAGTTGCTGGATTTCCGCAAGATTGAGTTCAACAAAATGGGACTTCGGGTCAGCCGCACGGAGTTCGTTGGGTTCACTGCTGAAATCAAAAGTTGTTTTGACTCGCTGGCTGAGAGCCGGAATATTACCTATCAGTTTGAGCATGAGATGCGTGCACTCACCCTTTGGGTTGATACGGATAAGATGGAGAAGGTGTTGACGAATCTGCTTTCCAATGCTTTCAAGTTTACGCCGGAGGGTGGCAGTATTTGCATTCGTCTCTGTGAGCGAGACGAAGAGGCCGTTCTTTCGGTCGAAGACAACGGGGAGGGGATTCCCCCGGAGAACTTGCGGGTAGTCTTCGAGCGCTTCTTTACCAGTGGCCATGGTTACACTACCGGTACGGGTATCGGTTTGCACTTGGTACGTGAATTTGTGCAGATGCACAAGGGACGTGTCGAGGTGGAGAGCATCCCTCGGAAACGCACCTGTTTCACTGTGCATCTTCCCAAGGGACAGGCACATTTCGATGCTTCTTGTGTTTTTCTCAATGAGACCTTGGACTCTGCGTCCGGTTTTGTTGATCCGGAGCCGGAGGTGATTCAAGAAAAGTTGAACCGTACCTATGACCAGACAGTGCTGGTGGTGGAGGATGACAGCGAGATCCGTCCCTATCTGACAAAGGAACTCAGCACCAACTTTCGGGTGTTGGCCGCTGAGAATGGACGGAAAGCATTGGAACTGCTGAGGTCGGAATCTGTCGGGTTGATCCTGACCGATGTGATGATGCCCGAGATGAATGGTTATGAGCTTTGCCAGCAGGTAAAGTCGGATATTGCCTTCAGCCATATCCCTGTGATCCTATTAACCGCTTTAGGGGAGGATAGTCAACGCATGTATGGTTTGGCGAAGGGAGCCGATGCCTACATTGCGAAGCCGTTTAATATCGATGTTGTTAAATTGCGCATCATCAATCTGCTGGAGGAGCGGAAACGTTTGCGGGAAGCCTTGCATAAGGCCAGTGAAAACCTTGAACCGATGGGAGGAAAGGCCATGGAGGAGACGAAGAACATGGACGATCTCTTCATGAGGAAGTTTATTCAGCTAATCGAGGAGAATTTCGCTGATCCTAACTTTAATATCGAGAAAGGCAGTGAAAAGTTGGGTCTCTCTCGCGTGCATCTTTACCGCAAGGTGAAGGAACTGTCTGGTATCACTCCGATTGAGTTTCTCCGGAACTATCGCTTGAAAAGAGCGACAGCCCTCCTACGTCAACGCTCGGGCACGATCAGTGAGGTGGCCTATTCTACAGGATTCGGCTCCCCGGCCTATTTCTCCAAGTGCTTCAAGGCCGTCTATCAAATCACTCCGACGGAATTCGTGGATTCGCTGTCGTAGCTATGAAATTTGTTGCGTTGCCTGTTAACCTTGATAATCAATCCCATTTTTTTCTGCTGTTTGTTACAAATGTCATTGCATTCGTAGCAAATTTTATTGGTTGTATCTTTCGATAGCTCTATCTTTGCGGTGTCAACGATCGGAAGACGATCCGGTCAAGGATGGAACGAATGTTAGGAACAACGCATGAAGAAGGAAACAGAGAAGGAACGGAAACCCATAGTGGTCGGAATCGGCGAGCTGCTATGGGATATGCTTCCAACAGGGAAGAAAGCCGGAGGTGCTCCGATCAACTTTGTCTATCATGCCTCTCGTCTGGGAGCCGAGGGTTATGCAGTGAGTGCGATAGGTGATGACATATTGGGCAAGGAGATTATTGAGGAATTGGATAAGCACCATATTCAACATCTGATTGAGAAGGTTCCCTATCCGACGGGCACGGTCAAGGTGGAGTTGACGGATGACGGTATTCCTTCCTATACAATCAGTGAGCGGGTAGCATGGGATCATATTATCGCTACTTCGAATGCCATTGATTTGGCGGAGCAAGCAGATGCTATCTGTTTCGGGACGTTGGCGCAGCGATCTGCTCAGTCGCGAGAGACGATTCAGGCGATCTCTTCATTCGCACCGGAGGATGCTTATCGGTTGTTTGACATCAACCTTCGTCAACATTACTATAGTAAGGAGTTGATTGAAGAGTCGTTCTATCTGGCCAATGTGTTGAAGGCAAACGAGGAGGAGTTTGCGGTGTTGAAGGATTTATTTGGCTTGAGAGGATCTGAAGAAGAGACTGCGCGATGGTTTATTGAGAAATACAACTTGCGCATGTTGGTGCTGACGGCTGGTGCATCGCACAGTTCGATCTATACGCGAGAGGAGGTTTCCACTTTGCCGACTCCGAAAGTGCAAGTGGCCGACACAGTGGGAGCGGGAGATGCGTTTTCTGCGGCATTGATCATCGCCTTGTTGAAGGGCAAAAGTTTGGTGGAAGCGCATCAAGAGGCCGTGAAATGCGCAGCTTTCGTTTGTTCGAAAGCAGGAGCATGGCCAGATTATGAGGAAAGGTAATTCGTTTTATATATGTGTTTAGATGATTAGGATGCTTTTAGTGGTGTGTTAGTTTTTAAGGCAATAAGATTAGGTTATATTTTATAGAAGGCAAGAAGGAAAAGATGGTTTAGTTTTAGGTTAGATTAGATTGGGGAAGAGAGGGTAGGTCCTTTGTGGCTTATCCTCTCTTTTCTTTTCGTTGATCTACTTGGCCAAAAACGAGGCTTTCTGAAAATAAAATGCTACATTTGTCCCGAAAAATGTAATGAAATGAAAGTAATAGACTTGATAAACCAGAGCGAGCGCACGGCTTTCTCGTTTGAGATCTTGCCTCCTTTAAAGGGCAACAGTATTCAGAAGGTGTATAATGTGATTGATAAATTGAAAGAGTTTGATCCGAAGTACATTAATATCACCTCCCACCACAGTGAGTTTATCTATAAGACAATGCCAGATGGTAGTTTTCAAAAGGTGAATATCCGGAAACGTCCCGGATCTGTGGCTATTGCCTCCGCCATCCAAAATAAGTATGGTATTCCGGCAGTTCCTCATATCATTTGCAAAGGATTTACAAAGGATGAGACTGAATATGCTTTGATTGATTTGAATTTCTTGGGGGTCAATAATCTGCTTCTGTTGCGCGGGGATATTAAGACGTTGGACGCTTCCCAACAGAATCCGGAGCTCTATCATGAGCATGCGACCGATTTGCAAACGCAGGTGAACCGTTTCAATGAGGGTCTCGCACTGGATGGCTCACATATTGATGGCATCGAGACTCCCTTCTCGTATGGTATGGCATGCTATCCGGAAAAGCATGAGGAGGCTCCCAACATGGAATCTGACATATTTTATCTGAAGGAGAAGGTGCGTCAAGGCGCTGACTATTTGGTGACACAGATGTTTTTTGATAACGCTAAATATTTTGCGTTCGTGGAGCGTTGCCGTCAAGAGGGAATCACGGTGCCTATCATTCCAGGCATTAAACCGGTTGTGTTCAAGAACCAGCTGACCGTATTGCCGAAGATTTTCCGCTCGGACATTCCAGAGCCTTTTGCTCGGGAGTTGCGTAAGTGCAAGGATGATGCGGAGGCGAAGGAGGTTGGTGTGGAGTGGTGCATCCAGCAGTGCAAGGAGTTGATTGCACATGGTGTGCCCAGCCTCCATTTCTATACGATGATGGCGTCAGACAGTGTATATCGAGTAGCGAAGGAGATTTATTGATTTATGGGTAGCGTATCATTGCAAATAGATGCTACACGTTGTGTGCGTTGTGGTAAATGTGCTTGGGTTTGCCCATCGGAGATTCTTCGACAGGAGGAGAAGGGCGGGGAGATCCGTGTGCAACACTCGGAGGAATGTATCGCTTGTGGGCATTGCGTGGCGGTCTGTGCGAAGGATGCCATTCAACATTCTGCCTTTCCCGACGGAACCACGCACCCGATTGATTATGCGCAGTTGCCGACAGCTGACCAGCTATTCGCTTTGATGCAGGCACGTCGCTCTAACCGGGCATTGACCAGCAGACCTGTGCCGCATGAGGCTTTAGAGCGCATTGTCGAGGCGGCTACGTTGGCTCCAACCGCTACGAATGCACGTTTACTATCTTTCACGGTGGTTACTGATCCTGAGCAGTTGCGTGCGGTGGCTGATTTTACGATTCAAGTCTTCGACAAACTGGCTAACCTGTTGCTGAATCCGGTGGTGAAATGTTTGGTGAAGCCTTTCCAGCCAGAGCTGTATGAGAAATATGCCCCGATGTTTGCCTCCCTGAAGGAGGCTTACGCCAAGGGGGAGGATCCTATCTTGCGGAAGGCGACAGCGTTGCTGATCATTCATAGTCCTAAATCCAATCGTTTTGGTGCGGAGGAGGCGAATTTGGCCTATCAAAATGCCTCGTTGATGGCTGAGTCCATGGGAGTTAGCCAAATCTATATGGGGTTTGTCTTGACCGCTATTCGCCAGGCGAAAAAGGGGGCTTTTTCTCGTTTATTAGGTATTGAGGGTGAGGTGTTCGCCTTGATGGGCTTAGGGATGCCGGCATTCCGTTATCCACGTTCGGTGGATCATCGAGAGCAACCCGTGCGCTTTTTATAGCGTCTGGTAGCGATGAAAGTTAGAGATTATGGATTTTATCGGAATAATGTCTTATAATTTGACGTATATTCGCGGGAAAATCTAAAGAAGCGTAAAGATATGGAGAATTTAAATTGGTCTGAGCTTGGTTTTGGCTATATCAAGACAGACTATAACGTAAGATGTTACTACAAGGATGGCCAGTGGGGAGAGTTAGAGGTTTGCTCTTCTGAGATTTTGAATATTCACATGGCGGCTACTTGTCTGCACTACGGTCAGGAGTCATTCGAGGGATTGAAGGCTTTTCGGGGTAAAGATGGTAAGATTCGTGTGTTCCGTATGGATGAGAATGCGAAGCGTATGCAATCCTCCAGCCGAGGCATTAAGATGGCAGAGCTGCCTATCGAGAAGTTTGAAGAGGCTGTGCGTAAGGTCGTGAAGTTGAATGAGCGCTTCGTGCCGCCCTATGAGAGTGGTGCCGCTCTCTACATCCGTCCGTTGATGTTAGGCTTGGGTCAGCAGGTAGGTGTGAAACCGGCTCCTGAATATCTTTTTGTAATATTTGTAACGCCGGTAGGTCCCTATTTCAAGGGAGGCTTCCAGCCTTCTAAGGTCTGCATCTTGCGTGAGTATGATCGTGCGGCTCCTTATGGTACAGGTACGATCAAGGTTGGCGGTAACTATGCAGCCAGCTTGGTAGCGGGTGAGATCGCTCACTCAAAGGGCTATGCGGCTGTGTTGTATCTCGATCCGAAAGAAAAGAAATACCTGGATGAATGTGGACCGGCCAATTTCTTTGGTGTACGTGGCAATAGCTATATCACCCCGAAATCGCATTCTATTCTTCCCTCCATCACCAATAAGAGTCTCCAGCAGTTGGCTGCCGACAATGGCATGACGATTGAATGCCGTCAGGTTCCTTTCGAGGAGATTGCTACGTTTGATGAAGCTGCGGAGTGTGGTACTGCCGCTGTGATTGCTCCGATCTCTCAGATTGATGATTTGGATGAGAACAAGTCTTATGTCATTGCGAAGGATGGTAAGCCGGGTCCTGTTTGCGAGAAGCTCTATCACCAGCTTCGTGCCATTCAGTATGGCGATGCTCCCGATCCTTATAACTGGGTAACGATTATCGAATAAAACACGGGAAACAAAGGGCTTGATTATAAACAGGAGGCTAAGTGGATGAGCATTCACTTAGCCTCTTTTGCTATGCTGATGCTTTGTTGGTATATGGCTTGTTTAGGTGGGTTAATACCAAGTTTGTCCGTCACGATAGTTGCTGTGCTTGTCATACTTCAGGTCTTTGAGTAGTGACGAGCTGACAGCTACGCTGAATGAGTAGGACTTGTAAGGGCCGATAGGCACGAAGTTGGCGGACATGTTCCAGCAGTGCAAATCACGGGTGATGTTGCAGGTCATGTAAGAGATCTTCTTAGCGTCGAAATCATACGTCGCATTGAAATTGAATCGCCAATTCTTCGTTGGTTGAATATTTCCGTTGAAACTTAATGAGTGAGAGAGTGCGTATTTATACTCACGCTTTATTTTGTCGAATGCGCCGTAACGCAATGAGAGACCGTAGTTGAACGAGAAACTCCAAGGAATACTGGTTACAGTGTAGCCATCCGCATCCGTGTCCCCTGTCTCTTTTTTCTTTCCTAAAAGGCGACTATTTTTCTTCTCGGCGCTGTTCTCTCCGTCGTTCTCCGGATCGAGTGCGCTGTTAGGGTCATTGGGGTCAGTTGAGTTCCCGTTATTGGCATTCGTGTTAGATTTTTGATCATCTCCTCCTCCGAACCATTTCTTGAAGGTGTCATTATTGAAGGTATAGGAGAAGCTGGTGCTCGTAGAGCGTAAGCGACCGATACCTTTGCCTGCTTTCCAACGGGGAACATTGATTCGGCGCCCATTCTCGTCGTAGGTATAGGTGTCGAACACTCCGTTCAGGTTCAATGTGTAACTCTTGGAAAGCTTCAAGCGAAGACCTACGTTCAAGTCGCTCCATTGGAAGGAGTCAGCGGCCATGTTGTAGCTCATGCTCAAAGAGAGTTTATCAATCAAGCTGATCTTTCGGAAACCGGTAGAGTCTTTATCGGAACGGATCTTCATCTCGACGTTATTGTTGACCGAGAAACTGATGTTGCCCTGCTTGCCTGTACTGGGCACACCATACATGTTGTGCGAGAAGGGCGAATAGATGTATTCGTGCTCTACGCCTTCAGCATCTTGATAGACATACGTTTGGTAATAGCCAAAACGGGCAGAACCAAAATCGGGAGCTGCGCTCACCGTGACTGAAGGCTCCATACGATGACGAATCATTTCTACCTTCTTACCTAAGAAGGGCAGCGGTTTGTAGAAACCATAGAGCGTCGTGGAGGCTGAGATGGATCCATTGAAGTCGTAGATGCGGTAGAAGCCATAGGTCGTATCTCTGGCTACCAAGGTTTGTTTTTGAGGATCATACGCCCGCTCGATCTTGCTGGTGTACCAACGCTCCTTGTAGTTGAACGAGGGCGAGATGTTGAGGTATTTGAAGAGCTGGAACGTAGCGCTCACAGGAATACTGTGCTGCATGGCGTTTTTCCAGTCTTTAATCAGATTCGACTTGAAGAGCAGATTCTCTTTGGTCGTGATGCTGTTGCTGAGGGTTCCCGAATAGCTCATGGAGATCTTCTCATACCAACGCTCCTTGCCGATGGGATGTTTCCGCTTGAAAGGGAAGGTACGGCTCATCGTGATGGTCATGCTGGGGAGCGTGACAGCGATAGAAGAGTCGCGGGTGGTCTGATTGATACTCATGTTCGCCGAGATGGTGAACGGGTTATTAGGAAAGCGCTTCGTAATGTTGATCGAAGAGCTCTTCGTGTTCTGGTTGACTGCCGCATAGCTTCCTGAGCTGGCGTAATAACTGTTTTGGTTATTCCGATCATAGGAAGAGGTCGAGAAATTGACACTGGCAGAGAAGGATAGGTAGGGATTAGCCTTGGCATCTTGCGTGTGCGACCACCTCACTTGGAAATCTTTCGACAAGCTATAATCGGGCAATCCTTTGTCGCCCAATTTCGTCACTAAATAGGAGGCGTTGAAGTTACCGGAATACTTGTAGCGTTTCTTATAGTTCGATTTCGCGGAGAGTCCCCATGAACCTTTCGTATAGATCTCGCCTAACACCGCTAAATCCATGTAGTCACTCAAAGCAAAATAGTAACCCCCATCTCGCAGGAAGAAACCTCTGGACGACTCATCGCCGAAGGTCGGCATGATGATACCGGAGGAGTAGGTGCTGGAGAAGGGGAAGAAACAGAAGGGCAATCCAATGGGATAGAGGGGCACATCCTCCATGACCAAATAGACGGGGCCGGTCACGATGTTCTTGTTTGGCCGAACCTTCGCCTTGGTCATCTGTATATAAAAGTGGGGATGCTCATGCTCATCGCAGGTGGTGTAGCGTCCACCCACCATGTTCAAGATGTCGCCCTCCATCTTTTTCGTACGACCAGCGGTTACGTAACCTTCGCCTTGTTGGGTGATTACATCGGTGATATAACCCTTTTTCGTGCCGAAGTTGTAGCGCATGGTCTTCGACTCGTACTGCTGCTCGCCCTCCTTGAAGAGCGGGTAACCGAACTCTTGTCCGATGGAATCCAAACCGAATTTCGCATAGACAATGCTACTGTCCATGTTCATCTCAATCAACTCCGATTGCAGTTCGATGTTTTGGTATTTCACATCGCCTTCACCAAACAGATAGGCCCAGTTGCCTGCGGTCATGACGATCGAGTCTGTCGCTTGATAGGAAACAGGCGCATCCAGCCCATTCTTTTTGGGAACGGAGTCAGTGGCCAATGCCGCACTATCCGTTGGAACTACCAAAAGACTATCTTGCGGAACGTTTAGACGATCGGCTGCGCTTGTGGTGTCTTGTTGCGCCCGTGCGGCTGTCCCCACGGCAAGCACCATACATACTATGAAGAGGATCTTATGGATTAATCGCATTATTCTTCCTTTGCAGTCTGTAACAGCCCGCAAATGTATAACAAATAAGTGAGCCCTCCCGATTTATTCCCCTAAAAAGAGTTTACACCAAGCCGCGAAGCGTGCCGCTGTGTCGCTGCCGTACCGGGAGAGACTGATTCGAATCTTGTCAATTGACTTCTCTTTGCCCAACTTCGTCTTGCTGTAAAACTTGTCGGCGAAACAGATAAGTTGCTCTTCCAAGGATACGGGGAGCATGTCTCGGTGAGGAATCGGCCATTTCATCAGCTCGATCATCTCCATCGAAAGCCCGGTCCCGGTGTGACGTTCGCACACCAAGGCATGGCGGGGATAACCCTCTGCCCGCATCAATTCAGCGCCCAAATAGCCATGACAAATGTAGTCGGCCTTGCCGTGGCAGTCGATAGAGGGAGCGTTGCAATGGAAGATGCCGATGTCGTGCAGCATGGCTGCCTCCTCGATGAAAGGCAGGTCTAAATCCATTTCAGGATGCATCCGAGCGATGGCCAACGCTTTGTCGGCCACGCTTCGGCTATGATCCACTAAGATCCGATAGGCATCCGATGCTACCGGATAATATTTCTCGATGATTTTGATAGGATCCATGATTGTTTGAATTATTGGTACCCTTGGAACCATTTACCTAATTTCAAGTCTTTGATATCAATGCTTTGCTCTCGTTGCCCTTTCAGGTACTCTGAGAAATAATCTACCATACGCCAGTAGAAGTACTCGTTGTATTCTTCAAAGTGGTGGCGCTGACCGGGGATGAACAGCATGTCGAAGCGCTTCCCAGCCTTGATCAGTTCATCCACGACAACGATGGTGTTGGCGGGATGTACATTGTTATCCACATCGCCATGAATCAAAAGCAGATGCCCTTTCAGGTTTTTCGCCAACTCCTGGTTGGTCGGGATTTGGCTTTCGAAAGAGATGTTGCCCGCCTCGTCGGTGATCTCCTTCACGCCGTGATGCTTCTCGCCCCACCAACGGTTGTAGATGTTGTTGTCGTGATTGCCGGCGCAAGAGACCGCCACCTTGAAGAAATCGGGATAGAGCAACATGGCGGCTGTGGACATGAATCCGCCACCGGAGTGGCCGTGAATACCTACCCGATTAATATCCATATAGGGATAGCGAGCACACAGTTGCTCGATCGCTGCCTTGTGATCCGCCAAGGGATAGTCACGCAGGTTGCCGTAGCCATAGTTGTGATACCATTTCGAACGACTGGGGTGTCCACCTCGATGACCTACGCAAACCACGATGAAGCCGGCTTGCGCCAAGCGATCCGTACGGGGATTCAAAGGAATATACCGGAAGAAGGTTCCCTCTGTCTGCGGGCCTGGATAGACATAGTTGATCACCGGATAAACCTTGGTAGAATCAAAGTCAAACGGTTTGAAGATGACGCCATAGAGATCGGTCACGCCATCTGCGGCCTTCACCGTGAAAGGCTCCGGGAACTGGTAACCGTTCAGCTTCAGTTGTGAGAAATCGCTCTCTTCCAAGGTCATCAATCGGTTGCCTTGGTTGTCATAGAGGGCGGTTGCCGGCACAGTGTTCACCCGTGAGTAGTTATCCACGATGTAGCGTCCTTGCCGATCCATGCTGGTCAAGTGGAAATAGTTGCCCGGTGTGATCGCTTTCAGCCCTGTGCCGTCGAAGTTCACCCGATAGAGGTGCTCGTAGTAGGGTGTGGTGTCCTCTTTCTCCCGCCCGTTGGCGATGAAATAGACCACTCGGCTCTTGCTGTCCACCTCTACGATCGCATCCACGTGCCAGGGACCTTTGGTAATCCGGTTCTTCAACTGCCCCTTGTTGTCATATAAATAAAGGTGTGCCCAGCCATCTCGCTCGCTCCATTGGATTAGCTCTTTTCCGTTGTCGGTCAACGCCAAGGGACGGCTCTCCATGGAGGTCTTCATGCGCTCCTCAATGAGGGGACGAATGGAATCTTGCCCGATCGTGTAGGCGCAAATGTCGATACGCTTCATGTCACGGCTGACACGAGTGAGGTAGAAGGTTTCGTTGTCGCCCAACCAGATGGCTTGTCGGTTAGCACCATCATGCAGCTTGTCCGGGCGTGTGGCCAAGTTGATCGTTTGATCTTTGAAGCGATCGGTACGAATCTCCTTGCGGCTCTTTTGCTCCATGTCGAAAAGGTAGAGATGGGTCTGCGGGGAGCCGGCCTCTCCGGGCATCTGGTATTTGTAGGTCTCCAAGGTGGGGCGAGGCTTAGCGGTGTTATGCACTACCCAGAGGTCTTTCACGTCTCGTTGATCGGTCAGCGTCGTCACGAAATAACGTCCATCGGGCGACCAGTTACCGCTGACATATTTCCGTTTGTGATCCAGCAAGGAATCGGTATTCATCAAGTTACGAGGCATGCCGAAAGCGAAATGCGGCACACCATCCGTGGTCAATGCGATCTCTTGGATGCCTTCCGCCTTGGGATTCTTTTGCAGCTTCTCGAAATCTGCATAGCTCATCGTGTAGAGATTCAAATCCTTGGCGTAAACGACACGACGCTTATCGGGTGAGGCGTTTGCCCAACGATTCGGCGTAGGCAGATCGCTCTTTTGGATGGATTTGAGAGTTTGCGTCTGGTAGTCGTAAGAGAAGGTATATTGGCCATGCGCCCCCTTCAACGAGAAGGTGAAGGTGCGGTCATCCTCTTGCAAGTTCATTCCTTCTAAAGTCAACTGTTGGCCCGTGAAAGGCTCTTCGGTCAGTTCGCTGAGGCGTGCGGCCAAATCGTCCCGGTCGAACAGCTCTTGTTTTTTGCGGGTGTCTGGATCTACCACATACCAGCGTGTGCCGTCACTGGTCTTGTAATCGTACCAGAATTTCACACTGTTGTGGAAATAATGGGGTGTCACCGTATAAGAAAACAGCCATTGCTCTGCGTTGGAGGGAGCAAAACGGCGGGCCTGCGTGTATTCAGGCAAGACCTCTTGCGCTTGCAGGGCCGGAGCGATGGTCAGCCCACTTAAACAGAGCGCATAGCATAGTAATTTCAGTTTCATAAAGTTTCAATGTCAATTTCGCCCCCAAAAGTATAAAATTCTGTGAAAACATTTCGTACTTTTGTCGCCAAATCGTAGGCTCGTTACCAAAACAGTTTGGTGCGTTGTCTTTTTATATAGGTATCAGAGAAATGAAATATAGTTTAGCGATCATGAAACAACTACTGATTGTGCTGTTAGGTTGGCTCTGCTTGGCTACGCAAGCAAAAGCGGAGGGCGGAGAGTTTCGATTAGGAGCGGAACGCATGGAGGTGGTGACACGTTTGTTGCAAGGGAAAAAGGTGGGCTTGGTGGTCAATCAGACCTCTATCTTGGAACAGAAACAGGTACACCTGTTGGATGCGCTATTGGCTGAGGGGATTGATGTGCATAAGGTGTTCGCTCCCGAGCATGGCTTCCGTGGAACGGGTGATGCGGGAGCTGAGATCAAAGATAGCCGCGACGTGAAGACGGGGATTCCTATCATTTCTATCTATGGCAAAAACAAGAAACCGACAGGCGAGCAGTTGGCCGATGTGGATGTGGTCGTGTTCGATATTCAGGATGTCGGTGCTCGTTTCTATACCTATATCAGTACGATGCACTATGTGATGGAGGCTTGTGCGGAGCACCATAAGCAGTTCATTGTGCTCGATCGTCCCAATCCGAACGATTTTGTGGATGGCCCTATTCGCCAACCCGGCTTCGAGAGCTTTGTGGGAGTGGATCCACTTCCCATCTTGCATGGCTTGACGGTGGGCGAGTTGGCTTGGATGATCAATAAAGAGGGATGGCTGAAGAGCACGCCCGACACTTGCCAGCTGAAAATTGTCAAGATGGAGAACTGGAAGCATGGCGATCCCTATTGGCTGCCGGTGAAGCCGTCACCCAACCTCTCGAACGACCAAGCTATTCGGCTCTATCCTTCGCTCTGTTTCTTTGAGGCTACGAATGTCAGTGTAGGGCGAGGCACCTATTTCCCTTTCCAGGTGTTAGGTTATCCCGATCCGAAATATGGTGATTTCACCTTTACGCCCACCTCGTTGCCGGGCTTTGACACCAATCCGTTGCAGAAAGACAAGCTCTGTTATGGCGTGGATCTACGGGAACTGCCCTTCGAGGGAGGATTGACATTGCGCTTCTTCTTGGAGTTCTATGAGAAGTCGGGCGATCAGAAAGCCTTCTTCTTTTCCCGTCCGCAATGGTTCGACCTGTTGGCAGGCTCTAAGCAGCTCCGATTCCAGATTGTGCGTGGCTTGACGGAGGAGGAGATCCGTTCCAGCTGGCAGCCGGAGTTGGAGAAATACAAGCAGATGCGTAAGAAATATCTCTTATATCCAGATTATCCGACACAATCCAATTCAAAGAAAAAATAAATGAATCATTCAAAACCCGCAGCTAAGGAGGCGATCCGTTTCCGTCGTTTCGAGCGTCGGAACTATTCGGCTTTCCGCAGCATGCACAAAGTCATCAACATTGGTGTGGTGAGCGCATCAACCCTGCTTTTCGCTTTGCCTGCGAATGCGCAAGCGCAAAAGCCCGTGGAGCAGACGCAGCAAAGCGCATCCACCCAGGTCGATTTGGAGGAGGTGGAGGTTACCGCCTCTCGTGCGCCTATCGCACTCAACCAAGCGACCAAGATTGTGACGGTCATTCCCGCCCAGGAGATTGCGGCGGCCCCCGTCACCAGTATCCAGGATCTTTTAGAGTATGCCGCTGGCGTCGATGTCCGTCAGCGAGGTGAGGGAGGTACACAGGCGGATATCTCGATCCGTGGAGGTACGTTCGACCAGATCGCGGTACTTCTCAATGGCATCAACCTTTCTAATCCCCAGACGGGGCATTACAGTTTCGACATTCCCGTCAATCTTTCAGATATTGAACGCATCGAGGTCATCTCTGGACCTTCCTCCCGTGTCTTTGGCGCCAGTGCCTTTGCGGGAGCGATCAATATCATCACGAAGAGTGGCCAATCCAACAGGATCTCGACCGATAACTATGCCGGTATGCACCAGCTTTGGAAGTTGGAGGCGGGTATCGACCATGTGGCGGGTCAGTTTGGCCAACGCTTTTCCGCGGGTTATGCCCATTCCGGGGGCTATACCGAAAACACCGACTACAAACTGCTGAATCTCTTTTGGCAATCACAGGTGAAGAGTAAGGAAGCTGATTTTCAATTCCAAGCGGGTTATAACGACAAGGGATATGGTGCGAACAGTTTTTACTCGGCCGCTTATCCCAATCAATACGATAAGACCCGCCGTTTCTTCCTCTCAGCGGGAGGGGAGACCAAGGGTAAGATCCGTTTCACACCTAAAGTATATTGGACCCGCCATACCGATCGGTTTGAGCTGTTCCGTAGCGATCCCGACTCTTGGTACACCGGTCATAACTATCATGAGACGCAGGTGTTTGGCACCAACCTCAATGCGGCTACCACTTGGAGCTTAGGTACCACCAGTATGGGCGTGGAGTTCCGTAGCGAGGGTGTGCGAAGCAATGTCTTGGGTAATGAAATGAAGGAGCCGCAGGACGTTCCTTTCGAGAAAGAGGGGCAATACACCAAGAGTTATAGCCGGAGCAATATCAGCTATTTCTTGGAACACAATGTGTTGCTCAATCAATTTACGCTTTCTCTCGGCGTGTTGGCCAATTATAACTCTGCGTTAAATCAAGGGGTGCGGTTCTATCCCGGTGTGGATGCCAGCTGGCGTTTTGCGGATAATTTCCGGTTGTATGGCAGCTGGAACCGAGCGTTGCGTATGCCTACTTTCACGGATCTTTTCTATTCCAGTAAGACCAATATCGGCAATCCCGATTTGAAGCCGGAGGAGAGTGAGGCGTTTGAGTTGGGCGTGAAGTATGGCACCTACTTCCTCCGTGCGCATGTGGCCGGTTTCTATCGAAAAGGCAAGAACATGATCGACTGGGTGAAACAGAATCCCGATGATCTGTGGGAGAGTCGTAACCTGACCGAGGTGGATAACATGGGTGTGGAGACGAACGTCAGCCTCATGCCGGCTGAGCTCATGGGCGGAAACTGTTTCGTGCGGAAGGTAGAGTTAGGCTATGCCTATATCCATCAGAAGAAGGAGAGTGCGGATTACATTTCCAATTATGCCTTAGATTACTTGAAGCATAAGTTCACGGTACATCTGAACCATGCCATTTGGCGAGGTTTCTCCGCATCGTGGTATCTGCGTTGGCAGGATCGGGCAGGGAGCTACACGAAGTATGAGGCGCAAAAGCCGGCCTATGAGGAGCCCTACGCTCTCTATTGCGTCGTCGATTTGAAACTCAATTGGCAGCATAAGGCGCTCAATCTCTATGCCGAGTTGAACAATCTGTTCGACGCAACCTGCTATGACTTAGGCAATATCCCGCAACCCGGTTTCTGGTTTAAGGCAGGTTTCAACTACACCTTTTCCTATTAAATAAAAGGTCTTGCATGGCTTGAAAAAAAGCATGGCTGATAGGCTTGAAAAACATTGCCCATCGTTTCGCAAAACGTTGCCCATCCTTTTGGAAAACGTTGCCCGTAATTTTTTCAAACATTGCCGATGATTTTTTATTTCGTTGCCCATCGTTTTCGCAGGCGATGGGCAATGTTTTTTCAAAGGCTTATTGCTCTTTGACGGGGATTTTTGATAGCTTATTCTTTTTGTCACCCCATCTCAACTGCCACATATCTCCGGTCTCTGTGTCAAACAGCAGCCAAACCCAACTGCTGTCTGTCGGATACAGTTCAAAACGTCCAGGCGTTTTGTCAAGCGCAAGAGGTTCTGCATTAAGCACTCGGTTTTTTTTCGGGTTTGATGGCACAACAGCAAGGATTGTTCCATCTCTTGTGTCAAGCCTCAGGACAACTCCTGTTATAACAGGATAAAGCGCATAGTTTGTGCTTTTGTTCGTTGGAATAACGACCTTCACGTCATCTTCAGCATAGATAGCTGCAAATGACAAGCAGCATATAGTCACTAATACGATAAATCGTTTCATGTCTTTAATAGTTGTATTCATTTCATATTGTGGTATATTGAAATGCGCTATACACCCAAAACAATAGAGGGACTGATTCCTAACTTCTGACTTATTGCCCTACCGATTTTTAATGTTGGTTCGCATTTGCCAGACATGATCTCACTTACTCTTGCTGGACTGATATTCAGCATTTCTGCCAGTTTACTTTGAGTAATTCCTAATTCATAAAGTCGCAGCTTGATGGTATCAACCAATGATGGTTTACCTATTGGATAGTGAATCTCTTCGTATTCTTCGATGAGGTCTATTAGCATGTCAAGTTCATGGGCATTGTCATCCATGAGCTGATTCTCATCATCAACGATCTCCTCTAATTGCTCCACTCGTTTTAATGCGGAACGGTATGCCGCCTCATTCTTAATCTGTGCCATATCTTATATTATATGTTTTGAATGTCCTTAATCTTGTCATACTCTTCATGCGTGCCAACGAATCGAATGAGAACGTGGCTAACCGTAAACTTGATTAATACAATCAGTCTGTAGTCATTACCCTTGATATTGAAAACAAAGCGTTTGTTTCCAACGCTATCAACGCTGTTAAATGTTTTCTTTATATCGGCAAAACATTCCCACTTTGCTTCCTTGGTTTTATTATACCAGTCCTCCAGTGCAACTTTTGATTGCGGATTCTTGGTATAGTAGGTGACTAAAGTACTTCTTGCTATGACTCTCATGCTGTATGATTTTTGGCAAAAATAGGTATTCTCTTTTGAATTTCCAAATTATATTTGGAATAACTGAAGTGTATATGGGCGTGTCCTGACTCTACTGCAACGCTACTGCTCCTCAGAAGCTACTCTACTCTTCCTCTAATCGGGAATTAGAGAATGATTAGAGAAAGATTAGAGCTGGATTAGAGGAACAATAGAGTTACAGTAGAGGAAGAGCGGAGGAACGTATCAGTTAAAGCTATGTTCATGCATGTGAGAATGGCTATCGAACACCTATATAAAGAGCAAGAATTGGTGCTTATTAAGGGCTAATTAAGCCGTAAGCTTACGAGTTGTCGAGCCGTAAGTTATTCACTACCTATAGCCGTAAGCTTACGGCTTCACAACTCGTAAGTTATTCACTTGATCAGCGCTAAATACCTCTTTTGACGGGATGGATCTGCCGCTATACACCCAATACAATAGAGGGACTGATTCCTAATCCTATTGGATAGTGAATGTGCAGAGTCTGTCAGATTCAAAAGCAAACAGTTTACGCCGGCAATTGGATTCTGTGTTGTATTGCAAACTTGGGGAATCGTTTATTGCAAATCTTGGGAATTTAATAAGCATATAATGAGATGTTGGCCTCCTTGTTGGTGATGATGCGTTCGTGATGAAAGCCTTGCGATGGATTGACAGGAGCCCATTGCCATTCAAAGCGACCTTTGACAAAGTCAGTTAACTGTTTGCCACCCGCACTAAATACCGCTGATAGGCCATTCTTGACGATGACAAATTCCGGTCCGTTCAAAGGAGACAGTACAGCATCAATAGGTCCTTTACAGAGAGGCAGGTGTGTATGTTCATTGAGCAGGAACAGTTGTCCGTCTTTCTCACATCGCACGAAATCCTTGCCTATGAGATAGATACCTATTACAGGCTGCAGAAGACGCAATGCGCCCAGCAGATCCTGCTCGTGATACATAGGACCATGAAATTCTACTTTAGGAGCATCAAGGACTGGAAGAAGAACTCGGACAAATACACGGCGATGCCGAGACTGCCCAAATATAGACCCAGAGGGGGCATGTTCAACCTGTTCTACACCAATCAGTGTTGCCAGATCAAGGACGGGTACATCCGTTTATCCAAGGACTTATCCATACGTGTGCCTCAGTGGGATAAGTTCTGCGACCGCATCCAATCATTTAAGCAGGTGCGAATCGTGTCGAACAGGGTGAATGTCGCGGTGGAAATTATCTATGAGGTGCCCGATGCGGAGAGCAAGGCCGGAAACGGGAACTACGCATCAATCGATCTCGGCGTGAAAAACTTGGTGACAATGATCATGTCGGACGGGAGATGCGAGATTTGGAGCGGAGATTACCTGAAGGCGTACAACCAAGGCTTCAACAAGCGACTCGCCAGGCTGCAACCCATCAAGGACAAACAGGGTATCAAGGGCGCAACCAAGATGATCCTTCGCATGTACGACAAAAGGGACAAGTATCTCGAGGACTCATTTCATCAGATCACCCGCCAGATCGTGAACCGACTCGTAGAAAAAGAGATAGGGACGTTAGTTATAGGCTATAATACCGGCTGGAAACAAAATGCCGACATGGGCAAGGTGAACAACCAAAAGTTTGTTCAGATGCCTTTCGCGAGACTGCTGAGCTATCTTAAATACAAATGCGAGAAGGAAGACATTGAGGTGATAATCCATGAGGAGAGTTATACCAGTAAATGTGACGCACTGGCTTTGGAGACGATCGGGAAACACGAAAGTTATCTGGGGAAAAGGGCAAAGAGAGGGTTGTTCAAATCATCAGTGGGTTTGGTGATCAACGCCGACCAAAACGGGGCGTTGAATATACTTAGAAAAGTAGTCTGCGAATCTGAATTTATTCGGATAGTAGATAGGGGGCATATATCGTTATGTCCCGTACGTCATCGTACGCCGTTTCGACAGCCTATGAGACGTATATAAAAGCATTTTAATATATGTTCATATATTATATGTGATTAATAACGTGGTACATTCAAGGATAGAGCATTCAACACGCTTCGGATTATTGATAGACGATGGAAGAGATTAGCGGAAAAACATATAACTTTGTTGAACCAAGTCAAACTACGAGCAATGCAAGAACAAGATATATTCAAAGGTCTAAATTCGAATCAAATCA
>OBLI01001176.1_pt1 | contig 26273 bp, 25 predicted proteins | sample 1519701 | NCBI WGS metagenome assembly OBLI01 (sample SAMEA3663005, study PRJEB22513) | pig gut metagenome | biome: pig gut; feature: pig-associated habitat; material: faeces | place: France | collected 2012
TAAATATTGGTCCACTACGTATTGGTAGAAATGCGGCTTTTTTTTGGGAGCCTGGTTTATATGGTGTTTTTTTATCATATGCTTTATATTACCACATTTTTAAAAATGTAAAAAATAAAAAGAATTTTTTATATTTGATAATTAATATCTTGAGCACTTTTTCAACGACAGCCTTAGCTATTGCTTGTCTTTTTATCGGAATTAGAATATTAAAGAAATTATCATATAAAGAAAGATTATATTGTATAATTCCTGTTATTCTTGTTGTTGTATTAGGAGTAACTTTTATCTTACAAAAGAAGGCATCTGTTCAACATGCTTCTGGGGGAATGAATTCATTTTCAGTCAGACTTCTTGACCTAACTGTAGGTTTTTATGTTTTTCAACAATATCCGTTTAGTGGTACAGGTTTTCAGAATACTGAGTTCTTTAGATTTGTGCAAAAATTAAATAGAGGGTCATCAAACGGCTTGATAACATGGATGTTTACAATGGGAACAGTTGGAATAATATTTTTGCTACTCCCATTTCTTATAAATATTAAGAAATCAACTGACAAGTTTAAAACATTGATTTATTTGGGTTTGTTTCTTATCTTAAATATGACTGAACCAATTATTACAAGTCCTTTTATGACCTTCTTGTTAGCACAAGAATACTCTAAAACTATGAAGAGGATACAATATGAACAACATTCTGTTAATATGTCCGAAGTTCTTTGGGTATGAAAAATATATCAAAGAACAACTCTTAAAAAAAGGATACAATGTATTTGTAATATATGAAAATATTCATGAATATAATTTCTTTTTCAAGATTTTGACAAAATATATACACTTTACTGGTGAGAAAGTATTGTATTTTTATTATAAAAAAGAATTAAGGAAAATGCCAAATTCTTTTGATTGTTTATTTGTTATAAGAGGTTCTAGCATTAATGGAGATATTGTAAAACTTTTAGAGAAAAAAAAATTTGTAAGAAAGGTTATGTATCAATGGGATAGTATAAAGAATAACCCAAATATATATGTTTTTAGAAGTTTTTTTGATAAAATATCAACTTTTGATTCTTGTGATGCAGTTAAATTTGGATGGAACTACAGGCCTCTTTTTTATATAAAGGATTTAGTTCCTGGATTAAACAAAAAAGATATAGATTTCTTATTTTTAGGCTCATTACATTCCGAGAGAATGAAAATTTTAAATGTACTAAAACAAAGCTGTGGTAATTATCGGTTGTATGCAAAATTATTTATCCCTTTTCAAAGCTATCTGAAAAATAAAATTTTAAGAAAAAATTGGGTAAATGAAGAATGCCTCACAACTGAGGCGGTTACTCTTGAAGAATCTTATAACTTATATTCTCGTTCTAAGGTTGTTATAGATTATGCACATCCTCAACAAGCTGGATTGACAATGAGAACTATTGAAGCACTTGGAAACGGGTGCATAATATTTACGAACAATGAGAAAATTAAGAATGAAAGTTTTTATAATCCTGATTATGTTTATGTTTATAAGAGTGAAAATGAACTTAAAGATATTATAAAAACTGTTAATTTCACTATCAATGCAGATTATGGAAATACTAGCAAATACGAAATTTCCACATGGTTAGAGAATATACTTTAGATTATGAATAAGGAACTTATATGTCAAAAAAAATAATTTTTATAGCCCAGCAACTTGAGGCGGGCGGATTGGAAAAAGCTGTTATAACTCTTGCAAATGCACTGAATGAAAGAGAAGATTACGATGTAAGACTTTATATTGTTCTGCATAGTAAGCCAATTGTTCCAATTAATGATGGAATAAAAGTTGTATTTTTAACTGAGAGATTGTTAAAGAAGGAAAGTAAGCCTGAGAGATATATAAGAAAACTAATTGAATTAAATTCTATTCGTAAAGCTATAAGAAATATTCATGAGGCTGTAGTTATTTCTACAAGAAATGAATATTCGACTATAATTTCCAGCAACACTGATAAATCGAATTTTATTATTGCTCAGCTACACAATGATTATTCTCCTAAAGAGTTCAAGGATTTCTGTAATAAATATCAGCACATAAATGTATTTCCTCAACTTAATCAGACTTTTAAGGAAGAAATTGAACCTGCGATGAGGAAGAAAAATAATTTTACTCAGCTTCCGGTAATTCCGAATTTTATAGAACGACAGGCTTATGCAGATGAGCCGCGTGAAAATTATGTAATTGCCGTTGGAGGCTTTAACAAGGTAAAAGGTTTTGACCGTTTGGTTGAAATCTGGGATATGAGTTGCCGTAAAAATCAGAATACCAATTGGAAGCTTTTGATTGCTGGCGACGGAAAAGAATTTGAAAATATAAAAAAAATTATAGAACGAAAAAATCTGAATGACAGGATAACCTTGCTTGGGCGTTTGAAAAATGAAGATGTATTCAAATATATGAGGAAAGCCAAAGTTTATGCACTCAGCTCATATTCCGAAGCATTTCCATTTGTTTCTTTAGAGGCAATGCATAACAAATTACCAGTAGTCGCCTTTGATGTCCGTACTGGTCCAAAGAATATCATAAAAGACGGCGAAACTGGATTTCTTGTAAAGGACGGCGATTTGACTGGATTTGCTGCAAAAATAGAGCTTCTTATGAATGATGAAAGTCTCAGGGAAAAAATGGGACTGGCAGCGGCTGTGCATTCAGAAAACTTTTTGAAAGAGAATGTGATGAAAAAATGGTTTGAACTGATTGACAGTGCAAATATAGGAGTTGCAAATGAATAAAACTTTGAGAAAATGTTTATTTCTGTGTATAGTAACCGGGGGGGGGGCGAACAAAATACATAAATAAACATAAGAAACTTTTTCATCATATAGGTGAAAAATTATGGTGGCAACCAAGAAAGTTTCCTGACCAACCGGAATTAATTTCTATAGGGGATAATGTAAAGGTTTCGGCTAATGTTACATTCGTTACACATGACATTTTTCATATTCTTTTTAATGGAGATGTGCCGTATTATACAGGATGTATAAAAATTGGAAATAATGTAGTAATAGGAACTAATGTTACAATTTTGCCAAATGTTCGCATTGGGAGCAATGTTGTAATTGGTGCAGGAGCTGTTGTTACCAAAGATTTGGAAGGTGGCTGCATATATGCTGGAGTGCCGGCAAAAAAAATTGGTAGTTTTGATGAACTTCTTGAAAAGAGAAAAAACTATGTTTTTAAGGATGTTACCTCTGTTTGGGAGGACTTTGAGAGGAAATAAATGAATGAAATTTTGTAATATAGAATTCAACATTTTGCATAAAGATGATTTATTTGTTCGTTCAGAAAACGAAACAAAATGCATTGCTACCGTAAATGCTCAATTTATAGTATTGGCAAATACTGACAAAAGATACATGGATTACATCAATTCTCATTATTCTACTTTTGATGGCGAAATACCGCTGAAAGAAGCTAAGAAACGTTACTCAGAATTTAAGGATGCTGAAAAACTTCCTGGTAGCGAAATTGTATATGATTTTTGTCAGTATGCCAAAGAAAATTCATTAAAGATGTTTTTCCTTGGTGGATATGAAGACTCTAATTCAGATGCAGTTAGAATTGTAAAAGAAAAATATGGAATTGAAATAGAAGGTTATTCTCCACAATACGAAAAATATCCATTTTCTGAAAACTTCATCAATAACTGTATGGAAAGAATCAAAAATTTTACACCTGATATTATTTTTGTGGGATTTGGCGCGCCTAAACAGGAATGGTTCATTGAAGAACAGTTAGAAAAACTGAATTCAATTGGAGTAAAATATATTATTGGTTCCGGAGGAACTTTTGAATTCGTTTCTGGGAAAATTAAGAGAGCTCCTGCATGGGTTAGTAAAATTGGCTTGGAATCTGTTTACAGGTTGTTACAGGAATTAAATATTGCTCGAATAAAAAGGATTTTCTACAGTTTCAGATTCTTCAAGTATATAAAGCATAAGCCGGAATGGGAATAAAGATAAATTGGAAATGTATGGAAGTCAAGAAATTTCAATTGGTTTGGAGAAATGTTTTGGGATAAAATTATCTCAAAATAAGAATTCTAATTCTAACCAAAATATTCTTTTGCAAAATGATAATTATTCAATTATTGAAAGGATTTTAAGAGAACAATTCGGTGATAATACTATTGCGTTAAAAATGACATTAGACTCCAAACAGTACAGAAAATATTATGATGGAACTTATTCTTCTATGATTAATGATTCTGTATCTAAAATAAAACATGAAGGTTTTGAAGGGGTTGATTTAATCAATCTTGCAAAAAATATTTATGATGGTATTAATAATAATTTAGCGAAATCAATTTTTCAGACATATAATCAGGATTTACTTAATCTGTTTAATTCTATTGAAAATCCTAAACATGATATTACTGATATAATTATTTCAGAGCATCTTTCTAGAATTGAATCTTTTAAAATCTTTTATGAAGATTTACAAGAAGATATAAGTAATATTATGAACAATCCTGCAAGCAGAATTACATATCTTAATAAAATTATTGATAATAAGACTTCAATTTACGAAGAATTTGATTTTTTGCTTACAAGGATAAGAATGATAACGATTAAAACTTCTAATTGTTACCAATACACACCTGAAAAAAATGAATTAGAGTATGTTTTGCTTAAAATAAGTTTTTTGATAAAACTTTATATGAATAATAATATTTATGAATATGTCCTGACAGGAGATTATACACAATCTTGTAGCTCAAAAATTATTTCTAGATGTAAAAAAATGGAGAAAAATTTACTGGAAGCTCTGAAATCCTTAAAACAGAAATATAATGATATTTTCAGTGATTTTAACCTGTTTATTTCTAATTCATATTCAAACGGATTTTTTGTAAAAAACTGCCTCAAGAATTTTGATGATAATCAATTATTATTAGATTATTCAGGATTAAATAATTTAGATGATAATATACGAAGAAATATAGAGGATGTGTGTATTGTTATCCCTAAAATTGAAACAAGAGGAGATGATAAATAAACATTGTGTTCTGATTACAGCCTATAAAGATTCTAGATTAATAAATAGAATAATTTCTCAATTGCCAGAAGATTTTGGTAAATTTGTTCATATTGATAAAAAATCTGATATTTCTGAAACTGATATAAATGCAGATGTTGTTTTAAAACAGCATAAAATATATTGGGGGGGGCTTTCGAGCATATAGAGGCTTTTCTTGATTTGCTAAAAATTGCATTGGAAGATAGATAAGAGAAAATTTAATGTTTTTCATTTAAATACAGGACAAGATTATCCTGTATTTTCAGAAGACTATTTATCAAACCTTAATCAAGATGCGATTTATATGGATTTTATGAAAATTCCACAGAAAAATTGGGTTACTTGGGAAGGTGGCTATTCATTTTATAAATATAAGTTGCCTGTAAGATATTTTGACAAGCGGAAAGGAATTGGAAGGATTATAAATAAGATATGCACTATATTTCAGAAAGGTAAAAGAAATTATCTGCCCCCATATCAAGTTTACGGTGGTAGTGTTTATTATACGATGCCTAGATATATGCGGTTGAATATATTTTTAAATCTGATATTACGGCTGACTTAAAGAAACGGCTAAGAAATAGTTTATGTGGAGAAGAAACTTTTTTTCAGACTATACTTGGAAATTCACCGTATAGCAATAAAATAATTAATAATAATTTACGATATATGGATTGGAATTGTAAAAAAACGCCAAAAGTTTTAACAGAATTTGACTATAAATATGTACGGAGGGCACTCTGTTTATAAGAAAAGTTGAAAGTAATGTATCAAGGAAGTTACTAGATATGATTGATAATGAAGGAAAACTGACAAAAAAAACAAAGAGTGAAACATGAACAGAAATTTGATAGTAATACCACAAGAGATACAAGAATATGGAAATTACATTTATTCCCTTATAGAAAAATCGGACGACAGGAATCCACTTAAGATTTCACTTTTGAATAAAACAGCTTACTATACAGATTTTATTGATTGCATGATTCATATTCATAAAGAGTTATCTGATAAAGAATGCGATGCAATCTTGATAGATAAACTACAATTATCACGAAATGATTATAATGAAGATAAATATTATGAGGCTGCAACGGAATTTTCTGTTATTTTACATACATTCTGCATAAAACATTCTGCTTTTGATTATGAGGAATCGCAGAATAGGGGGATAACTGACAAGAATCCAGAGTGCAGTGTCGTAAGTACGACAGGAAACAAATTTATTGTTGAAGCAAAATGCCCTGTTCAAGCGATTGAAAACTTTGAAACGCAAACTGGTCAAACTTTTATATTTAAAAATGCAGGACGTGCAGAATCCCTGCAAGAGCAAAAGAAATTTCTGAAAACAATGAATGATGATTTAGCTACTCAGAATGCAAGTGTTGTTCAAGGAAAGTGTACTGACAATAAGATGTTGGATTTTTTACAATCAGCAAGTCAAAAATTTTCATTAGATAATAATGCAAATGAACTGAATATATTATTTGTTGCGCTTGACTCAGTTAATCAGATTCAGGATTGGGTAAACTATTTTTATTTTAATAAGGGATTTTTTACTACTAACAGTTTTGCCGCAGATGAACCATATTGCTATGCAGACCGTAAGACAAAAGAAACTTATGTTGAGCCACATTTTAAGAATGTTCATTTTGTAGTGTTTACGAATAATTATTACAGGCATAAGAATAATTCTGTTATTAATGGCTCTGCATGGTATCTGTGTGATGGGTTTAACATTGCCTTGCAAAATCCATTTGTGAATATGGAAGATAAAAAGGAAACCATAATTGAGTATTTTACATATCTTGGAGTTTATACTAAAGATATACAAAATTATGAGATGCCTTGTTCTCCGGATATACAAAAAGATGTATTGGATGCAATTAAAATAACAAGTTTTGTAAAGGCTGAACTTGAAGAAAAACAAGGTGTTTATTATTGGGATATTCCCAAAGTTGATTTACAGGAGAATAAAAAAGATGAAACTAATTCCAATAATCCTTAGTGGCGGTGCTGGTACTCGCCTATGGCCTCTTTCATGGGGCGACCACCCGAAGCAGTTTTTACCGCTTGTAAGCGAGCGGACAATGATACAGGAAACTTTATTGCGCCTTAAAGGTCTTGAAATTGCCTCCCCAATTGTTTCTTGCGGCGAAGGACACCGCTTTATGGTGGCTCAGCAGATTGGTGAAGTTTTGACTGAAATGGATTCTCTGGTCAAGCCAGAGAATGACAATTTGAATCCGACAATCATTCTTGAACCTATGGCAAAAAATACTGCCCCTGCGATTGCGGCTGCCTGCTGTGCTGCTATGAAACAAGATAAGGATGCGGTTGTAATTGTTTTGCCGAGTGACCATGTTATAGCTGATGTTCCGGCTTTTCAAAAGGCTGTTATGCAAGCTGCTGAGAATGCGGAAAAAGGATTTCTTGTCACATTCGGAATTGTTCCTACATACCCTGCTACTGGTTACGGCTATGTAAAAGCCAGTGGGTCTGAAACAGACGGAGCTTTTTTACTTGAAAAATTTGTAGAAAAACCATGCCTTGAAAAAGCGCAGGAATATCTTGCAAGTGGTGAATATGCATGGAACAGCGGAATGTTTGTTTTTAAGGCTTCGGCTTTTCTTGAAGAATTAAAGCTGCACAATCCGGAAATGGCTGAACTTGCAGCTGAGGCTTATGAAAAAGCGACCGTAGAAACTGATTTTATACGGCTTGATAAAGAAGCCTTTGGTAAAATCAAGGGCAATTCGATAGATTATGCAGTTATGGAAAAAACAACCAAGGGCAAAGTTGTGAAGCTTAATGCCGGTTGGGATGATGTTGGCTCTTGGAGCGCACTTTATGACATCAGCAAAAAAGACAGCAATATGAACGTGATTAAGGGTGATGACGTAATTGTTCTTGATACGACTTCTTCTTATATCCGAGGTGGCAAGCGCACTATTGCTACAATTGGGCTTGATGATGTTGTGATTGTGGATAGTGATGATGCTCTGCTGGTTGCGGCTAAAGGAAAGATACAGGATGTTAAGAAAGTGGCGGAGATTATAAAGAATAGGTAGAAATCAAAATGCAACTGATAGAAGAGCTTGAAGATAAGTACAATCAATATACTGGTAAAAATTTCTCTTTTCTGTCAGATAGGGGTATTTTAAAAACAGAAATTTCATCTTTGATGCTTTTGTATGATACGGTTTATTATAATGCAGATGACACGATAAAATTCTTTTTGGGTTCAGATTATCTGAACAAGCCAGAATTACTGGAAGTTTTGAAAAATCCCCTAAAAGAATTTTTTGGCTTTTATACCCAAATCTGCTTTGATACAAGATATAAAGAATTTATCAAAATAGCTGCAAAGATATATTTTCAGTGTTATAAAGATAGTAAAGATGTGGCTGAGAATGAAAACCCTGAATTGCCGAAATGTGAAATGGAAGGCTCTGCTTTTGTTGACTTAATTTCCGGTTTTAATTTTTCACATTTTTATCCTACACTTGATAAAAAAACTAAATATTACCTTGTTGATAAATCTATTATGACTTGCGAGCTTCTGGAACTTAGAAAACAGGAATATGAGCTGGATAATGTTCATATTCTTTGCAAGGATATTGATGATTTGGAAATTTCTGATATAAAACAGCCTGTTGAAATTCTGCGGATTAAGAATCCGTTTAGATATATACCGGATTTTAAGGATAAAATAGAGAACTTCAAGAATATGATTTGTACTGGTGGAAAATTCATTTTTCAAGAACAGAGTATTGTAAAAACTTTTTGTTACCCAGAATATAAAGATATTGATTCATATTTTGAAGGATGGTTAAAAGAACAGCAAATATTATTGACAGACAATTCAAATTCCTTAGATACTTTATCGTACAAGAAAATATAAAGGAAAACAAAATGTATTATAAAGAATTGTTTGAAGATAAGGCACAAAGAAAGGACAGATTAAAAATCTTTCTTTTGATTATGGCTGTTATATCACTCATTTTAGGATTGCTGGCAATTGTTCTATTTTGCATTTCTTTACATAATAGCGAAGTCTCTTTTGCAATTGACGGTAATTTAGATTTAGAAATTACTTCACAGGTTGCGACTGTTGTATCGGGATTGATTGGTACATTGCTGTCGTTTTCATCTATTTTGTTTGTAATTTTAACCATACGTGTGCAGCAGAAAGAAATTAATGATTCTCACAGGATGCAGAAAAACAATGCAATTCTGGAATTATTTTACAAATCTCTTGATTGCATAGATACAAGTATAATTAATGATGATACAATAAAAAATCTTATTATTTCTGAATATGGAAAATTTGCACTGGCATATCTTGGAGTAAATCTAAGTAATTTGACGAATACCATAGACTTGGCAATTCAAACATTACCACTTGCAGATAAAATGAAGTATTTGCGTGAGCCTTTGAATTTAAAGAAAATCGAAGCTTCAAAAGCTATTTATGATAAAGCGAATAAGGATTTGCTAAAAACTGAATTGCTTTATAAAACACATTCGTTGAATGATACAATATGTAATTCATTATTATTGATGGATTCGTTATCAGAAGAAATTCAAGAATCTTGTTTTATCGTATTAAAATCTAGGCTTGGAATAATGGGAAACAGGCTTTTGCTGGTATTTATTTTTCTTAATCAGATTTCTTGGAATACGTTTAAATTTTACACATTGAATGATGTTATGGAATTATTTCACAATGGTACTGACAGCTTAGATAACGAGTACTCCATGCAAGTAACGGAATTGGTTAAGGAATATCTGTCTAAAAATACCTAGTTTGCTTTGGATTATAATGGATGGTAAGAAAAAATTGAAATCTTAATTATAAATACAGATTTCTTAACCCCAAGTTAATACACCCCTGCCTTATACTTCCTGTATGAAGATAAAAGGTAGAAGCTGCACACTAACTGTTGCAAAAGACGGTGGATTTTATCCATTACCATTCAGCGAGGAAACTGTAAGGGAAACGTCCAAAGGCTACGTTCTTCTGCCTGTTATCGGGAAAAGGAACAGACAAAAGTATGTGGAAACCAGGCGCGTGATTGAAGGATGCTTCGTCACTAGGCTTGATTCGGATTGCATACTCGGTCTGTTCCTTTTGTTTTTTAACGATGATGGTGTTTTTGATTTGTATGCGGACAGAGTTGTTGAGAAGATTGTTTATAAGAATGTGTGCGTAACGTCGTTTGAGCTGAGGACTGAGAATGGCGGGGCGTTTAAACTGCGTATGGATGTGGGGAGTACGGATGATTTTTTTTATTACGAGCTGGCCGATAAATACGCCGGATTTGTCATTAAGAAAGATTGTCGGGTCAAACCCGACAATGACACAAAATAGAACATATTTTTACGATGGTCATTTTATTACAATAAATGATAATAACAAACCAATTCCTCTGATTTACAGATTCGAGCTGACAGGAAGCTATGGCGAAACTTCTAAATATATTCTTACCTTATATTCCCCCCCCCTCTACTGAATTTTACCCTTCTAAAAATCACATCGAAAAACTTACAATCCAATTGATATAAAATATGGCATCAGCTTAGACCTTTATGAGCTGGAGCCTGCCGTAGAGCTTACGGACATAAATTGCGCTGACACCGTGCTATCTTCCCAGAAGTTCAGAATAAAAAGCTGCGTGGTGCTTACCATAAGAAACGAAAAAGAGGTTAAACAAGTTATCTTATAGCACAAGGATAAAACCCCACGCACAACCATAACTTACAAACCACATTTGAAATGTGGGTTTGGAAACAGGGGCGCAAAAAAAAATTAAAAAAACGGAGTGAAGGCAAAATCAAGGCTTGGAGCGCAGCGACAACACGAAGGGCTTGGCCTTGATTTTGACTGAACGGAGTTTACGCCAGTCGGCTAAAGTTTCGTAAACAAGTTCAAGTTATGCACAGGCCTGTTTTATTCCGATTTCATCAGACAGTTTGATTGCCTGTTCCTTGAATTCTTTGCTGTACCTCATTTTCATACCCTCTTTATTCTCGGGTATTTTTCGACTGTACTTTTATAGTATCCGTTCATTAAGAGGTATGTTATGGCAACACTTCAATTGCGCGTGGACGATTCTTTAAAGGCAAAGGCGGATGCCCTTTTTTCATCGCTGGGGCTGGACACTTCAACGGCTGTCCGTATTTTTCTTGCTTCTTCAATAGAAAACAATGGTATTCCTTTTGCTGTAAGGCATAAGACGGATTCGCTTTCATTGGAAACTGCGTTTTCTGACAGCCGAAATCGTACAAATCTGCACGGACCTTTTAAAACTGCTCAAGAGGCGGTCGCATCTATGCTAGAGAATTGATTTGTACGAGATTGTCTATACAAATCGAATGAAACGTGACGCCAAACTGATGAAGAAGAGAGGCAGGAATTTAGAAAACTTGTTGAAGTTTTGAACCTTCTTGCTTCTTGAAATCCGCTGCCGCAAAAATACAAAGACCACCGGCTGACAGGAAATCTGAATGACTTTCGGGAGTGCCATATAGAACCTGACTGGATTTTGATGTATCAGATTTTTGAAAACGAACTTATTCTTTCTGCCACAGCAACTGGTTCTCACTCCGATTTGTTTGTAATTAAGAGATCTTGGATATAAAATCATGTCTCTTGTAAATGATAATGACAGTCTTAAGAGTGAATTGTGTTCAAAATTAAACTTTTCGTCTGAAGATTTAACCAGACTACTCTTTGGACGCTTGTCAGTTACTCCTGTTCAGTTAACAACAATTGCAAATACCGTTCACTGTATGAGTTCATTTTCTACACAAGACCATTGCAATGAGGTGCTGGATATTATCGACTCATATATCGATATAAAAGAAGCCGTCTGTTAGTTCTTCGGAGAGATAAATGATGGATGAAATAGTATCTCTTTCAGCAAGTGTTATTCTTGGCATAAAACAATTCATTAATGACAAGGGCCTGAAATCACAACCATTATTAAGAGATGGAATTTTTGCGCTTTTAGAACAATACTGTACAGTTTTATATTATCCTCAGAAAGAAGAAGCAAATGACGGTTGTCATGTAAAGCGTTTAGTCAATAATAAAATTGTTAACTTTGTTTTCATCAATACACATAAATCCATTGAAAAACAGGTTTTTACTGCAACTCATGAATTAGGACATATTTTTGAATTGCCGGAATATTTAAAGAAAAATTGTCTAGATTTTACGCCTGAAATGGATGAAATTGCTATGAATTATAGATTATGAAAACAAAACAAAGTTCCGCATTTATATATTTCTGAGCTACAAGTCAAAAAAACAAAGATATGCTTTGCCGCTCCGGTTTTGTTTGAGGAAGGCTTGCGCCGTACAATCGTCTATGAGTTTGTGAAGAATGCGCAGGGGTGTGCTGTCAATAAATATTATTGTAGCATCGCTTCTTGTCTTGATAATGAAATTCATGCTTTTATATTTGGTTTGAAGAAGTCCGTTTTCTGTTTTGTTAAATCTATTTTAATCATGCCTTCTTTTATTTCTTTTATGGTGAAAAAGCCTTTTGGAAGAGTTATAATCAGTATTTCTCTATCAAGTTCAAAAGATTCACACAGCCTTCATTTTCAAGGCGGGTGATTTCTGATTCTTCATTTAATTCTCCTACCACGCAAAGGGCATTTTTCATAACAGGTTCAGTAACTTCTTTTTCAATAAATGTTACGTTCAAGGTCTGGCAGGCATAGATAAGCAGGAATCGGATATAACTCTTGCCGTAAAGAACAAGCGTTGTTATGCCCTGTTTTTTAGATTCGGAAACAAGGTGGCAGAATGTTTCATTATAAGTGTTTGCAATCGCAAATGTTCTCTTTGCAAATTTCTGGCTTCTGGATGTAAGTTCTGCAATTCCGTCAGGAGTAACTGCATAAGAAAGTTTCCGCAGATTTACATTAGTCAGCATAATCCATCCACGCTCAACAAAGCGTTTCAGAACAGCGTTCATAAGCCCGATGGACATACCAGCATTTTCCGCAAGCACACGCTGACTTGCCAAAGGTTCTTCTTCCAAGGTTTTTGCTATGCTTTGTAATGTTGCAACGTCACTATTCATATTATGATTTAATTTAACATAAAAATACTTTTTATCAAAGTGGAAAAATGCTCAGTTTTTAAATAAATGATATGTTAGCTTGAATTTCAGTGTTTTATTATTTTTTCTTTTAGTTCGAAATATTTATCACGATAGTTATCCATGGCTTCAGACACAGCTTCTGTCGCAAGATAGTCTAACGTTGTTCCAAGTTTGCAGGCGATTTTTACGGTTTCCAGTTCTCGGCTCTGTTTCATGGAACTTTTTCTCTTTATTTTTCCTCATTATAAAACTCCGCGTAAGCCCTTGCAACGCAGAGCAAACGCATTATAAATAATTTAAGTAAAGTTTGCGCGAAGGAACGTTTCCTGGGGCAAAAACACTCTGATTGTTGCGACCGGCTTGAGCGGGCAATTCTATAGTTACTTTGCAACAATCAGCGTGTAGCGCATTATTGCGCGATTTTGAACCAGAAAACCGTGTCTGGGAGCCAGTTTTATGCTGAATACATTTATAATGCGTTTGCCCTGGCTTGCAACGGATGACTCCTTGCATTTTATACAGAAAAATATTACATTTGTGTTGCGCAGTTTATGATTCCTCATAACTCTCCTGCGCTTTATAAATTAAAATTCTTATGGAGGCTGGCGGTTTTGTTTCCGCTGACATTTTATGAAAAAATTCCTTTCTTTTGTTTCCCGTGAAGCTGACGACTTTAAAATTCTTTTGAGAAACATTCCTTCACTCACAGTTTCAATTTTTATTTTGTCCGTTGTCTGTGCAAATCTTATGGCGAACAAAGAACTTGTAACTTTTAAGTATGCTGCGCTTGACTGCGGATTTGCATTCAGCTGGATTATGTTTTTGTGCATGGACGTAATCTGCAAAAGATGGGGCGCAAAGGCATCAATAAAAATTTCCCTTGTTGCTCTTGCTGCGAATCTTTTTATTTGCGTTTCATTTGCGTTGCTTGCAAAGACTCCGGGAAAGTGGGGCGAATATTATGCTTCTGAGAATTCACTTGTTAATGACGCGCTCAATGCGACTTTTGCGGGTTCTTGGTATGTTGTGCTTGGCTCGTCTGTCGCGTTTGTTTCGTCGTCAGTTGTAAATGCTCTTCTTAACTGCGCAATCGGAAGCCTTTTTAAGTCAGACGGATTTTTTTCATTTGCATCTCGCTCCTATATTTCAACCGCAATAGCCCAGCTTGTTGACAATTTTATTTTTGCCACAATTGTTTCAAAAGTTTTCTTTGGCTGGACTTGGATTCAAGTTTTTGTGTGCTCGGCGATTGGGGCTGGATTTGAACTTTTGGGCGAAGTGTTTTTTTCCGGCTTGGGATATAAAGTTGTCCGCCAGTGGGAAAAAGAAAGAGTCGGGCAGGAATATATTGAATACAAAAAGGCTAATGCAAAATGAAAGTTTTAATCACAGGAACGAGCAGGGGAATCGGAAGAGCGTGCGCCTTAAAGTTTCTTGCTGAAAAAAATGAAGTCATTGGACTTGATGTGTGCCCTGACTCAATAAGCGGCGATTCTTCTGTAAAGAATGCTGAATGCTATAAACATTTTGTTTGCGACATTTCAAAAGAAAATTCTCTTCCTGAAATAAATGGTGTTGAAATTCTTGTGAACAATGCTGGAATTCAAACTGCCAGCAATTTCAGTCTTGATGATATAAAAGTGAATCTTATTGGAACAATAGCGGTTACAGAAAAATATGCGTTTCAGAAAAAAATAAAATCTGTTTTATTCAATGCTTCCGTTTCAGCGCTTACAGGGAACGAGTTTGCTTCTTATGCCGCGTCAAAGGCTGGAGTTGTGGGTTACATGAAAAACTGCGCGATTCGGCTTGCAAATGAATACCGGGCAACTTGCAATGCCTTGTGCTTTGGCGGAATTCTTACGGAACTTAATGAGCCTGTTGTTCAGAATAAATCGCTTTGGAAAAAAATCTTGGACGTAACTCCGCTAAAACGATGGGCGACTGCGGAAGAAGCCGCTGACTGGATTTATTTTATGACTGCGATAAATAAATTCTGCACAGGGCAGGCAATCGATGTTTCCGGAGGAGAACGCAACTGCGCTGACTTGTTCGTGTGGTAGAATTGAATCATGCATATTATGTGATAAAAGAATTAAAAATTACTTCAAAACTTTTTAGTTGACATTGCTGGTATTTTCAATGCTATATTTAAAAAATGAAATTTTCTTCTAGCTGTTTTCTCCGTATTTTCTTATTTGCGCTTTTGTTTTTTCCTTGCTTTGGGTTTTCATTTTCTGCTTTTAATTTAAAAGGTGAAGAGCCTGAATTGCTTTCATTATTTAGAAAGGCTTATCCTGATATTCAGTTTAAAAGTGAGTACAATGCGTTTGCAGGCGACTGGAAAATTTTACTTTCGCTTGAAGACAGAACTGCTGAATTTTTCTGGGCGGACGGAATGTTTTTGCCTGAATCCGAAATTGAAAATAAAAATCTGTACAATTCTTTTCTATATAAATATGATTTTGCTCTGCATGACCCGGCGGATTTTACAGAAGAGGACATTGAAAAAATCCGGCAGTTCAGTTCTACAGAAAACAGAACAAGCGTCAAAGGAACTCCTCCGTTTTTTTACGACTTTGTGTATGACTGTAAGACAAGAGTTTCACTTGAGCAACACATAAAAAAAATTCCGTTTCTTGGAAAAAGGTCAAATGTGCATGAACGTCTTAGGGAACCGCTTGCAAAAGTTGAAAAAGAAATTCTTGAAAGTTCAAAGTCTGATGCGGAAGTGAAAAATTTTTTAGATACACTTTTAAGCGCGGACAGTTATTCTTGGCGGAACATAAGCGATTCTGGCAACCGTTCATTTCATAGCCTTGGAGTTGCGCTTGACTTGCTTCCAAGAGGCTGGAAGCAGAAAAATGTATACTGGGCATGGAGACGGGATATTGACGGAGACAACTGGATGAGGCTTCCGCTTGAAAGAAGATGGATGCCACCACAAAAAGTAATTGAGATTTTTGAAAACAACGGATTTTTGTGGGGCGGAAAGTGGGTAATCTGGGACAATATGCATTTTGAATACCGCCCAGAAGTTATTCTTTTCAGCAGATTGCGGAATAAGAAGAATCAGTAATCTGCTTGCTCTATTTTTATTTTCCTAGCTCCAAAATGCTTTCTTTTATTGCATTTGTGTCGGTAAGAAGTTTTTCTGTGCGTTCTTTTACTGTTTGAGTAAGTTCGCGCATTGAACCTACCGCCTGCAAAAGCTGTTTTCCGCCTTCGTTCTGTTCTGAAATTGCACGGCGTACAGTCTGTTCCTGCTCAACTACAGTTCCAGAAAGCTGCACAACTTCTGAAAATTCTTTTTGAACGTCCCCTGTGTCCTTGAACGTTGCATCGATTAGTTGCTTTACATTTTTTAGGACATCAGAAATTTTGCGTGCTTCCGAGCCTGAATTTTCAGCGAGTTTTCTTATTTCATCGGCTACAACTGCAAAGCCGCGTCCGGAATTTCCTGCGTGAGCGGCTTCAATTGCGGCGTTCATGGCAAGAAGGTTTGTCTGGCTTGCGATTTTCTGAATAACGCTGCTCATTTCGCTAAGTCCGTTTGAGTTTTCTTCAATCTTGGAGACAAGCTCAGCGACATTTTCAATTCCTGTCATTCCTTTTCTTGTTGCTCCGTCAAGAAGCCCCACGGATTCAGCGTTGTGCTCAAGAATTGAATTTATAGAATTTATATTTGCAATCATTTCTTCAACAGCAGAAGATGAAGTTGAAACGCTTTCTGTCATGTCCCGCGCGGCAGTTGCCAATGTTTGGACATCGCGTCCGTTTTCTGTAAGTTTTTCAGATCCGGTTTCAACAACTTTACGCACAGACTGCTTTACTTCTTCTTGATGCTGCTCGTTCATTATGTCCTTTAAAATGTTTGTGTAATGAGTGCAGTTTTCTGGACGGTTCAGCCCGTTGTAAATTGCAACTGCCATCTGCTCGCAGTCTTCATATCCGCAGGCTCCACAGTTTAAAATGTCCGCCTCTGTTTTTTTGTACATATCTCTGTAGATTTTCTGAATTTCTTCCTGCGAAGGCTCTTTGATTTTCTGGTGGAAATATGCACTTCTGTCAACATAGGTTCTGTCGTAAAGTCCGGGCTTCCAAAACTCATCGATTGCCTTATTCAGTTTTTTTAGAGCGGATTTTTTGCTGTGTCCTTTTTGTTCCCAGTATGAGCGGCGGTCATGCATTCGGTTTTCTACAAAAGATTCCATCTCGTCAAGGTGCATTCCCTTGTTTGTGGTTCCGGCACCTTCGTTGCATCCGTTTTCGCAGTTAAGACAGTCAATTAAAGTAAAGCATGGCTTTTTGTTTTTATTCGCTTCTGAAAATTTTGCAAGGTAAAGAAAAACTTTTGGGTTTCCTTCGATTTTGCGCGTTTTTTCTGAAATACTCGGAACAAAGCGTTCTGCGGTTCTCATAAGTCCGCCCGGAGTTGAATAAAGAACTCCACGTTCCGCGGCAGGATTTTCGTATTCTACTTTTGGAAATGAATCAATCCTAATGTTTTTTTCTTCCATATAATTTTGGATTGAGCGCATCGTTACGTTGTAGTCGCAGATTCCAGTTTCATCGAACTCGCGCCGTTTTGCATAGCATGGCGAAATTGCCGCGATTTTATATCCGGTGTATTTTGTATAAAATTCTTTTATCGTTTTTGCGCAGTGAAGCATGGGACTGTCAGCTGGCGCAAGATATTTTATGAGTTCTGGACGGTAAGTTTCAATAAACGAAACAAGGGCAGGGCAAGGCTGGGAAATTACACAGTCTGGATTTTTATTTTTAATATATTCAACATAGGATTTTGTTGTAAGCTCCGCGCCAAAACTTACATCGAAAACAGCTTCTACACCAAGCGACTTTAGAAATCCGTTCAGCTCAAGATCTTTTCCACGGAAGCTAACAATTGCAGCTGGAGCTACAATCGCTACGATTTTCTCACCTTTTTTAAGAGAGTCAAAGAAAAGTTCTGCATCGTCAATTCCTTTTCTTGCTCCGTGAGTGCAGGCTTCAATGCAAGCGCCGCATCCTATGCAAAGTTTTTCGTCAAAGTCAACGTAGTCGCCAGATCCGTTGTTGCACATTTTTACAGGACACACTGCAATGCACCTTTGGCAGTTTACGCATTTTTCTTTGTCTACGGAAATTACTGAACGATATTTTCCAGTTTGTGTGTTTAGATTTTTTGTCATATCGAACTCGTTTAAAAGCGATTTAGTGAATTTAATTCAGCCAATATATAACGAAAACTGTTTTTCATCAAGTATTGATGTTTTCTATATATTTTCTATATTTTATTTATTTGTGCGCCTACTGATTTTATTGACATTGTGCGGAAAAAGTTTATAATTATGCAGAACTTTGTAAAAGGAGTGTATAAAAATGCAGTTTATTGATGGCGGAGTTACAGCTCCTAAAGGCTTTACGGCAAATGGAATGCTTTGCAAGATAAAAGAAAGCAGCACAAAAAACGACCTTGCGCTTGTTTTTAGCGAAAAGCTTTGCAATGCTGCCGGCGTATTTACACAGAATAAAGTCAAGGCGGAAAGCGTAAAGCTTACAAAAGAAAATATTGCCAACGGAAAGGCTCAGGCTGTTATTGCAAACTCAGGAAACGCAAATGCTTGTACCGGCGAGCAGGGCGCGAAAGTTGCACGAAAAATGGCGAGCCTTGCAGCCGATGTTCTTGGAATAAATTCTGGCGACGTTATTGTATATTCTACAGGCGTAATCGGCAAGCAGCTTCCTGTTGAAAAAATCGAAAAGAATATTCAGTTTTTAAAAGACGGACTTTCCAAGGAAGGTCATAAAGAAGCCCGCACTGCAATAATGACAACGGACACTCATTACAAGGAATGCGCTGTACAAACTGTAATCGGCGGAAAAACTGTAAGAATCGGAGCAATGGCAAAAGGCTCTGGAATGATTCATATAAACATGGGAACGATGCTCAGCGTTATGACAACTGACTGTGCCATTTCTTCCCAGATGCTTGAAAATGCCTTGCGCAAATCTGTTGCCGGAACTTACAACTGCGTTTCAATTGACGGCGATACTTCCACAAATGACAGCCTGACTATTCTTGCAAACGGAATGGCTGGAAACGATGAAATCACGTGCGAAGGCGAAGACTTTGAGATTTTTTACGAAGCCTTGAATGCTATAAATACCCAGATGGCAAAAAAGATTGCAGGAGACGGAGAAGGCGCAACCAAGTTGATTGAATGCAATGTTTCCGGGGCGAAGGACGTTGAAACTGCGCGTGGTCTTGCAAAAGCCGTTATAAGCTCAAGCCTTGCAAAAGCCGCTATTTTTGGAAGCGATGCGAACTTCGGGCGTTTCTTGTGCGCAATGGGATATTCAGGATTTGACTTTTCTCCTGAAAAAACTTCCATAACATTTGAAAGCGCAGAAAATTCCATGCGGACTGGTGCGACTGATTTTATCGGCGAGCAGAAAGGAAAACGAACTTCGCTTAAAGTTTTTGAGAATGGAGTTCCTCTTGACTTTGATGAGGCATTGGCAAAAAAAGTTCTTCAGGAAGCAGAAATAAAAATCAACATTGAATGCAAGGACGGAACCGCTTGCGGAACTGCCTGGGGCTGTGATTTGACTTACGAATATGTTAAAATAAACGGCGATTACAGAACCTAAACACGGAGCAAAAAAATTGAACACAATTGAACCTAATATAGAAGAAATTGATCCTCGGCTTGATAATGCGCATTGGTCCGATGTGCTTGTTCAGGCTCTTCCGTATTTTAAGCATTGGGTCGGAAAAGTTGTTGTCGTAAAGTACGGCGGAAACGCTATGCTTAATGCGGATTTGAAAAAGCACGTAATGGAAGATATTGTTCTATTAAACACAATTGGAATCCATGTTGTGCTTGTTCACGGCGGCGGTCCTGAAATCAACAATATGCTTGGAAGAGTCGGCAAGGAAAGCAAATTTATAAACGGACTTCGATACACTGACGCAGAGACAATGGAAATTGTCCAGATGGTTTTGACTGGAAAACTGAACAAGGACATTGTTGCTCTTCTCCTTGAGAACGGCGGAAAGGCTGTCGGCTTGAGCGGAGTTGATTCAGGACTTTTAAAGGCTGTGAAAATTCAAAAAGACGGGCAGGACTTGGGCTTTGTCGGGGAAGTTACAGAAGTGAACCCTGAAATTCTTGAGTCGCTTTTGGAGCAGAATTTTATTCCTGTAGTTTCGACCGTTGCCTTGGGCTGCGATGGAGACAATGTCCGTTACAATATAAATGCCGACACTGCCGCTGCGAAAATTGCTGTGGCTCTTCATGCTGAAAAATTTGTTCAGCTTACAAATGTGCCTGGCGTTCTAAAAGACGTGAATGATCCAAAGTCTTTGATTCAGAGGATTCACATTGGAGACGTTGAAAAATATATAGACGAAGGAATAATTGCAGGTGGAATGATTCCGAAGATTGAGTGCTGCATGCTTGCCCGCAACGGTGGTGTTCCTCGCACTCATATTATTGACGGCCGTGTTCCTCATTCACTTTTAATCGAAATGTTCAGCGATCGCGGAATTGGAACTATGATTTACTAGAGGTTAACATGGGAAGCAAAAAAGTTTTAAATAATTACGGCTCTTTTGATGTTGTTTTTAAGAGCGGAAAAGGTTCTATTCTTACAGATATAAATGGAAAAAAATATATTGATTTTCTTGCCGGAATCGCAGTGAATAGCTTGGGACATAATTTTAAGCCGCTTGTAAAAGCTGTGTCTAGCCAGGCAAAAAAACAGATTCATGTTTGCAATTATTTTTTTAGCGACATCGGCGTAAAGTATGCGGATGAACTTTTGTCTGCCACAGGATTTGAAGGCGTATTCTTTGGAAACAGCGGCGCGGAAGCAAATGAGGCTGCGATAAAGCTTGCCCGCAAATTTGGCCAGCTGAACGGCGGTTCAAAAAGAAAAACTATTGTAACTCTGGAGCATTCTTTTCACGGACGCACGATGGCGACTCTTACTGCGACTGGTCAGGATATTTTTCACCCGGAAACTTTTGCGCCTTATGTTGAAGGATTTAAAACTATAAAGCCAAACGATTATGATTCTTTGAAAGATGCTTTTGATGACACGACTGCAGCTTTGATGATGGAATGTGTTCAGGGCGAGGGCGGTGTTTTTCCTCTTGATAAGGAATGGGCAAAGACTGCCGCGGAAGCTGCAAGAAAAGCAGGCGCAATTGTAATCTGCGATGAAGTTCAGACAGGAATGGGACGCACAGGAACGCTTCTTGCGAGCGAACAGCTTGAGATAAAACCGGAAGTTGTAACGCTTGCAAAAGCAATTGCCGGTGGAATTCCAATGGGTGCTTGTCTTTACCGTGGAAAAGGAAATGTTTTTGCGGCGGGAGATCATCAGTCAACTTTCGGTGGAAATCCTCTTGCGTGCAGCGCGGCCAGTGTGGTTTTGCATGAGCTTTTAAAGGACGGATTCTTGTCTTCTGTTTCTGAAAAAGGCGAATATATTCAGAACACTGTAAAAAACTGGAATCTGCCTTGCATAGAAGATGTTCGCGGAAAAGGTCTTATGATTGGAATTCAGGTTTCAAAAAATCCTGTGGAAGTTGAAAAACTTTGCCTTGAAAAAGGTGTGCTTTTTTCTACAGCAGGAAAAAATGTCTTGCGCCTTGTTCCGCCTTTGAATATTGGCTACAAGGAAATTAACAAAGGTCTTGCCATCATAAAAGAAGTTCTTGAAAAATAAATAAAAAATCATTATCATTGCTCCCTTGCATTCTTGGGAGCGTTTTTTTAGATATTCTTATAGAAATAAAATCTTTACATTTCCTTTTTCTTTTCATAGAATAGAATCAGATTATGGAAAATAAAAATTTATCAGCAAAAAGCAATTTTGAAGTTCTTGCGTCAAATCTTTCAAAAGAAGAACGCTCTGATATTTTGAGCCAGATTCAGCAGGACAAACTTGATGTTTCTTTTCCTTCTGAAAAATCTGACAATCAGTTTGAGCTGGAAAAGCGCAGAGAGGACAAGCTGACTCTTTCGGAAAAACTTAGGCAAGAGCCGCTTTTGTTCAGGTTCATTTTATGGCTGAAGTCTTTGTTTTTGAATTCAAGCATTGAAACTGTTTATAATAATTCCGTCCTGGCTTCTCTTTCAAAAAATTTGGAACATGATTTTCCTGATGTGATTGACTGCAAAAGCAAGCTTCTTCTTTCTGGATTTTATTCCGGGCTTTTGGATTTAAAGCGTGTTCGTGAATTTTTTAAACCTTCGTTTGATTCTCTTGAACAGGATTCAGGGCTGTTTTATTTTTTACTTGGTTTTACCGTGATGCCTGAAATTGTTCAAGATATAAAATCTTCGTGCGATGTTTACAGTTATTCTTTTGAAAAGCCTTTGCCTGCGGACATTAGAAATATTCTTTTTACAAAGCTTGATGGAATTGTTTCTGGAATTTCTTCTGAAAAGAAAATAAAAATGTCTGCTTGCTCCCGTGAATTTGAGCGGCTTAGAATGTTTGTGAAAATTCCGCTTGGCACTGTCATGTCAAAATTTTCTTCCGGCTCTTCCGGGCGTACTTGTTCTTTTTCACAGATAAAAGATGACTTTGACAGCCTTGCAAGAATTCTTTTGGGGCGCTTTGAATGTTCTGACACAACTCTTTCTGTTCTTTTTATGTCTGGAATTCCCCAGAAAGATTTGTGGAACTGCTCGACTTCTTCTTATGAGGAGATTGCAGAGAAAGTAAATTCATCGTCTGCGGAAATTTCTTTGCTGAATACATTTGCAGAAAAAATTCCGCTTAAAAAGTTTGGAAAAGTAATTTCTGAAAATTCCCTTTATTCTCCATTGCCATTGAGTTACAGCGACTTGTGGTTTCAAAAATTCAAGGAACAATGGAAAGTTGTTTTGGACAAGCGGCTTAAAATTTGGAACAAGGATTTTAAAAAATCGGAAATAAAGAAAAAACTCAAAATTTATTTTTCACTTGAAGATTTTCCAAAGTATCCTTCGCGTCCCTGGAAAAAAGTCGGTGCGGACTACACTGAAAAGTATGAAAGCTCGATTGGCTTTTTGAATTATTATTTAAAGAATGAGTTTACAAAATACAAGCAGCTTTTGAGCACAATTACTTTGGAAGGAAAGTTTTCAATAAAGGAAAACATGTATGAATTTTCTGACATGATTTCCACATTGAATTCTATTATTACAAAAAATGATTTTCTTGTTGAGCGGCTTTCATCTTCTGGAGAATACGGTTCTGAAATTACGCATTATGCTTCTTCTGAAAAAGAGCCAGATAAAGAAAAACTTCGCAGCATTCTTTTTGAAATTGAAGGAAATGCCTTGGATTTGGCTGATATGTTTGCAAAGTTTTTGACCGGCTTTGAAAATCTTTTGTTTGCTATGCTTGGCGAAAAATCAACAGTTTATTACGGACCGCTTGCAAATTTAAATAAGATAATGGGTGCGGACAATAAAGAGTTTAAATTGAATCTTGAAAAATTTGCACACAGCGTAAAATTTGCGTCCGAAGTCTTGCAGGCAATTATAGAAATGGAAAATATTTCAGTATGAGTTTTTTAACAGGAAATTTTTTTTATAACGGAAAGCCTTTGTCTTCTGCGCCTTTATGGGGAATGTCGGTTTTGGAATCTGGAAATATGCGGTTCAGATGGAATGAAACCAATTCAGTGCGTGATAATTTTTTTTCTTCTATTTGCGCTGAAAAAAGAAAAATTGCGCAGCCGGAACTCATACATTCAAAAACTGTTTATGAAGTTTCTAGCGCGGATGAAATTTTTAAAAAGAAGGGAGACGGAATTCTTACTTCAAATAAATTCATCATTCCTGCTGTAACTGTTGCGGACTGTATGCCGATTTTTGTTTATGATAAAAACTCAAATGCATTTGGTGTTCTGCATTCCGGCTGGAAGGGAACTGGAATTGTAAAGGAGGCTTTTTTTATGCTGAATAAAAAATATGGTTCTAATACTGATGACTTTTGCTTTGTTTTGGGACCGCATATAAATTCGTGCTGCTATTCTATTGATAAAGATCGTGCTGAATATTTTGCAGAAAATTTTGGAAGCGAATGTGTTTCTTTTATCGATGGGAATAAATATTCATTGAGCCTTGCGGATGCGAATCTTTTTCTTTTGAAGAAAATCGGCATTCCTGATGGAAATGTTTTTGTGAGCAAGGAGTGTACTTGCTGTTTTAAGGAAAACGGAGCGTTTAAGTACGGCTCTTTTAGGCGGCAGACATCATCGCTTCCGCAGGATTTACCTTTGGAAGAAAAGCAGAAACACTTTACTGTCCAAACTGCATTTGTTTTTTATTCATTTTGATATTGCATATTTATTCATAAAAATGTATATTCTATGCATACAGTAATTTTATTTAGAATTTATTCAAACTGAAAATAAGATTGCTGAAAAAAATCTTTATAAGAGGCGTTGTTATGGCAGTTAAAGAAAAAGTTTCTGAAGCAGCAAAGGCTGTAAAATCCACTGCGAAAAAAGCTGTAAAGGCAACAACAAAAGTTGCAAAATCTGCGGCATCAAAAAAGGACAAGGTTGTCTTGGCTTATTCAGGCGGTCTTGATACAACTGTTATCATTCCATGGCTCAAAGAAAACTATGACTATGATGTTATTGCTGTCTGCATTGATGTTGGACAGGGAGATGACTGGAAGGCAATCAAGTCCCGCGCTTTGAAAACTGGAGCTTCTGCTTGTTATATTGTAGACGCACGTCAGGAATATATTGAAGAATATGTTTGGCCGGCTTTGAAGTCAAATGCAATCTATGAAGATGAATATCTTCTTGGAACTTCTACTGCGCGTCCTCTTATTGGAAAAATTCTTGTTGAATATGCTCGTCAGGAAAAGGCGGTTGCAATCTGCCACGGAGCAACTGGAAAGGGAAATGACCAGGTTCGTTTTGAGCTTGCAATCAAGGCTTTTGCTCCAGACTTGAAAGTTATTGCGGCATGGCGCGATCCAAAATGGAACATGGATAGCCGTGAAGCTGAAATCAAATATCTTGAAGACCGCGAGCTTGAAGTTCCGATGAAAAAAGATCAGTCTTACAGCCGCGATGAAAATATCTGGCACTTGAGCCATGAAGGTCTTGAACTTGAAAAAACAGAAAATGAGCCTAACTACAAGCATATGCTTAAAAATACAGTTGTGCCTGAAGAAGCTCCCGCTGCCGGTGAATATGTTAAGATTGATTTTGAAAAAGGAATTCCTGTTGCAGTTAACGGCAAAAAAATGGATGCCCTTAAGCTTCTTCTTGAGCTTAACAAAATAGGCGGAAGAAACGGAATTGGTCTTGTTGATATCTGCGAAAACCGCTGTGTAGGAATGAAGAGCCGCGGTGTTTATGAAACTCCAGGTGGAGCGATTCTTTATTTTGCGCACAGGATGCTTGAGCATCTTTGCTTGGACCGCGACACATACCATTACAAGCAGCAGCTTTCTATAAAAATTGCAGAACTTATCTACGACGGAAAATGGTTTACAACTTTGTTTGATGCCTGCATGGCGTTTGTTGATAAAACAGAAGAAACTGTTACTGGCTGGGTAAAACTCAAATTGTGCAAGGGTGCAATCCGTGGAGCTGGCTCTTATTCAAAATACAGTTTGTATAATGAAAGTATTGCTTCGTTCAAGACTGGTGAATTGTATGACCACAAAGATGCGCAGGGCTTTATTACTTTGTTTGGCTTGCCTTTGAAAGTTCGCGCTATGATGGAGCAGCAGGTTGGAGAAGGTCAGGCTGTCCTTAAAAGCAAGAAACTTAAGAAACGCCCGACAGAGTAAGCGGACGTATTCATTTTAAATCTGTTTTAGCGAGCCTCCGTCTTGGAATTGAGATTTTAAGACGGAGTTTTTTTATTCAGAGGCAATCTGAAATGAGAAATCATAGTTTCCGCTTTTACGTGCTGAATGTTCCTGTGACTCAAAGTCGTAGCCCGATGATTTGAATAAAAGCGCCGCTGAAAACAATTTATTCTTTCATTATGCGCTCAAACACATGGTTTTTCCGATACTGCAAATGCTCATCCAGGGCAAACGCATTATAAATAATTTAAGTAA
>OBLI01001181.1_pt1 | contig 26218 bp, 21 predicted proteins | sample 1519701 | NCBI WGS metagenome assembly OBLI01 (sample SAMEA3663005, study PRJEB22513) | pig gut metagenome | biome: pig gut; feature: pig-associated habitat; material: faeces | place: France | collected 2012
TGGCTAATAACTCGGATAGGCACAGAATGAACGCTATTTATTCAGAGCTTCCTTAGGAGTGAGGAGTGAGGAGCTAGGAGTGAGGAGTTAGGAGTGAGGAGTTAGGAGTGAGGAATGAACGTCTCCGCGTCATTTCTTTTCCATTCATCGCCGAAGGCGATACCACAACTCCACACTTCACTCTTCACTCTTACCCTGTCCCTCCCAGAAGGGTTCGGGCTTGGTGCAGTTCTGGCAGTTGCCCTCGCAGTTCCGGGGCTTATACTGCAATTCCTGACTCTTGACGCTCACTGTGGTGCAGGCGGGGATGGAGTGGGTGATGAACACGTTGGAGCCGATGACGCTGTCCCGCCCGATGACGGTGCCGCCGCCCAAAATGGACGCGCCGGCGTAGATGGTCACGTTGTCCTCAATGGTGGGGTGCCGCTTTTTGCCCCGCAGGCTCTGCCCGCCCCGGGTGGTGAGAGCACCCAGCGTCACGCCCTGATAGACCTTCACATGGTCGCCGATGACGGTGGTCTCGCCCACCACGATGCCGGTGCCGTGGTCAATGAAGAAGTAGCTGCCGATGGTGGCCCCGGGGTTGATGTCGATGCCGGTGACGCTGTGGGCGTGCTCCGTCATGATCCGGGGCAGCAGGGGAACCCCCAGGGTGTAGAGCACATGGGCCAGCCGGTAGACGGTGATGGCGAACAGCCCCGGATAGCAGAAGATGATTTCCTCCACACTGAAGGCGGCGGGGTCGCCGTCGAAAAACGCCTCCACATCGGTCTGGGCCACGGCCCGGACGGCGGGGATTTCCCGGAAGAAGGCGATGCTCAGTTCCTGCGCCTTCTGCGCGGCGGCCTGTTCGCCCAGCTCGCTTTTGAACACCAGCGTCAGCTGCTTGTTCAGGTTGTACATCACGTCCTCAATGAGCATGGACAGGTTGTGCCGCATGTTGTAGATGCGGTAGGTCTTATCCCGGGAGGAGCCGGGGTAGACGATGCGGATGAGCTTTCCGATCATGTCGATGATGACTGCCTTGTCCGGCTGGCAGAAGTGGTCCATCTTGTCGATGGCCCGCCCGTGGCGGTAGTCCTCCAGAATGTTGTCCACAATACCCTCAATCTGGGCTTCAATGGGGGTCATAGGCCTATCCCTCCTTATAATCTACGCCCAGTTTAACACATCCCCCCGGCAAAGTCAATTCGCACAGACAACGGGGCCTGCCGCAAAAAAGCGCAGCAGGCCCTCGAATGATGTCTCTGTCCACATCCTATGGATGTGGGGGTGGCTATTGGCCGCCCGCCGGTTTCCTGAAAGTGTATCGATGCGGGCGCCGGGGTGGGCGCTCCTACAGTACCATAGAACGATACCGAGCACGCCCAATGGTGTAACGAATACAGACCTGCCGGGCGCGCATTGGATGTCCGCCCTGCGGACCGGCCCTGCTGTGCTCCCATAATTTACGGCATTGCCGCCGATACCGAGCGGGTCAGGGCAGACGCGATTCCAGACCCGCCCGCGTACGCATTGGCTGGCGGCCCTGCCGCCTAGTCTTCGAATGTGAGAATGTCCTTGAACTTCTCCTTGAAGATGCCGTAGACCGCGTCCAGCACGGCCTCGTCCTCCACCGCCAGATAGTTCTCGTTCTCCTCGTCCACAGGCTCGATCTCCATAATGACGATCTCGTCCTCGCCCTCGGGCATCAGCACCAGATATTCCTTGTCCTGATACGCGATGCAGTCCAGATACTCAAAGTCCAAGTCCTGTCCGTTCTCATCGGTCAGGGTCAGAATGCTGGTTTCCTCCTCGGGAAGATTGGTTTCCATATCCATAAGAAAAACCTCCTGAAAGCGTTATTCAAAGATATTATACCTGATATGCCGGTGAAAAGCAATACAGCAGGAGAAAAATGCGTTAGGAGTGAGGAGTGAAGAGTGGAGAGTGAAGAGTGAAGAGTGAAGAGTGAAAAGAGTGCGTCTTCCGGTCACTATTTTTCATTCATCGCCGAAGGCGATACCACAACTCCACACTTCATACGCATTTCTAGTAGCATTTTCGGGAAAGCTGTGGTATACTGGGAGGCGAATGATTGCCACGAAAAGCGTGGGTTAGGAGCTTGTGTCATGAATTACGCGACCATCAAAAACTGCGACATCGCCAACGGCCCCGGGGTTCGGATCAGCCTGTTCGTCTCCGGCTGCACCCATCACTGCCCCGGCTGCTTTAATCAGGTGGCCTGGGACTTTGCCTACGGCGAGCCGTTCACGGAGGAGACGGAAAACACCCTTCTGGATCTGCTGCGCCCCCACTATATCCGGGGCCTGACTCTGCTGGGGGGCGAACCCTTTGAGCCGCAGAATCAGGGGGCCATCGTGCACCTTCTGCGCAGAATCCGCGCGGAGCTGCCGGAAAAAACCATCTGGGCCTTCTCCGGCTACCTGTTCGAGCAGGACATCCTGTCCGGGCGGCTGGGGGACTGCAGCGAGTATTTAAGCTATCTGGACGTGCTGGTGGACGGGCCGTTTATCGAGGCCAAGAAGGATTTGAACCTCCGGTTCCGGGGGTCTTCCAACCAGCGGCTCATCGACGTGCCCAAGTCTCTTGCCGCGGGAAAGACCGTGCTGTGGGAGGACTGGCAGGGCGACAAAAGGGGAATGATTTAATGAATGCCATTCGTGTAAAAATCCTCCGGGAAGGGGCGGTGCTGCCCACCTACGGAAGCGCCGGGGCTGCCGGCGCGGACCTGTACGCCTGCCTGACGGAACCGGTTACCATCGAACCGGGCCGGACGGCCTTCGTCCCAACCGGCCTTGCCATGGAAATCCCTTCCGGCTGTGCCGGGCTGATTTATGCCCGCAGCGGCATGGCCTGCAAGCAGGGGCTGGCCCCCGCCAACAAGGTGGGGGTCATCGACAGCGACTACCGGGGCGAAATTGTGGTGGCCCTGCACAACCACAGCGGGGAGGCACGCACCGTGGAGCCGGGGCAGCGCATCGCCCAGATGCTTATTACCCCGGTGCTTCAGCCTGCCTATGAGGCTGCCCAGACGCTGTCCGATACCTGCCGGGACGCCGGGGGCTTCGGTTCTACCGGGAAATAATTGGTGATTTTCATAAAATCCATGTAAAGTTTTTGTGAAATTTACGCAGAAATTGTCACTATACATTTTGCGCGGAATTTCTTATAATGATATCATGCCCGGTGTGGGCAGTGAAGGAAAGCGAAAATTAAACAGAGATTTAGGAGTATGATATGGAGATTCTAACTGCCATTATCCAGCTTCTCGGCGGCCTTGCCATGTTCCTCTACGGCATTGAGGTCATGGGCGACGGTCTGAAAAACAGTTCCGGTGCCGCGCTGAAGCGGGTATTGGAAAAGGTCACCGGCAATGTGCTTATGGGCGTGCTCACCGGCGCGCTGGTGACCGCGGTGATCCAGAGTTCCACGGCGACCATCGTGCTGACGGTGGCCCTGATCGGCGCGGGTGTGCTGAACCTGAAGCAGGCCGTGTCCATCGTCATGGGCGCCAACATCGGCACCACGGTGACGGCCCAGATCATCCGTTTGGGCTCTATCGAGTCTGACGGCAGCTTCCTGCTGTGGCTGTTCGATACCGACACTTTGGCGCCCATTGCGCTGGTGGCGGGCATTGTGCTGCTCATGTTCATCAAGAGCAAGAAGAGTAAGACCATCGGCGATATCTGCATCGGCTTCGGCGTGCTGTTCGTGGGTCTGGAGCTGATGACCGACGGCGTCAAGCCCCTGATCGGCACCAGCGCCTTTACCGCCTTTGTGGGCTTCCTGGCAAATCCCCTGTTCGGCATCCTCTTCGGCCTGATTCTGACGGTCATTGTGCAAAGCTCCTCCGCCACCGTGGGTATGCTCCAGACCGTGGCCTCCGTGCCCGGCTCCGGCATCACCTTTGCCATGGCCTACCCCGTGATCATGGGCATCAATTTGGGCACCTGCGTCACCACCGCCATGGTTTGCTCCATCGGCTCTTCCAAGGACGCCAAGCGTACCGGCGTGGTGCACATCGCCTTCAATACCATCGGCACGGTGCTGTTCCTGATTGTGATGACGCTGATGGAAAAGCTGTCGGTATTTGGGGCGGGCTTCTGGGTCCGCGCGGTGGACAGCGGCGGAATCGCCAATTTCCAGACGGTGTTCAATCTGCTCACCGCCGTGGTGCTGATTCCCTTCGCCGACTGGATGGTGAAGCTGTCCCTGAAGATCGTCAAGGACGACAAGCCCGAGGCGGACCGGCATCCCGAGCTGCACACTCTGGACGAAAAGCTGTACAATTCTCCCGCTATGGCGCTGGCCGTCACCATGAAGGCCGTGGCCGACGGCGGCCGGCTGGCGAAGCTGAACTTCGAGCGGGGCTGCAAGGTGCTTGCCAAGTATGACCCGGTGCTGGTGGCGGAAATCAACAAGGATGAGGACTGCATCGACCAGTTCACCGACAACACCGACCGCTTCCTCATCGGCCTGTCCAAGACCGTGGAGACGGAGTTTGACGACCGTCAGCTGGATATGCTGATGCAGACGGTGCCCAATTTCGAGCGTATCGGCGACTACGCCACCAACATGGTGGAGCTGGCGGAGCGGCTGCAAAGCGAGAGCGCCAGCTTCTCCGAAACCGCCAAGAAGGAGCTGGCCCTCATCACCAGCGCCGTCAATGAGATTCTGGATATCACCGTCAATGCCTTTGCCAACGACGACAACGAGGCCGCCAAGGCCATTGAGCCGCTGGAGGAGACCATCGACGACATGATTATGATGCTGAAGGACCGTCACACCAAGCGCCTGAAGAACGGGCAGTGCTCCATCGGCAGCGGTCTGGTATTTATGGAGGCTCTGACCTATTTCGAACGCGCCTCCGACCAGTGCTCCTCCATCGCGGTGATGATGCTGGCCCGGAACAACGAGCAGATTCTGCAGAACCACTATGATTATCTGCGGGAAATCCACGCGGGCAACGACGTGGCCTATATGGCGGAGAAGGAACGCCGCCGCGCCCAGTATATTAAGCCTTTGAAAGAAATCCTGTAAAAACGAATCCCCGGAAGTCGCTTCCGGGGATTTCTGTATGGATAGGGAACGGGATAGAAAATGTGGGAAAGGAGAATTAGATTGAGTTTAAAGTTGACAGTTGAAAGTTGACAGTTAAGGAGTCCCTCCGGGACAATTGAAATCATCCCGAAGGGATACCACAATCGTCAATTGTTCATTGTCAATTGTCAATTATTCTCCATCTCCGCAGCCACGGACGCTTCACAGCTGCGCATGGCGAGAATGGTCTTTTCCATCAGCTCGTCCAGCGTCCAGCCCAGCCGTTCCGCGCCGGTCTTAATCACGTCCCGGGAGCAGCCGGCGGCGAATTTCTTGTCCTTGAACTTCTTCTTGAGAGACGACAGCTCCATGTCCATGACGGACTTGCTGGGCCGCATTTTCGCGGCGGCGCCAATGAGACCGGTCAGCTCGTCGGCGGCAAAGAGAACCTTCTCCATGAGAAGCGTGGGCTCCACGTCGCAGCAGATACCGTAGCCGTGGGAGCAGATGGCGTGCACCATTTCGGGGCTGGCACTCACCTCAGAGAGCAGCTCCGGGGCCTTGACACAGTGCTGCTCGGGCCAACACTCAAAGTCCACGTCGTGCAGCAGGCCGCACAGGCCCCAGAAGTCGGCGTCCTCGCCGTTTTCGGCGGCGAACCAGCGCATGACGCCCTCCACCGTCAGGGCGTGCTGGATGTGGAAGGGCTCTTTGTTGTATTTTTTCAGCAGGGCAAGAGCCTGCTCGCGGGTCAGTTCCATGAAAATACCTCCTAAGTGATTTTTTCCCATTTTACGCCCGGGAAGCGGGTTTGTCAATCCTGTCTTCGACCTTTCCACCGTGATGGAAAAGGGTAGAAAATTTCACAATTATCTGCTATGATAGTCCAAAGGGGTTGAGAGTATGGGCAACATTTTTGATTATTTAACCTGGCGGGGGGACCTGACCTTTACCCAGGACCCGCCCAACGCGGTGGATGCGCTGATTTTTTCCACCCTGACCTATGTGGACTACGGGGAAAAGGCGGCCCGGGACCCGGACACGGCGGTGACGCTGCGGGAGTGCACGGAGGAATTTTTCTCGCTGGAAGACCCGGAGGGCCGGGCGCGGTCGAAAAAGGATGTGGAGCTTCTGCGCCGGGCGGCGGAGACGGTGCGCTTCGGACAATGCAGGCTGTGCCTGTTCCAGAGCCGCTTCCTGCCGGAGCAGGAGACCCAGTTTGCCGCCATGACCTTCCTGCCCGACGACGGCACCATGTTCCTTGCCTACCGGGGCACGGACAATTCTCTCGTTGGCTGGAAGGAGGACTTCAACATGACCTTCCAGCAGACCATCCCCGCCCAGCGGCTGGCGCAGGAGTACATCCGGCAGGCGGCGCTGGCTTACACCGCCCCCATGCGGGTTGCGGGCCACTCCAAGGGCGGCAATCTGGCGGTGTTTGCCGCCGCCCGGTGCTCGCCTACGGTGCGAAAGCGGATTCTGACGGTGTACAACAACGACGGCCCCGGCTTCACCAAGTACATGATCGGCGACCCGGGCTATAACGCCATCGTGCCGAGAATCCGCACCTACATCCCCCAGTCCTCGGTAATCGGGATGCTGCTGGAGCATGAGGAGCCGTTTCTGGTGATCCGCAGCAAAAGCGTAGGGCTGATGCAGCACGACCCCTATTCCTGGGAGGTGGAGGGGCCGAACTTCCTGCAGGTAGCCGAGGTGACGGAATCCTCCCAATTCCTGGACGCTACCATCAAGAACTGGTTTGCCAGCATGACCAATCAGGAGCGGAACCGGCTGGTGGAGGTGCTGTACAGCCTGCTGACCACCGGAGAGGTGGAGAATGCGGTGGATATTTTCCAGCCGAAAAACATCCGGGCCTACGTCAAGACCCTTTCCTCGGACGCGGACATGCGCCACATTCTGTCCACGGAATTTCAGGGCCTGCTGGAGGCGGCGAAGAAAGCCAGAGCCAGCATGGGCGAAGCGAAGGCCCTGCCGCCGGATAAGAGTGAAGAGTTGAGAGTGGAGAGTGGAGAGTTAGGAGTGATGAGTGAGGAGTGAGGAGTTAGGAATAAGAGTAAAACACTCCACACTTCACACTTCACACTTCACACTCCACACTAAAAAACGCTGCCGTCTCCCAAAACCGGGAAACGGCAGCGTTTTTTAATGGTTCATAATCTTTTCCAGTGCGGCAAGCTTCATGCTGGTGGTGAGAACCTCCATGGCCTTTTCCAGCTCCTCCACCGGGGGCAGGCTGGGGGCAATGCGCAGGTTGGAGTCCGCCGGGTCGTTGCCGTAGGGGTAGGTGGCGCCCACGTTGGTCAGCACCACGCCGGCCTCCTTGCACAGCTGCCACACCCGTTTCGCGGTGCCGGGCATGGTGAAGAGACTGACGAAATAGCCGCCGTCCGGGTCTACCCAGTGGGCGATGCCAAGGGGCTTGATTTCCCGGGTCAGCCACTTGCTCACCACGTCAAACTTGGGCCGCATAACCTCCGCGTGGAGCTTCATGATCTCCAGCGTGTGGGCCTTATCCCTGAGGAAGCGAACATGGCGCAGCTGGTTGACCTTATCCTGAGAGATTATCTGAATGCCGAAGAGCTTGGTGAAATACTTGATATTGTCCTCGCTGGAGGCCATGCAGGAGATGCCGCCGCCGGCGAAGGTAATCTTGGAGGTGGAGGCGAACTCGATGACCATGTCGGGACGCCCGGCTTCGGCGCACAGGCCCAGAAGATCGGGGAAGGGGACATACTCCCCCCGGAACTGGTGGACGCCGTAGGCATTGTCCCACATGATGGTAAAGTCCGGGGCAGCGGGCTTGAGGTTTGCGAACCGCCGCACGGTTTCGTCGCTGTAAATCACGCCGTCGGGATTGCTGTACTTGGGCACCGTCCAGATGAGCTTCACCTGCGGGTCCTTCACCAGTTCCTCCACCACGTCCATATCCGGGCCGGTGGGGGTCATGGGCACGGGAATCAGCTCCGCGCCGAAGCTCTCACCGATGGCGAAGTGCCGGTCATAGCCGGGGCAGGGGCACAGGAATTTGACCTTTTCCTCCTTGCACCAAGGCCGGGGGCTGTGGGGCAGGCCGTGGGTGTAGGCCCGGGAGACCACATCGTACATGAGGTTCAGGCTGGCAACGCCGCCCACGAAAACCTGTTCCGGCTTGCAGTCCAGAATGTCGGCCCAGTATTCACGGGCGCAGGGCAGGCCCGCCAGCTCGCCGTAGTTGCGCACATCGATGCCGTCGTCCATGCAGTCCTCGGCGGTCTGCACGGTGGTGAGAATGCCGCTGACCAGATCCAGCTGCTTTTTGGAGGGCTTGCCCCGGGCCATGTTCAGCTTCAGACCCTGTGCCTTGAGTTGGTCGTATTCATCCAGAACGGTGGCGTACTCCCGTGCCAGTTCGGAGGTGCTCATGCAAGAATAGGGGGTCACAAAAATCATCCTTTCGGCCTAATCACTGTAATAATGGGCTTATTATATGCGATTATGACAAAAAATGCAAGATATATTTGTACAAAATTTCATTTCCCGATTCAGAAATGAAGGAATTGGAGGAATGCACAAACCGCGGCGAAAAAGACAAATGTTTTTACTGCACAATCACGCCTTGCTTTTTTCGTGGAAGTTGAATAGAATCAGAAGGTATGACGGTTATATTCTGAGAAAACTGGCAGCATTTTCGGAAAGGACATGACTTTTTATGAGCGAAATCAGGAATCTGCCGGAGATTTTCGGCAGCGACGTATTCAATGAGTACACCATGAAGCAGCGGCTCCCGGAGGAAGTGTACCGGGCGTGGAAGCGCTGCATTGCCGAGGGCACCCACCTGCCGCTGGACGTGGCCAACGAAATCGCCGAGGCCATGAAGCAGTGGGCGCTGGAAAAGGGGGCCACCCACTACACCCACTGGTTCCAGCCCATGACCGGCATCACCGCGGAAAAGCACGACTCCTTTATCAGCCCCACCGGCGACGGACGGGTCATCATGGAATTTTCCGGCAAGGAGCTGGTGCGGGGCGAGCCGGACGCATCATCCTTCCCCTCCGGCGGTCTGCGGGCCACCTTTGAAGCCCGGGGCTACACCGCCTGGGACCCCACCGCCTTCGCCTTTGTGAAGGACGCCAGCCTTTACATCCCCACCTGCTTCTTCTCCTACACCGGCGACTCGCTGGACAAGAAGACGCCGTTGCTTCGCTCCATGGACGAGGTGTCACGGGAAGCCATGCGGATTCTGCGGCTGTTTGGCGACACCGAGACGAAACGGGTCATTCCCTGTGTGGGCGCGGAGCAGGAATACTTTTTGCTACCCAAGGATCTGTACGCCCAGCGGGAGGATCTGCGGCTCACGGGCCGTACCCTGTTCGGCGCACAGCCGCCTAAGGGGCAGGAGCTGGACGACCACTATTTCGGCACCATCCGCACCCGGGTGTCCGCCTTTATGCAGGATTTGGACGAGCAGCTGTGGCGGCTGGGCATCCTGAGCAAGACCAAGCACAACGAGGGCGCGCCCTGTCAGCACGAGCTGGCTCCCATTTACACCGACGCCAACACCGCCTGTGACGACAACCAGAAGATGATGGCGATTATGAAAAAGTGCGCCGCCAAGCACAATCTGGTGTGTCTGCTCCACGAAAAGCCCTTCGCCGGAGTCAACGGCTCCGGTAAGCACAACAACTGGTCGCTGTCCACGGATACCGGCAGGAATCTCTTCAGCCCCGGCAAGACCCCCCGGCAGAACGCTCAGTTTCTGGTGTTTCTCGCGGCCTTCATCGCCGGTGTGGACGAATATCAGGACTTCCTGCGCTGCACGGTAGCCACCGCCGGCAACGACCACCGTCTGGGGGCCAGCGAGGCCCCTCCTGCCATTGTTTCCATCTTCCTTGGGGACGAACTGAACGCGGTGGTCCAGTCCATCATTGACGGCACCAACTATACGGACCCGGAAAAGAATATGCTGCGCATTGGCGTGGATGTCCTGCCCTCCATTCCCAAGGACACCACCGACCGCAACCGCACCAGCCCGCTGGCCTTCACCGGCAACAAGTTCGAGTTCCGGATGCTGGGCTCGTCTCAGTCCGTGTCCGGCCCCAACATCGCCCTGAACACCATTATGGCGGAGGAGCTGGGCCGCTTTGCGGACGTGCTGGAACAGGCGGAGGACTTTGACGCGGCTCTGCAGAAGCTGGTGTGTCAGGCACTGACGGAGCACAGCCGGATTATTTTCAGCGGCAACGGCTACAGTGATGAATGGAAGGAAGAAGCCGCCCGCCGGGGCCTGCACAATTTCCCCTCCACAGCCGAGGCCCTGCCCACCTACGTTAGCGATAAGAACATTGACCTCGTGACCCGCCACGGGGTGTTCACCGAGACGGAGTTCCGGGCTCGGTACCGCATCCATCTGGACGCCTACAACAAGGTGGTAGCCATCGAAGCGAAAACCATGATTGACATGGCGCTCCACCAGATTCTCCCCGCCGCTATGAATTATTCCCACCAGCTGTGCAGCGGCATTGCCGCCAAGAAGGCGGCGAAGATATCCTGCTGGGCGGAAACGGACATCGCCGGACAGATCAGCACCGCCGCCGACCGGCTGTACGACCACGTTGGTTCTCTGAAGGAGACCCTGTGTCAGGTGCCCGCGGAGCCGGAGGAAGCGGCTCTCTACTACCGCCGGGTGGTCTGCGGCTACATGGAAGAGGTGCGCCGTCAGGCGGATATTCTGGAGACGCTGACCGACAAGTCCCATTGGCCCTTCCCGACCTATTCGGATTTGCTGTTCTATTGATGCGTACACGCCGAAAGCGCCAGAGGACATGTCCTCTGGCGCTTTGCCATACAGATTATTCCGCTTTCTTGCGCTTGCGGGTGGTCTTCTTGGGATCGTCCTCCTTGCTTTCAGCGGGCGCGGCGGTCTTTTTGGGACGGCCGGACTTTTTCTTGGGCGCTTCCTGGACTGCGGACTCCTTGACATCGGCGGGGGCGGCCTTCTTGGGCCTGCCGGGCTTTTTCTTGGGGGCTTCCTCAGCCACGGTTTCCTTCCCCTCGGCGGTCTTCTTAGGGCGTCCGCCCTTGTGCTTCGGGGGCTCCTTTGCCGGAGCTTCCTTCTTCCCGTCCTCGGGCAGAATCACGTGCTCCTTCAGCACCACGGCGGTGCGGGCGGGCAGGTACAGCTCCACATAGTGCACCCCGTCAAAATCCTTGGTGGGATAGGCCATGTGTGCAATCTGACCGAAGCCGCCGTACTTTGCGTCGTCGGTGCACAGAGCCACGGTGTACTCGCCGGGCTGGGGCACGGGAATCAGCACGTTGGTCAGGCTCATGGAAGGATGGAAGTTGAAGGCGAACAGCAGGCCGTGGCGGTAGAAGGCCAGCATCTTTTCGGGCCGCTTGCTGAGCAGCAGATCGCCCATGCGCTGGTCGAAAATCCGACTGCCCTTGGACAGGGCAATCATGTCCTCATCAAAGTCGCCCAGCCACTGGTACTTGAGGAAGCCGTTGTCCTTCAGGCTCCACTGGCGGCGGCAGTAGTGGAAGCTCCAGCCGTTGCCCTCACGGGGGAAGTCAATCCATTCGGGGTGGCCGAATTCGTTGCCCATGAAGTTGAGGTAGCCTTCTCCGCCGCCGCCCAGAGTGAACAGACGGATCATCTTGTGCAGGGCGATGGCCCGGTCAATCCGGGGATTGTGGCAGTCCTTATTCATGTCGGTGTACATGTTGGCCCCCGCCAGCCGGAAGATCATGGTCTGATCGCCCACCAGCGCCTGATCGTGGGATTCCACATACGCAATGGTATTCTCACCGGGACGGCGCAGGCACATATCGCACCACATCTGGTAGATGTCCCACTGCTCGTCGGACTTTTCCTTCACGGTCTTAATCCACATATCCGGCAGGCCCATGCCCAGCCGGTAGTCAAAGCCGATGCCGCCGTCAGAGATGGGCAGGCACATGCCGGGCATGCCGGACATATCCTCGGCGATGGTGATGGCCTTGGGGTTCACCTGACGGATCAGCTCGTTGGCAAGCTGGAGGTAAGTAATGGCTTCGGTGTGGGTATTGTAGGAGAAATACCGGGAATTGTCGTTGAAATCCGTGCCCAGACCGTGGTCGTGGTAGAGCATGGAGGTGACGCCGTCAAACCGGAAGCCGTCAAAGTGGTACTCGGTCATCCAGAATTTCAGGTTGCTCAGCAGGAAGTGGAGCACGCCGGTCTTGCCGTAGTCGAAGCACTTGGTACCCCAGGCGGGGTGGTCGCCCTTGGGGCCGTCGTGGAAGAACTGCCAGGTGGTGCCGTCGAACATATTGATGCCCTCAGCGGTATTGCGCACGGCGTGGGAGTGCACCACGTCCAGCAGGACGCGAATGCCCATGGAATGGGCCTTGTTCACCAGATATTTCAGGTCCTCGGGCTTGCCGAACCAGGAAGACGCGGCGAAGAAGCTGGACACCTGATAGCCGAAGGAGCCGTAGTAGGGGTGCTCCATGATGGCCATGAGCTGCACAGTGTTGTAGCCCGCCTTCTTGATGCGGTCGAGGGTATAGTCGGCGAACTCCCGATAGGTGCCGACTCTGCCTTCCTCCTGCGCCATGCCCACATGGGCCTCGTAGATGTACAGCTGGTCTTCCCCGACAAAGCCGGCGTCCGTCCAGTCGAAGGTTTTCCGGTCGTCGGTGACCTCGCACTCGAAGGTGATGGTCTGCTTGTTCTGCACCACCCGGCGGGCGTACAAGGGGATGTGCTCCGTGCGGGTCATGTTGGCGTCCACCACGGTTTTGACCTTGCAGCCCTCCCACAGGGCGTCGTCGCCGGGCAGGTACAGCTCCCAGTCGCCGTTTTCGAGCTTCTTCAGCGGATGGGAGGTCTTGTTCCAGCCGTTGAATTCGCCCTCCAAGTACAGCTGGTAGGCGCTGGGGGCCCACTCCCGATAGTACCAGCCGCCGTCAACGTGATGGAAGCCGTAGTAATTATGGGCGTTGGCGAAGTCGTTCAGGGTCTGACCTTCGTGGAGAATCCGTTCCTTGGTGGAGCGGTAGAGAAACATTCTCAGGTCAATGTCTCCGGCGTAGGGCTGGAGCTGGGGGTTGAGTTCCAGTAGTCGATACATTTTCGTCACCTTCCAGTTAAAAAATAGCAAATCGCTGCTGTTGATTCTATTTTAGGGGAATTGACGGCATATGTCAAGGGCTTTGCCCCATTGACGGGAAGAGAAAAAGGGTGTACCATATTTGTGAGAGTGGAGAGTGGAGAGTGGAGTGAGGAGTCATGGCTCCGCCGACCCGGTTTCGATAACAGAAAGAAATTGGAATTCGAAAGGATGGTTATCATATGGACAGCGTAGACATTTTGAAGCAATGGGTAGAGCAGAGCCGCAATATTGTCTTTTTCGGCGGGGCAGGCGTGAGTACGGAATCTGGGATTCCTGATTTCCGCAGTGTGGATGGGCTGTACAGCCAGAAGTTCGACTATCCCCCGGAAACCATCATCAGCCACAGCTTTTTTCTGCGGAATCCGGAATATTTCTACCGCTTTTACCGGGAGAAAATGCTGCCGCTGGGGTTTGAACCCAACATTACCCACAAGGTGCTGGCCCGGTGGGAAGCCGAGGGGAAGCTCTCCGCGGTGGTGACCCAGAACATCGACGGCCTGCACCAGAAGGCGGGCAGTAAGCGTGTTTTTGAGCTCCACGGCAGCGTCCTGCGCAACTACTGCATGAAGTGCGGGAAATTCTACAGCGCGGAGTTTGTGAAGAATTCCACCGGGATTCCCCGCTGCGACTGCGGCGGCATGGTGAAGCCAGATGTGGTGCTCTATGAGGAGGGGCTGGACCAGAAAACCGTGGAGGGCAGTATCCGGGCCATCCGGCAGGCGGATATGCTCATTGTGGCGGGCACCAGCCTGACGGTATACCCGGCGGCGGGGCTGATTAACGACTACCGGGGCAGTCGTCTGGTGCTCATCAACCGGGACGAGACGCCTTATGACAATTATGCCGATCTGGTGCTCCACTGCAAGCTCGGCGAGGTGTTTTCACAGCTTTAATATGTCTGTCATTGCGAACCAGCGCGCACGCTGGTGTGGCAATCCGTTCTTCTTTGAAATGCCAGTAATCTGAACATCGTGAGGGGGATACAGATTGCCACGCCAGTGACATCGGTCACTTACCTCGCAATGACATTTTTTCACCCCCATGCAATGAAATCCCAAAAATGTCGTGATGACAGGTGAAGGGCCTTTCGAAACAAAAGGAGATGATGATACGGACGATCAAAAGATCATCGAGCTGTATTGTAACCGCTCGGAAAACGCCATTGCCGAAACCGCCGGGAAATATGGCAGATACTGCAATGCCATCGCCTATGGCATCCTACAGTCCCGGGAGGACGCGCAGGAGTGCGTCAACGACGCTTACTTAACCGCATGGAACGCCATTCCGCCCCGCCGTCCGGCAGACCTTGGTACATACCTCGGCAAAATCACCCGGAACCTGTCCATCGACCGCCTGCGCACCCGCAGCCGGGAGAAGCGGGGCGGGGGAGAGACGCCCCTGGCGCTGGAGGAGCTGGAGGAAGTGGTGGCGGGCTCCGACAGCCCGGAAAACGAAGCCGTCCGGAAAGAACTGATTGCCAGCCTGAACCGCTTTCTGGGGGAACTGACCCGGCAGGAGCGCTATGTCTTTGTGCGCCGGTACTGGTATCTGGACTCCCTGACCGACATTGCGGAAAAAACCGGCTTTTCGGGAAGCAAGGTGGCTTCCATTCTGTACCGGCTCCGGGGAAGACTGAAAAAACAACTGATTAAGGAGGAATTGCTGTGAAACAGGAATTTTTGCTGAACGCGATGGCGGACATTGACGAAACCTACGTCCGGGAAGCTGAGAAGGTCCCCACGGCCCGGAAGCGGAAGCTGCCGTGGAAAATGCTGGTGGCGGCGGCTCTGATTCCGCTGCTGACCATCACCGCCTACGCTGCGGACGTGCTGAACATCCGAAGCCTGGTCAGCGGCATGACCCATTATACAAGCAGCCAGTTTTCGGATATGGACAAGGTCATGGACAAGGCGGGCTTCCGGATGGATGTGAAGGAATCCTTCACCAGTGGCTTCACCTTCGAGAAGGCCTATGTGGAGGACACCCGGGGCCTGGACGAGAACGACCGGGAGGTGCTCAAGTATAAGGAGGTGCAGGTGAACTACCGCAACGCCGATGGTATCCGGCTCTGCCTGTTCGCCAATCCGGACATCGAGGAGATCACCGATTCGGAAAGCCCCGTGGCCCAGACCGCCCAGATCGGCGGCGTGACGGTTTCCTACTACCGTGACCACTATAAATTCGTCCCTGCGAACTATGAGCTGTCCGAGGCGGAGAAGCAGTGGGAGGCGATTCCCGGCAACTATATTTCCTACGGGTCTGATGCGGTGGAGGAATCCGATGTGTGCTTTGCCTGCTGGGAAAAGGACGGGCTGCGCTATACCATCATGGACTCCGGGGCAAAGGTAACGCCCCAAACCCTGTTCGCCATGGCGAAGGAACTGATGGAGTAAGAAGAAAAAGATTGGGCTGTCAAACCGACAGCCCGATTCTTTATTGCTCTTTCCTGGACACAATCAATCCCAGGATACAACCGATGGCGGCAGGGCACACCCAGCCCAGCCCCAGCGAGTACAGCGGCAGCACCTTCCCCGCAAACGCTGTCAGGCCGCTCAGCAGGGCATTGCCCGGGATCATGCCGGAAACCGCGCCGATCATGTCAAACACCGCCGCCACCAGCGTAAAGGCGGTGGTCCAGACATAGACGCCCTTGCGGTTTCCGAAAGCCTTGCCGAACAGAGCCAGCAGCACCAGCGTGATGGCCAGCGGGTACAGGAACATGAGCACCGGCACGCACCATGCCACAATGGAGGACAGGCCGAAATTGGCGATTCCGAAGGAAACCACACTGAAAATGACCGCCCACAGGTTGTAACCCGGCCCTTTCGGGAACATATCCACGAAGGCCTTGGAGCAGCTGGTGACCAGTCCGATGGCGGTTTTCAGGCAGGCAAAGGTGACGATGGCGGTGAGCAGCACGGAGCCTGCGGCGTGAAAAAAGTGGTCGGCAATGAGCCCCAGCACCTCGCCGCCGTTGGCAGCCCCGTCACAGATGGGGGCGCTCTGGGCACAGACAAGGGTGATGAAGAGATAAATCAGGCCCATGAACAGGCAGCTGAAAATCCCGGCCTTGGCGGTGTTGGACGCGATATCCTCCGGCTGTTGAATGCCGTGGGAGCGCACCACGTCAATGACCACGATACCGAAGGCCAGACCCGCCAGCGCGTCCAGAGTGTTGTAGCCCTCCAGAAAGCCCCGGAAGAAGGCCCCGCCCGCAGTTTCATAGCCCGCCGCCGGTGTGACGGCGGAAACGCCAGTAACGGGCCTAAGCAGGGCGGCGACTACCAGCACCGCCAGAAACAGCAGGAACACCGGGTTCAGCCATTTTCCGATCCACGTCATAATTCCGCCGGGTTTCAGGGAAAAATACAGGGTGGCGGCGAAGAAAACCAAGGAAAACAGGGCAAGAAACAGCCCCTCATGCCCACCCGGCAGCAGTTTTACCGCGCCCACGGAGAAGGCGGTGCTGGCGCACCGGGGAATGGCGAACAGGGGGCCGATGGTGAGGTAGAGGAGGGTGCAGAAGAACAGGCTGTAGTTTTTTGAGACCCGCCCGGACAGCTCCACCACGCCCTCGCTGCGGCTCAGACCCAGCGCCACCACCGCCAGCATGGGAATGCCCACGGCGGTGACAAACACGCCGAAAAAGGCGCTCCAAATGGAGCTGCCCGCGTCGATGCCCAGCTTTGCCGGGAAGATCAGGTTGCCCGCGCCGAAGAACATGCCGAACAGCATACTGGTGATGGCGACGGTTTCCTTGAAGGTAAGACTGCGTTTCATGGGAATGCCCCTTCCATAGTTGAATACCTGTATCCTATCGGATTTGCCCGCTTCCCGCAAGCGAAATCAGGTTTCCTGACAAGAAACTTTTTGGAGAATTCGTTGCTTTATAATAGATTTTTTGAAGGATTTGTGTTATAATTACGGCAACAGCCGAAAATGCAGGAGAAACCAGCAAATAGTTGATTCTTACGCAACAAAGGAGGCCCCTATGGCACAGATCAGTCACGAGATCGGAAAACGCATCCGCGCCTTCCGCAAGGCCCGGCATATGACGCTGGAGGAATTGGCGCAGATTCTCTGTAAGAACAAATCCACCCTGTCCAAGTACGAAACCGGGGAAATTGTGCTGGACATTGAAACAATTTACGAAATTTCCCGGGCTTTGGGCATTCACGTGGAGCAGCTGCTCTACTGTACTCCGGAGCGGGCCCCCATTCAGGAACCGGAGGCCCAGGCGAACTTTTTCAGCGGTCTGACCCAGTTCTACGGCTATTACTATGACGGGCGGGTGAACCGCATTGTTGCCGCGGTGTTCGACGTGCTGCTGCTGTCGGAGGATCACCGCTACAAAATCATGGCGTATATAAACTTTACGGATTTTGACAGCTATCAGAACTGCGGCACTGCCTTCTGGGGCTATATGGAGCACTACGACGCCATCACCAACATCACCCTGACAAATCAGGCCTCCCCCATGGAGCGGGCCTTCTGTCAGATTCTTGCCACCTTTACAACTTCCGATACCATCTGGGGCCTGTTTACCGGCCTGTCCGCCCGGCCCATTATGCCGGTGGCCATCAAAATGCTGATTTCGAAGAAACGGCTTGCCATGGACGAGAACCTGACCGGAAAGCTGAAGGTGACGAAAGAGGATATCCGGCTCATGAAGCACTATAATATGATGACGGTGCTTTGAGACGCCCTGACAGACCCCAAAGGCAGCAAAAGGGGAATTTGATTGAGTGGAAAGTTGACAGTTGACGGTTAACAGTTAAGGAGTCCCTCCGGGACAATTGAAATTATCCCGAAGGGATACCACAACTTTCAACTTTCAACTGTCAATTGTCAACTAAAGAACAATTTACCGCATTATCGCCCCCTACAGTGGTTGACCAACGTATATGGAGCCTGAAGAATTATGACTTGCAAATACCATAAAAGTTGCTATAATGGTACAAAGTATTATGGCGAAGTGTGCCTGTAGGAGAGGAATCAGCCCATGTCTCTGCGAGCGAAACTCTATCAATTCTGGATGAAGAACCGGCCCAAAAGCCTCAGCGCCACAAAAGTCATTGCGGCGGTGTTCGCTGCGATTATCCTGCTGGGGGCGCTGCTGCTGAATCTGCCCGCCGCCTCTCGAAACGGGGTGTCGGCAGGATTTCTTCCGGCGCTGTTCACGGCGACCTCGGCTACCTGCGTTACCGGCCTGTCCCTGTTTGACACCTGGAGCCAGTGGAGCGGCTTCGGTCAGATCGTGCTGCTGTGCCTGATTCAGATCGGCGGACTGGGCTTTATGTCGGCGGCGACGCTGATCGTTTTTATTCTGCGGCGGCGCATTGGTTTAAAGCAGCGGCTGGTGATGGCGCAGGCCCTGAGCGTGGGCGACATCAACGGTATCGTCCGGCTCCAGCGCATGGTGCTCAAGGGCAGCTTCCTCATCGAGGGCATCGGCGCGGCCATTCTGTTTTTGCGTTTTTTGCCGGAATATGGGTGGTTTCAGGCCCTGAAATGGGGCGTGTTTCATTCCGTTTCCGCCTTCTGCAACGCGGGCTTCGACATTTTCGGAGCGCTGGAACCGGGCTCCAGCGTGATGCGGTTTCAGTCTGACCCGGTGGTGCTGCTGACCCTGATGGCCCTGATTATCGTGGGCGGACTGGGCTTCCTCGTGTGGGAGGAAATTCTGGAAAAGAAGCGGTTCCGAAGCTTCAGCGTATACACCCGGCTGGTGCTGGTGACGACCCTTGCGCTGATTCTGTCCGCGTGGATTCTCACCTGTGTTCTGGAATGGAATAACCCGGCGACGCTGGGGGGAATGTCCCTGCCGGACAAGCTGCTGGGCGGTCTGTTCCAGTCCGTGACCCTGCGCACTGCGGGCTTTGCCTCCATCGATCAGGGGGCCCTGACCGACGCGGGCAAGGCGGTGTGTCTGTTCTTTATGCTCATCGGCGGCTCCTCCGGCTCCACGGCAGGCGGCCTGAAAACCGTGACCTTTATTGTGCTGGTGCTGTTCCTGGCCTCCCGGGCCCGGGGCAGAAGCCGGGTGTGCGTGTTCCAGCGCACCATCCCCCAGGGGCAGGTGCTGGACGCCATGACCATCGCCTTTATGATGGTGAGCCTTTCCCTGCTGGGCGGCGTTTTCATCAGCGCCACGTCTCCCGTGGCCTTTACGGACGCCCTGTATGAGGCGGTATCCGCCCTGGGTACCGTGGGCTTGACGGCGGGAGCCACGGGACACTTAAGCGTTGCGTCTCAGATCCTGATTATTATTTATATGTACTTCGGCCGGGTGGGCGTGCTGACCATCAGCATGGGCTTCCTGGTGGGTGACAAAGCGGAGGAACGCTTTCGCTACGCGGAAACAAACCTGCTGATTGGATAGGAGAATGTGTATGAAATCTTACATTGTCATTGGTTTGGGCCGGTTCGGTCAGACCCTTGCCCGGCAGCTGTGTATGCTGGGCGCGGAGGTGCTGGCGCTGGATAAGCGCAGCGATCTGGTGCAGCAGGTGGCCGACGACGTGACCCACGCGGTGGTGGGCGACGGGCAGGACAAGGAAGTTCTGCGGGCACTGGGCGCCCGGAATTTTGACTGCGCCATCATTGCCATCGGCAGCAATCTTGCCGCTTCCGTGCTCACCGCCATGAATCTCAAGGAGCTGGGCGTGCCTTACGTCATCTGCAAGGCCCACGACGAGACCCACCGGAAGGTGCTGGAAAAGCTGGGGGTCGACCGGGTGATTATCCCCGAGCAGGAGAACGCCCAGCGGCTGGCCCGGAGCCTGAATTCCCACAACGTTCTGGAATATATCGAGCTGAGCGAGGACTACGGCATTCTGGAAATTCCCGCCCCGAAGAGCTGGATTGGCAAGACCATCAAAGAGCTGAACATCCGGGCCAAGCTGGGCGTGAATATCATCGCGGTGGAAAACGACAAGAAAACCAATGTGTCCCCTTCGGCGGACTACTGCATCGTCGAAGGCGATGTCATGGTGGTGCTGGGGGACAATTACGCCCTTGAGGCGGTGCAGAAGCTGTGATGGAGCAGGTGATTACGTCCCGGAAAAATCCCCTTTTGCAGCAGGTGCGAAAGCTGCTTTCCTCCCGCAAGGCCCGGGAGGAAGCGGGGCTGTACGCGGCGGACGGTATCAAGCTGCTTGCCGAAGCGGTGCGCTACTGCCCGGGACTGGACACGGTGATTCTGTCCGAGGGTGTGGAAGCGGAACTGCCCGAAAATGTGCGCCTGATTCGGGTGCCGGAGGACGTGATGGCCTCCGTCTCGCCCATGGAGACCCCCCAGGGGGCGCTGTTTCTGTGCCGCCTGCCGGAAAAAAAGGCGTTTGTGCCGACCCCCGGAATGCTGCTGCTGGACGGCATTCAGGACCCGGGAAATTTGGGCACCATTCTGCGCACCGCCGACGCGCTGGATATTCCCGTGGCCCTTTTGGAGGGCTGCGCCGACCCCTACAGCCATAAGGTGGTTCGGGCCGGCATGGGGGCGGTGTTCCGCGTCCAGCCGGTGCTGACCACATGGGAAGAAGCCGAACAGAAATGCCGTCAGGCGGGCATTCCCATCGGCGTCACCGCGCTGAGTGCCCGGGCCAAAGACCTGCGGCAGGCAGAGCTGCGAACCATGGCGGTGGTCATCGGCAGCGAGGGCCGGGGCGTCCGGCAGGAAATTCTGGACAGCGCCGACGCGGAATTGATTATTCCCATGAATCCCCACTGCGAATCCCTGAACGCCGCCGTGGCGGCGACCATCGTCCTTTGGCAGATGAAACAGTAACTTAGAGAAAAAGCAAGGTGAACGAAAATGCTGGTACACTGGATATGGCTGGCGCACCGTCCGGCGGTGAACGACCGGCTGAAAGCGGCGCTGCTGGAGCATTTTCGTGACCCGGAGGCGGTATTTTTCGCGGATGAAAAGGCTCTCAATCCGGTTCCCGGTCTGACGCCGGAGGCCCGGGAAGCGCTGATGGATAAGAACCTGATGCCCTCTGAGGAAATTCTGGAGGATTGCCGCCGGAAACGGCTGGGGATTCTGACCTTTCAGGACGCGGCGTATCCCATTCGACTGAAAAACATCCCCGATCCGCCGTTGGTTCTCTACTACAAGGGGCAGCTTCCGGATTTTGATGCCATCCCGGTGATTGGCGTGGTGGGCACCCGGAAGGCATCGGCCTACGGTCTGACGGTTGCCAAGCGCATGGGCTACCAGATCGGCAAATGCGGCGGCGCGGTGGTGTCCGGGCTGGCCTACGGCATTGATGGGCTAGCTATGTCCGGGGCGCTGACCGCCGGGGCAATGACCATCGGCGTGCTGGGCTGCGGCGCGGACATTGTGTATCCCCAGTCCAACCGGGCGCTGTTCCGGGACGTGGAAAGCTACGGCTGCATTCTCAGCGAATTTGCCCCGGGCCAGCCGGCGGCAAAGTGGACCTTCCCCAAGCGGAACCGGATTATCAGCGGCCTGAGCTGCGGCGTGCTGGTGGTGGAAGCGCCGGAAAAAAGCGGCGCGCTGATCACCGCCCGGCTGGCGCTGGAGCAGGGCAGGGATGTGTTTGCGGTGCCGGGAAATATCGACATTCCCACCTGTGCCGGCAGCAACGCCCTTCTGCGGGACGGGGCCATCATGGTTTCCTCCGGCTGGGATGTGCTCAGCGAATATCAGGCCCTTTTCCCGGAGAAAATTCACCGGGAAGACGGGACGCCCCGCCAGCGGGCCTACCCGGACGAGGTGCGCCGGGCCGGGTTGGAAGCGGAAAAAGCCCCGCCCAAGGTGGCCCAATCCCCCCGGATTCCGGAGGAAATGTCGGATCTTAAGAAAAACTTAGAGAAAAAATCCATTGACAAGGAGCCGCGGGAGGCTTATAGTGACGTCAATGCTACCCTTTCCAGACTGTCTTCGGAGGAGCGTCAGGTTGTGGCGGCCCTTCAGGGCGGACAGCGGCTGGTGGACGATGTGATTGCCGAAACCGGGATGACCACCGGAAAGCTTCTGGGCATTTTGACCATGCTGGAGCTGAAGGGCGTGATCCGCCGGCTGCCGGGAAAGCAGATTTCTTTAAAGTAACGAAACGGAGAATTTTGAGAATATGGGTAAGACCAACAATCTTGTGATCGTGGAGTCCCCCTCCAAAGCAAAGACCATCGGACAGTACCTCGGCCCTGGCTACACCGTCAAGGCCAGCATGGGCCACCTGCGGGACCTGCCCAAGAGCAAAATGGGTGTGGATATCGAGCATAATTTTGCCCCCCAGTATATTCCGGTGCGGGGCAAGGAAGCCCTCATCAAGGAGCTGAAGACGGAAGCCGCCAAGGCGGACACCGTCTATCTCGCAACCGACCCGGATCGGGAGGGCGAGGCCATTTCCTGGCACCTGAAGGAGCTTCTGGGACTGCCCGACGGCAAAGCCCAGCGGGTGACCTTCAATGAGATTACGAAAAAGGTAGTGAAGGATTCTATCCAGCATCCCCGGGATATCGACTACAATCTGGTGGATGCCCAGCAGGCCCGCCGGATTCTGGACAGAATCGTTGGCTACGAACTATCGCCCCTGCTGTGGAAGAAGGTCCGCCGGGGGCTTTCCGCGGGCCGTGTGCAGTCTGTCGCCACCCGGCTGGTGGTGGACCGGGAGAATGAAATCCGTGCCTTCCAGCCCAAGGAATACTGGTCGCTGGACGTGACCCTCAATCGGGTGGGTAAACCGGGTTCCTTTGTGGCCCATTATTACGGCAGCCCCAAAAAGCGGGAGCTGGAAAACGAGGAACAGACCAATGCCGTCATTGCCGACATCACCGGGAAGGAATTTACGGTTACCGATGTGAAAAAGGCGGAAAAGAAGCGCTCCTCTGCCCCTCCCTTCACCACCTCCACCTTACAGCAGGAGGCCTCCCGGAAGCTGGGCTTCACCCCCAAGAAGACCATGATGGTGGCCCAGCAGCTCTACGAAGGCGTGGAAATCGCCGGCGAGGGCACCACGGGCCTCATCACCTATATGCGTACCGACTCTCTGCGACTGTCCGACGAAGCCATGGACGCTGCCGCCGACTTTATTTGCAACCGCTACGGGAAGAACTATTATTACGGCAGTCACCACGTCTTCAAGACCAGGGCCGGGGCGCAGGATGCCCACGAAGCCATCCGCCCCTCCCATGTGGAGCTGGAGCCGGAACGGGTGAAGGGGAGCCTGACCGCCGACCAGTATAAGCTGTATAAGCTCATCTGGAGCCGCTTCCTTGCCACCCAGATGGCAAACGCCGTGTTTGACACGGTTTCCATCGACTGTGAATGCGCCGGACACGTCTTCCGGGCCAGCCATCAGAGCATGCGTTTCCCCGGCTTCATCGCCGTGTATGAGGAAGGCCGGGACGACGACGGCGAGGCCGTGGGTTCTCCGCTGCCGGATCTCGCGGCAGGGGACAAGGCGGTTTCCGTCAAAAACGAGAAGGCCCAGCACTTCACCCAGCCCCCCGCCCGGTATACCGAGGCAACGCTGGTCAAGGCCATGGAGGAAAAGGGCGTGGGCCGTCCCTCCACCTATGCCGCTACCGTCTCCACCATTCAGGATCGGGAGTATGTTATCAAGCAGGACAAGCGTCTGGCCCCTACCCCGCTGGGGGAAATCGTCACGGGCCTGATGATGGAGCGGTTCAATGACATCATTGACGTGGAATTCACCGCCAACATGGAGTCCCGGCTGGACGCCGTGGAGGAGGGCAAGCAGCAGTGGCAGTCCCTTCTGGCGGACTTTTACGCGGGCTTCAGCAGGGAGCTGAAGGACGCGGAGGAAGCGCTGGAGGGCGTGCGCCTGAAGGTGCCGGAGGAGGAAACTGACGAGACTTGCGAGCTGTGCGGACGGAAAATGGTTATCAAAACGGGCCGGTTCGGACGGTTTTTGGCCTGCCCGGGTTTCCCGGAGTGCCGGAACACCAAGCCGCTGGTGGAGCATATGCCCGGACGGTGCCCCAAGTGCGGCAGCGGGATGCTCAAGCGCAAGTCCAAGAAGGGCTATGCCTACTACGCCTGCGAAAAGGGCGCGGAGTGCGGCTTCATGACCTGGGATGTGCCCACGGCAGAGGACTGCCCCGAGTGCGGACAGACCCTGTTCAAGAAGGCGGGCAAGGGCCGCAATAAGCCCTTCTGCATCAACGAAAACTGCTCCAAATTCCTGCCGGAAGACCAGCGGGGCTACTATAAAAAGAAGACGGCGGAATCTGCGGAAACGGCGGAGTCCGGGGAAGAAGCGGAGAAGAAGCCGAAGAAGACCGCTGCAAAGAAAACCACCGCCAAGAAGACCACCACGAAAAAGACTACCACGAAAAAGACCACGAAGAAGGAGGCCTGAGGAATGCAGGTGAAAGTCATCGGCGCGGGCCTTGCCGGGTGCGAGGCTGCGTGGCAGCTGGCAAACCGGAACATCGATGTGCTTCTGTACGAAATGAAGCCTAAGAAAATGACCCCCGCCCACCACAGCCCGGATTTTGCCGAATTGGTGTGCTCAAATTCCCTCCGGGGCGACCGTCTGGAAAACGCGGTGGGCTTACTCAAGGAAGAACTGCGCCGTCTGGACAGCCTGATCCTCACCTGCGCCGAGGCCACCCGTGTGGAAGCGGGGGGCTGTCTGGCGGTTGACCGGGGCGGCTTTTCCCGAATGGTGACGGAAAAAATCCGCAATCACCCCAGAATCACGGTCATTGAGGAAGAAGTGACCGAGATTCCCGAGGGGCCTGTCATTATCGCCACCGGCCCGCTGACCTCCGACGCGCTGAGCAAGGCCATCGGCGAGTATTTCGGTGAAACCGGGTATCTCCACTTTTTCGATGCCGCCGCACCCTTGGTAACGGCGGAGTCCATCGACATGAATCTGGCCTGGTGGCAGTCCCGGTATGATCGGGGCACGCCGGATTATGTCAACTGCGCCATGAACCGGGAGGAGTATGAAGCCTTCTGGAATGCCCTGACCACCGCCGAGGAAGCGGAGGTGCACGGCTTTGAGGATAAGAACGTCTTTGAGGGCTGTATGCCCGTGGAGGTCATGGCCCGCCGGGGCTTTGATACCCTGCGCTACGGCCCTCTGAAGCCCGTGGGCCTGACCGATCCCAGAACAGGGAAGGAGCCCTACGCCGTGGTGCAGCTGCGGCAGGACAACGCGGCGGGCAGCGTTTTCAATCTGGTGGGCTTTCAGACCCATCTGAAATTCGGGGAGCAGAAGCGGGTATTTTCCATGATTCCCGCCCTGAAAAACGCGGAATTTGTCCGCTATGGGGTCATGCACCAGAATACCTTCCTGCAAAGCCCAAAATTGCTTGACAGATACTACGCCGACCGCAGAGACCCCTTGGTGGCCTTTGCCGGGCAGATGACCGGCGTGGAGGGGTATGTGGAATCCACGGCCTCCGGGTATCTGGCGGCGGTTGCCATGGCGGCGAAGGTGCAGGGACGGCCCCTGCCGGAGTTCCCTAAGACCACCGCCATCGGCGCGCTGGGGCTGTACATCAGTGACGAGAGCGTGGTTTCTTTCCAGCCAATGAACATCAATTTCAGCATTATCGCTCCTTTGGAGCAGCGGATTCGCAAGAAGGCGGAAAAGAACCTTGCCATTTCCCAGCGGGCGCTGATGGTTGTCGACGCCCTGAAGGAAAGCGGCATCTAAAGAAAGAGGTGTACCTATGAAGATCATTCTGGACGCCATGGGCGGCGACAACGCGCCGGAGGCCCCCGTACTGGGCGCGCTGGACGCGGTAAAGACCTACGGCGCGGACATTATTCTGGTGGGCCGTGGGGAGGAAATTCTGGAGGTTCTGAAAAAGAACGGTCTGGAAACGCTGCCCGAGGGCATTGAGATTGCCCACGCCGACGACGTGGTGGATATGCACGACGACCCCGGCACGGTGATTCACAAGCGGAAGAATTCCTCCATGGTGGTGGGTCTGAAAATGCTTGCCGACGGCAAGGGCGACGCCTTTGTGTCCGCCGGTTCCACCGGTGCGTTGCTGACCGGCGCGACGCTGCTGGT
>OBLI01001184.1_pt1 | contig 26159 bp, 24 predicted proteins | sample 1519701 | NCBI WGS metagenome assembly OBLI01 (sample SAMEA3663005, study PRJEB22513) | pig gut metagenome | biome: pig gut; feature: pig-associated habitat; material: faeces | place: France | collected 2012
AAGAAAGAAGGTTGAGAAAAAAATACCTCAGTGTAAAATAAGATTACTGACTTTGCCGGTTAGTAAAAAATCTTATTTTATCAGAGAGGTATCTAAAATGAATTGTAACACACAGAACGCAAAAATTGAAACTATTAAAGAAAAAACTTTAGTTGTAGGTATTGATGTAGGCAGCGAAACTCATTATGCAAGGGCTTTTGACTGGAGAGGTTATGAGTACTCAAAGAAAGCTTTCTCATTCAGTAATACAGAAGCCGGTTTTGTCAGTTTTTTAGAATGGATGCAGGACATCGCAAAAGACAATGGCAAGCAGGAACTGGTGCCAGGCATGGAACCTACAGGACACTACTGGTTTGATCTTGGTAAGTTTCTACAGGATAAAGGCATAAAGCCAGTTCTTGTCAATCCGTATCATGTAAAACAGTCAAAAGAGCTTGATGATAATAACCCATCAAAGAATGACCGAAAGGATCCTAAAGTAATTGCAGGACTGATCAAAGATGGACGATTTACTTATCCATATCTTCCGGAAGGAGTATATGCAGAACTCAGAAGTGCTTCAAATCTGAGATTTCAGACACAGGAGGAGCTTACAAGGATTCTGAACCGGATTGCAAGATGGTTTAGCATTTATTTTCCAGAATATAAAGACGTTTATGGAAAAAGCGATTCCAAAAGTGGATTGATGATACTGGAACAGGCACCACTGCCTGCTGATATCCGAGTGTTAGGTGTGGATGGAGTCAACAAAATCTGGCGGGATGCAAAGCTGCGAGGTGTAGGAATAAAAAGAGCAACAAAGCTTGTGGAAGCTGCAGAGCACAGCATTGGAAGCCAGGAAGGTCTGACTACAGCACGTATGGAAATAAAAAATCTTTTGTCAGACTATGAGAGATATAGCAAGCGAATGGAAGAACTTGTAGAACTTATAGATGAACTGGTAAAGGAGATTCCGTATGTAGAAAAAATGCTCCAGATAAAGGGAGTAGGAATAAAAACAATATCGGGATTAGTGGCTGAAATCGGAGACATAAGACGTTTTGACAATCCGAAACAGATACAGAAATTAGCCGGATATGCGTTGGTAGAGGATAGTTCAGGGAAGCATCAGGGAGAAACCCGGATAAGCCGACGTGGACGAAAAAAACTGAGATATTTACTGTTTGAGGCATCGCTGTCTCTTGTAGGTAAGAATGAAGAGTTCAAAGAATTGCACTACTATTACACGCATCGGGAAGAAAATCCCTTAAAAAAGAAGCAATCGCTTGTTGCAGTGGCATGTAAGTTTTTGAGAATCGCATATAAGATTCTGACAACAGGAGTTGATTACGATGGAGCAAAGATGATAAGTGACATCAGAAGACCACAAAAACAGATGCTGCAGGCAGCATAACAGCTGAACCTCATTGTAAGTGTATCGTGGTTGGAATCAGCTATCAAGGGCACAAAGTGCCGTGGAACGGTTCCACCCCTGACACCTGATTCCAGCCACGATAAAGAAGTAATCAAGAGGTTAAGCCGGAAAGTGCCCTGTAAGGGCAAAAGCAGATGGCAACAGATAAACGTCCGCTGAAAAGTGCTGTTTCCAGAGCAAAGTCAGTAATACAAACAAAGAATGAGCCAGTAGTCGGCAGGAATAATCACCAGAGGACACGATCCTGTGAAGGAGCTGAGCTGACACCCGGATTATGGATATGCCAAACGAAGGAAGTTGGGACAAAGATCCTGTTAGACATGGGAGGTTGACGGCCATAGAAGGAAGGGGGATACACAAGGCCATGTAAAGCGAGAAACAATGACGTTTTACTTCGTATACCCTAATCATCTATGTTTAGCACCAGATGTAAAGAAATATCCATGCCATTGGCTCATTTAACTGAGATAAACAACTAAAAATTCCTTGAAAAATAAGGAAAAAGGACTTGACTATATAGGGAGGTATTTTCTATGAAGTACATTTGTCAGATTTGTGGCTATGTCTACGATGATGCCAAAGAAAAAGTCCCATTTGAAGAATTGCCGGATGATTGGAAGTGCCCACTATGTGGTGCGGCAAAATCAGATTTTAAACCGGAAGCAAATGGTGACGAAAAGAAAGTAGTTACTGCCATAGAGCCAATGGAAGAAGATTTAGAGAAACTTTCAGCAGGACAACTGGCAGCACTTTGTTCTAATCTTGCAAGAGGCTGTGAGAAACAATACAAGCAGGAAGAAGCAGATTTATTTAAGCAGTTAGCAGATTATTTTACCGCAGTTGTACCGGCGGTAAATGATGCATCCGTTGAAAAACTCGCTAAAGAGCTTCAAACAGATGCAAACAATTATGCAGCTGTAAGAGCTACTGCAGATGCAAATGCAGACAGGGGTGCTGCAAGAGTATGTGTATGGGGTGAAAAGGTTACAAGAATGCTTTCATCGTTAGTGAATCGTTATTTGAATGAGGGTGAAGCCATGTTAAAAGATACCAATATCTGGGTATGTACAACATGTGGATTTGTTTACATAGGCGATACACCTCCGGAACTTTGCCCGGTGTGTAAGGTTCCTGACTGGAAATTTGAGAAAATAGAAGGGAGAGCATAATCATGGATGAAAAAGTAGCTGTAAGAAATCTAAGACTTTGTACAAAAGATTGTCTGTGTCTTTATGTTTGCCCTGTTGGAGCTACAGACACAGAAAACAGTGTGATTGATGTAGATAAGTGTATCGGTTGCGGAATGTGTGCACAGGCTTGTCCGAGTGGTGCAATTTCCATGGTGCCAAAGGAATATCCTGCACAACAGCCAAAGACAAATCAGGTGAAAGCAGTGCTGAATAAGACTGCACAGGCAAAAGCGGATGAAGAAAAGGAAGCACTTCAAATAGCAGAAGCTACTGATAAAGATGGACTGTACCGTTTGATGAAAGCGGTAGCAAAATCAGAAAGACTGGTAGCTGAAGACATTATGAGAGAAGCTGGATATATGCTTCCTCAGAGCAACAATACACATGAGCTTTTAGAGGATTTGATTGCAAATCCACCGACCAAAGATTTTCCTGTGGATGTTGCAAGAAAGTTATTAGAAATGATTCCAAATAACGAAAAAAATAATATGAAGAAAGAAGAGGTAAAGACTATGAAGAAATGGGTATGTACAGTATGTGGTTATGTTCATGAAGGAGAGGAAGCACCGGAGCAGTGCCCTGTTTGCAAACAGCCAAAGGAAAAGTTTAAGTTAATGGAAGAAGAGAAGAAAAATCCTTATGCAGGAACTCAGACAGAGAAAAATCTTGAGGCTGCTTTTGCAGGAGAATCTCAGGCAAGAAACAAGTATACATATTTTGCTTCTGTTGCTAAGAAGGAAGGCTATGAGCAGATGGCAGCTTTATTCTTAAAGACAGCTGACAACGAAAAAGAACATGCAAAGATGTGGTTCAAGGAATTGAACGGTTTAGGTGATACACCTGCTAACTTACAGGCAGCGGCTGATGGCGAAAATTATGAGTGGACAGATATGTATGAAGATTTTGCTAAAACTGCTGAAGCAGAAGGCTTCACAGCACTTGCGGCTAAATTCCGTATGGTAGCTGCAATCGAGAAGCATCATGAGGAAAGATACCGCGCACTTCTTAAGAACATTGAGACTGCACAGGTATTTGAAAAGAGTGAAGTAAAGGTATGGGAGTGCCGTAACTGTGGGCATATAGTAGTTGGCACAAAGGCACCGGAGGTATGCCCTGTATGTGCACATCCACAGTCATACTTTGAAGTAAATGCAGAGAACTATTAAAATAGTTTTTGGAGGTAGAACTATGGAACAAAGATTTCTTATTTGTGAGCATTGCGGAAATATTATTGCAATGGTAAAGGACTCTGGTGTACCGGTAATGTGTTGTGGTCAGAAAATGACAGAAATTATTCCGGGTACATCCGATGGTGCAGTAGAAAAACATCTTCCGGTATGGACTGTGGAAGGCAATACAGTAAAGGTTTCTGTTGGCTCAGTTGAGCATCCAATGGTAGAAGCTCATTATATTGAATGGGTATCTTTACAGACAAAATCCGGAAATCAAAGAAAGGTGTTAAAGCCAGGTGATGCACCGGAAGTAAGCTTTGCCATTTCTGAAGGCGATGAAGTAGAAGCTGTATATGCATATTGTAACTTACATGGTTTGTGGAAAGCGTAATATCAGAATATTATATGTAATTTCGAAAGAAGAAAATTCAGGGGTGAGAGACTTTTATCTCACCCCTGTTTTTTGCTAGATGAGAATATCTATAACATACAAAAAGTATGTTATAAAATATTAAAGGATGTGCAATTCCTGTTTATCGAATTGATGATGTATAGAATAAATAATATATAGAGTAAATAAAAAGGTATATATTAGTGTACTCAAAAAGGAAGAACACCGACCAAAGTCAGTGCTCTTCCAACTTAAAGACATCTTCAACAAGCAGATTAAAATATGCTGCAATACGGAGCATAAATTCAGCGGATGGTGCCCGTTCACCACGTTCCACTCTGCCGATAGTTTTTGTGCAGAATCCGGTGGCAGAGGCTAAATCCTCTTGGAGAAGACCTTGTGATTCACGAATTTCTTTAAGGTTATTAACGACCGCCATAGTAAACACCTACTTTCATACATATCTTATATTAACAAGGATACAGAAAATACTGTCCTAAAATTCGGACTCGTTTATTGCAGAAAATCTCTAATCTCATTCGGATGATTCTTTCCAACCACTTTTCCAAGTATATCGAAACGATCATTTTCATTAACAGGAATAGGAGGGTATTTCTTGTTGAGAGAAATAAGAAATACGCCATTCTTATCATCCTGTAGTTTTTTTATATAGGCATCTCCGTTCAGATAGAAGATACCAATTTCTCCGTTTTCAAGAATATCCTGTTTCAGAACCCAGGCAATCTGTCCATCTTCAAATTCCGGTTCCATACTGTCACCACTGATTTTTACGCCGTAGCTTGCAGTATCTGGGATAATATCCTTCGTAAGCTGAAGTGTTTCTTTCGGTCCATCTACCAGAAAGTTACCGGTTCCGGCAGATACTGCATTATCATACACATCAATATATCTGCAAAATGGAATAACCTTTGCAGTCTGTTTCTCATATTTGCCACTGTCATGCAACAATCCAATGTAATCCAAAGCTTTTTCTTTCCCTTCATCATTAAGGGAAGAGAGTGGATCTGCCGGATTTTCTCCAAAATATTCTTCATATATATTTGTAATATTTAATATTTTGCATACGGCAAGGAAGGTTGCCACACTGGGTTCAGTAGCATTTGTCTCCCATTTGGAGATTGCTTTTACAGTAAGATTAATTCCTTCCTGCTGTAGTAATTCAGCTAACTTTGGCTGAGATAACTTCAGTTTCTTTCTGTTAGAAGAAATGATATCACCTATGTTTCTCATATTCTCGCCTCATTCCTATGATTATATTATGTATAGTTTTCTCTTACAGTATATATCAGATAATAGAATATTTCAAGTGTAAAATCTCTGTATGAGAGATGAAAGGACACATGTGTCCGTTGACAATCTCTTTATGAGAGAGTTATACTTGTACCTGCAAGAAGCAATACAACACATACAGACTGGAGGTGAATGTTGTGGGAGACAGAGTGATTTTACATAGTGATATTAACTCCTGTTATGCGAGTATTGAGCTGTTGCATCATCCGGAGCTTCGTGGAAAGCCTGTGGCAGTAGGTGGTGATCCGGAGGCAAGACACGGAATCGTATTAACTGCTGATTATGTAGCGAAGAAACATGGAGTAAAGACAGGAATGGCTCTGTGGCAGGCAAGACAGGTTTGCCCTGACATTACATTTGTTCCTCCGAGAATGGACTTGTATCTTCGTTTTTCAAAAATGGCTCACGAGATATACAGTGAGTACACGGATTTACAGGAACCCTATGGAATTGATGAAAGCTGGCTGGATGTTACAGCAAGTGCTTCTATTAAAGGTGATGGTTACAAGATTGCACATGAAATAAGTAATCGCATGAAATCAGAACTTGGCATAACAGTAAGTGTTGGTGTGTCATTTAATAAGATATTTGCAAAGCTCGGTTCTGATTATAAGAAACCCGACGCCATCACAACCATGTATAAGGATGAGTTTCAGACAAAAGCATGGAATCTTCCGGCTTCTGATTTGTTATATGTGGGAAGAAGTACAGACAGTAAATTACAGAAAATGGGCATTCATACCATAGGTGATATAGCAAGGGCTGATGAAAAATGGTTGAACAGTTATCTTGGTAAAATGGGAAGTATCTTGTGGGCATTTGCAAACGGCTATGATACTTCACCAGTAAGAAAAGAGAATACATCAGCTCCGGTTAAGTCAATTGGAAATAGTACAACCACTCCAAGAGATTTAGAGAATGACGAAGATGTAAAAATTGTATTGTATGTTCTTGCAGAGAGTGTTGCAGCGAGACTAAGAGAGAATGGTTTTCGTTGCAGGACGGTAGAAATCAGTATCCGTGATAATGAGCTGCATTCATACACAAAACAGACAAAGGTTTCAAATGCTACGAATATTACAAAAGAGATTGCTGATGCAGGATTCAGACTTTTTAAGCAAAGCTATAACTGGCAGAAGCCGATCAGGAGTGTTGGTATTCGTGGAGCAGACCTTGTGAATGATAACTATTGGGAGCAGCTGGATTTATTCCATAATGCAGAATTGAGAGACAAAATGATGAAGATGGATGCAGCGGTTGATGACATACGGAGACGATTCGGTTTCTACAGTATACAACGTGGACTGATGCTGGGTGACACGATTCTTTCGGCAGTAAATGCAAAGGAAGAGCATACGGTTCATCCACATGGTTACTTTTAAGAACGGTACATTTGGTGTAATACACTGATGTATTCGCAATTTGCATTGGAGGTAGGAATAATGCAGGAAAAAAGTTTATCGGAAAGACAGAAGGAGATATTGGCAGAGATTATCAGATTCAAAAAAGAAAATGGTTTTTCACCGACGGTCAGGGAACTGTGCAAATTAGTTGGACTTAAATCAACATCAAGTATGGCTGCACAGTTAAGTAATCTAAGAGATTCAGGACATATCACATGGATAGAATCAATGCCAAGAACAATAACAGTTGTGGAGAAAGGAGTGGCTGAAGCATGAATACGAATAAAGTGTATGTGGATGTGACTGCTGTGTTTAGTAAAGAGGGACAGCTGAAGCCGGTCAGTGTTAAATGGCAGGATGGACACATTTATGAGATTCAGCGCATTACAGATATCAGGCGGGCTGCCAGTCTAAAAGCTGGTGGAGCAGGAATGAGATATACCTGTATTATAGATGGAAAAGAAAGCCATTTATTCTATGAGGATAACAATATGTGGTTTGTAGAGGGAAGAGCCGGAGTCTGATTATATACGAAGGTATGTAATCAGTTGGCTTCGAGATCAGCATAAGCAGGGGCATACACAGTATGCGTCGGAACTCCCGGCAGTAAGAAGACTTGCAAAGGTGATTTCCCTTTCCTTTTCAAGTACAAAATGAAACTTGTTGATTTTGTATTGTAAAGGAGCAGACTGAGATGGATAAAAATGGAGTAATTGAATTTCGCTGCAAAAAATGCGGCAGACATTTTTGGGATTATTTAATCCAGAATGATGATAATTTAGTAGTTGTACAGGCTGTTTGCATGAAATGCGACAGATGTAAGAGAACCTTAGTATTGAAGAAATACACAGAAGGCTATTTGATAAGCCACAGTAAAAAAGGTGTATTTAAATTATAAAACTGAATTATGGCTCACCTGATAAGGGCGGCATATTTCATAAAAAAGCTACACAGGGTGTAGTGAAGTATTGTCAAGCACCAGAGACGCAGGGAAAGTTGGGTAAGATTCTTACCTGATTTTCTTTGCGTCTTTTTTGCTTTTAGTGTTATGTAAGTCAAAGATACCGATATTACCGATTGTAAGAAATTTGTCGAGAAGTTGTCGAAAACCGTTGACAAGAACAGGAAAATAATGGTAAAATACAAAACTACAACTGAATATTGAAATGTCTAAAATCAAATGAATGAATATTAAACTTAGAAAAATGTAATGAAATTGATTGATAAGAATGAATATTTTAAGTGTATTGTAATTTAGTGAAAAGACATATGCCGAGATTGATTTAGAAAAGATGATTAGAGAGAAAAAATGATTAGGCAAAGACGATAAGATAGATTTTAATACATATTTGATTTAATAAAGAATAATTTAAAAGACTTACATAACAAAATTTTAGAAACGATTGAAAAAGTGGAAATTTAGACTTTGAGAGAATTTTCTGTTTTGTTGTGGAGGTCTTTTTTTATTTGCCTCCACAGAAAAATTTAGTACAAAGGAGGTGAAGCAGAACATGGGAACTCAGGATAAAGTATTCAATAAAGAAGTTATGGGAAAGCAGTTAAGAAAATTGAGAAATTCTACAGGCATGAATCAGGAAAACTTTGCAGAGAAATTGAATCTCAGTAAAGATACAATATCCAATTATGAAAGAGGAATAACACTAATTCCTCATGATGTAATAACGATACTTTGTCAGAAGTTCAATGTGTCTGCTGATTTTTTCTTTTTTGAGATAGACAAGCCTCTGGTGGAGGATGACAATATTGCCAATGCATTTACAAAAGAGCTGGAAGAATGTTCTGAGTTTGAAAAGAAGCAGCTTATGGAAATGCTGAAAATAATACGAATGAAACCTGTAGCCGTATAAAATTCGTAAAATCCTACGACTAAAAATTGGAATTTCGGAAGGACGCTCCGTGTTAGGATGCGTCTTTTTTTTATACAATTTAACCATGGTTAATGCCTAAGCGAAATCAGAAGAAACAACTTTCCGAAGGAAAGAGCGAATAGACACTGATGAAGCAGAACGGCAAAACCTGCATGATCTTTGAAAACTGAATAGGACACGGCGATTCCGTTAATTATTTCTCGCCTGACATTTGCCAGGTGGCGATGCCCCGTTTCGTGCGATGACTGACCTCACTTTTATGCTGATTATGAGAAACAGATATTATGTGTGCCTGTGAAGGTTAAGAGCAGAGAGCAGAGCCTACCGGATTAGCACCCGGAGATAATGAGTTTAATAACGCATTCGGATTTCAGCGAAAAGCATTTCCGAGGAGTGGCTACCGATGCAAGTCCTTGATGGGCATGGATACTACATAATGATTGCAGCTGGCATAGAATCGCTTTACCCCGCCGGGGGATGAGTCAGAGAGACTTGAGAAGATATTGGAAGGTTTTGCTTTCCACATTGTCTTCTCACACAAAGGGATTTAGCATTGTCAACCTGTGCCATATTTTACCGGACCAACAGACAGTGAATGAGAGTTAAGTCCCTTTATGTGAGGAGATAATATCGCGCGAATATCAAATCAGATATACGGAAGCTCAGAGTAGCTTCCGGTAAACACAAAAATTATTTCGTGAAGGAGATTATTACGATGAATAAAGCTGTAATTTATATTAGTGGAACAATGAATGAAACTGTGGACAACATGGTTGTGAGAGTGATTGAGAGATATTGTGAGAAGCACGGGTATGAGATTGCTGCCCTTCTCGGTGAAAGTTCCCAGTCAGGTATGAGTATGCCTATGAAGTATTCCTTTATTGGCATGGCAGAGGTTGAGGACATTGATACGGTTGTAACACTTTCTAGTGCGATGGTGGGCACAACGGATGACGAGATTATGGAGACGATTGATCTGCTGGCTCATTATGGAATTACGGTTGAGACAGCAAAGGAAGACATGTCTGCTTATTATGATGCACTTGGCAGCGATGGATACTGTGGCTGTGATGACAGCAGTATGGATGATACCCAGATTATTAAGGAACTGGACAAGCTTATCCGTATGGTATCAGGCAGACAGCAGGATTAAGGAGGCAGTGATGGAACAGACAGGAACTAATCAGTGTCTTGTGTTTGTCGGCAGCATGGAAACCCATGTTGCTGACAGAATGGAAGATTACGCAAGACAGAATGATATGAATGTTGTTGATACGGTATTTAAGGATGATAAAGCCATAGATAAGCTTACCTACTATATAGAAAGAGAAGGGATTATCTGTATTCTGGTTAGAAGTATCTGGGATATTTCAACGGACAGGGAAACAGTAAAAAGCATTATGAAGCTGGCATCCGACCACAATATCAGCATCAATGAGGAGAACAAAGGCTTTGAACCGGCTACGCTTGTCTGGGACGGTGGCGCTGGGTGCTAGGCTGTATCATTTATCCATCAGAGACCACAGTGATCGATGAGAAAGGCAGTCGTGTGGTCTCTTGTCCTACAGAGGACGAAGCAAGGGAATATATCAGAGAACAGGAAGGAAGTGAATCTGATGGAAATTAAGAGAGGCGATATCTGGATGGTTGATTTCGGACCACCGGAAGATAACGAGGATCATCTTCAGCACAGCATACGTCCTGTAGTGATTGTCAGCAATAACCGGGCGAATGAACACAGCATGGTACTTCATGCTGTTCCTCTTACCAGTAAGATAAATAAGAAGCGTTATATGCCGACTCATGTATTTATCAATGGTTTTCAGGCAGAAGGGCTTGACAGGCACAGCATAGCATTGTGTGAACAGTTATGCTGTGTAAGATATGGAGATTTGATGCGTCAGGTCGGAAAGGTAAGCACATTTCAGATGCTTAAGATTACACTGGGGATGCAGATACAGCTTGGAATGGTAGGAAAGTATAACGAATAAAGAATAGTGCCGGAGCATCTGCCCCGGCTTTACATAGCCACTCATCCGGGTGGCATTTATTATTTTATAGATTGGAGGGACTTTATGACGGCAGAGGAATACAGAGCATTGCTTGATACAGATTTTAGCGATGTAGATATTGAAGACCTGACGGATGTCAGAAAAATCAAAATCGATAAAAATCTGCCACAAGAAAAGCGACAAGCTCAATATTTAAAGCAGGTTGGAAATCCTTATCTGTTACGAAGAGGCAGTATGATGATTAAGGTCAGCTTCGCTAATAACGGACTTTCCATGGAACAGGCATTTGAGAATCTGTTATTAAATGTCTAAAAATGAAAAGAAGTGGTGGAATCTTTAAGGGATATGTGCTATGATGGACTCGGTATAAAAATTCTAAATTAGTGCATATCACCTTATTGAAAAGTTATCTTCTAACTTAAACAACAATAGGAGGATGTGCATATGAGTCAAATAAGTCAGATCAAAAAGATCTATCATGCAGCCATCTATGTTCGTTTATCGAAAGAAGATGGCGCTGTTGCTTCGCATGAAAAAGCAGAGAGTAATAGTATCGCAAATCAGAAATCACTGATTAGGGAATTCCTTAAGAGCAAAAACGATATAGTGATTGAACAGGAGTATGTCGATGATGGTTTCAGCGGCTCTAACTTTGAGCGTCCGGCATTCCAGATGATGCTGGAAGACATCAAAAAAGGCAAAATCGACTGCGTTGTTACAAAGGACCTGAGCCGATTTGGTAGAGAGTATATCGATTCAGGTATGTATATAGAGCGATTATTTCCAGCGATGGGAGTAAGATTTATAGCGATTAACGATGGCATTGATTCTGGTGAAGCAAAATCACAGTCAGATGAAATTATTATCCCATTTAAGAACCTTATAAACGATGCTTACTGTAGAGATATTTCTATTAAAATTCGTTCTCATCTGGAGATTAAGAGAAAGCAAGGGGATGTAATCACTGCATTTGTTGCGTATGGATACAAAAAGAATGAAAAAGACAAGCACAAATTAGAAATTGATGTGTATGCAGCGAATGTTGTAAAAGATATTTTCAGAATGAAGCTGCATGGAAAAAGTCAGGATGCTATTGCATCTGAACTTAATTCTTTGGGAATACTGCCACCGGCTGAGTATAAGGCAAGTACGGGAAGTAATTATCAGACCTGCTTTAAGACAAAGGAAAAGTCTGAATGGACTTCAGTTATGGTAAGAAGAATCCTGACAAATGAGATTTATATAGGAAATCTCGTACAAGGAAAACAGACCACACCAAACCACAAGGTCAAAAAGACCATAATCAAAGAGGAGTGCGAGTGGGTAAGGATTGAAAAGAACCATGAACCGATTATCACTGACAGAGATTTTGAGGTGGTACAGAGATTACTTGCTATGGATACAAGGACATCGCCTGACAGAGAAGAGGTTTATCCTTTGTCTGGTATTGTGACTTGCGGAGATTGTGGTGTGCCTATGGTAAGAAAAACATCAAAAGTCGGCGGAAAAACTTATGCCTATTATCTGTGTGCTACCCATAAGGATTCAAAGCAGTGTAGCTCTCACAGAATTTCCACGGATAAGTTGGAAGAAGTGGTGCTGGAGATTTTGCAGACACACATTGATAACATTATTGACCTTAAAAGAATTCTTTCTTTTATCGGCAACGTGCCATTTCAGCAGCTGGATATGAAAAAGCTTGAGGAAAGGCGTGAAAAGAAACAGGCAGAAGTAGACAGATGTGCAGATCTCAGAGGAATGCTTTATGAGGATATGAAGGATGGTATTATTTCAAAGGAAGATTACAAGGAACTTCATGCGGCATATGAGCAGAGGAAAAAGAATGCTGAGATTGCTATTCATCAGATTGAATTGGAAATGGATGATGTGTTGAATCGTAAGAGCAAAGGTTTTGTATGGCTTGATTATTTTACGGAACATAAAAACATTGAGAAACTCACGAGGGAAGTGGTTGTATCTCTTATCCGTGAAATAAAGGTATTTGATAAGAATCACATTGATGTAGTGTTTGACTTTGATGACTGCTACAAGGAATGTCTTGATGTAATAGAAAGTCAGGGACATTTTGTTGAAGTGGACAGTACGGGAAAACTGAATATCAGATTAAAGGAGGCTGTGTAGTATGGCAAGAAAGAGTAGAAAAAATACGCCGATTGCAGTTGCAAAGCCAACTGACAATCTGACAACAAAAGCAGTTTTAAGCCTTGATAAGGAGGCAAAACCATATCAGGTTGGAATCTATGCGAGACTTTCATTCGAATCAGAGGCGAATAAGGAAAGAGATACTGTAGATACACAGATTGCATATATCAGAGAGTTTATTAATGGGCAGGATGATATGGTAGAAGTTTGTGTGTATGCTGATATATCTGTTACAGGAACAACTTTTGAAAGACCGGAATTTGACCGAATGATTCAGGATATTCGAGCCGGCAAAATCAATACTGTTATTACCCGTGACCTTAGCAGGCTTGGAAGAAATTATGTGGAAGCAGGTAACTACATTGAGAGAGTATTTCCTTTTCTTGATGTGAGATATATTGCTATCACAGATGATTTTGATACAGCAAGACCGGGAACTGATTTATCTGTACCGCTTAAGAATATTGTGAACGAATATTATTCCAAAGACCTTTCAAAGAAAGTAGAAACTGGTAAGCATAGTATTTGGGCACAGGGCGGCTTCAGCGAAGGAACGCCACCATATGGGTATTACAGAGCTACAGATGGTTCAAGAAAGCTTTTGATTGATGAAGAAGTATCTGACAATGTAGTCAGGATTTTCAATATGTTTCTGGATGGGAAAGGGTATGCTGGTATTGCAAAAACTCTGCAAAGCGAAGGAATCCTTTCGCCACCGAAATACAGATTTTACAAAGCCGGAAAAACTGAGTTTGCCGAAAAAGCAAGGGAATGGCACTATTCACACGTAAAAGAGATACTTCAGGGAGAATACTATATTGGCAATATTGTTCATGGAAAGCAGAGGAAGGCTCTTGATACGGGAAGAAAGAATAAAAAAACAGATAAGTCCAAGTGGCAGCGAGTAGAAAATGCTCATGAACCTATCATTGATAAAGATACTTTCTATAGAGTTCAGGAAAGAATGGAACTTATCAAGAACAAGCATTTGGAAGCATCAAAACCTAACCCTGATGCTCCCAAGAAGCCAGATAATATTCTGGTATATAAAACAAAATGCGCCTGTTGTGGAGGAAGTGTTTTGGTTACCAGACATCATACTCATTCGGACAAGTTCATATATAAGTGCAGTAAGCGTAGGAAATTAGCAGCATTGTGCGGGAATAAATCTTCTTATGAATACAATGAGGTTATGGACAGCGTATTTTCCGTTATCCGCCAGCACATGAATCTGTGTATTGAAAAAACAAAATTTGTTCAGAAAATGAACAGTAGAAAAGAGAATGTCCTGCAATATGACATTTATACAAAACAGATAGCAAAGCTTCAGAATGATGTTAGAAGAATTACTGCTAACAAAAGCGGCTTGTATGAAGATTACAGGGAACAGCTTATAACGGCGGAAGAGTTATGCCAGTATCAGAAAGAGTATGAAAGCAGAGTAAATGAGATTGAGGCTCAAATCACTGAGCTGCTTTACCGCAGAAGTCTCTATGAGAAAGATTTTCACATTGATGAAGGCTGGGAAGAAACCGTTAATAAGTATTTGTCAAAGAGGAAACTTACAAGGGAACTTGTGGAAGCGTTTGTATCAGAAATTATATTTACTGATAATAATATAGAAGTAAAGCTTCTGTATGATGATTTCCTTAAGGAACTGCTTGAGGTGGCAGAAGAAAGAGAGGTGAGCAGCAATGGATAAGACGATAGCTCTTTATATGAGATTATCAGATGAAGATGACAACTTAGCTGCTCATGAGGAAAGTAACAGTATTTCCCATCAGCGAAAGTTAATGCTTGATCATATCCAGAAACTGCCTGAACTAAAGGACTGCAACATAATGGAATTTTCAGATGATGGATATTCCGGAGCAGACTTTAGCAGACCTAATTTTGTAAAAATGATGGATCTGGTAAAGGCTGGTAAGATTCAGGTTATTGTGACGAAGGACTACAGCAGACTCGGACGAGATTATCTTGAAGTCGGTAACTATATGGAATGTATATTTCCGGTTCTTCAGGTAAGATATATCAGTGTGAATGATAATTACGATTCTGCAAACAGCTTTGGTTCAACCGGAGGTATGAGTGTTGCACTGAAAAATCTTGTGAATGCATTGTATTGTAAGGATGCATCAAAAAAAGTAAGAGCTGCTAAGGCAGTGTTGGCTAAGCAGGGAAAGTACATTGCTGCATTTGCTCCTTTTGGATACCAGAAAAGTGAAGATGATAAGCATATGTTAGTTCCTGACCCCGTAACAGCACCTGTTGTCCAGCAGATATTTGAACTGGCTATTAAAGGCATGAAATACACCGAGATTGCCAATTATCTGAATAATAATGGATATGATAGCATATTTGAGTATTACCAAAAGATTGGAGTTAAGAGATGTTACGACAGGGATATTGGTGAGCACATGTGGAGTGCCAGTACAGTAATGGAGATTTTATATAATGAAGTCTATATTGGTTCTGTAATCAATAACAAGACGGCTGATAATATTGATACTGGTCATCAGGTTGTGCAGAGAGATAAAGAGGACTGGATAATTGTTGAAAACTGTCATGAACCATTAGTTTCTGTGGAAGACTTCAAGCTTGCTCACAAGATTATAGCAAGACGAGAAGTGACTAAGAGAAAACCAAATGGAAAGTGGCGTAAATCATATATTCGTTGTGGAATATGTGGTAAGGGACTTTGCAAATACGGAAATAAATCCTCATACAGATGCCATAACGGTCATGTGTCACGTATTAGAGGTAAAGAACTTGAGGCGGCACTTCTGGACATTGCTAGAAATATGGCACTGTCTCAGTTGCATGAATTTGAGTTAAAAACTAATAGTGGTAATTGTCCAGATAATCTTGAGAGGGAAATCGAATCACTTAAAAAGTCAAAGGCGCACTATGCAAAGCTCAAGTTTGAGATATACGATGATTATACAAAGGCAAATATCACTCGTGATCAGATGGCAAAAAAGACTGCCGAAGTTAAGCAGAAAATCGCAGAGATAGAAAGTCTGATTACAGAGAAGCAGGAAACACTTGATATGCAAAAGGATCTCTTTCTTGATGCAAAGCAGGAACAGCTAACAAAGCTTAGTAAGTTGGATGAGTTTGATGAAGAAGTAATCAGATATCTCATTGATTATGTGTTGGTGTATGATAATGAGCATATTGAAATCAGATGGAACTTTGATGACTTTCAGGCTGGATGATGGTATAATCAGTAGTAATAGCGAGAAAACAAAAATATAAAGAAGTAACATGGGGAATCTTGCTAAAGGTTCCCCATTGATAAAAAAATTAATTTTTTTTGTTTCTTACTTGACACGAGCAGAAAGCCAAAATGCGGATATGGGCAAAGGAATTTAAGGATAATCGCATGCTGCGCGATATGGTTGTGGAAGATGTGTCCGACGAAACGCGGACACATAAGATCTTTCATGCACTCGATGAGATCTGCTATGAGTTTGATTTAAGCAAGCCGATCTGGTTAGATCATACCGTGCGGGAATTTCAAAAGCATGCAAAGGCACGCTTTTATCAGGATAACTTCGTGGACTCCATTGATTTTGATTATTTAGAGATCCACGTAATAGAGGAAGACTGATCAGGCTTTCGGATTACGCAGTCTCGGTGTATCGATCACAGATATGCCGAGTTTTTTTATGAAGTCCTCTGCTTTTTGTAAGGTATCCATATCAGCAAAGGCTTCCGGTGTATGGGCATCCCTGCCAAGGATGAAGGTGTTGCCGACCTCCTTTGCGATGGCAAAGAAGCGGTTTGACGGGTAGTGGCGGTGATCCCAGATCCCGTTTAAGTTGATCTCAAGCGGAATATCGAGTTCTTTTGCTAATTCACATATATGAACCATATAGCTGCGGTAGATCTCATCGCTTCCGGTATAGTGGAAAAGATCCGGGTGTGCCAGATAGGTGAATCGGTCAGTTTTTAATGCCGTAATGACTTCGGATACATATTCTGCGAGGTAATCCTCACGGTCTGTCGGTGTGCCGCTGTAGAGCCCGGAGGTCTCCGTGTATAAGAAGTGCTGTCCGAGGATAAAATAATCAAAGTCATACGGAGCGAGCAGTTCATTGAGGTCATCCCAGAGGGAGGCAATATATTCTGCTTCAAAGCCGATAAGCAGGGTAAGATCATCCGCATATTCCTTTTTGAACCGCTGCATGGTTTCGATATATTCACCGACCTCGTCGGTATGCATGCGGACACCGGAGATAAATCCATCCGGATACGGATATGGAACGTGATCGGAAAAGCCGAGTGTCGTAATCCCTGCGGCGATGGCAGCTTCAATATATGCGCGGTCACTGCCATAGGCATGCTGACATCGCGTGGTATGTGTATGATAATTGGTAAACATAGATACTCCTTTATGAAACATTTTTCAATTTTTAATAAAATAAGTGCATTCCTATGATAGCACATTATCCTTAAAAAGCAAGAATCCGGGCAGGATGCATGTACTTGATTTAGTACGGGGATATCCATTGAAAAAGTGTGGGAATTGGGGTATACTACAAAAAGAAAAAGCGGTGTATCAGACACCGTTTTTGTGTGTAATACAGTGTACAAAAACGTGCACAGAAATGAGATCAGCGTGAAAATAAATTTTTCACACACGAGATTTGTGTCTGCGTGCACTTGACACAAACTCGCAATGTGCAAAAAACGTGCACGGAAAGAGGGTAAAAATGGCAGATAAGAAGACATGTGCAGGTGCATCCACCTGTTCAAAGGAGAGCTGTGAAGGATGTGCAGGACATAAGGATCCAAAGAGCATGATCGAGCAGTTAAATGCATATTCATCGATCAAGCATGTGATCGGTGTAGTCAGTGGCAAGGGCGGTGTAGGTAAGTCCTTCGTAACGGCATCACTTGCAGCAGCTATGCGTAAAAAAGGTTATAAGGTCGGAATCCTTGATGCAGATATTACCGGACCATCTATTCCGAAGATGTATGGTATCCACGGACAGGCAGTCGGAAATGAACAGGGAATCCTTCCGGCAGTCGCAGAGGATGGAACGAAGATCATGTCAGTGAATCTTTTGATTGATAATGAGGATGCACCGGTCATCTGGAGAGGACCGGTGATCGCAGGAGCAGTCAAGCAGTTCTGGACAGACGTTGTATGGGGCGAACTGGACTATTTATTCGTGGATATGCCGCCGGGAACCGGTGATGTTCCGCTTACGGTATTCCAGTCACTTCCGGTAGACGGCATTGTGATCGTAACTTCTCCACAGGAACTGGTACAGCTGATCGTGAAGAAAGCATACAATATGGCAAATGCCATGAATATCCCGATTGCCGGTATTGTAGAGAATTACAGCTACTTAAAGTGCCCGGACTGTGGAAAAGAGATCCGGTTATTCGGTGAGAGCCATATCGATGAGGCAGCAGCAGAGCTTCATACCAAGGTTCTTGCGAAGATGCCGCTTGATCCGGCATATGCGAAGGCAGCAGATGAAGGCAGATTCTATGAGATGGACAACCCATATTTAGATCAGGCTGCCGAAGAAATCTTAGCAATGTAATGAGCCGTATCAAACGTGGAACAGATAAAATAATCTGTTTACAACGTATGATTGAGCCTGCGCTGTGAATAAACAAACAGGAGAAGAAAGGAAATTGTTATGAATGAAAAAAACGGAGTGATCCGCGATGCGAGAACACTGGGCGTAACAAAGATGTTGCTGCTTGGCCTGCAGCATATGTTTGCGATGTTTGGAGCAACGATCTTAGTTCCAATGCTTGTAAACTCTTATTTCGGTGATGAGGTCAACAGCCAGCCGATGTCGATTCAGGTTACTTTGATCTGTGCAGGACTTGGAACTTTGTTTTTCCATCTGTGTTCGAAGTTAAAAGTGCCTGCATTTTTAGGATCATCCTTTGCATTCCTTGGTGGATTTGCAACGGTTGCCAGCCTTGATACCGGTATTTTCGCAGATATGAGTAAGCCGGAAAAAGTACCATATGCCTGCGGAGGTATCGTGGTTGCAGGTCTGTTGTATCTGATCCTTGCGCTGGTCATTAAGTTAGTAGGTGTGAAAAAAGTTATGCGTTTCTTACCGCCGGTTGTAACCGGCCCGATCATTATCTGTATCGGTCTTAGCCTTGCGCCATCCGCAGTGGCAAATGCATCAACCAACTGGCTGATCGCACTGATCGCGCTGGTAACGATCATTGTCTTTAATATCTGGGGTAAGGGAATGTTTAAGATCATCCCGATCCTGCTGGGTGTTGTGATCTCTTATGCAGTGGCATTTGTAATGAACCAGATCGGCATCACGAACCCGGATGGTTCTGCGATCATTGACTTTACCAGAGTTGCAGCAAGTAACTGGGTTGGCTTACAGCCATTCCGGCTTTGCAAGTTTGATCTGACAGCCGTTCTTGTTATGGCACCGATCGCACTTGCAACTATGATGGAGCACATTGGCGATATGTCTGCAATCTCTGCAACAGTCGGAGAGAACTTTATCGAAGATCCGGGTCTTCACAGAACCCTGATCGGTGATGGACTTGCAACAACATTTTCCGCACTCTTTGGCGGTCCTGCCAATACAACCTATGGAGAGAACACCGGTGTACTCGAGTTAAGCCGCGTACATGACCCGCGTGTCATCCGTATTGCTGCATGTTTTGCCGTGATCTTAAGCTTCTTCCCGAAGTTCGCAGAAGTGATCGGTTCTATGCCGGCATCCATTATCGGTGGTGTCAGCTTCATGCTTTACGGAATGATCTCTGCGATCGGTGTGCGTAATGTGATCGAGAACCACGTAGACTTTACCAAGTCAAGAAACCTGATCATTGCAGCCGTGATCTTAGTCAGCGGTCTTGGATTCTCGGATGGACTTACCTTCCATGTCGGAGATACTGCAATCACCTTAACCGGTCTTGCAATCGCTGCAATCGCAGGTATTCTTTTAAATGCGATCCTTCCGGGCAAGGATTATCACTTTGGAGAAGATCCACATGCAGATGCGAACCGTGGACTGGATATGAATCCGATTCAGGAAGAGGAGTAAGGACATTACATAAAATGTCATCTTGACAACTGAGAAAAATTATGGTTTACTGTGAATAAGTTATATGACTGACGGATAAGTGGAGAACCACGTGAAGTATAACTATGATATGTGCCGACCGTCTGGGCAGGGATGTCCGGATGCGTCGGTTTTTTTGTATTCTATGCAAAACATCCTGTAACAATCATTTTGATAAAAAAATGCAAGAAGCCTGCAATTATTGACAACATACACTAGTTAGATTAAACTAACCTTGTTTTCTTTTTCGAAATGATGACGCATCTGGTAAGAATGTTCCAGAAATGGAAACAATATTCTATATCCAAAGATGACACGAAGAAGTATACTCAAACAAACGTGTAGAAAGACAGGAGGAAAGACATGGAAAACGCATGGAGAGGTTTTAATCACGGAGCATGGGAACGGGAAGTGAATGTAAGGGATTTTATTCAGAAGAACTATACCCCTTATGATGGAGATGACAGCTTCTTAGAGGGCCCGACACAGGATACAAAGGATTTATGGGAGCAGGTATTAGAACTTTCGAAACAGGAAAGAGAAGCCGGTGGGGTATTAGATATGGATACCAAGATAATTTCTACGATCACATCCCACGGACCTGCATATTTAGATAAAGACAAGGAGAAGGTTGTCGGTTTCCAGACCGATAAACCATTTAAGCGTGCGCTTCAGCCTTACGGAGGAATCCGTATGGCGATCAAGGCATGCGAGGACAACGGATACGAGGTAGATCCGGAGGTTGTAGAATATTTTACCACACACAGAAAGACACATAATGCAGGTGTATTTGATGCTTATACACCGGAGATGCGTGCCTGCCGTAGCGCACACATCATTACCGGACTTCCGGATGCATACGGAAGAGGACGTATCATCGGTGATTACCGTCGCCCGGCACTGTATGGTGTAGATAAGTTGATCGAGGATAAGGAAGAACAGAAGGCTTCCACACGTACGATCATGTATTCGGATGTTATCCGCGAAAGAGAGGAATTATCCGAGCAGATCCGTGCACTGAAGATGTTAAAAGAACTTGCCAAGATCTATGGCTGTGATATTTCAAAGCCGGCAACAAATGTCTTAGAGGCAACACAGGCAATTTACTTTGCATATCTTGCAGCAGTGAAGGAACAGAACGGAGCGGCAATGAGTCTTGGCCGTACTTCTACATTCTTAGATATCTATGCACAGAGAGACTTAGAAGAGGGTACTTTTACGGAAAAAGAGATCCAGGAGATCATCGATCAGTTCATTATGAAGCTTCGTATGATCAAATTTGCACGTACACCGGAGTATAATTCTATTTTTGCAGGGGATCCTACCTGGGTAACCGAATCGATCGGTGGTATTGGGGTAGATGGACGTCATATGGTAACGAAGATGTCTTATCGTTACCTGAATACGTTAAATAACCTCGGTGCAGCACCGGAACCAAACCTTACGGTATTATGGTCTGTAAGACTTCCGGAGAACTTCAAGAAGTTCTGTGGTGAGATTTCCGTAAAGCATTCAGCGATCCAGTACGAGAACGATGATCTGATGCGTGTTGTACATGGCGATGATTATGGTATCGCATGTTGTGTATCTTCCATGAGAATCGGAAAAGAGATGCAGTTCTTTGGCGCGAGAGCAAACCTTGCAAAATGTCTGTTATATGCGATCAACGGTGGCGTGGATGAGATGAGCGGCAAGCAGGTAGGACCGAAGTTTCGACCGATCACATCCGAATACTTAGACTTTGACGAAGTGTGGGATAAGTACAAGGATATGATGAAGTGGCTTGCAAGTGTTTATGTCAATGCATTAAATATCATTCACTACATGCATGATAAGTACTGCTATGAGCGTTTACAGATGTCCTTACATGATAAGAATGTAAAACGCTGGTTTGCAACCGGTATTGCCGGCATGTCTGTTGTGGCAGATTCACTTTCCGCGATCAAGTATGCCAAGGTTAAGGTAATCCGCAACGAGCAGGGTATTGCAACAGACTTCGAGGTAGAAGGTGACTTCCCGAAATACGGAAATGATGATGACAGAGTAGATGCACTGGCACAGGATGTGCTTCATACCTTTATCAATTATGTCAAAGGAAATCACACGTATCGTGGTGGTATCCAGACAACTTCTATCTTAACGATCACATCGAACGTATCTTACGGTAAGAATACCGGAGCTACACCGGATGGACGTAAGAAGGGCGAAGCATTTGCACCGGGTGCAAACCCGATGCATGGAAGAGATACCAATGGAGCAGTTGCTTCCTTAGCTTCTGTTGCAAAGCTTCCGTTTATGGATGCACAGGACGGTATTTCAAATACGTTCTCTATCGTACCGGATGCACTTGGTAAAAACGGCAATGCCGCTGAGAATCTGGTTGCATTATTAGATGGATATGTAGAAAAAGGTGGACATCACTTAAATGTCAATGTATTAAACAGAGAGACGCTGATCGATGCACAGAAGCATCCGGAGAATTATCCACAGCTTACAATCCGTGTATCGGGTTATGCTGTAAACTTTATCAAGTTGACCAAAGAGCAGCAGGATGAGGTTATCTCAAGAACATTCCATGAACGCTTCTAATTGATACAGTGTTGGAAAAGAAGCAGATCATAGAGGGATCTGTTATCATAAGATCAGGCAGGAGGTATCTATGAAAGGATATATACATTCATTTGAGAGTTTTGGAACCGTTGATGGTCCGGGAGTACGATATGTGGTGTTCTTTCAGGGATGCCCGATGCGCTGTCTTTACTGCCATAATCCGGACACCTGGAAAAAGGAAAACGGACAATTGGTTGACACAGATGAGATTATTGAGAAATTAGAACGGAATAAAAGCTTCTATCGTACCGGTGGAATCACAGCAACCGGAGGAGAACCGCTTTTGCAGATCGAGTTTTTGACCGAGCTTTTTTCAAAGGCAAAGAAAAAGGGAATTCATACCTGTCTGGATACTTCAGGGATTGTATACCGGAAGGGGGATGCTTTGTTACAGGAGAAGTTCGACCGGCTGCTTACCGTCACAGATCTTGTGATGTTAGACATCAAGCATATGGATAATGAAGAGCATCAGAAACTGACCACACATTCGAATCAGAATGTATTTGATTTTGCAAGGCTTTTAGAAGAAAAAAAGGTGCCGGTATGGATCCGCCATGTGGTTGTACCGGGGATCACGGATCAGCGAGAAGAGTTAGAAGCACTCGGCAGGTATCTGAAGACGCTTACGAACTTTGAGCATCTTGAGGTTCTGCCTTATCATACGATGGCAAAGCCGAAGTATGAAGCACTTGGGATGGAATATCCATTGGGGGATATGCCACAGCTTACCAAGGAAGAAGCAAAGCGCGCACAGGAGATTATTGAGGGCGCAATGAAGTAATGATATGGTTGTAAATAAAAAGGAGATGCAGTTACCGGATGGTAACCGCATCTCCTTTTTGAATGTTTTCTTATGATTCAGTTTCGGTATCGCTTAGATCAAACTTACGGATCATATCGGTTAATACGGTAGCCTGTGCGGCAAGTTCTTCCGATGTTGCAGAGCTTTCTTCTGCGGTTGCGGAGGTATCCTGAACAGCATGTGAGATGCTGTCAATACCGCTTTGCATCTGCTTCATATTGTCTTCCTGCTCTACAGCAAGCTCAGCAGTACGATCGATCATATGGTTGACCTGTTCGATTCCTGCAACGACTTCCTGTAAGCTTTCGGTTACGTCATTGGCAAGCTTCACACCTTTTTCAATCTCATTCATGGAAATCTCGATCATTTCCTTTGTGGAGCTTGCAGCCTGTGCGCTTTCATTTGCAAGACTTCCGATTTCAGAAGCAACAACAGCAAAGCCTTTACCTGCCTCACCGGCTCTTGCGGCTTCGATGGAAGCATTTAAGGAAAGCAGGTTGGTCTGATCAGCAATCTCTTCAATCGTATGGATGATGCTTACCACCTGATTGGAAGTATCACTGATGGTCTGCATGGCAGTGAGCATATCACCCATCTGCTGTTTACTGTTTTCTGCTAACTGAGTTACTTTCTTCGTCTCAGCAGCGGACTGCATAGCTTCTTCCTTATTATTCTGTAACTGGATAACAATGCTTTCTGCGGTCGCAACCAGTTCTTCAACAGCGGCTGCCTGAGTGGTAGCACCCTCTGCAAGGGTCTGTGCGGCGCTGGCAAGATCATCTGCACCACCGGATACCTGACCGGAACTTTCGGTGATACCGGAGAGAACTTCTGTCATGGAGCCGGAAATCTCGATCAGGGCATCCTTGATCTTGCGGAAGTCCCCGGCGTAATCCTGCTTCAGATGAATGGCAAGCTTACCATCCGACATCTGTGCGAGTACCGCAGATACTTCATCGATATATGCGATATACATTTTCAGACGTTCTACGGTCTGCTGGATAGATCTTCCAAGTTCACCGATCTCATTTTTCGAAGTAACTTCAAGCTCTACATTTAAGTTGCCTGCTGCAAGTTCCTGTGCAGTAGCATTTAATTCTTCGATCGGCTTCGTAAGAGAAGAAGCAACCTTCCGGATTGCCAGGAAAATAAATACAACACCAATCGCAAAGATAACGATCATTCCAGCGATGATAAGAAACAGATTACGCATGTATTCACCGGAAGTCATACTGCTGATAACGAGATATCCGGTATCACCGACCGGCATCAGGTAGCCATACTTGCCGGAGCCATTGATCTTATAATAGAAAAATGTTTTTTCACCGGCAGCAATGGCATCCACAACTTTGCTGGAAATATCGAGATCTGCCATGTTCTGCTGGATCAGGCTGTCGTCCGGATGATAGATGATCGTGCCATCTGCAGCGGTCATAATGACATAGCCGGTGCTTCCGATGACGGACTGGCTTAAGATCTCACCGACATGGGCAAGTGACAGGTCAAGACCTGCAACACCTCTGACATCTCCGGTAGCCGGATCGACGATTGGGGCAGCAGCGCTGACAATGGTCTGTCCGGTACTTGCATCCACATAAGGCTTGGTCAGCATAGCGGCTTTATTTGATACGGCTGCATACCAGTCACGGGTCTTGCAGTCGAAGCTGGAATCACTGGTAAAGCCATCGGACTGTGTTAATACATTATCCTCAATATCACAGATCCAGACAGCCATGACATTATCCGGATCAGATGCCTGCATAGCCTGCATATTCTCTAATACGGAAGAGAAGTGTTCTGCCTTTGTGATGGTTGTTTTCTTACCATCGGATTCATCAATAGAGGAAATAACTTCCGGGTCAACACTTAACTGTTCCACGGAACGAAGATATGGTTGAAAGAATGCATTCAGGTCATTGCCTGCAGCTTCAGACTCTAAGGTCAGCTCTGTCTGTTTGGATGTGTAGACCTGCATAGTGATCAAAACACCTATGATAACGGCAACGATAACGAAAATTACACATGCCGGCGTGCCGATCCGACGTGCAATCTCAGCAGAGATCTTTTCTCTGCGTTCTCCCCGGGGAGCAGGTTTCTTTTTTGATTTGGACATTTTTGTTCCACCTTTCTTTTGTGCTCACAATTCCACTTAGATCATAGAAATGTACATACAATTATTATACCATAGTACCTATCGGAAAAATGGACAAATTCGCCACTTGAGCACTGAATTCACCACTTTACACCACTAAAATCACGATTCATGCAAGGTACAAAGTATATTTGCAGCTAAAAACGTCAATAAAAGTTCAGGAATGTTAAAATGGTGAAAAGCGATAGACGGCGTCTGTGCAGACCGGAGTGGAACGTAGAAGCGAGAACCTCCCCGCCTCGGATGAGAAAGCGATAGACGGGTGCACGAGGTCCGGTGGACCTCGGTTTGCACCGACCGGAGCGGAAGCGGAGATGAGCCCCCGCACTTTTTCAATACTGATATAATTCAATAGAGCGATAGACGGCGCATGAGGTCCAGTGGACCTCAGCTTTGCGCGGACCGGAGTGGAACGTAGAAGCGAGAACCTTTGAGCCTCGGATGAGGCTCAATCAAGAAAAAAGGAACATCCAATCGGATGTTCCTTTTTTTTGAACGAGAGCGATAGACGGGGCTCGAACCCGCGGTCTCGACCTTGGCAAGGTCGCGCGTTACCAACTACGCCACTATCGCATAT
>OBLI01001185.1_pt1 | contig 26146 bp, 19 predicted proteins | sample 1519701 | NCBI WGS metagenome assembly OBLI01 (sample SAMEA3663005, study PRJEB22513) | pig gut metagenome | biome: pig gut; feature: pig-associated habitat; material: faeces | place: France | collected 2012
CAGCAGTTGCTCAAGGCTTACACCATGTTCAACAAGGATGACGAGTATGTCGTTATCGACGGCGAGGTGAAGATTGTGGATGAGCAAACGGGACGTATCATGGAGGGACGCCGCTGGAGCGACGGACTTCATCAGGCTGTAGAGGCAAAGGAGCACGTGAAGGTGGAGGCTGCCACACAGACATTTGCCACCATCACACTGCAGAACTACTTCCGCATGTATCACAAGCTCGCGGGTATGACCGGTACGGCTATCACCGAGGCTGGTGAGTTCTGGGACATCTACAAACTCGATGTTGTGGAGATTCCCACCAACCGTCCCATCGCCCGCAAGGATATGGACGACCGTGTGTATAAGACAGCACGCGAGAAATACAACGCTGTAATCGACGAGATTGTGAAGATGCGCGAAAGCGGACGCCCAACCCTCGTGGGTACAACTTCAGTAGAGATTTCAGAACTTCTGTCGAAGATGCTGAATATGAGAAAGATACCTCATCAGGTGCTCAACGCCAAGTTGCACCAGAAGGAGGCCGACATCGTGGCTCTCGCAGGACAGAGCACCAATGGACTCGGAGCTGTGACCATCGCCACCAACATGGCTGGTCGTGGTACCGACATCAAGCTCTCGCCCGAGGTGAAGGCTGCCGGTGGTCTTGCCATCATCGGTACAGAGCGTCACGAAAGCCGACGCGTGGATAGACAGTTGCGTGGACGTGCCGGACGTCAGGGCGACCCAGGTTCTTCTGTCTTCTATGTATCTCTCGAAGACAAGCTCATGCGCCTCTTCGCCTCTGAGCGTATCGCAAGCGTGATGGATCGCTTCGGATTTAAGGAAGGCGAGATGATCGAGAGCCCGATGATATCCAAGAGTATAGAGCGCGCACAGAAGAAAGTGGAGGAAAACAACTTCGGTATCCGTAAGCGCTTGCTCGAATACGACGACGTGATGAACAAGCAGCGTACCGTCGTATATGAGAAGCGCCGTCATGCCCTCATGGGTGAGCGCATCGGTATGGACATCTCCAACACCATCTGGGATCGCGTTGTCAACATCATCGAGAACAACGACTACGAGGGATGCAAGGAGGAATTCATCCGCATCTTCGGTATCGAGGTGCCATTCACCGACGAACAGTTCTACAACGAAAAGCACGACGACCTTGCCGAGGGCGCATTCCAGCAGGTGATGGCTGCCTTCAAGCGCAAGACCGACCGCATACAGGCTGTGGCAATGCCTATCATACAGCAGGTGTATGAGAACCAGGGCGACCGCTTTGAGCGTATCATGGTGCCACTGACCGACGGACGCAGGATGTATAACATCCCGTGCAACCTCAAGGAGGCTTACGAGTCGGAATGTAAGAGCATCGTAAAGCAGTTTGAGAAGATGATCCTACTGCATATCATCGACGAGAGTTGGAAGGAGAACTTGCGCGAACTCGACGAACTAAAGCACAGCGTGCAGAACGCGTCATACGAACAGAAAGACCCTCTGCTCATCTTCAAGCTCGAGAGTGTGAAGTTGTTCGACAATATGGTCAACAACATGAATAACCGTATCGTCAGCATACTCATGCGCAGCGGCATACCCGAACTGCAGCAGGCTCCTCAGGAGGCTCCGCAAGAGATGCCACGTCAGCAGAAGCCTCAATACACCGAGACCAAGCGCGACCTCAACGAGGAACATTTGCAAGACCCCAACCAGGCAGCAGCCGCAGCTCACGACACTCGTGCACAGCAGCCTCGTACTCCTCTCGTCAAGGACAAGCTCCCCGGACGCAACGACCCATGTCCATGTGGTAGCGGCAAGAAATTCAAGAATTGCCACGGAAGGGGGATTGTGTAAAGAATTAAAAAATTAAAAGATTAAAAAATTAAAGTTTCGTTTGCGCAATCATATGCGATGACATACGCGATAACATCCGCTGTAGGGTCTTACTTTATGTAAGACCGAAACAATACAGAAGGTAATGCGGCGGGCGGTCTTACACAAGGTAAAACCCTACAGCAACGGATAGTGTAAAGAATTAAAAGATTAAAATATTAACGAGGTGATTGAAATACAGAATCTGAAGAAGTCGTTCGGCGAGAAATGCGCCTGCGACATACCACAGCTCTCGATAGGCAGTGGAGAGATTATCGGACTTGTAGGTAACAACGGTGCGGGAAAGACTACACTTTTCCGCCTGCTGCTCGACCTGCTTAAGCCCGACAATGGAGAGGTGACACTCGAAGGTATCAACGTGCAACAAAGCGAGGACTGGAAGACATTCACCGGTGCATACATCGACAACGGATTCCTCATCGACTTCCTCACCCCCGAGGAGTATTTTAGCTTCATCGGCAAGGTATCATCGATTTCCCAAGAAGAAGTCAACAAGCGCTCATCCAACTACGAGCAGTTTACCGGTGGCGAGGTCTTCGGGCGCAATGCCCTTATCCGCAATCTCTCGGCGGGCAACAAGCAGAAGGTGGGCATCATCTCTGCCCTCATCACACGTCCGCGATTGCTCATCCTCGACGAACCGTTCAACTTTCTCGATCCGTCGAGTCAGAACCTGCTCAAGCATATCATCAAGGAGTATCGCGAAGCCACGGGAGCAACTGTCATCATCAGTTCGCACAACCTCACCCACACCATCGACATATCCACACGCATTCTGCTGATGGAGCATGGTGAGATAAAGCGCGACATCACCGACATCACCCCCGAATCTATCGAGGCTCTCAACGAATATTTCGACCAGCAATAACTTAGTGGTTAATATAAACACAGAGTTACAGAGTCACAGAGTATTTTTTTCTTTGTATCTTTATTAAACTTAAAAATATTATCTCTGTGTCTCTGTGTTTATATTTTGAATTGAAATTGTAACATCTTAGTATCCCTTTCTTAATCGTCTTGTCTCCGTGTTGTAATCTCTCAGCAGTAACTTTGCACCCGAAAACAAGAGATAATATTTATGGATACAACATTCGACTTAAAATGCGCCAAGCGCAACATGCTGATTATCCTTTTAGTGATAGCAGCATCAATCTTGCTGAACATTACGGCAAAGGCTCAGACTCCTGAGCAGTGGAAATCCCTTAAAGGCGACATTAACCTGTTTATCGCCAACGACCTCGGACGCAATGGCTACTACGAACAAAAGCCCATTGCCGAATTGATGGGCAAGATGGGCGAAGAAATTGGACCTGAGGCTGTTATAGCAGCAGGCGACGTTCATCATTTCGAAGGTGTCATCTCAACCCAAGACCCTCTATGGATGACCAACTACGAACTGATTTACTCTCATCCCGAACTTATGATTTCGTGGTTCCCCGTCCTCGGCAACCACGAATACCGCGGCTCTACACAGGCGGTGCTCGACTATCGCAACGTGTCGCGCAGATGGGAAATAGGCGGGCGTTATTATACTAAGGTATATGACGACAATGGGGTGAGCATACGGTTAGTGCTTATCGACACCACCCCACTCATCAACCGCTATCATCACGACAGCACATATCCCGATGTTGACTCGCAGGACATTGATGCCCAGTTGAAATGGATTGACGAGACACTCAACGCTGCCAAGGAAGACTGGGTGATTGTTGTGGGCCATCACCCCATGTATGCCCAGACAAAGAAGGACGAGATTGAACAAAAGGACATGCAGTCACGCCTGCTCCCCATCCTCCAACGATATAAAGACAAGGTGGCTATGTACGTATGCGGACATATCCACAACTTCCAGCATATACGACGCGGCAACGACGGTATCGACTATGTTGTCAACACATCCGCCTCGCTTGCACGCAAGGTGAGTGCCACCGAAGGCACAGTGTTCTGCTCGCCGTCGGAGGGATTCTCGGTTGTCAGTGCTACCAAGCAACAGCTCAACCTCTATATGATTGACAAGACGGGGAATGTTATTCATCAAATTAATAAAAGCAAGAAACTGTAAACACCCGCTTGTAGGGTCTTACCTCGTGTAAGACCGCAATTATAAATGTTTTTTAGTTGAGAAAACCGAAATATGAGAACACTACTGACATTGATAATATCATTGCTTCTTATTACAAGTGTCGAAGCAAGGATAATCAAGGGAAAGATAAAGGACGTGCAATCCGGAGAGGAAATCATCGGCGCGTCGGTAATGATAAAAGGCACTAAGGCCAAGGGAACTGCCACTGGGCTTGACGGCAGTTTCCAACTGCAACTCAACCGATTCCCATGCACTCTCATCTGCACCTATCTCGGCTACAAACCGATAGAGATTACTGTGAGAGACAACGACGACAAACTCAACATAGACATGGAGGTGGATGCCGTGGCTCTTGGCGAGGTGGTGATTGTGGCAGAGAACACGGGATGCTCTGAGGTGGGCGCACGCACGCTTGAGCGCAACTCGCTCAATGTGGTCAACGTGATGAGTGCCAAGGCGATAGAGCTGTCGCCCGACCTCACCGTAGCCAATGTCATTCAGCGCATGAGCGGAGTGACGATGGAGCGCAACAGTTCGGGAGAAGGCCAGTATGCCATCCTACGCGGAATGGACAAACGATACAACTACACTCTCGTCAACGGACATAAGATTCCAAGTCCCGACAACAAGAATCGCTTCGTGCCTCTCGACATCTTCCCCTCAGAACTGCTCGACCGACTCGAAGTGACCAAGTCGCTCACTGCCGACATGGAGGGCGACGGCATTGGGGGTGCAGTGAACATGGTGATGAAGGACGCACCGCAGCAGCGACTCCTCACTGTGAACGTGCAGACGGGCTACAATAGTCATTTCTTCAATAATGACTTTCAGTCGTTTGCACATGGAGACATCGTCAAGGACAGTCCTAACGAGACATTTGGCAACGACTACCCCACCGACGAGAGCGACTTCTCGATGAAGAGCTTTCAAGTGAAGCAACGCACTCCACTACCCGACATAGGTGCCGGCTTTGCCTACGGCGACCGATTCTTCGGCGATCATCTCGGAGTGATTGCCGCCCTGAGTTTGCGCAACACCAACAAGGGTAAGACGAGCGACATGTATGACTCCACTGCCGACAACGACGGCATACAGCGCATCACCAAACGCTATTTCTCAGAAAATAAGACACGATTGGGCGCACACCTCAAACTCGACTATTATATCACGCAGAAACACAAGGTGGCTCTCTACGGAGGCTATATGGATTTCCGCAACGCACAGGTGCGAGATGCTTTCAGCGAACAGGACGAAACTATAAGATTGAGATGGCAACGCCAGTCAATAGCCAATGCCTCGCTCCTCGGCGAGCACAAATTGCTCAATCGCGATGCCCTCACCATCAAGTGGGGAGCAAACATCGCCGAGGCAAGGAAGCAGACTCCCGACAATACTCAGATACAACTCAACAACAACAAGGGAGCCACATCCGTATGGGTGAACAAGAACGTGGGTGCCATACGTCGCTGGGAGCACAACTCCGACCGCGACATCACCGGACATATCGACCTCTCGTATCTGCTCAAGTTTGGTTCGCGTTCTCTCGATATCGCTGTCGGTGGTATGTATCGCGACAAGAACCGCAACAGTTTCTATCACGAATACACATTCCAACCATACGACGAAAGCAAGGATTCGCCCTACGACCAATTTAGGGACAAGGACTGGACAAACTATGACGAGATAGCCTTCCGTCTGAAGAGTTACAGTCTCACCGACCCTATGAACTACGACGCCACGGAGCGTATAGGTGCGGGATATGGCAAATTGACCTTCAGTGCGGGCAAGTGGCAGATTGTGGCAGGATTGCGCGCTGAACACACAAGTCAGGGCTACACCCTCTTCCATGCCACTGAGGGTAATGACAATGAGGGCGAGCAAGACTACACCGACATCCTGCCCGATGCGCATATCAAATGGAATATCCACAAGAATGCCAACCTCCGCCTCTCCTACTACAAGGCCATCAATCGTCCGAGCTTCTTCGAGATTGTGCCTTATCACATCATCAACGAGGACTACAACGAATGTGGTAATCCCGAACTACAACATACCGTGGCTCACAACTTCGACCTGCGCTACGAGTATTTCCCCGGACAGAGCGAGCAGTTTATGGCATGCCTGTTCTACAAGGATATTCACAACCCAATAGAATACGGTATGACAGCCATCGGACAGGAGACGTTCTACACGCCGGGCAACTACGGCAATGCCACAAACTGGGGAGTGGAAATCGATGTGATGAAATACTTCAACTGGTTTGGTATCAAGGCCAATTACACCTACACCCACTCGAAGATCACCACCACCAAACTGCGCGAACTGACCACTGCCGATGGTAGCATCTATACCGAGCATGCCGACCAGAGCCGTCCGCTCTTCGGTCAGGCAGCCCACGTTTTCAATTGCTCTCTGCTCTTCAAAGACGCCAAGCGAGGATGGGACGCGCAGATTGCGGCTTCATATACCGGCAAGCGCATCGCCGTGATCGAGCGATTCTACGAGAACGACCGTTGGGACGCTCCTCTCGTTCAGCTCGACGCAAGCATCGAGAAGAAGTTCAAGTGCGGCATCAGCATATTTGCCAAGGCGCAAAACCTCCTCAACTCGTCGCTCATCCGCTATTATAATGCCAACGAGCGCAATGCTTCACTGCAAAATGTGCGCAGGCACGACGGCGGTATCGTTGAGCGAGAGGAAAAGAACGGCATCAGCCTCACGGCTGGAGTGAGATGGAAGCTTTGAAATATTAAAATATTAAAAAATTAAAGAATTATTTGTATGAAAAAGATTTATGGATTTTTGGCTGCAATGGCATTGACGATCATACCGGCAGCAACATTGACATCATGTAGTGATGACGATGACAACGATTCTAAGGAAGTGACTCTCAGCAAGTTCACCATCAATCAGACAGCCGCCACGCTTACTCCTGGCGAAACTCTTAACGTGACTGCACAGTTCTTCCCTGAGGACGTGAAGGACAAGACCGTCACCTGGACATCATCCGACGAAACAGTTGCAACAGTTGCCAATGGTGTCGTGACAGCAGTAAAACCTGGTTCTGCCACCATCACCGCCACTCCGTCGGCAATGCCGTCATTGACAAAGACTCTCAGCATCAATGTCACCAACAAGGCTATCACTGCCAATGGTGAGGTGAGCGGCACATGGGATGCCTACACCACCGTCACCATTACAGGTCAGTTGAAGGTGCCTGTTGGCAAGAGCCTTACCATCGAGGAAGGCGTTGAGGTTATCTTCAACTCTGCCGATGCCACAGGAGCAGGTATCGAGTTCACCGTAGATGGCAACATCTATTGCCAAGGCACTCAGGAAGCACCTATCCTCTTCTCCATCCCCGCCAACGAGCGCAAATTCTCCAACGTCACCGACTGCAAGAATCTCTGGGGCGGATTTATGATCAACAACACTGCTGCCGATGCCGAGGCACTCTTCGACAACTGTATCATTGAGTATGCCGGAAGTGCGATGATCGAAACATCTCCATCGGTCACCTCAGGCATATACACCGCCGGTGAGGACTACGGAGTGCAGATCACCACAGGTCCGCAGTTCAAGGGCTCATTGGTAGTCACCAACTGCACCATCCGCAACGGCTTTGCCGACGGAATCTATATGCAGGGCGGTAATGCCATTATCGCCAACAACTTTTTCTCGGGCAACGGAGCCACTGGTGGCGAAGCTGTGAACGTAAAGGCAGGAACAAGCACTGTCGTTGCCTACAATGTGATGTACAGCCCTAACACCAACGGACTGAAGCTCTCAAGCTCGGGGCAGGACGACGCTGCTGGTCGCGCACAAGCCAAATGTGTGGCATACAACAACACCATCATCAATGCAGGATGGCGTCGCGACGGCATCAAGGGCGGATGTATCTACGTTGAGAAAAACATACTCGTCAACGTGTTCAACAACCTTATGGTCAACTGCAAGTATCGCGCCCAAGCTCCCAAGTGGGGCACTCCGGGAGTTAAGGACGGCTGCGACGACAAGTCGGTCATCGACTACAACTGCTATGCAGCCAGTGCGATTGTCAGCACCCTACACCAGGACATCGACGGCGAGACCACCGTTCCTTATCTCAACTACATCTCCAACAAGAACTATGCCGACGCAGTGGATGCCCATAGCGTGATTGCCAAAGCAGCCAACGACCTCGGAGTAAAGTTCGCCAACTATGCTCTCGATACCAACAAGCTCGACAATGCCAACTACGACTCGTCATGGGATTTCACTGCCACCTTCCTCCCCGACGGAGCCACCGATGGCGCGAGTCTCACATCTATCGTTAAGTCCTCTCTCAGCATTGGCGGCAAGACTTATTCCGCCCCCGCTCCCAAGAAGTTCTTCGGAGCAAAGAAATAACCGGCCCTACATCACACATTATACATTCATAAAAAAACAGAAAGGGTGTCTGCATCAATCCGATGGGACACCCTAATTTATTTATCTTATTATCTGTATCACAACTTCACCTTTTTCTTTACACCCTTGCTCTCGTTGTGTATGCGGTTGAGGGCAGTGACAACGTAGGTGTGCTTGGTATTGCCATCATTGTATGGGAGCTTGAAGAATGTGTCGGATGTGACGGCGACGAGAGTGCCGTCGCAATATACGGCATACTGATGGGCATTGGAAGCCCAATCCTTGGCCTTGGTCTTTGTCTTGGGGGATGTCCAGAAGAGCATGGGACCATCGGATGTCCACACCATCTTAACCTTGCGGGGCTTGCCCGGCTGCTTGGTGGAGATGAAAGGCATGTAAGGCTGCAAGGCGGGAGTGCGCCAATAGACGTTGCGGAGCATCATACCATAGTTGCCGATGTTGTCAACGGCAGCCTTGGCATACCATAACACGGTGCCCTGAACATTATTGGCAAAGTCGTGCAACTTAAACTTTGCGGGCATCTGATGCTGCTTAGGATTGTCGTCATCCTTATATTTCACTGTACGCTCCACATCCTCGCCGATATACAGAGGACGGGCGGAGGCATTTCGATCCCACCATTGGATAAGCGTCTTGTAGTCGGCAGTGGGATGACCTATCTGCCAATAAATCTGAGGCACACAGTAATCCACCCATCCATTATTTACCCACAGGAGCACGTCGGCATAGAGATCGTCGTAGTTCTGAAGTCCACGGGTGTCACTGCCGTTGGGGTCACTCTTCTTGTTGCGGTAGATACCAAAGGGCGACACTCCAAATTTCACCCACGGTTTGACGGCACGTATGGTGTCGTGCATCTCCTGCATGAAGAGATTGACATTATATCGGCGCCAATCTCCGATGGTGGCATGACCTCCGGGATTGCGGCGATAGAGCTGCTCGTCGGGAATTGTGGAACCGGCTGCGGGATAAGGATAGAAATAGTCGTCGATATGCAAGCCATCAACATCATATCGGCGAAGGATGTCGCCTACGACATGACATATATAATGGCGATTCTCGTCGTAGGCGGGATTGAGGATATATTGTCCGTCATATTCGAAGACGAGGTCGCGACGCCTCTGGGCGATATGCTTGGGCGAAAGGGCATTGGTGGTCTTGGTCTTTGCACGATAGGGATTTATCCATGCATGGAGTTCCATACCACGCTTGTGACATTGCTCCACCATCCACTTCAATGGATCCCAATAGGGAGAGGGAGCCTTGCCCTGCTGACCGGTGAGGAAACGGCTCCACGGTTCGATACTGCTCTCATAGAGTGCGTCGCACTCGGGGCGCACCTGGAAGATGATGGCGTTGGCACCGTCCTTCTGCAGTTCGTCCAACTGATAGGAAAGAGTTTTCTGCATTTCGGCGGTGGACATACCCATAAACTGTCCGTTGACGCATTGTATCCAAGCTCCACGGAACTCGCGTATTGCCTGTGCCGTCGCGTTCAACGACATATATAACATCAGAAATAAAAAAAATAATATTCTATTCATAATTTTATTATTGACTATTTTGATTGCAGGCTTCATCCTTCATCATTAGCAGGTTTTCGGTCTTACACGAGGTAAGACCCTACAGCGGATGATATATCGCAAATGAACTTTAATTCTTTAATTTTTTAATCCTTTAATTGCTTGAAGACAACAAGTCTTCAAGTCTCTCCGTCCAGTTCTCTCCGTTATCAACGAGGAGGGTGTGTATGCCAAGGGCCTTGGCAGCCTCGATATTCCGTGGACCGTCGTCGAGGAAGAGTGTCTCAGAAGGAACAAGATGCTCGCCCTCAATCACAGCATTGAAGAACTTGGCGTCGGGCTTCATCGCCCCACACTTGTAGCTCTCGTAGGCAGCATCAAGATAATAAGCAAGGGAGTGTCCCTCACCGTCGAATTCATCGCTCATCACCCACGACATCATGTAGGGATTGGTGTTGGAGAGCAATACAACGCGATAACCGCGCTCGCGCAGTTCCTTCATCTTCTCGAGATTGCGCTTAGGCACATCACCGCAATATCCTTTCCACGCATGACAACACTCCTGCCATGTGAGTTCGCGCCCCACAAGCACACTGAGTTCGCGGCGAAAGTCCTCGTCAGTGATTTTTCCAGCTTCGAGGTCGCCGAATATACCTTGTTGGGTGTAGGCGTCGAGTCGCTCGGCGGCATCTTTTAATCCGAGAGCCTTGAAGCGCTCTATCGCCTGGGGTTGGGCGAGTGTGATTACCACTCCACCCATATCAAATAATATCGTCTTAATCATATTCTTTTTATCCACAGATTATCACAGATTGGAAATTTTATATTGATTATCACAGATTTCTCTTACCACAGATTTAGCTTGTTCTTGCGGGCCTCATCCAGGGAGGAAAGCGTCTGCTGACGGGATTGATAGTCGGCACGCATGCTGGCATATTTCTCGTCGAGATTGTGACTGATGTCTTCACTTCCGCCATCATTCAACAGACGCTGGGCGACGAGGGGATTCTGCGAGGCATCCTTCATCCACACCACAGGTCCGCTATACACAGGGGCTATCTTCAGAGCCACATGCAACTCGCTGGTGGTGGCTCCGCCAATCATCACGGGAATATGAAGCCCTGCCTTTTCCATCTCACGCACCACATTCACCATCTCCTCAAGACTGGGTGTGATGAGTCCACTGAGACCGATGATATCAACTTTCTCCTCAATCGCCTTGCGCACAATCTGTTCGGGCGGCACCATCACTCCCATGTCGATCACCTCGTAGTTGTTGCATGCCATCACCACACCGACAATGTTCTTTCCGATGTCGTGGACATCGCCCTTGACAGTGGCGATGAGCACTTTGCCGGATTTTCCGGGGGTTGATGATTGGCCAGCCTCAATATGAGGCTGGAGGATGGCTACAGCCTGTTTCATGGTGCGGGCGGTCTTCACCACCTGTGGCAGGAACATCTTGCCACTGCCGAAGAGTTGACCGACGGTGTTCATGCCATCCATAAGGGGACCCTCTATGATGTTGACAGCATTGGGATATTTGGTAAGCGCCTCGGCGATATCTTCCTCAAGATAGTCGGCAATGCCCTTGACGAGAGCATGCTTCAGACGTTCGGCGAGGGGGAGATCGCGCCACTGCTCATGTTGGGTGGCAGATGCCGAGGGATTGTTGCCCACGGCTTCCTGTTCGGCTTTTATCTTCTCGGCAAGGGAGATGAGTCGCTCGGCGGCATCCTTGCGGCGATTGAGCACCACATCCTCGATTATCTCGAGTTCGTCGGCGGGGATATCACTATATAGCACCTTTGTTGCGGGGTTGACTATTCCGAAATCCATGCCCTTGGATATGGCATGATAGAGGAATACGGCATGCATAGCCTCGCGTATCCAGTTGTTGCCACGGAACGAGAAAGAGAGATTGCTCACTCCGCCACTGACATGCGCTCCAGGTAGATTTTCACGTATCCATCCCGTAGCCCGGATAAAGTCGGCGGCATAGGCATCATGCTCCTCCATACCAGTGGCAATTGCGAGTACGTTAGGGTCGAAGATTATATCGAGCGGATTCATACCAACTTTCTCAGTAAGAAGGTGATATACCCTATTAGCTATTTCAATCCTTCGCTCATAGGAAGTGGCTTGTCCCTGCTCGTCGAAGCACATCACCACCACGGCGGCACCATAGCGAACGACGTCACGGGCATGACTGAGGAACACCTCCTCGCCCTCCTTGAGGGATATGGAATTGACGATACACTTGCCCTGCACGCACTTAAGTCCTGCGGTGATAACATCCCACTTGGAAGAATCAATCATAATAGGTACGCGCGCGATGTCGGGTTCGCTTGCCACGAGGTTGAGGAATGTGGTCATCTCCTCACGAGCATCGAGCAATCCGTCGTCCATATTTATGTCTATCACCTGTGCCCCGTCCTCCACTTGCTTGCGCGCAATGGAGAGTGCCTCCTGATAATTCTTTTCCTTGATAAGGCGTAGGAACTTGCGCGAACCGGCAACATTACAGCGTTCACCCACATTGACAAATCCCACCTCGGGTGTGACGTCAAGCAATTCAAGTCCGCTGAGCCACATCGTGGATGGCTTGGGCATAGGTTGGCGCGGAGTAACACCCTCGACAAGGGGCACATAGCGGGCGATAAACTCATCAGTGGTGCCGCAGCATCCACCGATGATGTTTACGAGTCCCTCGTTGATATATTCCGCAATCTGTGGTGCCATCGAGTCGGCTGTCTCGTCGTATAGGCCGAGCGAGTTTGGCAATCCTGCATTGGGATGGCAACTCACGTAATACGGAGCCTTGCGAGCAAGTCGGGCAAGGAAAGGTTTCATCTGTCGTGCACCGAAGGAGCAGTTGAGTCCCACGGAGAAGATGTCGTAGGTGCTGATGCTGGCAAGGAATGCGTCGAGTGTCTGTCCGCTAAGGGTGCGCCCGGCAAGGTCGCTCACCGTTACCGAGAGCATGATGGGCACATCCTTACCATGTCGGCGAATGACATCCGTGGCGGCATCCACAGCCACCTTGGCGTTGAGGGTGTCGAAGATTGTCTCGATAAGCAGTACATCCACACCTCCTTCCACCAAACCATCAATCTGCTCAGAGTAAGCATCGAAGAGTTGGCCGTAGGTAAGTTCGCGCAATGCAGGATTGCTGACGTCGGGACTCATCGAACATGTCTTGTTTGTAGGTCCCACGGATCCTGCCACAAAGCGTGGGCGCTCGGGAGTGGCAAACTCGTCGGAAGCCTGTCGCGCCAATCGTGCCCCCTCGAAAGCCATCTCGCGACTTACATCCTCAAGATGGTAGTCGGCCTCTGATATGCGTTGACTACTGAATGTATTTGTTGAAATGATATCCGCACCTGCACGCAGATAGCGGCGGTGGATATCGAGTATGACGTCGGGGCGTGTGATATTGAGAATGTCGTTGTTGCCCTTCATCTGTATGTCGGAATCAGCGAAGCGCTCACCTCGGAAATCCTCCTCGGTCAATCCGTAGCTCTGTATCATTGTGCCCATTGCCCCGTCGAGCACTAATATTCTATCCTTTATTATATCTCTAATATTCATTTTTCTTTTGTTGTGCGGTAGGGCGGTCTTACATAAAGTAAGACCCTACAGCGGGTGTTATCGCGCAGCCAACTTTAATTTTTTAATATTTTAATTCTTTAATTTCAAGCACTTCATTAAAAGTGCTTGATAGCCCTGTCCATCTCGCGTCGGTCTTCCTTCTCCTTGAGAGTCTGTCGCTTGTCGAACTCCTTCTTACCCTTGCATAGGGCGATGTCCATCTTTGCCCTACCCTTCTCGTCGATGAAGACGAGCAGTGGGACGATGGTATAACCTGTCTGCTTGGTGGCGCTCTGCAGTTTCTGTATTTCCTTCTTGGTGAGCAGCAATTTGCGGTCGCGCTTCATCTCGTGATTATTGTATGAGCCATAGAAATATGGACTTATGTTCATGCCCTTCACCCATATCTCACCGTTGTTGATATAGCAGAAGGTGTCCACCAGACTGGCTTTTCCCAGTCGGATGGACTTTATCTCGGTGCCGGTGAGAACAATGCCCGCAGTGTATTCCTCGATAAAGAAATACTCGAAGGAAGCTTTCTTATTGCGGATGTTCACCGGACTCTTTTTCCTTATTTTCTCCTGTTCCTTATTCATTGTCAATCGTTGCAAACTTTTCTATGTTGTTGTCAATATATTCAGCCACTTGAGCTGTGAATCTCTCCTCGTTCTCCACGAAGTCGTCGTCAAAGTCATCAAACTCGGGGTGCTTCTCGAAGAGTTCCATAAACTCGTCGTCGGTGCAGTCCTTCTCCAGTTCCTCGCGATATTTCTTGAAGAGCGAATGTACGGAATACAGCATCTTCGACAAGTCGCGCATGCCCCACTCCTTGAGAGCCTTGGCAAATGGATTGAGGAAGATGAAAGGACCGTAACCGTTGTGTATGAGTTGGACAAAACCACCGTCCATCACCTCGTCGCGCAATATTCGATACGCCCACAACGTTATCTGGTCGGAATTGAGTTCCGACATAGTTGTGGCATTCAACTCGCCCCCCACGGCATCCTTAATAGCCATGAAGAACACCTCAACAAACTCGTCCATTCCCTCGCCTGCAGCCTTGCGCAGAGCAGAGTCTTTAACTATCACTTGTGTCATACAGGATGCAAAGGTACACTTTTTTTGGCATATATACGAAAAAAAACAGGAATTTATTTGTTCAATTCAAAAAAAAGCCTTACCTTTGCAGAGATTTTCAAAGAAATCGGTGTTTCTTTTCTTGAAACACGTCATCACAGAATCATTTATCATATCATATTTATACTGATAAAAGTATGTACACAAAAGAAGAATTGGAATCAATGGACATCACCAAATTGGTGACTGTTGCCAGCGAGTTGGGCATTAAGGTGTCGCCTAATGACCAGCTTGAAAACGTGGTGTATGCCATTTTGGACAAAGCTGCCGAGGAGTCGGCTGCCAACACTACGTCAAGAAGGAAAAGAACAAGAATTGTAAAGAAGGATACCGACAAGGTATATACAGTGAAGGGCTCAGACGGCGAGAACTTCGACGTCAACGGAACAAATGGCAAGAAGGCTGCCGCCAAAGCAACCAACAGCGAGGAAGTTGCTGCTGAACCGGCTCCGGCTCCCACCCCGAAGAAACGCGGAAGGAAGAGCAAGGCCGAACTTGCAGCCATCGCCGCTGCCGAGGCTCTTAAGGCTGCACAGGAGACACAAGCCGCCGAGGAAGCATCTGCTCAGGATACAGCCGCCCCCATCGAGGATGCCGCCCCGCAAGAGGCTCCCGCTATTGAAGATGTGCCGACGGAAGCACCCGCTACCGAGGAAACTGTTGCAACAAATGCCGAGGAAAACGTGGAGGTTAAAGCCGAAGGTGCTAATGGAGGAAACGTAGAGGAGCAACCCACTGCCGAGATGGTGGAGATGTTGAAAAACAAGATGGAACAGCATAATCAAGAGAATGCTGCTGGTCTTGATGCCAACGGAAGGGGTATGGATGCTGAGGGTAGATGGCTCGGCGACCCGAAAGACGGCACCGACTTTATCGTAGTGGAAGACGTGCCCATCGAGGATCAGGAAGCAATGCCTACTCTCGACATCTTCGACCGTCCCATGACTTCGCGCAACGACAATGTCATGCCACAACAGAATGTGCCCGCAGTGGAAGAAGAAGAATACAACTTCGACGACATCATCGAGGGCAATGGAGTGCTTGAGATTATTGCCGACGGATACGGATTCCTTCGCTCAAGCGACTACAACTATCTGTCGTCACCCGACGATATATATGTATCTCCGCAACAGGTGAAGAGATACGGACTTAAGACCGGCGACGTGGTGGATTGCACCGTGCGCCCACCCCACGATGGCGAGAAATACTTTGCACTCAGCAATGTTAAGTATATCAACGGACGCAACCCGTCGGAGGTGCGCGACCGAGTGTCATTTGAACATCTCACTCCACTCTTCCCCGAAGAGAAATTCAAGCTCTGCGGTGATCCCGCCACAACAAATCCCAGTACGCGAATCGTAGATCTCTTCTCGCCAATCGGTAAGGGACAGCGCGCACTCATCGTGGCACAGCCAAAGACCGGTAAGACAATCCTCATGAAGGACATCGCCAACGCCATAGCAGCCAATCATCCCGAGGCCTACCTCATGATGTTGCTCATCGACGAGCGCCCCGAGGAGGTGACCGACATGAGCCGCACGGTGAATGCCGAGGTGATTGCATCTACATTCGACGAACCAGCCGACCGCCACGTGAAGATTGCGGGCATTGTGCTCGAAAAGGCTAAGCGCATGGTGGAATGTGGACACGACGTGGTTATCTTCCTCGACTCCATCACCCGACTCGCACGAGCTTATAACACTGTAAGTCCGGCAAGCGGAAAGGTGCTCACCGGTGGTGTGGATGCCAATGCCCTGCAGAAACCGAAGCGATTCTTCGGTGCGGCACGTAACATCGAGAACGGAGGTTCGCTCACCATCATCGCCACAGCACTAATCGACACTGGTTCGAAGATGGACGAGGTGATATTCGAGGAATTCAAGGGTACGGGTAATATGGAGCTCCAACTCGACCGCATGCTCAGCAACAAGCGTATCTTCCCGTCGGTCAACCTCGTTCAGTCGAGCACACGTCGCGACGACCTGCTGCAGGATCCGACAACACTCAACCGCATGTGGATAATACGCAAGTTCATCAGCGAGATGAACCCTATCGAGGCAATGAGCACTGTAAGAGACCGACTCATACAGACACGAAGCAACGAGGAGTTCCTGCTGTCAATGAACGGATAACAAGAAATGAAAGGTTACATATCAATAAAGATTTCAACGCTGAGGAAAATATCCTTGGCGTTGTTGTCATTAATAGCCTTAGGCACAGCTGGATACCTGCTGAAATGCCATTATGCCGACGAGACACCTTATGTAGAGACAAAGTCCTACTACGAACTCAGAGCTGACGGGCGGACCGTTCTATACTTCCGCTCGGCCGACCGCGACTCCATGCTCAACGGTATGTCGCTCTCGCCTCTGTCGGTGGATTATGCGGGGAATATGCCTGTCAGTCAGTCGGGATTATACGAGATGGTAGAGAAAAACCGCAATGCCATCAATCACCGTATATCCCAACTCGACTCCATACGTCAGGAACTCTACTACTACCTCGAGCGCCATAGCGTGCAGGACGAGGGATTCGACATGGTGGCAGAGAGGGTTACTGTCCTCGTCAACGAGATGACCAAGCTCGAGAAATGGCGCGACGCACTTGCCTCCATCGACGCCACCACCCATCTATACACTAAGAAGGTGGTGACACGACAAAGGATTGACAGTGTCTCACCCTCACCCATATTTGTGGGTATCGACGGAGGAATATGGACGCACGGACGATGGATAAGGGCGGAGCGCAGCGGCAAGGGCGTGAGCTTCGACTACTCAGGTCGCCCCGTGGCGGGAATATGGAATGCCGACACCATGGCGAGCGGAACGCGATATGACTTGCAAGGCGTGTATCGCGGACAAACCGACAGATGGATGCAGGCCTCAGGACACGGCACCTACCAATATGCCGACTGCACATACGAGGGACATTTTGACAACGACCGCGAGGAGGGATTCGGTGTGGCGGTATCCACCCTGAAGTTGCGCGCAGGCGAATGGAAGGGCGGCAAGTTCAAGGGCGAGAGAATGCAATACACCTCGGAGCGCATCTATGGTATCGACATATCCAAATACCAGCACGGCAAGGGGCGCAAGCGTTATCCCATACATTGGGGCGCACTGCGCATCACGAGTCTCGGACACATCAGCAACAAGAGGGCAAACGGCAAGGTTGACTATCCCGTGTCGTTTGTGTATATCAAATCCACGGAGGGCACAACCATACGCAATCAATATTATGCCTCCGACTATGCCCAGGCGCGCAAGCATGGGGTGAAGGTAGGAGCATATCATTTCTTCTCGACACGCACGTCGGGAGCAATGCAGGCGAAGTTCTTCCTGAAGAACTCCCGATTCCGCAGTGGCGACCTTCCTCCTGTGCTCGATGTCGAACCGACGGCTGCACAAATAAAGAGCATGGGTGGAGTGGATGTGATGTTCCGCAACATAAGGCAATGGCTCAAGGCTGTGCAGAGCGCCACGGGCGTCAAACCGGTGCTATATGTGGGGCAGTCGTTTGTCAACAAGTATCTCGACTCTGCCCCCGACATCAAGAAGAACTACAACGTTTGGATTGCCCGATATGGGGAGTTTAAGCCCGACGTCAAACTGCTCTACTGGCAATTGTCGCCCTACGGACGTGTGAATGGAATACACGGCGAGGTGGATATCAACGTGTTCAACGGATACCGCTCGCAATTTGATGATTTTGTTCAACAAAACTGCATAAGATAATGACACACAACGTGATAATAGCAATCGGTTCGAATGTTTCGCGGGATAATCTCGCGAAATGTGCGCCGTTGCTGAGCGAATATATGGAGGTGGACAGCAAGTCGGATATTATCACCACCGACGCCATCGGCATGAAGTCGCCACAGTTTGCCAACCAACTGCTCAGCTGCACTACCGACAAGTCGGCCGACGAACTGACGCGCCTCACCAAGGAGACGGAGAAGGCACTCGGACGTGAACACGGTACGGGTATGGTGAGTATCGACATCGACATATTGCAATATGACGACATCCGACTTCACCTTCACGACTGGGAGCAAGATTATATAAAGCAACTATATTGTCAAATCAAGAAATAAAAACTATGATGAAAAAGACCGTAATCTCATTTATCCTCGCCTTAGTGGCGATGACGGCAACAGCACAAGACTTCAATGAGTATTTCACTGGGAATACCCTTCGCCTCGACTATGTTTTTGCGGGCGACCGCAATAGTCAATCCATCTATGTTGACCAACTCACGCAGACACCGGGATGGTATGGGCGAAGGCACAACCTCGACCGTCTGCCCCTCGAAGGCAACGGACAGATTACCGTGCGCGACGCCAAGAGCCAGCGCATCATCTATCGCCATTCCTTCTCCTCCCTCTTCCAGGAATGGCTTGCCACAGATGAGTCGAAGACAACACCCAAGTCTTTCGAGAACGTGTTCCTCGTACCCTTCCCCAAGGACTCTGCCTATATCACCGTCGATCTGTTCGACTATCACCAGAAGACCGTCGCAACGCTCACGCATAAGGTGCGCCCCGACGATATCCTCATCCGCAAGATCAACCGTCCGCAGAATCCCTTCTCGGTAATCCATCCTGCCAAGGACAACTCCAACTGCATCAACATCGCCTTTGTGGCAGAGGGATATACCAAGGAGGAGATGCCCTCGTTCATCGAGGACACCAAGATTGCAGTGGATGCCCTTTTCAGTCATGCCACCTTTAATAAATATAAGGACTATCTGAATATCATCGCCGTGGAGTCGCCATCCAAGGAGAGCGGAACGAGCGAACCGGGCAACGGCAAATGGATAAACACCGCCCTGTCATCCCACTTCAACACATTCTATAGCGATCGCTACCTCACCACACTCCATCTCAAGCAGTTGCACGACCAACTCGTGGCAGTGCCCTACGAGCATATCATCGTGTTGGTTAACTCAACAAAATACGGCGGTGGAGGCATCTACAACAGCTACACTCTCACTGCCGCCAAAGACAAGTCGTTCCGCCCTGTTGTCGTGCATGAGTTCGGACACAGTTTCGGTGGTCTTGCCGACGAATATACCTACAGCAATGACGACCCAATGTATTTCTCTGACACCGAACCATGGGAGCAGAACATCACCACCAAGCATGACTTCAGCAAGAAATGGGGCAATCTCATCAAGGAGGGCAAGGCAGGCCTCGTCGAAGGCGGCGGATACCTCATCAATGGAGTATGGCGCGGTTGCGACACATGCCGCATGCGTGTAAATGAGGTTGACGACTTCTGTCCCGTATGCCAGCAGGCGCTCGAAAGGCTGATACTATTCTATATTAAATGAGGAATTAGGAATTAGGAATTAGGAATTAGGAATTAGGAATTAGCTGCGCATTGGCATTTCATTCCTAATTCCTAATTCCTAATTCCTAATTATTATAAAGTTCCCAAAATGCCACGGCGGATGCCGCGGCGACATTCAGGGAATCCACACCGTGAGCCATGGGTATGCGCACCACGTAATCGGCGGAGGCGATTGTTTGCTTGGGCAGACCGTCGCCTTCTGTTCCCATGACAATCGCAAGTCGAGGCTCTGTCTTCAATATCGGGTCGGCAAGGGAAATGGAATCATCTGTAAGAGCCATTGCTGCCGTCTTGAATCCATAATCATTTAGCGATTGCACCGGTGCGTCGAGCCATGTCCACGGCACGAGGAACACACTGCCCATCGACACCCTCACGGCACGCCGGTTGAGAGGGTCGCACGACGAGCGGGTGAGCAACACGCCGTCGATACCCAATGCCGCCGCCGAACGGAAGATGGCACCGATGTTCGTGGTATCCACCACCCCGTCGATCACCACCACCCTACTCGCTCCCCCGCATATCTTCTCTACCTTCGGCATCTCCCTGCGCCTCATCGCACAGAGCACTCCGCGAGTGAGGGTATATCCCGTGAGCGATGCCAACACACTGCGCTCGCCGGTATAAATAGGTATAGCTCCGCAACGCGCTATGATGTCGGCGGCATCACCCTCGATATGCCGCCTTTCGCACAACAAGGCAAAAGGTTCATATCCCGCATCGAGAGCCACACGTATCACCTTCGGACTCTCGGCAATGAAGAGTCCCGACTCCACCTCACGGTTATGACGCAATTGAGCCTCGGTGAGCGCACTGAATATGTCCGCTCCCGAGGCCTCAACATTATTTATCTCTATGATGTTCATCATCGGCAGATTAATAGCTGCGTGCAATGATGACACGACACTTCGACGGTTTGCCGCTCACCATATCCACACCTTCAGTCTGCTCGTATGCGAAGGGCACGCAACGTATGGTGGCCTGTGTCTCTTCCTTAATCTTTGCCTCGGTCTCGGCAGTACCGTCCCAATGGCAGAGGAAGAATCCGCCGTCCTTGATTCTCTCCTTAAACTCCTCGTAGTTGTCGCACTCATATACATGCTCGTCGCGATACTTGCGTGCCTTCTCGAAGATATTCTTCTGGATGTCCTCAAGCAGGTTCTCTACGTATGTCTCGATACCGTCGATACTTACAGTCTCTTTCTCGAGCGTGTCGCGGCGCATCACCTCGATAGTTCCGTTCTCGAGGTCGCGGCCTCCAAGTACGAGGCGCACAGGCACACCCTTGAGCTCGTAGTCGGCAAACTTGAATCCCGGGCGCTTATTCTCGGCATCGTCGTATTTCACGGTGATACCCTTCTTGCGCAATGCGTCAACCACTGGGGCGATGCGCTCACTGATTGCTGCAAGCTGGTCGGCACCCTTGGTGATGGGGATGATTACCACCTGGATAGGCGCGAGCTTCGGAGGCAACACGAGTCCGTTGTCGTCGGAGTGAGTCATGATGAGCGCACCGATGAGTCGTGTGCTCACTCCCCATGATGTAGCCCATACATATTCGGGCTTGTTGTCCTTATTAAGATATGTGACGTCGAAAGCCTTGGCGAAGTTCTGTCCGAGGAAGTGGCTCGTACCGCTCTGCAGGGCCTTTCCGTCCTGCATCATAGCCTCGATGGTGTAAGTGTCGAGGGCACCGGCGAATCGCTCGGTCTCACTCTTCACACCCTGGAGCACAGGCACTGCCATCCAATTCTCGGCAAAGTCGGCATACACCTTCAGCATCTTCTGTGCCTCAGCCTCAGCCTCCTCACGAGTCGCATGGGCGGTATGTCCTTCCTGCCACAGGAATTCAGATGTGCGGAGGAACGGACGAGTGCGCATCTCCCATCGCATCACGTTACACCACTGGTTGCACATCAATGGCAGATCGCGCCATGAGTGAATCCAATTGCGGTATGTATTCCAGATAATGGTCTCCGATGTAGGACGTATGATGAGTTCTTCCTCCAGTTTTGCCGACGGGTCAACCTCCACTCCACTCTTGTCGTCCTTGGCGCGCAGGCGATAGTGAGTTACAACGGCACATTCCTTTGCGAAACCTTCCACATGCTCTGCTTCCTTCGACAGGAACGACTTGGGGATGAGCAAGGGGAAGTAGGCGTTCTGCGCACCTGTTTCCTTGAACATAAGGTCGAGCTGGTGCTGCATCTTCTCCCAGATGGCATATCCATAGGGTTTGATCACCATACATCCACGCACAGCCGACTGCTCAGCGAGGTCGGCTTTCACTACCAAATCATTAAACCACTGACTATAATTGTCAGCTCTCTTTGTAAGTTCTTTTAATTCTTTAGCCATGTTAAAAATGCTATTTTTGTCTATTTTTGGTGCAAAAGTACAAAAAAAATGTTGAAAACCAACACATAATTCAAATAAATAACGTATCTTTGCACCCGAAAATGCATAAATGGCTAAAAATTTAGCTTATTCTGCATGGATTTTCAACATTTTAACATCATTAATAATTAAATTAAAAAAAGAATCAAACAATGAAGAAGATTAAGTTTTTCTCAATCGGTCTCTGCTTCGCCCTCGTGCTTGCAGGTTGTAACAACACTCAGAAGGGTGCAGCCATCGGTGCTGGTGGCGGTGCTGTGTTAGGTGCTATTGTTGGTAAGCTCGCTGGTAACACTGCCGTAGGTGCAGCTGTTGGTGCAGCCGTAGGTACAGGCGCCGGTGCAATCATCGGCAAGAAGATGGATAAGGCCAAGGCTCAGGCAGAGGCAGTGAAGAACGCACAGGTGCAGCAGGTTACTGACATCAACGGTCTTCCCGCTCTTAAGGTGACATTCGACTCAGGTATTCTTTTCACAACCAACAAGGCTGAACTCAATGCAGCTGCCAAGACCTCTCTTACCGAATTTTCCAAGGTGGTTAAAGAGAACAGCGACATGGATATTGCCATCATCGGTCACACCGACAACACCGGTAGCGATGCTATCAACAACCCGTTGTCAGAGAATCGTGCCAAGAGTGTGAGCACCTATCTTAAGAACAGCGGTGTGAATGCTTCACAGATCAAGACTGTTGAGGGTCAGGGCTCAAAGAATCCTGTTGCCGACAACTCAACTGCCGAGGGTCGCACACAGAACCGCCGTGTTGAGGTGTATATCTATGCCAGCCAGGAGATGATCAAGGCTGCCGAGGCACAGGCTAATTAAGAATTAAAGAATTAAAAGATTAAAATATTAAAAGATTAAAGGATTAAAAAATTGGTCATTTTTAATCGCATAAAGAAAATACTGAAATGGGTGGTGGTAGTCTTCTTTGGCTCCACCATCCTTTCTGTTGTAGCACTCAGGTTCATCCCCGTGTATTTCACTCCCCTGATGTTCATCCGCTTGGGCGAACAGATTGCCAAGGGCGAGGAGATGAAGATGAGACATCGTTGGGTGCCGCTCGACGAGATTGCGCCCTCACTTCCCCTTGCTGTGATGGCAAGCGAGGATGCGCGTTTCCTTGAGCACCACGGCTTTGACTTCAATGCCATCGAGAAGGCCGCCAAGCGCAACATGCGCAATAAGAACAAGCGCAAACTCGGAGCAAGCACCATATCCCAACAAACTGCCAAGAACGTCTTTCTGTGGCCCGGTCGCACATGGGTGAGAAAGGGGTTCGAGGTATATTTCACTGCCCTCATCGAGATGATGTGGAGCAAGGAGAGAATTATGGAGGTATATCTCAACTCCATTGAGATGGGCGACGGCATCTACGGTGCCGAGGCGGTAGCCCAACGTCATTTCCATTGCAGTGCCAAGGACCTTAGCAAGTCCGAGTGCGCGATGATAGCCGTGTCGCTGCCCAATCCACGCAAATTCGACTCCGCCCACCCCTCGTCATACATGCGAAAGAGGCAATCAAGAATCCTTCGTGAGATGAAATTCGTGAAATTTCCGTCAGAATAAGTTACATTTGGAGGGATTGTTATTCTGACATATCGCTTTCGATAAACAGCGAGTCGTCCATGTCGGCGAGGGGGCGCTTTTTCTTGTTTTCCCTTGCGCCCGCCTTTATCAGACTCTTGGCTGCCGTGATGATGCTCGGCCCGCCCTCGGCAGTTGTAATCTTCAGTCGGTTGATTTTCTTGATGGTGTCGTTCATGCTCGCCTCCACGTCGGCAAATCGCATACCGAAGTCCTGCACACGCTCAATCACCAAGTTGGCGGCGTCAATCATCGCCTGCTGGTTGTTGAGTTGTCTCACCTGCGTCCACATCATCTCGAGCACCCTCAGGTTCATGTACATCGTCTGCGGACCAAGTATCATGACACCCTGGTCATAGGCCTCGTGCCATAGCGTCGTGTCGTTGAGCAATGCGAGATTGAGCGCACCCTCGATGGGCACATACATGATGGCGAAGTTCAGACGGTTATACCCCTCGGGCAGGTATTTGGTGTATTCCTTCTTGGCAAGCCTCTTCACCTGAGCCCTCACGCTCTCAATATGCGCCTTGAGATAAGCCGACTTCTCGGGCGAGCCATCCTCAGCATTCATATATCGCTCGTAATCGGTGAGCGACATCTTCGAATCCACCACGAAATGCCTGTTATTGGGGAAATGGAGGATGAAGTCGGGAATCATCCCTCGCCCGTCGTCTCCACGCAGTCCCTTTCCCGCCTTGTCACGCAGAGTTTCCTGAGTGTCAAACTGCTCTCCCTCCTTCAGTTCGAGGTCTTCGAGCAACTGCTTCAGTTTGAGTTCTCCGAAGTTGCCCTGCACCTTCACCTCACCTGTCAATGCGCGTGTCAGTCGATCGGCAGTCTCGCCAAGCGATGCACTCTGTTTCATGTTCATCTTTATCGTCTCGTCGAGTCGCGTCATCGCCTCCTTCTGTTGCTCCTTCGACATCAATAGCGCCTCCTGCATGTCCTTCAGGCTCTTCTGCAGCGGATCCACGATCTTCCCCACCTGCTCCCTGTTTCTCGCGCCCAGTTCCTCCTGTCGCGCCTTGAGCACCGTCTCGGTAGTCGTCTTCATCTGCTCGCGCAATAGGTCGAGTTGAGTCTTGTATGCCTCCTCCTGCCTGCGCATCATCATCACCGCCATCACCACAACGGCAATAATCACTATAGTCAATAATATTTCCATTTTTCTACATATTTATAAATGTCGGAGTGCAAAGTTAGGGATAATTTTCCAAAAAACGACATACGATAATCATTTTTTTGAGAAAAAACTTGGTTTATGTGAAAAATAGCAGTAATTTTGCACCAAAAATCATATAACAACAAACAATGGAAACAATAGCAAGCTTTCAGGTAGATCACACCAATCTACAACCGGGAATCTACATCTCCCGCCGCGACAGTATGTGCGATACATGTATCACCACCTACGACATACGCATGACATCCCCCAATCACGAGCCCGCCGTCAATTGTGCCGCTCTCCACACCATCGAGCACCTTGTGGCGACATATCTCCGCAATCACGAAGTGTGGGAGGAGAACATCATCTATTGGGGACCGATGGGATGTCTCACCGGCAATTATCTTATTGTCAGAGGCGTTTATCCCTGCGAGGAGATACGCGATTTGATGTTGGAGGCTTTCGCCTTTGTGCGTGATTTCTCGGGCGAGGTACCCGGCACCACTGCCGCCACCTGCGGCAACTATCTCATGCACGACCTGCCCATGGCAAAATGGGAGGCAGCCCGTTATATTGATCGTCTGCAGAATCATTTCTGCTGCGAGTATCCCGGTGTCGCCCGCCCTTCCGCAGGTAAGGGTATGACATTCTACGACGCGTGATGTCGAAGCAAAGCTTCGAGATTAAAAAATTAAAATATTAAAATATTAAAGAAAAAACTCCCGGGCCATCTGTAGCTCGGGAGTTTTTTTAATCTTTTAATTTTTCAATTTTTTAATTTTTTAATTTATTATATGAGGTATTCCGCACACTTCGCCAACTGCGGCAGCAGTCGCGACGTATCGCCGATAGGCACTCTCATTCCCGCACTGTCATTGAGAGGTTTGAGCGTGTCGGTCATGGCATTGAGGATGTCCCACTTGGTGCACATACCGGCTCCTCCCTTGCCGAAGTGCTTGACGAGAACACGCTCCATGCAGTAATTAATCTGTGATTGCGTCAGCGGAGGAATCTCG
>OBLI01001187.1_pt1 | contig 26140 bp, 39 predicted proteins | sample 1519701 | NCBI WGS metagenome assembly OBLI01 (sample SAMEA3663005, study PRJEB22513) | pig gut metagenome | biome: pig gut; feature: pig-associated habitat; material: faeces | place: France | collected 2012
CCACGCCGTCCAAATCCGCCACCTTGGTTTTGCTCTTGCCGTCCTTGCTGACGGTCACCGTACACCCCGCCGGGGCATTGACGGTCAGCGCAGCCCCCGTGCCGCCCCCGCCGCCAAAGCCGTATAATGGTACCATTGTCTGCATAATTGTAACCTCCTGTTCATTCGGCTGTATGCCGTGCCCGCATTATACCAAACGTTTGAACGCTTATCGTAAAAATAATGGTGGAACGGTCACACATACAGCTCCAACTGTACGGATATATCGACAGCGGGCTTGTCCTCAAGGCAAGTGAAGGTCACGTTCTGTCCGTCCCGCTTGGCATAGCTCAGACAGCCGCAGGCCTCCCGCATGGCGATATTGGCGGCAGTGTCGTCACCGTAGGCAGGATACACCATGCACCGCCGCCCGTCCGTAAGACCCGCCACAGTGACGGTCTGGGTGTAAGGCCCAGAGCCAGTCCACCCGGAGGCGGGGATGGTCACGCTGACGGCGGTGGTGTCCACATACCCCTTCCGTACTGCCTGGGTATCCTCCGTTGGGTCGTTCAGTCCGGAAATGGGCTGACCGTTCATTCGGATTTCACCGGTCACATCGCCTCCGGAGACCGCCAGAGCGCCCACATCGGCGGCCGTCAGGGTGACGTTGCCGGCTGCATCGGGAGACACGCCCGCGACGGTAGACACAGCGCCGGAGCCGTCAATGCCCATCCGGCCCACGGAGTAAGACACAATCGGGTCGCCGGTGTTGAATTGCAGTTCCGTTTTCGTCCACAGGTACTTTCCCTGAGACACCACGGGGATGGATCTGCCCCACGACCCGGAAGGGATGATGGTTCCGGAATCGCTAACCTGATAGGTTACGGATTTGTTCACCAGAGTTGCAGCTGCGCCGGTGTCACCCTGTTCGCCCTTGTGCTTGAACCACTGGTACTGCTTCCAGTCCGTAGGGGCAGTGGAAGCTTTGCCGGAATAAATACCAATCCAGTCATCAGGGATATCGCCCATGGAATGCGAGGATTCCGTAGGCTCCTGCGATGCGTATTTAATCCAAATGTAGGCGTTGTCTCCCTTGTCGCCCTTAGCGCCGTTGGTGACGGTAAACTTGCTGGTAGTGCCGTTGTTGTAGCTGATGGTGTAGGTGTCTACCAGGCCGCTGGTTCCAGTTTTGGAAATGCCGGTGATACCTCTGCCGTTGTTTACAACAAAGTCAAATGTTGTGGTGTCGGCAAGCGTGATGCGGTATGTATCAACAAGCCCACTGGTGGACAGCTTTGCAATGGACTGGATACCGCCGTGACCATCGGCTGCGGCTGTCAGCCAGTTCAAGAGAACTTGTCCGGTCAGCTTCTTCGCAGACCCGGACTGCTGAAGGACAAATAGGTCTGTTGCATAGATTTTCTCAGCCGCATTCAGCTGGTCTATGGATTTATCAGCCATCGGTTACCTCCTTTTCCTCCGCGGAAGCGATATAGTCAGAAATCTGCTGTGCAACGGCTTTGACTGCCTGAGCGCAGCCGACAAACTTATCCTGATTGTCGATGCCTACCACAGAAATCGTGTCCATGGTGGCTTCTACTTTTCGCAGAATATTGATCGCCTGTTTCAGATTTTCCATAAATTACTCCTTACACCCAACGTAGTACTTTCAGCGAAGTTCCGTTCACCATTATAGTGCCAAGATATACATTGTACCCATTCATTTGAAACGTTCCCGACCTGAGATTGATCGTTCCCATGTATTGGGTTCCTTCAAGAACCCTTAGCGCGGTGTTTCCGTTTACTGCATTTCCGGCAACCGTACTAGCAGAGTAGTTTCCCCAGCCAGAACTCGTATAGGAATTTCCGCCACTAATTCCACTCCTGACAGTGCTTGGAGAGATTGTTTGACCATCAACAACTAGTGACCGACACTTTACAGTGCCATCAAAAGTACCTCCAGTTGCCGTCAAATTGCCCTGCATGTCCACTTTGAAATTCTTCCCAAGTTGGATGCCGGACTGACCGATGTATGCACCAGTCGTATTGGTGCCTCCCCAGGTCTGCCCATTGTAGGACAGATAATTTGAATTAATATCCCAATTTCCTATCTTACCAGTGGTTGTCCTGATTTCACCGTCCACATAGGCACCGGTCTTTTTCACAGAAAACACCGTTTTGCTCCCGGTGCCTGCATCCCACCCGGTAGAAAGCAGTTTCCACCAGAAATCAGAAGAATCGTCTCCGCCCTCTTTGGATACCTTGGCTTCGATTTCCTGCGCATGGATGTTCAGCGTTGCCCTGAGGATGTTATCTGCCGCCTGCCTGTCCTCCACCTCTGCCGCGATTTTCGAGGCTGTGATGGACAGGCTGGCTCTGACAGACCGGGTAAACCGCTCATACTGCCGGTTCGTCGGTGACTGAATCTGGAACTCGTGCTCCACTTCTTCCTTGGAGGGGGCTTCCAGATCGGTGCGGATATGCCGCCCAAAGGTGGTCTTTTTGGCAAACACGCCGCTGTAGATGTCCGACACGGTGACAGCGTCGCCGATCTCGGCGGAGGGGTCTATGCTGGTTCCGCCTGCCTTATAGGGCTGGTACTTAAAGCCCCGGATTTTGCGGTAAATAGCGTCTGCCTGAGCCTGAGAACCCCATTCGTTGGTGATCTCCAGCACCGTGCCCGCGCGGTCACCGGCCCGGTATTCGATGTTGTTGCCGTCATCGTCCTGCCCGGCAAAAATAACCACGCCGCTGTAGCCGGACAGCTCCGGGGCAATGTCAAGGCTGCGGACACGCCGCAGAAGGTTAAAGGATTCCGCCAAAAAACCACCTCCTACAAAAGAATATAGTCGCCGCCGAAGGTGATTTTATAGCCATCCTCGGTGATCAGATGTCGGGTCTCCGGCGGCAGGTCGAACATACTCACCAGCCGCAGCTCTCCGGTGGGCGAGATGATAAAATTCCCAGCATAGGCAGCGGCGATCATGCAGAGCACTTCCCGCATGGAGTAACCCACGGGCAGCGGGAATTTGTACCCGGCTGTCATGATGTCCCACGTCCGGGGGTCTACCTGAATGCCCCGGCCGTCAGTGTCGATCTTCATGTTGTCGGCGATGAACTGAACCATGGTTTTGTCCAGCAGCGGATAGTCGTGGGCGTTGTCGCTGGGATAGGTGACCTCGGACAGCAGCATGGCATCGTAGCCCTTTATTTTCAGAACGTCATAGCCACGCCCTGTGTGGGTCTGCTCACGGGTGTCTATAAAATACACGCCCTGCTGAATCCACTCCGACACCTCCGTTCCGTTTGCTGCTCTGCAATAAAGGGAGATACGGGCCTTTTTCGGGATGTTGTAAGGGGCCACCATCTGGATGTCCACATACCCGGAAACTGCGCTTCCAACGCCCGGGCAGCCGTCGGAGAAGAACTCCTGATTGGTTTTTACGCTGAACAGCTTGTCCTCACGGAATCCAGATTCCGGGCCGCCGGTGTCCACCAGAATGGCGTCGCCGCCGAACAGGATCAGACCGCCGTCATCGTCCACCAGCCGCCCGTTTTCGCCTAACACAACGGAGTTTTCAAACCAGTGGCTATCGGTCAGGATTCGCTTGTAAGTATCGGAAGTCTGCTGCATGGCCTTACCTCTCGATCATGTTGAAACTCAGACCAGACCATACGACATCGCCGTCATCGTCAATGACAGCGATTGCTGCCTTTCGGCTGCTTGTATACATCTGGCAGGTGATCTCCCCCTTGTGGGCGCTCAGAACCGTGGCGTCGAAAAACTCCCGCTTGATGTCGGACAGAATTCTGGATGATTCGGACTGCTTCAGGTCACGGCAGGAAATGAGAAGCTTTGTTTTGTCGTCGATCAGGTCTCTGTCCATGGACGCGTCCATGGTACGGCCAGCTTTGTCGCCGTCCACGTCGTAGTCCTCCCACTGGTAGCCGTCATCTGCAACGTAATCGGAGTAGTCGTGGCCGTTGATGATAAGCACCTTCCGCGCCATTTAATACCCCCTTGCCCGTTCTGCCACCCGGTTATAGCGGGCGGCAGCTCTGCCGATGGTTTCATCTCCGACTTCGATTCCCTCCACGGTGGAGATCAGCCGCTCCAGCAGTTCCTCCACCCGGCGGCTGCTCATGCCTCTGGTTTCCTCACGGACGATCTTCCGAATCAGGCTTTCCGGGGCTTCGATGTTGTTTCCGCTCCGCTGGTCGCCGAGGACGGCCATAAACGGGGCATTTGGCGGGATGACGGCACCTTGCGCCAAATAGGGAATCTGCGGGGCCTGCTGGATGTTGAACCCAAAGCGGCCGCCTCCGATGAACGGAACCCATTCTGGAATGTCAAAGCTGATCATATTCAGACCGCTGACAACCAGACTGATCAAGCTGTTTATGATGCTGATGAGAACATTCACAGCGCCTTTTCCAACGCCCACAATTCCGTTCCATGCTTTTTCCCAGTCACCAGAAAACACGCCAGTGATGAAGTCGATGAACCCTCCGCAAATCTGCTTTAGGCCGTTTATCAGATCTCCGCCGTGCCCTGTTGCAACCGTAAGAGCAAGCAGTGCTGATGCAATAGCCGCAATCAGCAGAGGTATGAACGAGCCTGTCAGCAGCGTAATCCCGAGACCCGTAGCTATGATACCAGCGATGGCCAGCAGCGTATTCTGCAAATTGAATCCGTTTTCCATGATGTCGTGGAAAGCTGTTATTAGCAGAGCCGCACCACCAACTACAAGCGCGATTCCACCACCGATGTTTCCGAAAGCCATGTACAGCGCACCGGCCGCAATCGCAACGCCAAGAATCATTTCCGCCATGTTGCCCCAGTCAACGCCGTTTTCCCATGCGTCCCTGATTCCGTCCCATGCAATCAGCAGTCCGCCTATGGCTATAAGAATCAGGCCCAATGTAGAAAGGATTGTTCCTAACTGACCCGGAAGCATGGAGCCGATTTTCCAGAGCAGGAACCCAGCTCCTATCAGGAGGACGTAATCCGCAATTCTGTCAAGCGTATCAGAAATATCATCCGCCCAACTGAAATCCGGCTGGATTCCATCTGATGCGCTTCCGCCGGAACCGCTTCCGTCTGTTTCAGTGTCCGTAGATTCCAGCTTATTGATTTCATCGAAGCTCATCAGCTGCTTAGCGGCCTCTTTCGCCTGTTTCGCAACGCCACCGTATGCTTTTCCTTGATTATTCAGCGCTTTTGCCGCTTCTGCTGACTGCTTCACCGTCTTCCCGCCAAGCATGGATAGAAACGTCGCGATTTTACCGATAATGGCGGTCAGCAGATTCACGATTGCTGTGAAAACAGGTATCACGACGCTCACCAGCGGCTGCATCATGGTCAGGAAAGCGCCTTTCAGTCTGGCAATGGCGGCGGATGCTTCATCGTTGTTTTTGATGACATTCCCCATCCATTCACGCATCGATCGCAGACCAGCGGTTATCATGGAGAACACGAATACCCGTGACACCAGCCGGGATACTCTGGACAGGAGAGAATCGAACTTTTTGTTCGTTGCCCTTACAGCGTCACCGAAAGCGCTCTGGTTCTGGGACGCTGTCTCGATCTGCTCGGAGATTTCAGTCGCCTGCGCCTTCATGCTGTTCAAAGAATCCGTTGACTTCATAACGCTGTCCGTGATCTTCGTGTATTTCGCATCCAGGCGCTCAACCTCTCTATTCTGAGCAGTCAGAATCACTTCCTGTTCTTTCAGAGCTACCTGAGCTTCCGAAAGGCCAACAGGATGCTTAATTCCGAAATTATCTCTGACTGATTCCATTTCAGAGATTTGCGCATTCAGATCGGAGATAGCGGCTTCTGTCTTCTTCGCCTCGTTCTTTGCGTCCTCCAGTTCCGTTTTGATGGATGACTGCTGTTCTTTCTTGCCAAACAGCTCCTTTTCCGCTGATTCAATTTTATTTGTCAGACTGTCCAGTTTCTTTTCAGCGCCTTTGTTGTCAATGTCGGTGGAAAACGTAATTTTCCCGTCTGCCATTTCATCACCACCATTTGTTACACTTTTGAAAGTTTTCGACAATTATGTCGAATTCATTGAAACAATTTTCCGTTTGTGCTAAGATTCACATGATCCAAAAAACAGGAAAGAGGGATTATATGTACTGTAAAAACTGCGGAAAAGAAATCGACGATAAGGCCGTCGTTTGTCCAGGCTGCGGCGTTCCGACAGTGGAACAGATGCCGGAAACAAAAAAGAAGAAGAAAAAGCATCCGGTCCTCGGCGGAATTATCCTCGCGCTTGGACTGCTTCTGATTGTCGGTGCCTGCTCCGGAGGAAACGAGCCTGAAAAGGTTGGAACTTCCAATACGAAGGGTCAAACAGCGCAGACCCAGCCTGCCAAGAAGACCTTTTCCGTCGGAGATAAGGTGGAGCTGAACGACATCGTTGTCACGCTGAAGAGCGTGAACGAAAGCAAAGGAACCCAGATGTTCGCCCCGCAGGACGGAAAAGTTTTCGTCAACTGTGAATTTGAGATTGAGAATAACTCTGCAAAGGATATTGCCGTCAGCTCTATTCTCTGTTTCCAATGCTACGTTGACGACTATTCCACGCCCATGAGCCTGTCCGCCATCATGGCAGCCGACAAGGGGCAGCTGGATGGTCAGGTGGCAGCCGGAAAGAAGATGACCGGCGTCATCGGCTATGAAGCAGACAAGGGATGGTCTGAAATCGAAATCAGATTCACGCCTGACTTCTGGGCCGGAAAAGACTTCGTTTTCACCGCAACAAAGTAATACGGATTACTCCCCGGTTATCCGGGGAGTTTTTCTATTTCGCGCACCAGCCGCTGAGAACTTCTTCTTCCGCCTCCGTGAACGTCTGCCGGAAATCAACAAGATGCCGGTTGCGCCTGTACCATTCCTCCTCAGTCTTATCCAGTTTCTTCCCTCTGGATTTCAGATCCCGAATCCGAACAATCTGAGAAAACAGACATTCACCTATTTCCATGTACGCCGTCAGGAATGTCCACCAGTGAAGTCCGCCAGTATTTTCCGCTTCATCATACAGAACTTCCCGAACGTCATGTCCGATGACCCTGTTAACAGCTGGAAGAATGTGCTGAAAATCCTGTTCCCAGCACACAAGCCGCTTTTCACTGTTCTTAAGCTGCTCTCTCCCTCCGTTTATGAACCAGAAACACCGCTCCACGGCCTCCTGATAGTTTGCATACGGCATATTCGAAAAGTCAGGGTAGAATATGGAAACCGCAACAAAAGCCTTTTCCTGATTGCTTAGTTCAGGGTCTTCCATGGCGGATATGATATCCAGAATGCACCGAAAGTCATAGCGGATATCATACTCCGCCCCGCAGACTGCCAGCTTCTTTGGAAGGGAATAGTTCATGCAGAATCACCCCGTCATTATTTTCGGTACTTCCTGTACTTTTCGGTATACTTTCTGATCTTCGCATCCCGTTTGGAAATGTTTTCCGTGACGGATTCGTCCATCATGTCCAGAACGCCGAACAGGAAGTTTTCAATCACCGTCATGCCATCGGCAATAGCGAACAGGCGGGTCTTGAAAACATCCTCGCAGAACCCGTTTCCGAAAAGGGAATCAACGACAGAGCGCATCTTCCTATCTTCATCCCGGCTGATGTCAAACTTTGCCGCCGGGTCTGCTGCATCCTCGTACGCCTTCTTCTTTTCCTCGTGGATAGCAGAGATTTTGTTTACCAGACCATACAGATCTTCCGCGAATCCCTGATCGGAAGGGTTGAAGTCCAGAAATCGGCCAGTCTCCACATCGTCCACACAAACAGGAACGTGCAGGACGCCTCCGGTCACGCAGAGCTTGTCCGTGCTCATATCCTACCTCCCGCCTTACGCGCCCTTTGTGAAGGCCACAGAGCCTTCAGTGACCTTGGCAGTACCAGTCTCCCGCTCGCCGCCGAAGGTCACCTCGATGGGCATACCAACGTTGGCAGAACCGCCAAGGCCAGTGGGCCGCACCGCGCTGGAGGGATACCGCTCGGCAAAAGCGCCGCCTTCCGCAGTACCCGTGTAGGCGTGCACCACCAGAAGGTCGTTGTTGGCCATGGCGGCAACGTCCTGATTCCGGACGGCCTGATTCCAGATTTTCACCTGTGCCTTGTCACCGGAATCCAGCTCGCAGGGGTCAAAGGTCTGGGTGATCTTGGGTTTCTTCATGGTGGTGTAGGTGTTGCCAAGAATATCCTGCTTGGTCTCCTCACTCCAGTCGTACTCCATGGAGCTGTCCTCCACACGCTTGCCCACAACAGACCAGACGGGGGCCTCATGGGTGCCGGTGTTGAGATACAGGATCAACAGCTTTCTTTCAACGACACTTCCCTCGGCAGTGTTAAAACTTACGTCAGCCATTCGTTTTTCACCTCATACTTTTTGATAAATGTCACGGTCAGCTGTACCATGTACATTGCCGTTCCTTCTTCGTCCGCACCGTACAGAACACCGTTCTGAGCGGTGATTTTTTCACTTTCCGGTACATCGCCGAATACAGGGGCAAAGCCTAGCGCGGATGCGGACTGCACCCACTCCTGAAAGTCCATGACCCAGTCCGCATTCTCAGCTGCCCCCGTATCATCGCCAGGGGACTTTTCAAACACATAGTAAAGCCCGAAATTGTACTGATTGACGGTGGTCACGTTCCCCAGAATGTCCCACGTTCTGGAAACTTCCGTCAGGCCGGAGGGGAACACGCCGCCGTTGTCCGGAATCTGATCCGTATAGTCCACATGGAAGTCCCGGAAGACATCCGCGCCGGGATACTGCCGGATGAATCCTCTGATTTTATCAAGAGCGGTCATTTTCCCCTCCTTCTGACATAGGCCTGCACATCGACGGCAATGGCATCCTTTTCCGCAGCCATCATGCGCCTATCCCAGTAGGGGCCTGCCTCCGGGTGCTTGGTCTTATCGTAGTTCAAATCTCTTTCCGTGACTTTCAAGGTCGTGCCTTTCCGATACCGATAGCCAACACCGGGGATCAGAGCAGGCCCCTTTCCGGTCACGGAATTGACCATGACCTTACCGTAATACTGGTACCGGGAATGGGGGCCCAGCACCTCGATCTCCGTAGGGCTTTTGATGTACTTCAGCTTTGTGGCAAGTGCGCCGGAGCGGAAGGGCATATACTTGGTGATCCGCTTATTGACGATCCGGGTAAGCTGCATCTGCACATCTCCGTTCCTGTCCACGCCCAGCCTTGCCAGAATGGTGGAGACCGGCTTCATTTCCACTTTGATTCGCGTACTCATCCGCCCGCCTCCGTATGCACCAGTTTTCCGTTCCAGTATTTCGGGTCAGCGTACTTGACGACCACCAGCCCAGGCACCTTCGCTGGAATGAGCTGCGCCCATGCCTCCCGGGTCGCAATCTCCGGGCCTTCGCCAAGAAGAACCTTGTCACCAACGAAAACTGCCTGTTCCTCTCCCGGAATCACCAGCAGGAAGGAATTTGCCTCCGAGCTGCCGGTTTTGTCCACAGACTGGGTTTTCCGAAAATCCAGAAACGCGCCATTCTCGATGACCTTTCTGGAATAGCTGTCACCGTCCCTGTGGTAGACAGTGACAGTCTGATTGCACATACGGTAGTCAACCGGGCAGCTTCTGCGCCTGATAGAAAACACGAAATCACCCCCGGTAAATATCCAGATACAGGCAAGCGCATCGGTAAAGTTCCTTCGCCTGCCCTTTCTGGCTGATATCGATGCTGGGTGTGCTTCCGTAGCTGGCAGAAACCGAGCCGATGGACGCAGACTGAACGTTCCCTCCGTTTGCTACGGCATCAAAGGCGTAGAATGCGTCCGCCATGGCACAGACAGCCATGGCTTCCGCGTTTTCGTCCGGGGCAGATACAGTGTAGATGCGCTTGTACCGGGCCAACTGGGCAGCCGCACGGCTTTCGTATGTATACCATTCATCAGGGGTGGAAATGGACGCACCATGATATTTCAGAATGTAAAACTCATGCTCTACCATGGTGTTCTCCTTTCATCAGGCGGTCTTGGGCTTGATGCCGATGCCGTTCAGGACGGCGGCTTTCAGCGTGTTCTTCAGCGCAACACCAGCCACCAGCTCCACTTCGCCCTTCTTCACGGCGCCGGGTGCTTTCAGGTCTGGCATATAGCTGTTGATGACGCCGGTGCCGGTGGGGGAAACGCCGTGGAACGCGTCCAGCCCCAGAGTGACTGCAAAAATGGAAGACGTTCCAAGCGTGGAGGAAGTGGGAGCAGAGGTTGCGACGGCATCCACAGAAGCGGAACCGTTGTAATACTTGCCCGTGTCCATCATGGGAATACCGCCGTACCGCTCCACGATCCGTCCAAAGTCGTCCTTTGTGCGCTCGTAATAACCGGCGCGTCGGGCGCAGGCGCGAACCTTGAGCAGCATATCACCGTTCATCAGCAGGACGGAGGGCGTGCCGTCAACGGCGTGCACAAGGGCGTCCAGCTCATCCAGGAATGCGCCGTAGTTTGAATCCAGCGCGGCGGCGGTAGACAGGTCAATGGTGGTCGCAAACTCGTTGGAGGTTCCGGACAGGAGCTTGCGCAGGCCGTCGAAGGTCTTGGCAGCGAAGCCAGCACCGCTGGACGCGGAAGTGCCGTTGATCGCGTAGTAGTGGAACTCGTTGGCGGTGGCCTTGATCTTCTGCTCAGCCTGGAAGGAAAGCTCATCCACGGCGCCGGAGGTGGCCTGAATCACGCGGTCGATCTGGAAAGCGCCGCCCATGATGATTGCCTTGGTGGTCTTTTCCTCCCGCTTTGCCTCGTTGGGAGTGTACTCGGCGTTGATCTCACGCACGCCGGCGGTGCTGGGAGTCTTGAGCTGAACATAGCCGTAGGTCAGCGTGCTGCCGCCGGTACCGGGGGAAATGCAGTTGTCGAAGGTCATCATGTCCAGCAGCAGAGAACTGCGCCGGAACGTGTCAATGACCTGCTGGTCTACCTTGTCGGCCATGCCGACTTTTGCTTCTGCAAGAGTAATTGCCATTGAAAAATCATCCTTTCATATTACAGATTGTATTTTGCCCTGAGCGCACCAGCAAGGCTGCTCGGTTCGCCATTGGGCTGCTGTTTGTGTGTGCCAGTGCCACCTGCATAAGGAGGAGGCGTGGAACCGTCGTCGAACAGATAGCCGTTGTCCTTCTGGACAGCTTCCAGCGCGGCCTTGATGTCAGCTTCCTGGTTCTTGCTGGATTTCAGGGTATCAACGTCCAGCAGAGCTCGGATGGCTTTGGCATTCCTGCCCTTTGCCCCGGTGATGGCCGCTTCCAGCGCGTGGTCAAAGGCCATGTCGGCGATCTTCTGCTTGCTCTCGGATACGGCGGCGTTGTACTTGTCCTCCCACTCCTTCGCGGATTTGCGGACGGCTTCGATGTCCGCGCCGCTGTCCTGAAATCCCTTGATGGCCTTCTGCGCTTCGTCCAGCTGGGACTTGATGGTGTCGTAGTCAACGAAGGGCTTCTTTGCCGCTTCGATGTCCCGGCCATTCTCAGCCAAAATGGCGTCAATGATTTCCTTGGACAGGGGCTGGTCATTTACTTTGAAGTTCTGCAAAAATTCGGTTTTCATTGTACTCCTTTTGCGGCTAGGCGTTTTAGGAGGTAGCCAGCTCCCACCGCTCCGCTTTGTTAGGCCTGCGGATCGGCCAAATATGGTATGAAAAAAGCAACCGTTTCCAAATCAGAAACAGTTGCTCTAATCAACTTGATTGTAGCGGCACTTCCCATCATGCCATGCACCGCAGTCCTCCATCAGACAGTCCACAAACTCAGCGGTATTGCGTTCAATCGTCTGCTGGGTGGTCTGGTTTCCGCTGTCGTCATATTCATAAACGGATTGCTGCACCATATGGCGATTTACCGCATAGGGGCATTTCATTGGCATTACCTCCTAAAAATGGACACGAGAAAACCACCAGCCGGAATCGGATGGTGGTTAATCGGCATATTCGATTCTCTGAATCTCATGAAGAAAAATCACGGTATCCTGCACCTCTATGCTTGCTTCGTTGATTCCTTCTTCCTCCATGTTGAACGCATCGGAGTAGGCCCAACACATACCAGAGAAAGCTTTTCCATCTGTGCAGGTGACCTTTACCGGCCTTCTGGAATCCATGAAAGCAAACAGATCCTCCATGGTGTATTTTGCTTTCGTCATTTTGATTTCTCACCTTTCCTGCTTGGATAATCAGGTACTACATGGAACCCGTCTTTGCTGTAACGTATCGTGAATGTGGTCGTGTCAGCTTCTGCACCAGTAAGATTGTTTACTGCCACGCCAATCACGCCCGGATGTACTGTGATTCTCTCAATTCCACGCCATGTCCCATCTTTTGTATTTAACAAAACGCCCTTCCCGTGATACTTCTGTACAAGCGCATTGATATCATCTTCTGTAATCGTAATTCTCGACGGGCCGAACTGGCCTTTTGCTTTCAGAGAATTCGCATACTGTTCAAATTCGTGCGTACCAGGTATATGCTTATTCTGCCTTCCAGAATGGGGTGAAAGAGGATACTGGTCACTTCCAATCATCTGTCGGATAGGCAGGTCGCGCATAAAAGCTTTGACGTTACCGTCTGTACTGCCAGTATCATACATCGAATCCGCCTGATTTGCAATATCAATATAGGATTCTTCCGCCGCTTTCGCCTGCCCTGGCCCAAACCCTGCCATCTCCATCCACTCATGCTGCGTCCGCAGTCCAGCGGCCTTGGAAAACCGCTTGTACTCCTGATCCAGAACCTGATACTTGATCTGATTCCGTTTCAAATTCTCCTGATCGCCGGTAGCCTCGTCCACAAGGATCCGCCGCTTCTGCTTTCGGATAACCCGTTCCAGCTTCCGCTGGCGCTGTGTGGCTTCATACCTCGTGTAGTGCCTGCCCTCATAGTCGATTCCCTTTTCATTCTCCTGCCGAAACTTCTCCAATTCCTCCTGGGAATACTGGGGAGAATCCACGCCAAGGATGATCGGGAAGGCAGCGTGTCCGCAGTTCAGTGTCCCGATGCGGCGGACAAGGGAATTGTTGAGCCTTTCGTAGGCTTCATCGCTGTACTGCCGTCCCTGGATCGGCTCATGGTCTGGAGCGCTGGCGGCATGGGCGGAGATCTCCCAGCCGTCACAGCCGAAATCATCATGATTCTGCCGGCTGATCTGCTCCTGCATCAGGCCAAGGCCGCCCACAACGCTGCGCCGGACGGCAGCTTCCAAAGAGGTATGCGCCCCGGAATCATAGTCGATGGTGACGATCCCCTTTTCGGAGAGATTCCGGGTGGCCTGCCGGATGGCGGAAGCGTAGTCCTGCGCCCCTGTGGATACCTTTTTGAAGGCAAAGTCGCAGGCGTTCCGGTAGGCGTCTGTCAGCTCCCGGGCCTGCCCGTCCGGGCCGACAAAGCCCATGGTTTTGGTAATATTGTTCAGGTCATCGTCAGCAAGCTGAACCGCTGCGGATACGATGCTCTGAAGTGCGGCGTTGTCCTTAAATGGAAGGGTCTGCACATAGGGGTGCTTTCGGATATCATAATCGTATCCAGCCTCGGCGGACTGTTCCAGCAGACGTCGTAGATCCCGGTGGCTCACCTTCAGCCGCTTGCGCAGCTCCTTTTTGAGCTGACGCTGAGACACGCCCAGCTGTTGGAGCCGCCATGTCTGATAAGCGGCGGTGCTGGTAAGCTGCCCGGCTTCTGAAATCCGTTTTGCAATATCCTCGATCAGGTATTCAACGACAGGCGAAAGAAGCTGCTGCGCCTGATCGCCGATGGCTTCGATCTGGTCAGCGGTCAGCATGGTTATTCATCGCCCTCCGCAGCGTCCGGCATATACATCTTGCGGATCTTCTCTTGCTGGGCGGTGGTGTCGGCGGGCATATTGAACCGCCAGCCAAGGGCAATTTCAGGCTTCAGCAGGCCGGACGCCACCATATCCTTGTAATCTTCCCAAGTCTTTTCTTCATCGAACAGGACACCGTTGCCCCAGTCGATGACCACAGAATCCTCCGCCACCTCATGGGCGCCGGGAATATGGTACAGCTGACCGAGGACACCGCACAGCCTGGCTGCCTCCCGCAGAGCGTTTTCCCACATCTGCTGAAAGTCAATAATGGTCAGGTTGTAGTCTCCTTCCGAGGAAGTAACCTCCGTAGCCGTCCGCTCCTCCGCTTCCACCTCAGACAGAAGGCCACGCTTCAGACCGATGATGGTTTCCGCATTGCGAAGGTACTCCCGTTTCCTGTTCAGGAACGACTGTTCCCGCAAATTCGGGGAGAAAATGGTTATGCCGACCTCGTCCGGCGCTTCATCCACGGCGGTGAACACATCCGCGCTGAGCTTCTTCCGCTTGCCGGTTTCATCGAATTCCAGCATATCCGCACTGGCGATGATCCGGCTCTTCCCCCGGTCAAACTCCCCGTTCATCTGGGCTTCGTTGCGGTTGATGTTCTCGATCAGGCCAACAGCCGGGGCATAAACCGAAACGCAGTCAGCGCTGCCGTCCACGCAGTTCTCGATGGGTGTTTTCAGCCATGCGATGCCGACGCTGCCGATGGGCTTCTGGAAGGTGTATTCATCCAGCATATCGGCATACTGCGGCAGCTCCGTCAGGGGCGCAGGGCTTCCCAGTGTGCCCTCATTCTGAGAGCGGTACAGTTTGTTGGTAATGGTGAGATAGCCGCCTTTGCCTACCGTCCGCCGCTCCAGAAGGGTGTAGTAGAACCGCCCGAAGGTGCTTTTCTCATAGGTTCCGATATCCACAGGAACACCGTCGCCGTCCCGCGCAAACACGAGCATCACGCTCCTGTCTACAACGGAAAAACGGAATCCATCTTTCGTAGGGACAGGCTTCAGACCACTGATACCGCCGATCAGTGCCTTGTGCATGGCCTTCTGCTTCTTGCTGTCTGCCGCACGGATGACACTGGAAACGAAATCATCCTTGCTTGTGGCTGAATATTCCGAAAAAGCAGTCTTGGCCAACTTTCTGACGATTGTATACGGAATCCGCTGGCATGGGTCCGATTCATCAGTAGCTTCTTTTTCATAGTACATATCGTACCACCTCTGGATAGCAGCCTTCATCATATTGGAAGTTGTGTCCACTGCGTGGAAAGCCATTTCCAATTCCGCGTAGTTCAATTCTTATCACCTGCCGTATTGATGGTAATTCTGCGCAGCGCCCGTGTAGCAAACTGCAAGCCCTGAACGTAAGCGTTCAACCTGTCGATTTCATCACGGAGCCGCCGGTTTTCCTCTGCAAGTGCCCTGTTCTCCGCCTGCAAAGTCGCCTTCGCCCAGATTGGCGCCATATCAACGATCCACTTCCGAATCCTCTTTCTCATCACACATTCCTCCAATGATCCCCCGGGTCTCCCGGTTTCTTGCCATGACTGTGGCGCAGAAATATCGGATATCGTCCATGGCGTGGTCGTTTTCCTTCACAGGCTTGTCTACCTCGCCCTTTTCCTCCCAGCAGTACAGACCAAATTCCCGGATCGCGTCCTTGCAGTCCGCGCCGATTTTGATAACGCCGGCTCTCAGCATGACCGATGTCAGCCGGATTCCGTACAGCACATCATTTTTCGCCTTCCGCACGGAAAACCGCCCATGCCTGCGGATACAGGCAATAAAAGAAGCCGCCGACGGATCTACGATGATGTGGTGGATCTCCCTGTCACCGGCCAGCTTTTCGACCTCCTGATAATACTCCTCGTCCGTCAGCTGATGGCTGCTGTCCCTGCCGGAGTGGTAATATTCCTTCACACGGACGGCCCGTCCGCGATTCACGCACCACAGGCCAGCTGAGAACGGGTTCAGAGTGCCATAGTCACAGGAAATATACCATTCACCGGATTCCGGTAGCCTGGCCGCAACGTGCTTTTCCGGGTCAAATTCATAAATCAGGCCCTCGGCCAGACACCACTCCCCGAGAATATACCGCCGGTAGAAGATGCCGGTATACATAGCCCTGTAACGCTCCCTGATGCGACCAGACATGCTCAGGTTGTCCTCCATGGTGAACTGGACATACAGAAGGCGTTTATCCTCTCTCGCGTCGATCCAGTTCTTTTTGAACCAATGCTCCGGGCCTTCCGGGTTGCAGTTGAACCAGAACTTGGAACCTTCCACAGAGCAGCGGCCTGTGGCCTGATTGACAAAGCTTTCCGGCATCAGTGCCACTTCGTCCAAAAGAATGCCAGCCAGCGTGATGCCCTGAATAAGATCCTGAGAGCCTTCATCCTTGCCGCCGAAAATGTAGTAATAGTTTTCGACGCTACCACGGGAGATGATTACCAGATTATCAGACCTGCAGTCAGAAACCTGATACCCTCTGGAACCGAGCATCTGTTTCAGCACGGAAAGCACATTTCGCCGGAAGCTTCCGACAGTCTTGCCGCACATACCGAAATTCTGCCCGCTGAAGGTCTGCATAGACCACTGGACAAACGCCAACGCCATGCACACCGTCTTTCCAGACCGAATGGCCCCGTCCGCGATGATTCCGTCAGCGTCAGATACCCCGGATTCTGGCAGCCACCAGGTTAGCACCTGCTTTTGCTTCCGGGAGAATGGCCGGAACCGGAATACAGCTGGTTTTAGTCTTCCTGCCATACTTCCGCAGCCTCCCCGCGAAGGGCGTCCACAAAACCGTCATCAGGCACATTTTCATCAGAATCCGACTTTCCGTGAAACATACCAAGATGCTCGCCTATCTTCTCAAGCGCCCTCACCTTGTCATGAAGGCGAATCTTGACACCGTACTTTCCGTCCTCTATACTGGAAATAGCGGTCTTCTGTGCGTCTGTCAGGCCGTCTGTGTCTTTTATAAGAACAATACCATCCTGAATCCGTACATAGTCTGTAGCCTTTGAGAAACCAATAGCAGCCAGCTCCCTGATAACCATGTCCTGAGTAATTCCGGTACGCTCCGATCGTGCATCCATGGCCGCCTGAATTGCATCTTGGATTTCAGGTTTTTTCAGGTTTTCAAACCCGATGGAATACGCGGTTTTCTCGCTGTATCCAGCTCGCTTGGCGGCTTCCGTGGCATTCAAATCCACCAGGTACTCCGCCACAAAGCGCTTCTGTTTTTCGGTTAATGCCACGTCACCACCTCTAATATAAAATAAACTGTTATTATTTGGCAGGGACGGTTGGGAATTGAACCCACCCAAACGGTTTTGGAGACCGCTTCGCCAGCCTTGGAACATTCGCCCCTATATTGTTCGGGTGATGATTTGCACCCAACATACGGTTGTCATTGCCTCCCGCGCCCGTGCGCGCCATATCACCATTACTGATGGAACTTGGCTGCGTCTACATATTCCGCCACCGAACCTAATGCGATTCCCGCTTAGATTGTCACACGCTACCAGCGACACGTCCAGAAGGTTTCGTGCCCCGCATCTCCGCAGTCGTACTGGTCTCGACGCATCGAGTTAAGCGCAGTTTTCAGCTGGCATTGTCATTCTCTGTGGGGATTTCGCTACGCCCACATCATCCGGGCGCGACCCGGCATCTGGCGGAACAGGCAGGACTTGAACCCGCACACCGAAATCCATCAGTGAACGGATTAGCAATCCGCCGCAGTACCTGTTATGCTTACTGTCCCGTATATAAGGCGCGAGGCCGGTTTGAACGGCCTTCTGTTGGACAGATAGGGAAACCAACTCGCTACCTGCCACGCCATGTAAAAAGAGACCCGGGATTGCTCCCGAGTCTCCTGTGCAATTTCGTTTTTACAAGTATAGCACACCAAAACCAAAAAGTCTTCCGGTTTTTTTCCGGTTTTCAAATTTCGGTGCATCCATACAAGCCGATCGTAAAATGCCGAATGGCGGCGTCCTTCTTTGCGTAAACCTGAGTTTTCTCAACGTTCAGCTCAGCGCACAGCCTGTCAACATTCCCTCTGGCCGGGTTTATGTAAAACCTGTCCAGGATCAACCGCTCCTCCTGATTCAGAACGGTCAGCGCGGTATCCACCTGAGACACCCACACCTTTGCCGTGGCAAGCGACCGTTTCAGTTCTTCCCGCTTGCAGATGTTGGAAAGCAGCATATCCTCTCTGCCGGATCCACCGCCGGAAATCGCCACGCCGTCCGCCGACGCACTGCGAATGCCTCTGACCGCGGATTCCAGCTGCGCGATTTCCATTGGTATTGATGTAATGGACTGCTTTCTGGCATTGTATTCCTTCAACTTCTCAATGGCTTCTTTTTTCCAGTTCATGAATATCACCTCCAATTGTGCGTCCAGTCAGAATGTAGTTAATGTCATACCCGTCCAGCACCATCTGCTGAAGGTAGTAAGCTGATATATCATTCTTGTTGTGCCTCCACCGATACAGCAGCTCTCTTCCGGCGCCGATTCTGCGCAGTAGATAAGAAACGTCAACTCCCTCTTTTTCTGCTCTGCGCTCGATCAGCTGTACCGCCCGCAGAGCGACGGTATCCGCCACATAGTTCTCTCCATCCACCCACCTGGACGGAACGCTGTTGTTTCCGATCAGGCAGTCATAGCAGGGAATGGAAAACCGCTCCCGGGCACAGTTGGAACAATCCTTTTTCAAGCCGTTCCCTCCTTACCGTACATTTCCACAATCTCATATTCGTCCTTCCGCAGTGCAATGTGCTTGTCCTTCACATCGATAATGCAAATCGGGGCGCATTTTCTCATGTTGTCGCTTGTCTGATGCACATATTTTGCCTCGTATACCTTCCCGATTTCCGGCTGGTACTCAGGAAACACGCCCTCTGCGTATTTGATAATCCTGACTTTGCAGTTGTACATCTTATGAACATCACCTCCACTTCCGTGTCCTGTAATCGAACTGCTTGACAACCTCATACCGTTCCCGGAAGGAAAAGAACCCGTCCCGGATTTCGCTTCCGTAGGCTTCCCGCAGGAGGCTGTCCAGCTTCCTGTATTCCGTGGTTACTTTCGCCGCGCCTGTCTTCATGGTGGTCTTCATGGTGACGGTTTTCACGTCCAGCTCGTCCACGGCCTTCTCCAGCTTGTCAATCAGCCGGTTAGCTAACCTGTTAATCCGGTCATCCACCCGGGCATTTTGTTTTGCCACGTTCTCCACGGTTTTTGTAACAGTTTTGTTGCGGGCCTGTTCCCGAAGCTCCACCCACTTTTCCGCCTTCGCTCGGTCAGCCAGCGTCCTGAGAGGAACCCCATATTTGGCAGCAAGCTCCCGGTAAGACACGCCGCCCTGAATGTATTCCGTTCGCATAGCGTCCCAATCCACCACAATGCCTGCCGCCCCCTTTCTACGGGCCATGGTAGCAAATCTCAAAACCGATTTCTAAACCCATACCCGCTATTACACGCGTGTATTTTCCGTGCAATCTGCCGTGCAAACAGAAAAAGATGGAGCCGAAGCTCCCTCCAACTTTTAAGTAATTCTTACATGTTCGCCATATTGTTTTAATACGGCAAATCAGGAGTGCAAGGCGTACAGTTCTGCTTTCCTTCAAGCCTTGCAACACGATCTTCCAGTCGTCCGATTCGCTCACAGATCCGTGAGAAATTCAGGTCCAAATTCCTTCTGTATTCCTGTTCCTCCATTTTCTTGGCAAGCTCTCTTTCTACCTCTTCCCGGAATCTCTTTTTGCTGATGAAAAACATGATCTTCCCTCCTTACTCCACGATCCGCCAGTCATCCGCCAGCATATCAGCCTGAGAAGCCAGCCAGCCCATCTGCACACCGCTGGTGCCAACGAATGCAAGAGCCTTGTTTCCGATTGCGTCATGCACCACGTTCACGATCTCACCGGCACCGTTCTTGTAGGAGATGCAGGAAGCCAGTTCCACATACTGGTTCTTCCCATTCCAACCCGCCCGGGCAATCCTCTTACCCATCTTGGCGGCCTCGATTGCCAGGCCAAAGCTCATGCCGTCCGTGGCCCGGTATGCGGCCTCGAACACGTCCTTGGGAGACCAGCTCTCATAGCCGTCAGGGTACACAACCTTGTAGCCGTCCTCAATTTTGTAACCGCAGGGAACAATGTTTGCCTTTACAAATACTTTTCCGTCCACCCTGTAAGCAGGCTCCGCCTGAACGATCTTTGTTCCAATGTACTGTTTCATAGAACTTCCTCCAATCATTTATACATCCGTTTTGTTTTCACATCCCGGAACTCCACGCGGTTTATGATCTCAAACCCAGCCATCCGCGCCACATACCGTAAGCACCTGACCAGATCAGCGACCCTCTGTTCTTCCTTCTCGATTTCCTTCCCACCCCGGAAGGCCGTAGGGTCTGGTAGCCCAGACCCATTTTCCCACGGCTTCGGCATCAGCGCAGCACCACGACCCGCCCGGAACCGATCAGCTCTGCCAGCTTGTCCTCGAAGTACCCGGCGATATTCCGGGTGGCTTCCAGCTTCCACACGCCGCCGTCCGCCTCGATCAGCGCCACCTTGCCATCATTGTCCAGCCGAAGCAGGAACATGGATTCCGGCTGGGGAACCTCCAGGAAGGTACGGAATGGCTGCAAATTGACATAGGGCCGGACTTCCACGTTGGTGGTCAGGGCCACGCCGGTTCTGGCCTCCACGGTCTGAGAAACGCCGTTGTCGTTGGAAGATACCTTGCTCTCCTGGCTCACGCTGGACAGCAGCTTCAGCAGATACTCCATGTCAGGATTCGGGATGTAAAGAGACCGCAGCTGAATCACCGCCTCCTCATGGCTCATAAACGTGCCGGTCTTGACTCTGGGCGTGTCCGCCTGGCACTCATACAGCCAGCACCGATCCATCTCCCCGTCCAGCGTGGTAAACACCCGCACCGTGCGGTAGTCCACCACCTGAATCAGAATCTGATCCCCCTCGAACAGGTCAGAAGCCTCATTGGTGACCATCTTGCACACACTGTCCAGGCCGGTCAGGGTGATGGACTTTGGGAAGTCCTTCTTCGGGTCAATGCGCACAAGGCCGGCAGAGGCGTAATGCTCATTGCCGATATCGTACACCTTGGGGCCTGCCATCTTCTCGATCTTCTCAATCATTGCTTTCAACATTGTTTTTACCTCCTGTTATTTCATGGCTGCCACTTTCAGCAGCTTGGGGCCTTCCTGAACACTTCCGTCCATGCCAACCTGTCCGGGCACCTGGGGCGTGCTTTCCACCAGCAGCATTTCCCCGGTATCCGGGTTGGCTGCAATGCCGAGGGTGGTGCCCACGGGCAGCACGGGAGCCAGGGCGCTCTTGGCGCTGGCGGAAATCTTGATGTACTGCCGGTTCTCGTCCGGCTTCATTTCGATGGTCAGGGTGATCTTCCTCTTGGCGGTGGGGTCGGTGTTCAGGTCGAGGATATTGTCCACTGCCTTGCCGACCTCATAGTCAACCCTTTCCTGAATGGCTCCACGGGCCATTTGCAGGATACTTGTTCTGTTTTCTTGCATAATACTTGGTGTTCCTTTCGTTTTTGGTTTTCCAGCGCAAACATAAGCGCTGGTTATTTGGAATCCCCTTCCGGGGAATGCCATACAGTTTTGCTTTCGACATCGCAATCCCTCCTGTACATCCGTTTCCCGCAATTCGGGCAATAAGACATTATTGGAAGTTCCAACGGAATCGGTATCATTGCATCGCACCTCGGACAGATGGACATTTCCCCCATCCTGAATTGCGGGTATTTCTCATGTGCGTCAATCCATTGCCCCGGCTTCATGTTTTCCAAGTCATAGTCACACAGAGCCTGCGGCTGCTTCTCCACGCAGGAAATCGCCGCGCTCATAACGTTCTTGAGGAAAATATCCGGCAGCGTGTCCCGGATTCCGCTCAGATCGCGGATCAGTTTCTCAGACGCAATCAGCTTATCCATCGTCACACCTCCGGCTTTTCGCACCGCATATGCCGATTCCACTCCACCTGCACATCATGCCTGCACAGTCTCCAGAATGTCCGAATGCCGCAGCTCCGGCACTTCACCCGGTAAATCGTACCCTCCGGCCCCTGGTAAGACTGATACACAACATCCTCCGAACCGCATTTGCAGGGCCGCAGCCTGAACTGGCTGTCCGGGCTCGGCTTCAATTCATCCATTGCCATCATCCTCATAAATCTGTTTGAGCATCTGATAAACCTCACAGTTCTTGTACTTGTCACAGCAAAAGGTCTTCACCTGAATCAGCAAATCCTCCTGTCTGTCATACCGCAGGCTCAGGCTGCATCCGTCGCATAGGCCATCGCAGATCACTTGCTTCTTGCAGTCCGAGCGCTTGTAGTAGGGGCACTTGGCATAGTGGTCATACCAAACTGTTGCCATGTCAGCCCCTCCCTTCCAGTTCCCGCAATTCCGTCCGATACATCTCGTAGTCCTCCCTGTCCGTCAGCGCTCCCGATTCAAACAGTCGCATCATGGATTTGAGAAACTGAATTCTCCCCTCTGTGTCTGACCCGAGACCAGAAGCAAAACCGTTCCCCGGCGCACTCCGCTGCGCCACAGTATCAGGATCAGTATCAGGATCAGTATCAGGATCAGTATCAGGATCAGTATCAGGATCAGTATCAGTATCAGTATCAGGATAGCTTTTTTTGCTTTCCGAAAATAACCTTTTGCTTTTTTTGCTTTCGCTTGCTTTTTTTGGTCTTCCGCCCTTCTTCCCGGCTTCCGACCGTTTCTTCTTCACTTCATCGTAATAGGATTTATCCCGGTCAATGTGCCGCCGGATATAGCCGAACATGGTCTTCGCCTGCACGCCAAGCTTCTCCGGCAGCGCCCCGGTAGACACATAGCACAGGATCGCTTTCAGCAGCTTTCCAGCGTCAGCGTCCTTCATGCCCTCGATATCCTCAAAATCCTCCAGGTGCAGCACCACGCTGTCCTGCTTCTCGCTACCCATGCTTATCCCCTCACTTTCCCCGGCAGGCCGCGTCCACCTGAATCCCAGCCGGAACGCAGCGGCGAACCTTGTTGATGAAGTGCTCCTCGTGGCTGGTTGCGTCGCTCAGGTGAAGCAGATGAATCTCCCGGCAGGCGCTTAAATCCAGCCCTCTCAGGTACTCGCACAGGGTATCAATCTCCATGTGGGAATTGGTGATCCGCTTGCGAACCTTCTCCGGCATCTTCTCGCAGCGCTCCAGAATGGCCTTGTCGTAGTTGGCCTCAATGGCCAGAATGTTCAGCCCTGGGAACCGATACCGCAGATTCACCGTATCCGTGGCAAATGCCAGCACATCAGCGTCCACTCTGGACTTAATGAGAAACCCCAGCGGCTCCGCAGCGTCGTGAAATGTGGTGAAGGGCACAATATCCAGCGAACCAACGTTGAACTGCTCCATTGCCGTGCAGAGGCTCACGCTGTCCGTTTCCAGCGCCTCAGCGGTGCCCTCACTCATGTAGATTGTCATGCCGTCCTTGATAAGCTCCCCGACGGCCTTGGCGTGATCCTTGTGCTCGTGGCTTACCAGGCAGGCCGCGAATTGATTCAGCGAAAAGCCGGAAAGCTGCTTTAACTTTCTGTGGGAAACCCCGCACTCAAGCAGAATGCGGGTCTCCTGATCGTCAACAATGTAGGCATTCCCATGGGAAGAGGAAGCCAGTGCCGTAAATCTCATATCGGGCATTCCTCCTGTGCTGCCGCAGATGCGGGCGGCGTGACGGCCACAGTGGTCTCCGGCGCGTGCTGCTTCTGGTAATTGGTGCTGTTCATCACCCAGGACTGCGCGAACTCAGGAAGGGCGTCAAAAGCCGCCTGATCCCACGGGTCAATGTCGAAGCGGATCAGCTCGCTCTGGGGCTTCCCGGCGCTCATGCCCTTCGGAAGGCCCATGATGGTGTCAATGTTGGCATATTCCCCGGTGTCGTTGAGCACCACGCCGATCATGGCCTCTTTTCCAACCATGTCGTTGGTGTCGAACTCGCCGAACTCCTCATTGCTGAACTTCTTCCCCTGCCAGCTCTCCACGAACTTCCGCAGGCCGCTCTTTTCGCTCTTGGAGAATGTGAATTTCCGGCTCAGCGTCCGTGGCTCCTGCTTGCCGTCCACCTCGATGTACTCGCCAACCAGCTCAAAGATGAATGCTACCTGATTGGAATAGTTGCTCTTGTCCTTGTACTTCACCAGCTGCTCACCGATATCAATGCTTCCGACGCAGATGGCGCTGTAGGTGCCGGGGGCTACCGGCGGAATGCTGGGCTTTGCCCGATCTTTGACTTTAGCCATGTTCGATTCTCAACTCCTTATCCATTTCGCTGACCACCAGCCGAATCACCTGGCAGCCGCATTCTTCCAGTTTTGTCACGCTCTCCGCGTTGTCCACGAACAGCGGCACCGTCACGCCATAGGCCCGGCTCAGGGTGTTGATAATGTCGATGCCCACGTTGATCTTCATGCCGTTGTTCAGCCCAATGTAGGGCACGCCGTCATAGGCCACGTCGCAGCGGTCTTCCACGCCGCCGTTTGCCTGCTCCCGGAACAGACGGAACCGGGCAAGCCGGAACCGTTCGTTGACCCCGTTCTCCACGAAGGAGGCCTTGTACCGGCTGTATTCGTCCATCAGGTACAGAAGCTTGTCCAGTGCGCTCAGGTTTTCCGCCGCCGCCCGGGCTTCCTCCCGCAGCGTTTCGATGCGGCTTTGTGCATACTCGTAAGCTCCCCGCTTTCCGGCGGTCTCATTGGCCCTGGCAATCTCGGCGCTCAGCTCGCTGATCCTTCTGCGCAATTCGCTGCCCGATCTGGAAGCGTCCTGTCTCAGGCCGTCCAGCTCCCGCTGAACAGAGGAAATCCAGCTGGTGACAGATTCCTTCCTCTGCCCATAGTCCGGCATATCGCTGACCACGGCTTCCTCAGCTTTCCTTTTCGCTTCCTTCAGTTCCATCTCATTTCTGGCGATATTGTGTTCCAGATTGGAAACGTACAGTTTCTGTTCCTCCGCTTCCTTCCGGCACTGCGCCTTCTGATTCTTGTACGCCTTGGATTTCTCCACCAGAGATTCCAGCCGCTTTTTCTTGTCCTCCCCAAAGGCCTTGGCTGCCCGCACGATCTGAGCAGCGGGAAGATTCTGGCCGCAGGTGGGGCAGGTGTCGCTCCCGGAATACTGCTCGGAATTAACATCCATCCACGCCTTCCGGATTTCGTCGATCATGCTGTCGCACCGCCCGATTTCCCGGATGCGCATATCCAGACCGCGTTCGGCAGAGGCAAGCGCGTACTTGTCCTTCTCAATCGCCTCAGAAAGCCTGCCGGTGTCCGGCAGCGTCCGCCGCTGATTCTCCCGGAACCGCCGGTTTTCCTCCTCCAGCTTCTCCAGTTCAAATTTAGCGGCGTCCAGCTCCATCTGCTTTGCCTGAACGGCGGTGTTCTGTTCGATGGCCAGCAGCTCCTTTTGCAGCTGATCCCGCCGGGCGGAGAGCGTGGCGGCCTCCGCCTTCGCCCCGTCAAAGTCAACGCCGCTCAGGTCGGAAATCGTCTTCTCGCACTCGCTGATCCGCGCGGGCACCTCGTTCCGGGTGACGCTGTAGTCCTTCTTCTGCCGGGTCAGCACCTTCCGGGTGTCTTCCAGATTGCGATTGCCCATGGCTTCCAGCAGCGGAGCGAACCGCTGGTCAGTCGACAGAATCTCCCGGTCATCCAGACCGCCGAACAGGTCAAACAGCGCTTCCCGCCGTTTCTTCCAATCCAGCGTCCCAGCGAAGTAACTCACCGTGGTCAGCAGCCGGAACCTGTCCTCGTCCACCAGCTGCGACACCTTGTCGCGGTAGGCGCTGGCCTTGCAGGGCACCCCATCCACGAAATACTCGCTGGTGTTCCCGCCGTACACCGCCTCGCTGTTCCCCCGGCGGGTCGTCCACACCTCCCGCAGCGTCCTCTTCAGGCTCACTTCCTCTCCGTCCGCCAGCAGCACCGCTTCCACCTCCGTGACGCAGTTGTGGTCACGGACGCTGCCGTCAGCGTCCAGGGGCTTAATATTGATGGTCTGCTCGCCGTTGCCGCCGCTGTCCTTCCCGAACAGCAGCCAGACAAAGGCATCGTAGATGCTGGTCTTGCCCGTGGCGTTGTCCCCGTAAATGCTGGTATTTCCGCCGTCAAAGGCGATGGTCAGGGACTTGTGGCACTTAAAATTTTCCAGATGCAGCTGCTTTAACCGAATTTCCATATTGATTTTCCTTTCTGAATCCCCTATAATGAGGAT
>OBLI01001189.1_pt1 | contig 26095 bp, 33 predicted proteins | sample 1519701 | NCBI WGS metagenome assembly OBLI01 (sample SAMEA3663005, study PRJEB22513) | pig gut metagenome | biome: pig gut; feature: pig-associated habitat; material: faeces | place: France | collected 2012
TGCCATGCCTACGAGAAATGTATAGATAATTGATGTATTCGGCAAATCAGAATTTTACAACCTAAAAAAGCTGTACACAAGTCGCAAAACTTGCGTACAGCTTTTATATCACTAATCTTTATACAATTCCGGTAACCATATAGAAGATTACGCACAGGAATGGTACCAGGAACTTCATACCCATCAATACGGCAATATCACCGTAGGAATCCTTGTGGCTCAGACCACAGATTGCCAACATGGTTACCAAAGCACCGCAATGTGGTACTGGATCAATACCTACAGAGGAGATAGCCACGATACGATGGAGTACCTCCAAAGGAATACCAGCCTGAGCAGCCATAGCTGCCCACTGATCACCCAGCATGGACAGAGCGATAGTCAAACCGCCGGAAGCGGAACCAGTAAAACCACACATAATATTGGTAGTCAATACAGCAGAGAACAATGGACCGCCGCCAAAATCCAAATTCAGCAGCATATCCTTGATAACAGTAAAACCACCCAGGCTTACAACAACGCAGCCAAAAGCATAACCAGAAGCAACGTTGAGGACAGCACTACAGGAAGAAATAGCAGAACCGTTAATGGTGGACATCATGCCCTCAGTAATCCGCAGGTGACGACGAGCAATAATAGCTGCCACAATACTACTGATAATCAAAGAAATAGTAATGGACCAACCAGCAGAAATCTTGGCTACAGAATGAGCCAGCAAGCTAATATGCATTGGCGCCAAGCTCTCCAAAGAGCTTTCATCCCAGTGGAAAGCCCAATCCCAATGGAATGGATTAGACAGGAAAACATTCAAAACAATAACCAAAATCAAAGGGATTACAGAAACCTTCCAATCTGGATTTGGAATCTTGTGGCGACGCTGGCTATACTCAATATGCTTACCATAGCCTTCACCCTGAGCCTTCAAGCGCTTCGCACGGAAGGAAATCCAAGCCCAACCCATAAACAGGAAAATCAAAGTAGCAAAAATACCAATTCCCATACCAGACCAGGTGGAAGTACCAAAGTAGGAGGATGGGATAATATTCTGAATCTGTGGTGTACCAGGCATAGCAACCATTGCGAAGGAGAAGATACCCATCCAGAGAGCTGCTGGCAGCAATCTCTTTGGAATATCAGCCTTCTTGAATACAACAGCACCAAAAGGGTACATAACGAAAGCAACAACGAACACGCTGAGGCCGCCATAGGTCAAAGCACCACAGCCCAGCAATACTGCCAAAACAGCACGCTTTTCGCCCAAAATCTCAATAATTTTACCTGCTACAGAGGCAGCCATGCCACCCTTTTCCATCAGTCTGGCGAATACAGCACCAAATAGGAAAATTGGATAGTAGTTCTTCAAATACTCAGCAGCCTTGGTCATATAAAGCTCACTGAAGATTGGCAATGAAGCATGCTCACTGCCCAATGCGGCAACTACGGCAAATACCGGTGCAATCAAAATGATGGATGCGCCTCTATAGGCCATAACCATCAAACCAATTAGTGCAACAAAAATTATTGCTGTGTCCATTAAAATTCTTTCCCCCTATAATCCTAAATAATATACATTTGACAGCCGGAAATTCAATCCCTAAAACAACCAGCCTCTATATTAATATCAGTCTGCCATACAATTGTCAAGGCCCTGATTTACACCTGTTAACAATAATAGCAAATGATATTATTTTATTATCACTAACCAAAAATTATAACTTTTAGTTATTATACTATGCGCAATTTATTGTATAATATGTATGATTTATTATACAATGAAAAATAAACGGGCTTTGGAAACGCGCCCCAAAGCCCCCGTGCACAAGTGCGGTGTCAAACTGCACCGGCAACCATGAATGAAATGTATGAGCAATGCAAAAAAAGTCCTGACCTTTCTCCTAGGTCAGGACTTTTTTTAACCATAATTAATAAAGGTAAAATCCCCATCCCCATCACTCGCAGGTCTAACGGTGATTGCTAAACAGGCAGTTCTCCTGACTCCAGATCTACGCTCTACCACGCCTTCCCAGATTACTCCAGTGACATAAATGTGGCTTCGCTCCCTGTTACAGTGGCGGGACCGTGCTGGCTTGTACCAGCTTCTCTTGTTAGGCCTATGCTCTCGCATATAGGCACCTGTTCCAATCAATATTCAGTTAGCAGGTTCATTTAACCTATGGCACTATGTTAACACTTCCAATTAAAGCTGTCAACCTTTTGACCAAAATATATTGAACAAATTTTGTATACATGTATTCTAAATACCTGCCCCTTACTGGACTGGCTCCGGTGTAGCCCCTCTATCTATCTTGACTACGGCCTTATAGAGCGCCTCCTTGGCCTGCAGCCTTTTGTTTATCCAATTCTCCAGCTCCTCATCGGAAAGAGGAAAGCTATAGGGAACCACTACGTCAAACAAAAGCATATTGCCGTGGAGAATGTGCAAATCATGCATACTCAGCTCTGGCCCAATATCCTGTAAAATCTGATTCAAGGTTTCTGCAATGGCATCAAACCTGGCATCGCCTACCACCTTGGGATCTACATGAACTGTAGCCTGCAAATCCAGCTTCTGTTCCAGCACATATTCCAAATGATTGGCAATAAAATGAGCCTTAATCAAGGTAAGGGTAGATGGCACCTCAATATGCACAGAGGCAAAAACATTGCCTGGTCCATAGCTATGAGCCATAACATCATGGACGCCCAGAATACGCTTGTCCTCCAAGGCCAGCTGAATAATCCTCTGAATCAGCTGACTATCTGCCGGCTTCCCCAGAATAGGCTGCAGTGTTTCACTGGCAGCAGTCCAACCGCTGTACATAATAAACAGGCCCACAATAATACCAGCCACACCATCCAGATTATAGCCCGTCAGGCCATAGATGATAAGACAGATAATAACCGCTGAGGTGGCAATACAGTCACTCATGCTATCTGCTGCTACAGCAGCAAAAACCGGTGAATCCGTTTTCTTCCCCAGTTGGCGATTAAAGGCCCCCAGCCACAGCTTGAAGCAGATGGATACCACCATAACAAGAATCGTGGCCAGAGAAAGCTCTACTGGCTCTGGAGCCATGATTTTTTGCACTGAGGTAGCTATCAGCTCAAAGCCTACCAGAAAAATTACCCCGGCAATAATCATAGCCGCAATATATTCTATGCGGCCATGACCATAGGGATGCTCCTCATCCGCAGGCTTGGCGGAAAGCTTCAAGCCAAACATGGTAACAATAGAGCTGCCTGCGTCGGATAGGTTATTGATACCATCACCAATAATGCCTACAGAACCGCTGATATAGCCTGTAATCAGCTTCATGGTGCACAGCAGCAGATTGACACATATCCCTACAGCGCCGCTGAGAAGGCCATAGGCCTTCCGGACAGCTGGCTTGTTTACATTGTCACAATCTGCCACAAAGCGTTTGATTAATAGCTGTGTCATTGTTAAATCTCTTCCAGAAATGCCTTGTAGCCCTTGTAGGTTTCATAAACATCCACCTTGCTGACAGCCTCCCAAGGAGCATGCATGCTAAGAACACCTACACCGCTGTCAATAACATTCATACCATAAAGAGCCATAATATAGGCAATGGTACCGCCACCGCCCAGGTCTACCCTGCCCAGCTCTGCAGTCTGGAACTTTACATTATGCTTGTCCAGAATAGCTCTCAAACGGCCCAGATATTCAGCGCTGGCATCATTGGAGCCAGACTTTCCTCTAGCACCGGTATACTTCATCAGCACCATGCCCTTGCCCAGATATGCGCAATTCTTCTTGTCATAAGCACTGGCATATAGACTGTCAAAGGCAGAGCTTACATCAGAGGAAAGCATACAGGAATTAGCCAGACAACGACGGCTGGAAAGTGGATTGTATCCACCTAGAGCATGCAGCAGCTCTGCCACCATATTTTCAAAGAAACGGGACTGCATACCGCTGGCACCTACGCTGCCAATTTCCTCCTTGTCCACCAGCAGACAGCAGGAGGTACGCTCCACCTTATCCACCTCCAGCATAGCAGCCAAAGAGGTATAAGCGCATACTCTATCATCGTGGCCATAAGCCAGAACCATACTGCGGTCAAGGCCTAAATCCCTAGCCTTGCCAGCAGGCACCATAGTCAGCTCCGCAGACAGGAAATCATCCTCTTCAATGCCATATTCGGCCTCCAGCAGCTTCAAAATGGCCGCCTTAACAGCCTCCTTTTCCTCACCCTCTAATGGGTGGCTGCCTATGAGAATATCCAAATCCTCACCCTCAACAACTACTGTAGCCTTCTTTTCCATCTGCTTCTGGGAAAGGTGAATCAGCAAATCTGTAACGCAGAAAACAGGATCATCCTCATTTTCACCTACAACGATTTTAACAACAGTGCCATCCTTTTTCACCACAACACCATGGAGAGCCAAAGGCAGCGTTACCCACTGATATTTCTTGATACCACCGTAATAATGAGTATCAAAATAAGCCATGCCATCAGCTTCGTAGAGAGGCTTCTGCTTCAAATCCAGACGACAGGTATCAATATGGGCACCAAGAATGGACATACCTTCCTCCAGATTGCGGCTGCCAATATTAAACATGGCTACAGCCTTTTTCATGCAGGTAGCATAAACCTTGTCCCCAGCCTTAAGGCTTTCCCCGTTTTTGATGATATCCTGCAGATTGCGATAGCCCTTCAGCTCAGCCTGACGAACAATTTCCTCAGTGCTTTCCCGCTCTGTCTTGCACTGGCTCAAAAATGCCTTATAGCTCTCATTCAGCTGAAACAGCTCCTGCTTTTCCTCAGCCGTATAATTATTCCATACGGACTTTTCCTTTTTTTCTTTCTTCTCTTCCATGTATCAACCCTCCGGTTTCGTAAAACTATGGGCAGCAGCTCCACAGGCCGCTGCCCCTTCTCCATATTGCAGGCTTATTTCATTTTGTCCAGAATACGCAAAAAATCATCCCGACTAACAGCCTGATTAAAAAGACAACGCAGCTCTGCACTGCCCTTAATTCCTCTGGTGTACCAGGTAGCATGCTTCCGCATTTCCCTTGGCCCAATATAATCGCCTTTAAACTTCAACAGCATATCCAAATGGCGGATAATCACCTGCTTCCGCTCCTCAATGGTAGGCCCCGGCAAAATTTTACCTGTTTTCAAGTATTCCGTTAGCTGACGGAATATCCAAGGATTTCCCTGAGCTGCCCGTCCCACCATTACGGCTTCACAGCCTGTTACCTGACGGATTTTGTCCAAATCCTGTACGGTACGCACATCTCCGTTGGCAATAACTGGAATATTCAGCTTTTGTCTTACCTGACCAATAATTTCCCAATCTGCGTGATCCCGGTAAAACTGCTCCCTGGTCCTGCCATGAATGGCAATAGCCTTGACACCTGCCTCCTGAGCCAGTTGAGCCACCTCCATAATATTAATACTCTTGTCATCCCAGCCAAGGCGCATTTTCACCGTTACCGGCATATCCACAGCCCCTACCAAGGCCTTTAGTACCTGATAGGCATTCTCCGGATTCCGCATCATGGCAGAGCCCTCATGGTTTTTTACCACCTTGGGGGCTGGACAGCCCATATTAAAATCAAGAATGTCGGCACAATTCAGAGAAGCTACATATTCTGCTGCTTTGGCTACACTATCTGCCTCAGCACCAAATAGCTGCATGGCCATAGGCCGCTCCTCTGGCTCTGTTTTCAGCATATTCAGAGTATGCTCATTGCGATAGTTAATTCCCTTGTCGCTAACCATCTCTGAATACACCAGCGGACAGCCCATTTCCCTAGCCAAAATTCTATAGGGTGTATCAGTTACTCCGGCCATAGGAGCCAGAAAAACCGGATACGCAAATTCCAAATTGCCTATCCTCATCCATGATTCCTTTCATAAAGCACACGCAAACCAGTCAGAGTGAGAAAATAATCTATTTTATTAATAGTGGTAGATTCCTTGGCAATCATCTTGGCAAATCCCCCGGTGGCCACTACCTGCATCTCACCGCCATATTCCTTCTTGATGCGGTGTACAATGGCATCAATATGGCCTGCAAAACCAAAAATCAAGCCGGCCTGCATACCATTAACTGTATTGCGGCAGATAATAGTCTTTGGAGTTACCAATTCAATCCTTGGCAGCTTGGCCGCCCGTTGGAACAAGGCCTCTGCCTGAGTCCCTAGACCAGGGGAAATCACACCGCCTAAAAAATCTCCATTGGCATCCACCACATCAAAGGTAGTGGCTGTGCCAATATCAATAACAATCAGGGGACCGCCATATTGCTCATAGGCACCTACTACATTTACAATGCGGTCTGCACCAATTTCCCTAGGATTCTCATATTTCAGGCGGATACCGGTTTTGATGCCAGGCCCTACCACCAATGGCCGCAGATGGAAATACCGCTCACACATTTTTTCCATAGGAATAATCAAAGGCGGTACAACTGAGGAGATAATAACATCGTCAATATCCCCCAGTCCAAAATTATGATGCTTGAAAATGCTTTCCAGCAACAGTCCATATTCATCACTGGTTTTCTGTCGGTCTGTCGAAATACGCCAATGATGCTGCAGCTTCTTGCCAATATAAGTACCCATAACAATATTACTATTGCCAATATCTATTACTAAGAGCATAAAATCCCCCAAATCATCTTGCTTTCCATGATTTATTTTTTTAAAACTATTATCTCGGCCGAATGGACACATCTCCAGCCAAAACCCGCCGCAAACCTGTGTCTGTCCGCACCAGCAGTGCTCCGTCCTCGTCAATATCCTCAGCCACTCCGGCAAACTTTTCCTGTACCCCCACAACATCAATAAGCTGTCCCAGGGTAATGGAGTATTCTCTCCACTGATCCAGAGCCCAGTCAAAGCCGTTTTTCAATACATCTACATAGAGATTTTCCATGTAGGTCAATATCTTCTGCAGAAAAACTACCCGGTCAATATCATGGCCCAGAATACCTGACATGGAGCCAGCCTTGTCCTTTATATCCTCTGGAAAGGACTCCAGGGGAATATTGGCATTAATACCGATTCCCACTACCAGATAATTGATTCTGTCCATTTCCCCGCTCATCTCTGTCAAAATACCTGTCAGCTTGCGGCCCTGACAGTATATATCATTAGGCCATTTGATACCAGCATCCAGCCCCATATCCCGCATGGCTCTGGCTACTGCCACTGCCGACATAAGAGTACATTTTGGTGCCTCCTGAGGCAAAAAATCCGGCCTAAGGATAACAGAAAACCACAAGCCTCCAGCTGGACAGAAAAAGCTTCGCTCCAAACGGCCCTTGCCAGTGCTCTGAGCTTCGCTGACAACTACCGTTCCCTCCACAGCTCCCTGAGCGGCCAATACCTTGGCCTCGTTATTAGTAGAGGGAATATCCTCATAGCTAATAACATTCTGCCCCATAAAACTGGTAGACAGATTGTGCTTTACCAGCTCCGGCAGCAGCTTATCAGGGCATTCCAGCAGGCAATAGCCGCTGCGGGCTTTGCTTTCTATATGATACCCTGCAGATTTTAATTCATTGATATGCTTCCATACAGCGGTCCTGGAAACCCCCAGTTGACTGGCTATTTCAGCCCCTGAAATACAGTTTCCATGCTTGGAACGCAGAAGCTCCAAAATTTTGGAACGCATATAATGCCTCCTTTGGCTTACAGCTTATACTCTATGGTACCGATAATGTCACCACGATGATTTTTCAATACTGGTGGATACTTGGCCTGCAGCTGCTCATATTCATCCTTGGTAAGGATATCCATATATTTCAACACAGCCATTACTGCTGGATTAACAGCTCCATAACTGCCATCCTCAACCTTGAAGGCAATACCCATATCCTCATCTCTAACGGCCATGCAGTACACAGCATCGGCACCAATCTTGGCAATTACTCTGCCCTTGGTAATCTGAGAGATAGCAGTATCTATACGGCCTGTACCAGCCAAGGCATCTGGATTTTCTGCCATAGCATTGCGAATGCGCAGGGCTGCTGCCTCATACTCTCCCCAGTCTCCCTTAGCAGGAGAACCAAGACGGGCATAGGCTCTGGCCATATGATCCAAAGGCAGATAGAATACTGGCACGCCACAGCCATCAATACCTATTTCCAGCTTGTCCTCTGGCATACAGGAAGCCATAGCTACGTGCTGGAAAATAATCTTCTCTGCTGGGTGGTCTGGCTTAATATAGCCCTCAATAGGCAAGCCCATCATCTGACACAAAGCCAAAATCTGGGAATGCTTGCCGGAGCAGGCATTGTGCACAGCCTGTGGCCTTTCTCCCTGCTTAATCAGCTCCACATTGGCCTTGCCGCTCATAGGACGAGCTGCACCGCAGTTCAAGGCATCAGTGGTCAAGCCCAGCTTGTCTAAAATTCCCTTAACCAGCTCCACATGAAAGCCCTCGCCACTATGGGAGGAAACCAGCAGAGCCAGCTCTCTTTCCGTCAGGCCATATTTCTCCATGCCACCGTTTTTGACAAAGGCCAAGGCCTGAAATGGCTTGGCTGCACTGCGCCAAAACATAGGCAGTTTTCCATTGCCTACCTCTTTGAGAATTTCTCCCTTGGTATTCACAGCCACCACATCGGCACGATGAATGTTTTCCACATGTCCCCCACGGGTATATTCCAGAATAATCTCGCTCACAACAAAATCCCCCTCTTTGTATTTTTACCTTAAAAAAGCAGAAATAGGGGACTGTAATCACAGTCCCCTAAATGTTCCATCTTAATCCTTGATTGATGTATTCAGATTTGGCTCTGGATTAGCCACATCCACTGGTACAGCCTCCTTGGCTGTTTCCTTGGCTGCAGACTCATTCTCTGCTGGCTCCTCTACAGGTATCAGCAAGGGAGTAGTGGTATCATCATCGTCGTGATGATCATCCTTTTCTGCAGGCTCCTTCTTGGTAACATTACCAAAGCCTACAATCTCCTCCAACTCCTCAGCATCCAAAGTTTCCTTATCCATCAGGGCAGCTGCAATATCATGCAGTTTGTCAATATTGTCAGAAAGTAAAATACGGCACTCCTCATAAGCAGTAGTAATCAGCTTCCGTACCTCCCGGTCAATATCAGAAGCAACCTCCTCGGAATAATTCCGCTGGTTGTTCAAATCCCGACCAAGGAATACCTGATGATCACTGCTATCACCAAAGGCTATAGGCCCCAGATGCTTGCTCATACCATATTCCATAATCATACTGCGAGCCATCTGAGTAGCCCGCTGAATATCATTCTGAGCACCGGTACTGATTTCCTTCAGTACAACCTCCTCAGCCACACGGCCTGCCAGCAAGGTCTTTAGCTTATCCAAAAGCTCCCCTCTGGTAGCATAGGAGCGATCCTCCTTTGGCAGCATCAAGGTATAGCCACCAGCACGACCACGAGGAATAATCGTAACCTTGTGCACAGGATCTGCATTTGGCAGCAGCATACCTACCAAGGTGTGACCACCCTCATGATATGCAGTCAGACGTTTCTCCTTGTCGCTCATAACCTTGGACTTGCGCTCAGGACCAGCCATAACCCGCTCAATGGAATCCTCCAGCTCAGACATAAAGATGGACTTCTTGTTGCGACGAGCTGCCAGCAAAGCAGCCTCGTTAACCAGGTTGCTCAGATCTGCACCAGTAAAGCCCGGTGTTCTCCGTGCCAATACCTCCAAATCCACATTCTTGTCCACTGGCTTACCCTTGATATGTACCTTCAGAATGGCCAATCTACCCTTTACATCAGGACGATCTACCACAATCTGGCGGTCAAAACGACCTGGACGCAGCAAAGCTGGATCAAGAATATCAGGACGGTTGGTAGCAGCAATAATGATAATACCCTCATTGGCTGCAAAGCCATCCATCTCAACCAGCATCTGGTTCAGAGTCTGCTCACGCTCATCATGCCCGCCGCCTAAGCCAGCGCCACGCTGACGGCCAACGGCATCAATCTCGTCGATAAAGACAATACAAGGAGCATGCTTCTTGGCCTGATCAAACAAATCACGAACACGGGAAGCACCTACACCTACAAACATCTCCACAAAGTCAGAACCACTGATGGAGAAGAATGGCACCCCTGCCTCACCGGCTACAGCCTTGGCCAACAGGGTTTTACCTGTACCTGGAGGGCCAAACAGCAATACGCCCTTTGGTATCTTGGCACCAAGCTCATTGTACTTCTTAGGATGCTTCAGGAACTCTACTACCTCTTCCAGTTCCTGCTTGGCCTCATCAGCACCAGCAACATCAGAGAAATGTACCTTTACCTTGTCGCCACCGCTAACCTTGGCACGACTGCGGCCAAAGGACATCATCTTGCCGCCGCCACCCTGAGTCTGATTCATAAAGAAGAACCACAGGGCTGCCAAAAGTACAATCGGCAGCAGAGAAGAAATCAAGCTGGACCACCAAGGTGGTTCTGGCGGATTCTCCGCTTTAATATCAATATTCTTTGCCTGCAGCTTGTCTACCAGATTATCCTCCTGATAAGGGAAACCTGGCATAACAGATTTGAACTCAGTGCCATCAGACAATGTACCCTTAATGACATTCTCTACCAGCACTACCTTGGACACCTGTCCATCCTCAACCTGTTTCATGAAATCCGTATAATGCATTTCCTGAACCTTAGGCTGCTGCTGTTGCGAAAAGAAATCAATGGCAGAAATTGCGACAAAAATTATCAGCAAATACAATGCCACATTTTTCATAAACTTATCCAATGGAAAACCTCCTCCCGCAAAGGTTATTTCGCTAAACCTTCACGAATACTAATTATAGCATTATTTCTATATTTCCACAATTAGGAATAAATTTCTCTTTTCAACACGCCAATAACAGGAAGATTGCGATAGTTCTCAGCATAATCCAATCCATAGCCTACCAGGAACTCATCTGGCACCTCGTAACCGCAATAGTCTATATCCACATCTGCCTTACGACGGGAAGGCTTGCTCAGCAATGCACACAGCTTCAAGCTGGCTGGCTCTCTCTTGGCCAGCTCTACCTTTAGCTGGCTCATGGTAATGCCGGAATCAATAATATCCTCCACCAACAACACATGGCGTCCCTTGATATCTACGCTAAGATCCTTTTTGATGTTCACCTTGCCACTGGTTTCAGTACCATTGCCATAGCTGGAAGCCACCATGAAATCTATATGCAAAGGAATGCCTATATTTCTGGTCAAATCAGCAAAAAACATTACAGAGCCTTTGAGAATACCCACAACCAGCAAATCCTTGCCCTCATAGTCCTTGGCTATCTGCTGCCCCAATCCTCTGCATTTTTCCTTCAATGCTTCCTCATCAAACATTACACTTGCCAAATCCTCTAACATGCCTACATTCTCCTTTAAATTTATTTTACTTCTAGAATAAAATATTTATTTGTTGACTCACTTGCCAGGGCATGAGCAAACCGTCGTTTACCCACCAGCCACAAAATCTCTCCCTGACTGACTGCCAGCCACAGCTCATCCCGCAGTTGACGGGGAACTCTGGCATCAATCAGAAAATCCTTTAGCTTCTTGCTTCCCTGAGACAATCTAACTCTATCCCCCGGCTGGCGATGCCGAAGCTCTATGGGAAATACACATTTATCTGCATCGCCATATATTGCCCCCTCTGGCAATATATCTGGCAACGCATCTGCCAAATAACCTCTAATCAGCCTGCCATCTGGCAGCTTCAGTTCTCCTGGTAAAGACAGATACATGGAGTGTTTATCCTCATAGCTATCCATGTTATCCATTGTAACATTATTTTCTGAAAATGGAATGGTTTTTTTATAAAAATATATAAATTTATAGGAAATTTTCACCTGCAAACCGTAGGGCAAATCCAATTTGCTGCCTGTACGCTCTATCTCCAGCAGATGCTTTATATCCTCCAACTGCCGATAGGAAAGCTGTCTATCCCCAGCCAGCTCACCTGCCATTTTCTGCATAAGACGGCCCAAAATGGCTTCCGGCAGTCTTTTTAGCTCCAGACAGCTGCACCTATAACCATTATCTTCCTGGTGTACCAGCTTTTCCCAGGCATTTTTTACATTAGCCTGTAAAAAATCCTCATCCTGGGCAGCCAGCTCTGCCAAATGACACAGTCCCTCTGTCAAAGCTGGATTGTATTCCCGCTCCAGCAAAGGCAGCAGCTCCAAACGAATCCTATTTCGCAGGAACTCCAATTCATCATTACTACTGTCATGTCTTGGGGTTAACTCCCTTGTCTGACAATAGGCTGTCAGCTGACTCTTTCTGGCAAAAAGCAAGGGCCTGATAAGGCAGCCCTGACGGCTTCTAATTCCACCTAAACCACGAATACCGCTGCCCCTTAGCAAATGCATCAAAAGGGTTTCTGCCTGATCGTCGCCGTGATGGGCTGTAGCTATATATACTCCCCTAGCCCCCTCTGCCATCAGCTTGTCTCGAAGTCCATAAAGAAAACCATAGCGCATTCTTCTAGCTGCTGTTTCCAAGGATTCATTTTTTTGACTGGCTTCCAAAGGTACATTGCCAGAACCTAAATAAAAGGCAATTCCCTGCTGACGGCAAAATTCCTGAACAAAGGCCGCATCTCCCAGTGAGTCCTCTCCTCTGATACCATGCTCATAATGTGCTGCAGCTACCTCTATCTGGAGCCTTGCCTTCATCTGCCACAGCATATCCAGTAAAGCTAAAGAATCTATACCGCCAGAGCAGGCTACTATCACCATGCTATGAGGAGACAAAGCGATTTTCTTCTGCCAATTCTGACAAAATGTCTTTAAAAAATCCATAATTTCCTCCTCAAGTCTTTGAAAATTAAAAAGGAGCACCTAAGAGGCTGCTCCTTTGCATCATCTATCTGCCCTTATCTTCTGCGTCCGCCACCACGACCGCCGCGCTTGCTATCAGTCTTGCGGCTGAGATCGGTCAGGCGCTCATCACTATCCTTCAGGAAACGAGACAGCTTATCCTCGAAGGAAGCATTGCTGCCACCGCCAAAACGGCTGTTGCTGCGACGGAAATCACCGCCAGATGCACGGAATCCCTCATGACGCATAGGTGCGCCACTCTCACGCTGAGGACGGGCATTGAAGCTTCTCTGCTCCCGCTGCTGTGGCCGTTCCTCCGGCTTTTTCTCCTGAGCCTGCTTTACGGAAAGGGCAATCTTGCCTTTGTCATCCACAGACAAAATCTTAACCTTGACCTTGTCCTGCTCCTTCAGAAAATCATTAACATCCTTTACATAGACATCTGCTACCTCTGAAATGTGCACCAGGCCAACCTTGTTCTCCGGCAGATTAATAAAAGCTCCAAAATTTGTAATGCCGCTAACAACGCCATCAACAATACTCCCAACTTCAATGGACAAAATACTTCTTCCTCCTCAAAAATTAACTCAATCGTCATTATACCCTTATATTGTACCAAGTGTCAATTATTTATTCTCAGCATAGATATAAGGAATTTCACCTTTGCGAGTCATACCCAGCTCTTCCCGAGCCAATTTTTCTATATAAGCATCATCAGAAAGACTGGCATTCTCGTCCTTTAGCTGCTGATTCTCCCTCTGAGCCTCCTCTAGGCGCAGACGTGCCTGGTCCATATCACCATTCAGCTGGCTAATAGTCATAGCCTTATCACCTATTACATATACACCATAAATTAGGACACACAAAGTCACTAACAACCAGCCCAGGCTAAGGCCTCCAATTTTTTGTTTTTTAGTATTTTGTACTCTACCGTCTTTCACTTGCTTTTCTCCTATTTTTCACTCCACTGATAATAATCTGTAGAAGCAATCTGTCTATACAGAGAATCACATTCGTCACAGCGAAATCTTGCCACTGTATCCGAAAAATCTGCTCGTCCATTAACTATCTTAGCAGTCTCTGGTTCCAAATATTTCATTTTGGCACCACAGCGAGGACATTCTGCCTGATTGTTGGCATCCCGTTTTAGCCGTACTGGAGCAATATCTCCTGTTTTCTTTACCTGTTTTCTCTGATTCTTTTCATTATTATCACCATTCTGCTTTTTGGCTAAGGATATATCCTCCTCCGTAGCCTTAAATACATCAAAATAACCTGTATACATAAGCTCTCGATAAAATTCGCCACACTTCGTACAAACAAGCTTAGGCTTTATATTATCATAATCTACCTTGCCAGCAACAATCCTTATCTGACCTCCCGGCAAATAAACCAAGTCTCCATTACATTCTGGACAAATGAATATACCGTCTTTTCTTTTATTTAATTTACTTAGTGTCAATCCGAATCACTCCAATACCCATAATTGGACAAATCCATATTCTCTTTGATTACTTCCACTATTTCTTTTACAGCCTCCGGCTTTCTAGCTATTCTAGCAGCCTCTCCCATAGCTGCCAATTTTTCTCTATCTCCCAAAAGCTGTTTTAGTATATAGGCTACATTATCGCCTGCATGAAGCCAAATAGCAACACCACAGCCTGACATATATCTGGCATTGTCTGTCTCCGGTCCTGGAATAGGCTCATGCAAAAGCATAGGCAGGCCCAGGGACATAGCCTCTGTCAAGGTCAAGGCTCCCGGCTTCGTCAGCAGTACATCTGCCGCTCCCATAAGCTGGTTAATCTTGTCAGTGTAACCATAAACCGTAATTTTATGATGAGAATGCTGTCTAGCGGCTTCTGCCCTACGCAGAAGTTCCTTGTTCCGTCCAGCTACCACCACCAGCTGCAAAGACTCCCCTATGGTCTCCAGCTGCTCCAAAGCCAAACCAATACGGCCTAGGCCAAGGCCTCCTCCCATCATAAGCACCACAGGCTTCTCCAGGGCCAGATTCAATTTCTGGCGACACTGAACCTTGTTCAGCTCATGCTGAAAGCATTGGGCCACAGGAATACCGGTAACATGTATGGTACTCTGGTTAATACCATCTGCTATTAGCTGTTTTTCCATAAAATCACAGCCTACAAAATACAAATCCATATGGGGACAAATCCACATCTGGTGCACTGAGTAATCTGTAATAACCGCTGCGGATAAAAACCTTCTACGCCATCTTTCACTTAGATGTGAAACCGCCTCTGCGGGAAAAGGATGGGTACAGATTATTACATCAGGTTCATATCTACGCAGCAAATTCTTGATGGAAATAGACATGGCATAGGCCATAAGCAGCTGAATAAAGCCCCCCTTTCTCTTACCCGCTGTAAACTGATACATAAACTCATAGAGATTGGGCACCATAGCCAGCATTTTCAGATAACAGCCTTTCATCAAAGCATTGACAGCAGATGTATGCCAGCTCATAAAATCAACTATATCCAAGCGAGCATGTGGAAAGGATTTTCTGACACCTTCAGCTATAGCTCCTGCTGCTTTTTCGTGGCCAGAGCCAACTGACGCTGTAATTATCAAAAATTTCTTTCCCATAACCTCACCTCGAATCCCTTACTGTTAATTTTAGCACATAAGGAACTTATATATCAACAACCATCTTGTATATTTTATTAAGTTAGACCTCCATCAACACTCCAAAGAGCGCCATTAACAAAGGAAGCCTTGCTGCCAACCAAAAAATAAACAATCTCTGCCACCTCATCCACGGTAGCAATTCTGCCTAGAGGATAAACGGAAGCCATTTCCTGCAAAGCCGCCTGCCTATCCGGATACTGCTTGAGCTGAGCCTCTGTCAATGGTGTCAGCACATCTCCCGGGCATACCGCATTGATGCGTATGCCATAAGGCCCCAGCTCCAAGGCCATAGCCTTGGTAAACATATTGACTCCTCCCTTGGAGGCACAATAGCTGCTGCAAAGCATATTGCCATGAATACCTGCATCAGAGGAGATATTGACAATATTGCCTGTCCCTTGCTTTTTCATCTGCAGCACAGCATATTTTGTCATAAAGACAGTTCCTTTGAGGTTTATGCCTAGCATGGCATCAAAATCCTCCTCAGTAACATCCTCCAAAGCCTTTTCAAAATATCTGCCTGCGGAATTAATCAGTACATCCAGAGAGCCACCCCATTGCACCGTCTGAGCAACGGCTTTGGCACAATCCTCCACCTTGGACACATCCCCCTGTATATAAAATATTTTTGTTTGAGGATAGGACTGCTGCAAGGACTCTGCCGCCTGCTGTCCCTTGATTGCATCCCGGCCCAAAATTGCTACCTGATAGCCTCCTGCGGCAAAAAGCTCCGCTGACCTTTTGCCAATTCCAGATGTACCTCCGCTAATTAACACTACCTGTCCCATATAGGCCTCCACAACTCCTTTAATTTATCCAATTTAGTCTAAAGCTATTTCTGCAACCTAATCAATTCCTTTTAACGCAAATTTCTTTGCGCCAAAAAGAAATTATATACAGCCTCTGCTGCCGGACGATTCATACCATCCAAGCCTGCCATTTCCTTCACAGAGGCTTCCTTGATTTTTTCCAACTCTCCATAGTGTTCATAGAGCAGCTGCCGTCTTTTGGGGCCAATTCCCTCAATATGATCCAACACTGACACCATATTGCGCTTGCCTCGCAACCTGCGATGATAGGTAATGGCAAATCTATGAGCCTCATCTCGTATCCGCTGTATCAGGAAAAGAGCCTGGCTATCCCTAGGAAGAATCACTGGCTCTGATTCTCCCTCCCGAAAGACTTCCTCTTCCCTTTTGGCCAAGCCTACCACAGGCACCAAAAGATGCCCTGCTCCCCGAATAATCTCCAAAGCAGAGCTTAGCTGTCCCTTGCCGCCATCAATAACAATCAAATCAGGCATTTCTGCATCTGGGGCACCATAACGCCTGGTGGTAACCTCCCGCATGGATTTGAAATCATCAGGCTTACCCTCAGCACTGCGAATTTTGAAACGGCGGTAATCGGATTTTTTGGCTACGCCCCCTTCAAAAACCACCATAGAGGCTACAGTTTCTGAGCCTTGCATATGGGATATATCAAAGCATTCCATGCGGTAAGGAGCCTTCTTCAAGCCAAGATAGCGGCCCAGCTCCTCCACTGCCCCTGTAGTCTGGTCATAAACCCGCTGTAGGCGGTTCACACCTTCCTCTCTTTCACGGCGAATAATCCCCTGCTGCATCTTGGCCAGTTTTTGGACAGCCTGCAGCTGATCCCGCAAACGGGCGGCCTGCTCAAATTTCAGTGCCTCCGCCGCTTCCTCCATTTGCTGCTTCAAGTCAATCTCAACCTGTCTGGTTTTTCCCTCCAGAAACAGGCAGACCTTGCCGATCATAGCTCTGTATTCCTCTGTGTCCACCTGACCAATGCAGGGCGCCAGACAGCCCTTGATATGGTACTCCAAGCAGGACTGCCCCTCCTTCAAATGCCGACAGATACGAAAATGAAACATCTTCTTCAAAAGCCGCAAACATCTATGCAAGGCCGTGGCATCTGTATAAGGTCCAAAATATCTGGCTCCATCCTCCAGCACCTTGCGGGTAATAAAAACCCGAGGATATTTTTCCTGTACCGTAACCTTTAAATAGGGGTACATCTTATCGTCTTTGAGACTGATATTGTATTTGGGACGATATTTCTTGATAAGGTTGCACTCCAAAATCAGAGCCTCTACCTCAGATCCAGTAATGATGATTTCAAAATCCTCAATCCGCTCCACCATTGCCCTAACCTTGGGAGCATGCTGGTGATTATTTTGAAAATACTGCCGTACCCGATTTTTGAGAATAACAGCCTTGCCAACATAAATAATAACGCCAGCCTTGTCCTTCATCAAATAAACCCCTGGCCGCTCCGGCAGAAGCTGTAATTTTTCCTCTATAACCTCATTCATAATATCTTCCTGTTCTAAGCCTTTAATATTTTTCGACTTCTAAAAAACCACCAAACAGAAGATTTCCGTCTGGTGGTTTTATGCATTTAAGTTTTAAGTAGAACTTCTTATTTTCCTGTTCTGCCACGTACTGGAACAACACATCTATACCAAAACGGTCTCTTTTCTTTCCTACATTATATATTATTTTACTTAATTTGTGAACTTCTCCTCACCAAATACTCTATTCATGCCAGCAACTGTTATGAGCCATGTTGAGCCGGATTGCCTGGCTTCCTCCTTGGTGAACCTAGGGGCGGACTTGGCATAGCCGGAACAGGCCTGGCGGACAGTAACCTTAGCAAGCCCCCAACGCTGCGCCGCTTCAGAGGCAGTCATAACCTCATCTATTATGTTCATTTCTAGTCCTCATTTCTTTTACCACATAGTAAATTGTGATCGCTCCTAAAAGCCCCTGCATGATATTAATGGCAATTCCTGCATCCAATAAGCTGTTGGTTCCCCAGCTTATTAATGTCAGTCCTAAAAATAATGTTGAATTTTTCATTTCTTTCTTTGCAGATATGTTGTAGAATAGATATGGGAGGCAAGGCCGAAGCCCCGCCTCTGTTTTTTACCGGTTCAGGCTATCAATCAATCTTGCGATTGCTTCAATCATTGCTGCTAGGGCAAATAACAGCTTTGTGATTGCTTTGATTAGCTTGAATCGGTTTTTATTTTTGCTCATATCTGCAACCTCCTTTCTATGTTTTAATTATAGCAGATTATCATCTTTTTGTCAATCTTTTTCGATTGATTATGGCAAAAAAATAACGACTTCCCAGTTATATTCTGAGTAGCCGTTATTACTTTTCATTGCGAGAATTATAGGACTGCTGTCTAATGAAAAACATCGGATGCAGCAGTCCTATTTCCTTTATTGGCACTCAGCTAATATATCCTGTGTTTTCTCTGGATGGTCTTTGATGAATTTTGCGAAAGCCTTAATTGCTTCCCACTCTGCATCCGATGCCCTCAAAGAGCGCATTTTTCTTTCTGTACCATCAACCGCCCCTGGACGTCTGCCAGCTCCTGCACGTTTACCGCCCCATCCGTTTTTCTTAGCTTCTGCCATGCTTCCTCATCTCCTAAACTTCTTTATAGCTCTCACTAATGCTAATACTGCTATTACCAATGCCGCTGCTTGAATAATATGTGTTATCTCTTGCATATCTTCGCCATGATGTTTTATAATATTTCTAGGGAGTCGGCTCCCCAGCCGAAGCTGAGGAGCGTCCTGTTTATTTCCTAGAAGCCTTGTACGCGATAATCGCAGCTACCAAATTGATTATCGCGGTTACAAGGTTTATATAATCATCCATCGGCTTCCCTCCTTTCCTTAACTCTGATTATATTATACAACATTCATCTTGATTTGTCAATCATTTATTCAAGTTTTTTATATTTTCTGTATACTAAAATAACGGCTACCCAGATATTTTTCTGAGTAGCCGTTATTTTGCGTTAGATTAGGTTGTTGTCTTTTCCAGCGTCTTAGTCAGCACTGTTTCCACCACATAGATTACACCGTTAATAACAAGAGGCAATACAAACATGTCGCGGATTTTACACCAGCCTGTTTCCGCCTTAGCCTGCTCTTTAATTTTGGCAGTGAAGCCATCAGCAACAGTCTTTACAGAAGGAAGAATAGACTCTACAATCTGTTTAGTCATATTCTGCTTAACCCGCTCAGTAACTTCTTCAACCTGTAAAGATTCTACAATATCATCACGAAAATCTGTCCATTTGCTCATGAAAATTCCTCCTTGAAATATTCCTTAGCTAAAGTATTGACATTGTATATATTCTGACAATATAATAAATTTAAAGGTGGTGATCGATATGGCTGTTATAAGCACAAGTATAAAAATTGATTCGGATTTAAAGCAGCAGGCACAGGCGCTCTTTAGTGACCTAGGTATGAACCTAAGCACTGCCGTAAATATCTTTCTAAAGCAGGCCGTGCGTGAAAACTCCATCCCTTTTCACATTGGAGATCCGTTTTATTCTAAAGCAAACCAGGAATATCTGGCGAAGCTCGTTGCTGATGTTGATTCAGGCAAAGCAAAATTTGTTTCCCATGAATTATTGGAGGATTGATAATGAATCTTCTTTGGCATGAAAACGCATGGCACGAATATTGTGAGTGGCAATTAGAAGACCGCAAAACTCTAAAGCGTATAAACGAACTCCTAAAAGATGTCTGTCGTAATCCGTTTTCAGGTATCGGCAAGCCGGAACCGTTAAGAGAAAATCTAACAGGGTATTGGAGCCGCCGAATCGACCTGAAAAACAGACTAGTATATAAACAGCTTGACAATGAAACAATTCTTATAATCCAATGCAAAAACCATTATTAAGAGGCTGACTGTCAGCCTCTTTTTTTCGCCATCTACAGTGAAAGCTGGTAATCAGTAATGCCTCTTGCGATTGCTCGTGCAAAGTCGTCCTGATTTTCAGTAAGCAAAACTACATCATCCTGATTGCTGATAAATGCCAACTCTACCAGTACAGCTACAGCATCTGTGTTGGTCAGCACATACAGCCCGTTAGTACCAGGTCTTGCTCCCTTAATGCCACGGTCTACCGTGTCCATAGAGTCAATCAGCTGGGACTGAATGCAGTTAGCCAGCTTTTTACCTTGCTCAGAGCTGTAGAAATAAAATGTTTCCGTGCCCTCAGCTGACGGGTTTGCAGCACTGTTGCAATGGATAGACACAAACACATCTGCTCCCATGCTGTTAGAGGTGTTTACTATAGTTGCCAAAGAATCGTCCTGACACACTGTTGCATCTACCCCAGCAGCAATCAGGTACTTTGCCACCAAATCACCCACATGCTTGACTACAACGGCCTCTTTCAGACCGCTGTACTGATTAACAGCCCCTGGGTCTGGATTTCCGTTTGGCGCATGACCTGGATTGATAAATACCTTCATAAAATCACTCCTTTTCTCTATGCTCTTGCACTACACGACCGAGGTAGCCAATCAGGCCACTCCCTATTGTAGTTTGCAGCTCTACACTGCCTCCTGTGAAGATAGAAGCTAGCAAGGCTATAACAAGTCCAGCCCCTACAATTAAATCTGTCTGTAGCTTCATCATATACATCACTTCCTTAGTTCGAGAGAATCAATTCGATGGTGCGCAGACTTGGCAGAGTCCTCCACCCTAGCCAGCTTCACTTCCATCATATGGCGTTCCATCCTACCTTGTTCTGCATCAGCTCGTATCTCTGCTATCATGCCTCTCAGGTCGTCAATAGCAAGCCTCAAGGGCTTGATGACTACATAGTTGAACATTCCGCAGATAGCAAGAAACAGGGATACCCATTGTAATGTAGAACCTAACTCAATACCCATCCCATCACCTCCAAAAATTTAAAAGAGAGGGTTGCTACAGCTTCCCTCTCCAGCCTTTCGCGTACTACTCAGCCTCAGTATTTTCTTCCTTTGGTTTCTCAGGTGTGTACCGTGAGCAATTTTCATTGTCACAAGTACCGTCCTCACGAAGCACTTTCAAACAGCGGATACAACGCTTTTTAATCTTATACGCCATTATTCTTCACCACCTTTCAATGCTTCAATGTCGCTGTCATACTGAGTGGCAAGAGCTGTAAGCTCTCCCTTGATGGACTCCATGCCCTCAGTATCTCCAGCAATCATAAAGTCAAGATAGTAACCTTGTAGAGTCTTTTTGTCCTGCTCATACTGCCCATCAAGCTGTGCGATTTTTTCCTCAGTGGTCGGCACATGCGGTTCAGGTGTTTCAGGTTCAGACTCAGCAGGTATCTCCTGATACTCCCATGCACTGCCATTCCACACGATGTTATAGCCGTCCTTTGGCTCAGGTGGTGCAGTGTGAGTGCACTGTGCTGGAAGCAAATAAATTTCCTTGCCTGCCTTGGCACTTGCTATCGGGTCACGCTGGCAAGGCTGGACACCGACATACATGAATTTATCATCATAGCGATATGCAATCATTTTATCAACTCCTTAATCGAAAATATTATTAATACAGAAAACAAACATGCTGTTATGTAAATTGAAATGGTATCACCTCGCTTTAATATTTAATAATCGGCAGCATTGTTAAAGCTGGTGGCTGGACTGTGGTGCTGTTACCGTAGATACTGTTTGATTGGCTTGCGTCAAAATGTAAGCTATTGCAATTTGTAGAACCATTATCACTTCCATACACTCTATGCCGTGAAACACCCTCTGGATTAGATAATGCTCCGCTGGAAGTACCATTAAAATATGGTACGTAAGGCTCATTTAGTGTGGTAAAATCACCCGTAATATTAGGCAACCCAGCACTCTTGTAACTGCCTGATGTGGATGCGCCCTCTGCAAACCTGCCAATGCTGTTCGGCAAATTAAACGTTGTCGAACCATCGCCAGTGCCCCACGTTGTACCTATTGCACTGAACAATTTTGCATAGTTGGTACGGCTTACCGCACTGCCATCGCATAACAGCCAGCCTGCTGGGATTGTGTTTCCTGCAAACATATGTATTGTACCTGCTGGGATTAGGTCGACATTTCCCGTAGTACCGTTCCCTTTTGTGTAAATCAGGGCGTTGTTTGAAATACTCAGTCCTTTGATATATGTCGTGTTAATCTGCTGACCTGCACTGTCCTGCGTTGCTTTGGTTGCATTTGTTGCGTTTACAACATTATTTACAGTCACTGTGCTTGTCGTACCGTTCCCCTTCGTGATTGTCAATGTTGCATTAGAACCAGTCACACCCTTAACAAATTCATTAAACTTGTTACGAATATCTGTGTGAGCACTGGTACTTGTGTTGTGGCTCGAAATGTCAGTACCTATCTTGTTGCGAATGTCCGTGTGACTCCCTGTGTCTGCATTATGAGCTATAAAAGCTGGCTCATGGGCCCCCTCTAAATCATTATGCTCGTCTAAATCTTCAACGCTACAGAACACCATTTTTTTATGTATGTCCGCGCCGAGGTTTTCACCATCATCAATATAGATTGTCCAATTGATTTTTTTCGTCACCAGACTACTTGGTGTTATATATTCTGCTGTGTCATAAGCGTTCTGATACGCATATAATACCTCCTCGCCAGTCGCTGGGTCCGTGGCAAAAAGACCAACCTCGCGCCACCAAAACGCCTCTGGGACATCAATATTCTGGAATACTGACCTGATGGCTGCATAGGCATCATACCGCTTCAGGCTGGTAATAGGTGCTTCTGCAATAACGTTAATTAAATCGGTCAGCTGACTTGGGCTCTGCGTTGTAATTCGGCCGTCACCAATTTTTATCTTAGTGAAGATAATCTGCTGCCCCTCAATACCCTGGAGCTCAATCTGCTTGCCGCGGGTTGTGAATATCGGTTTTGCAAAACTCATTTTTCTACCTCCAAATCAATATTTTCCCACTGGAATAACTTGTTTGTCTCGCCCTGCCGCATGGCATCCGCATACTTGACATCAATCTTGCCGCATATAAGGCTAATTTCTGTGCTGGTGCTGGTTCCGAATGTCACGCCCTGCCGCATAGGTTCAGGCCCTAAAACCAGCTCAATCTCATCTAAATGGGCGGACAGCCTCTTGACGGTATTAATGACCTTATGGAACTCCTTCACATCTTCATTCGTAATACGAACATTGTTCGTAGTTATGCGAAAATGCCCAGGCTCGCCATCGTAGTCAAACCACTCCGTCACCTCGGCATTAGAGAAAATGTCACTGCACAGGTCTTCCATAGCTCCAACAGTGCCCATTCTCAGCCAGTAGCTGAGACCATTTAAGACCATGCGCCGCTTGATGTCTATACTGTAGCTGTCTTTGTAGCGTGGTATCTGCAATTCAAACGCCAGCATGTCTAGCACAGCATGGCTGCATTTCATCACATCGGCGTAAACCTTGGCTCTATCAGAATAGATCAGGAGCCTCCGTGTCTGGCGATTGATTGCATAGGCCAGTGCCTGAACCCTTACATCGTCCCCCAGCCATTCGGGAAGTCCGTCTGTGATTTTAGCATCTTCCAGCTTAATCAATCTCAACACCCCCATAGACACAGGACACGCTTGCAGCCTTCGGGAGGCTGTAGTCCTCAACCTCGGTCATGGCAGGGCTTGTCAGCTCTATGCGCCTCGCCCCTGCGGTCATCAGGAACTGGTAAATCTTAGATGGATTGATGTCCCTGCCGATAACCCTCTGCCACTTGATATAATCCTGCAAGGCGGCTTCCACCGCAGCCTGTATAGTCATGGCCTTGGCTTCGTCAGACTCTGAGATGTAGTATTTCAGATCAATGCTATACTCAACCTCGGTCGGGGCCATCGCTGTGACCTTATCTGTGGCCGGGCGGATGTCCTTATTGAACAGGAATTCTTCCATGGCCTTGCAGGCCACCTCATCGGGCATAACGCCTCCGTCCAGCGTGAACACAACGTAAACCTCCGTGGCCTTTTCCACTGGACTATATGATTTAACGGTTTCCACGTCGGCACGCGCCTGTAATGCCCAATAGTCATAGGCAGACAGCGGGCCCGCAACGCTCCAAGCTGGCGGTGCATTGTAGACTCTAAGAGTCAATTCATCATCAGTCTCGATGTTGGAGCCGCCTGCGCTGATGGTGGTATTCTCTACAGATGCAACATAGCCCACAGGGTCTACCATCGTCTTGACTTCGCCCAAGGCAACGCCATTGGAGCCTGTGCCAGCAGTGAGAGCTATGGCTGTCACAGTGGCGGTTAATTCGCCTGCTGGCACTTCGGTATATGTGTCCGTGGAAAAATACACGCCAGAATCCGTTTTCACCCTGGTCCCGCTTGGTATGCCAACCGCGCCGCCCTGCTCCGCTGATAACGTAAATTTCAAGGTCGTTGTTGCCGGGCGGGCCTGCATACGCTCAATCTTCTTAAATGCTGCAAGATTGTCAAGTGCCTCGCCCTCCGCGTATTTCAGGAAATTCTGCTTCGCACCGCGGTCAATGTACTGCGCCAGCTGATTGATTTTATTTGCCGTTGCATAAATAATCAACCTGTCAGGATGCGCCTCTGGAAGCTCCGCAGGCTGGCCAGCGTTTTTCATGAATGAGATATAGTCATTTACCATCTCATCCCGAAAATCCTGCTGGGTTTTATTTTCAATGAAATTCAAATCAGGCAGCCCCGCCAATTCTTTGATGTTAGACATTTTTTATAATCACCTCCATCCGCAGCTCGCCGTTAATGGCATCCGCTTCGAATAATACTTCCTTCACCCTGATGTCAGGTATGTACCTCGGAACTTTATCAATAATCTCCGCTGATATTTTCGCCTGCGCTATCGGCAGCGGCAAATCAATCGCAGTCATATCCAGCCCAAAATCCCTGTCCAGGGCAACGCTTCCCACGGGAGTGGAGAACAGGGTGTTAAGCTGCAAGATGATTGAAGCCTTGTCCCTGATTTCACCCTCGAATTTATATACTGTGTTTCGTGAGATATTCATCGGTATTCCTCCAGCGATAACGATACTTCCACGCTCACCAGCTCACCGCGGTTATACATGTGGCCCCAGCTCTCGGAGACTTCTTTCAGAACAAATGGTAAATCTGAAAGAGGCTTCCCGCCAATCACCAGCTTATATGCCGTGTACCCTTCGGCCATATCCATCAGCTTGTCAAGCATATCCCTGGGCTTTACCCCATGCTGGCTGCATAGCTTAATGGAAAATGATACCGTCCTGAGCTTTGCCTGCATATACTGGGAGCGCGGCTTGCCTTTTACAAGGCTCTGGGTTGCCCACTCGCTCCCGCCCGTCCGCTGGATGCCTAAAGGGTTCAAAATCCTTCGGTCATTTGTTTCAAAAACTACATCTCCGAAGGTCCCAATGCTGGCCGTATACGCTACCGCTTTATCTATCGTTCTTGTTAAAAATGACATATCAACCTCCGGCAAATACATTCGGGCTGCCTGTGCTGTGCGCCCCTGACACGCCGCAGGACTGGCAGGTAGTAGTGTCCCCTATGCGGACTATAGGCCGCCCATTTACGAACACCGTGGAGCTCCCTGCAATGCTTGAGAACGTGCCGCCATGCGGGCAATTCGTGGGGCCTGTATCATTCAGGCGGTGAACCCCCAGCCCGTTGGCGAATACATTACCGCTGACGGAGCTATTCGTGCCTGTCCTGCCATGGGGACAGCATGGCAGCCCTAAATTACATGTCCCTACTGTGTTATCCCCCATTCTTGCAACCGCTGGCATAACATCACCCCTCATTCATTCAAATCAATTCTCGAAGCCT
>OBLI01001190.1_pt1 | contig 26067 bp, 21 predicted proteins | sample 1519701 | NCBI WGS metagenome assembly OBLI01 (sample SAMEA3663005, study PRJEB22513) | pig gut metagenome | biome: pig gut; feature: pig-associated habitat; material: faeces | place: France | collected 2012
ATAATAATATTTTACCATGAATGGAGTGCCTTATGCTAGTTTGTCAACAATCTGATGAAATCATTCAAGAGATTTCAGAGGATTATGCTTTTTTATTTTGCGACAAATCAAGTTTTTAGAAATTTTCACATACTGTATTATATGTGGCGTAGCATAGTAGCGCAGAGTAAAAATGGCAATAACAAATTCAATCTCATAATGGCATGTTAAAGGAGAAAGAAAAAATGAAACGTGAATGTATAACAAGTGTGTTTATTGAATTTTCAGTAAGGCCTACACTAAAGGCTTTTTTTGACAGCATAGTGCAGGCATCTGATAGCGAGGGGCGCGTGGCAGAGCCATCCGACCATAATTTTTACAAATGCTATGAGATGCAGCCTAAACAAGCTGATGGCTGGATTATTTTGAAGAACATGGGTTATAGTGAGGAATTTCTTAACGAGGTAGAGGAAAAGCTGACAGATGGAACGTTGCATACCAACCTGACCAATGCTGCTTATCATGACAAGGTATTGCCTGGTATAGCTTTGGAGTTTTCGACAGTGGGAACTTCCGCAGATCCCTTTGTTAAGCTGGCTATGGCAGCACATAGGATATGGAATACTGAAGCACGGGTTGAGTCTGTCAGCTATGATGGCTATTATTACATGGCTGGCAATGATTTTGAGGAAATGTGGCAACATTATGACGATCCTACGCCGGAACAGGAAGCTGAGTTAAAAACTATTGCTAAAGATTCAGTCAAGCCTACCATGTATGATCCGCTCAGTGAAGAAAACAGGTTGCTGCAAACAGCGGCTATCATGAACTTGCACAGAATGTCCGAAGTGGACAAGATTTTTTATGACTGGCTGAATTTTCAGGAAGAAGATTTTATACATCTCAGAGAATGTTTGAAGCCGGATTTTATGAAATATAAGCAGGATGATTCGCCGGAGTATTGCGGATATTTATATGCCAATGATGCACTAATCAAATTTTGTGCGGCATATAGCGGAGATGCTCAGGAGCCGTTATTCAGTGTGGATATTTTATTGCCGGAGGTTACAGGCTATTATGGTGAAAAGGCTGAAGTTGATACTAATTACGATGCAGACAGCCTTATCACGCAGCTTGAAAAGTGTTTTTCTGCGAAGCAGCTTATTAATGGTGAAATCACATACGAGGAGTTTAAAGCAGGTGTAGAAAGAGCAATTACTGAGACTCATGCCGGTCTTCTGCAAAATAAGCATGACTTAAGCGTAGGAGATCGTCAGACACTGGATGCGCTGGATAGCGATTATCGCTTTTGGCAGAAAGAAGCTATTAAAGAGCACATGGATATAGTTATTGATCACTTGGCCTGGAAATCAGAACCCGATGTAATGCAAAATTTATATCCATCGGGAGAAGCCAGGCACAAGCAGTTACAGCTCCTGGATAAAAAATATCCAGGCACTCATATACCAGCCAGCTACATAGGGGAGCGTTTTGCGGTTATGGCTTCTACAAATATGCAGAGCAAATTATTGGGAAACACGTTATATTCATTTGATAATCCCCAAACAATACTGTCTGAGCAAAATCCTGATTGGAAATTCGATTTTGAGTGCGGGCTTGAGGAGATGAAGAATATACAAAAATCTTATAAAGCTGGTGTTTTTAGAAATTTAGGTGTTCATGAAGATAAAAATAAAGGAACAACATCATATCTTACCGTATGTACTAATTATAAATGGCAATATCCACATAAATTTGAAGTATATCCTGCTAAAAGTATATTATTAGGGCAGGATTTGAGAAGTTTGGCTGATATAGAGACGGCATTTGGTAAAGATTATTTTTCGATAAAAGATATACATAACCATGATTATGAGATAGAGATATTTCACAACCGATATGCAGCTTATTATAATACATGTTCTACGCACTTTTCCACCAAGGATAGTCTGCCAGATGCCTACGAAGACCATGATGCAGCTGCCTCACGGGTTGTACGGGATATGCTGGTTGAAGGGAAAAGCCTGGAATATTGCATGGATATGGTAATGAACTGTTCACCTATTGCTATATCAAGACAGGAACTGTGTGAAGATTATGCTTTGCGGATAGTGCAGAAGGGCAGGCAGATGGCTGAAGAAAAGTCTTTAGGGAAAAATCACCACATGGCAAATCAGCGATAATTAAAACATATAATCTGTTCAATTTGGACAGAACAAATGAGTTGTCCAAATTGAACAGAACAAATTTTTGTAACTTTATACACATAAGGCCACTTTTTATTAGAGTGGTCTTTTTCATCGTCAAAAAATGCGACAAATCTGTAATATTTTTTGCTTTTTTTCCTATAAGATAGTTTTAGAGATTTTATAGGTTATAGGTGTTAAAGATTTGTATATCAAGATGGAAAGGATTTTGTGAATGTGAATGAATAGGCAAAATAAAAAAATAATGAAGGCACCTGGGGTTCTTATGACAAGCACAGTGATATATGTAGTCATGTGCATAGTGCTGTTTGCTGGTGGTGTTTCTATTGGCTATCGGTTTGTGGAGAATTACAAAAAAGATCTGTTGATACATCAATGTGATGTAATAGACAGGTCACTGGCAATGTATTCCAAGATGCACAAGGCTGTACGGACAGATTCTGTGCAGATTGATGATGAAAAGGGAATTACATACAGCCATACGCATATTTTCCCGGAATCATTGGAGCAGCTGGGAATAATTCAGGATGAGCAGGGGTATTTTTCCAAGGAAATAGATTTTTCTCAGTTTACTTACTCAGTGAAGAAAAATCCTAATGGCAGCATGACATATAAATTGGGGGTGACGTTACCAGATGGTAAATTTTATACAAGTCCGCAAAGCGATAAATGATTTTAAGCATGAGCATCCGAAGGTATGCAGCTTGCTGCTGTATTGGCTGTTGCTGGAGGTGTATTCTCCGGCATTTATATTTGGTTCATCAATAATAAGTTCCTCAGTAACGTCTGCTGGTTTTCTGTGGTTATTGGCGGTGCTGCTATTTATAAATATGGTCACAGAAGATTTACAAACGAAGCAGATAGATATCCGCAAAGCGGTCGTATTGATTATCTTATTGCTTAGTGTTTCGCAATATGGTTTTTTAGCATCTGTTGCCTTATTTGCATTTTATGTGCTATCGCTTCATTTTATCAACTTAGCATTGCTATTGGTCAATTTTCTTGCCTCGGATGTTAAGAATACAACAAATCATGTCAAGTCATTTTTTACTAAGGATGGGGGTGAAAATGACATAGATGAAACATTGGAGTTGCCGTTTTTGCCTATTATGGCGGTGTCAATGGCAATCTATAGCGGTGCGGTTTTATATTTTTATTCTGTTGGAGCTGCTGAGATATATGTGCCTCTTATGGAAATTCATCATACGATAGGTGATTTTACAAGCAAAATATTAAACGTAAACTGGCACTGGGTATCAGTGGTTCAGTGTGTGATAGTGTTTATTCTCTTATGCTACGTATATCACAAAATGGTGGAGAATTTATTGCAATCAGAATTTTACAAAGGAACAAAGTTCCAGGAGCTACAGGGATTTATCGCTCCCTGGGATTTATTCCTGGTAGCGGCCTTTATGGTGGTTTTCAATATGTTTAACATGCAATTTATAATATGCATCGGTTTTTCATTAAGTGGATTTATTAAATTTGTCTACGAATCTTACCGGGAATTTAGGAAAGGGGATAAATTATGTCAATAAGTTTGTTTAATCAGCAAGAGAAGTTTAACACGGAGCAGCATAAAAATCCGGCTACCCCGGCAGAACGGGCAGAAGCTGTATGGGACAGGCGCATAGGCTCTGCCGTGGTTCAAGCGTATAACTGGCGCAGGATTTCCCTGGGGTTGATTGTTGTTTGTATCGTCCTGGCAGCAGGCCTGGTATGGCAGTCCATGAAAACAACTGTAATTCCTTACGTAGTCACTGTAAATGAGACTACAGGAGAGATTAAGAAGGCCGGAGCTTTTGTGGAGGCTGATTATACTCCGCAGGAAGCGGAAATCAAGTACTTCATCGCTGAGTTCGTGAAAAATGCACGTAGCATGGGATATGACCCGGTGGTATATGCCAAGCAGCAGGAAAAGGCTATGGCATATATGACACAGGAGGCAGCTCAGAGGTATCAAAATAAGTACAGTGCACAGCAGCAAAAAGTGGGTAAGAGCCTGATAACAATCAAGAACATATCTGTTCAGAAGGTGCCAGAATCTCAGGCATCTTTCCTGGTACGTTGGATTGAGGAGGAAGTGGATGTATCAACTTCCTCGTACAAGGATGTACCGATGTCAGGCACTTTTAGTTACACTATGCTGCCGGTGAAAGAGGAAAACATCCTGAATAATCCGCTGGGCATTTATATTACCGGGTTTGATTTCATACAGGATATATCTTCAGTAAACAATAACGGCAATCAGGCAGTGAAAAATATCAATAACAAGAATTAAGGAGCAGAAGAACATGAGCAAATTTAACAAAATAACCATCATCAGGCGTTTCAGGAAAGTTACTATTTCAGCCTTGCTTATTGGCTGCAGTGTCGCATATACGCCAGCTTTTGCTGCGGATACTGCTGATGATATTGACAGCATGATACAGAGCCAGCAGCAGATATTGGCGCAGCTTACGCAAAAGAAGTCGGAGAAGAACAGCAAGGAGATTTTGAATAAAATTGATTTTTTGGAGAAGAAAATCAATGCAGCAAATTCTTCTCAGGCTGTAGCAGACCTTTCTGCCCAGGTGATGGATTTGCGGGCAAAGCTGGAAGATACTATTGAGACTCAGGAGCGGATTATGTCACTCCTGGAAAAGCTGGAGCAGGAAAGAAAGGATGAAGCGGCAGCTCGTAACGTAGTGGCAGCCCAGGCAAGGGATTTGGGGGATAATTATCGGGAATATGGCTCTCCGGCAACTCGTAATTATTTAGTCAATCCCGGAGGGCAGGGAAGTGATGTGAGCTATACCCAGGATGCCATAAATTCTCAGGGCAACTCCACTATGGTGTTCTCATATAGTCCGAACCAGATGTACAAAATATACTGCCGCAGGGGATTTATTACAGATTTGGCGTTTAAAAAAGGAGAAACAATTTCCTATGTCGGTGGCGGTGATACAGCCTCCTGGAACATCAGCAAGACCAATGTAGATGGTGTGGAGCATTTGCTGGTGAAGCCGGTGGTTGAAACAGGCACCACAAATTTCTTTATCGCTACAGATAAGCATACTTATCAGGTTATTGTGAATTCGTCCAATTGGTATAACCCAATGGTAACTTGGGTGTATGGTGAGGAAGCTATTCAGGAGAATCTCTTGAATAAAGCAAAAGAAGAACGTGTTGTTACTGGCACTGTCAATGCAGCCAATCTTACAGAGATGGATTTTGATTACGAAATTTCCGGCAAGGGCAATAAGCCGGTGATGGTATTCAGCGATGGCGAGAAGACATATCTGAAATTTGACAAGATGAACAAAAAACAGGTGCCTATTTTCGTCCGCAGCAAAAACCGCAAGGAAATGTCTTTGGTTAATTACACCATAAAGGATAAGTACATGATCATAGAAAAGACCTTTGATATAGCTCAGATCAGGGAATCTGACAGTGACATTATCACCATAAAGCATAAGGATTGAGGAGAGCAATATGGATATTTCAAAGCATATTACAGCTATAAAGCAGCTGATTATCAGCCGTTTGCCGAAAAAGAGACAGGCGGCAGGCAGGGATAATTCAGATGATGATACATATGATGAGCAGGATGAGGAAGACAGGCAGCCTGGAAATATCAGCATGACAGATGGCGAAAAGGACAAAACCTTGGGGATAAACAAGCAATTTGTCAATATCGCCTTGGTAGCTTCTGGCCTGATTATTTTGGTGGCATTTGCTTATAACATCATGGACAGCGGTGACGGCAGCAGCCAGCAGGATAACAGCCAGGTGCAAAGAAATGAACAGGCAGCTGATCTGGACATGGCCAAAAAGCAGATTAAGGAAACCAATTATAAAGATGTTCAAGCGCAGATGCAGGCGGCTAATCAGCAGAAAACCGGCAATACAGGTGCCAATGGCAGCAGGGCTGCTGGTAATGTGCAAAATATGCAGCCAGCAGGCACACAGCAGCAAGTTCCGGCTATCCGGGCAGCCCAGCAGCCACAGCAGCCTTATTCAGCACCGTATATGCTGCCGTCCGCATTGGCACAGATTGATGCCAATGCCAGGCGGAATGCTCCTAATCAGGGTGCAAAGCAGGAGCCTGCTGAAGTACAAAGCAAGGAAGTCAAGGAGCTGGTTGATAAATTCCGCTCCGCGATTGACTTCGCTATTGGTGGTGGTGGAAGCGTGGCTGATGTGGCAAATTCCGGGGGAAATACAGCTTCAGCCCATATGGCTTCTTATGCGGCAGGTTATTCCGGCCCTGATGGCATGATGTTGCAGGCAGGAACCATTATTCCCATGATGCTCTATACAGGCATCAATACTGATAATCCGGGGCAGGTTATTGCCCAGGTGCAAAGCGATGTATACGATACTGCAACAGGTTCCACATTGCTTATACCGATGGGAACCAAAGCCATTGGTTCATATCAGGCAGGAGCAGGTACGTCCGACCGTGTAGCGATTACTTTTTCCACCCTGGTTTTTCCTAATGGTGGTTCATATTCCATTGGTGACAGCATGGTAGCAGTGGATGACCAGGGATATAACGGCATTCGTGGCAATATGAACAAGCACATGGATGCAGCTATCGGCAGAACGTTGGTGAATGGTGTACTCAGTGCTGGATTTACAGCTTTGAGCACCATTGGAGCTAACAGGGCGAATATCGATACCAGCGGATTGCAGTCACTGCTGCAGAGCAGTACCAATATCCAGCCTACGGTGACTGTGGAGCCTGGATATGAGTTTAACATTTTTGTTACCCAGCCCATTTCATTTTCATACTAAAAGGTGATGTTATGGAAAATTCAAATAACAAAATAGAGCATATCTGGCTGATTTATATATTTATTATGGTGTTTGCTATTTTGCTTGGGAATTGGCTGAAAACCAGCCTGATTGCTGCTGATGCCGGGTATCTGGAATATCTGGAGCAGAGCAGTGTCCAGCTGGGAGTTTTTTCTATACCTAATGGGTTTTCGCTAGGCTCTCTGCATATCTATCAGCCCTTTGCCTGGAAGACCTGGGTGGCTGATCCCATAATACAGGAAAATATGCCGGATATAGTAAACAGCTATGGTATCTGTCCGCTGGCTGCAATTTTGCTAGGAGCCGGGATGTGCTACTTGCTCAGCAAGAAAAATCAAACGCTGGATTCTCATGGTACTGCCGAATTTGCCAGTGCCAAAGATATTGAGAAGCTTGGTCTTACAGCAAAGGATAATGGCGTAGTCTGTGGCAGAAATCCATATACGGATAAGATTATGCTGCATGATGGGCCGGAGCATATCTTTTTGGCAGCCCCTACGCGTTCCGGCAAGGGCGTGGGCATTATCATACCGACAGGTATCATCTGGAAACATTCCATCTTTTTCTTTGATCCAAAGGGGGAATTATGGGCCTCTACAGCTGGCTTCCGGCAGAAAATTCTCAAGCAGAAGGTATTGAAATTTGAGCCGTTGTGCAGTGATGGTTCCGCAGCCAAGTGGAATCCTTATGCGGAAATTAATTTTCAGAGTTATGAGGAATATTCGGATGTCACAACCATCAATGAAACGATGGTGAAGACAGGGGAGCAGACCAATTCAGATCCATTTTGGAATGATTCTGCCATCAATGTACTGAATGGTGTTGTGATGCACTTAATGTACAAGAATTGCCAGGAGAACAGGGAGCTGCCCTGTCCGACAGATGTATTCAGTTTCCTGTCTTCTCCAAACCTGAATACGGATCAGCTTTTCTCTATAATGAAGGTTTATCCGCATATTTCCCCGGAAGAATTCATGGAGCTGGAATACGAGGAAGAAGTGGGAGATGGAGCAGAAAAGAGAAAGCTAAAGAAGCAGTACCATAATCCCTTAAAGGAAGTGTACGGCACTTATTATACGGATTTTGCCCCCATTGTAGATTATCTCAAGTCACTAAAGGCAGATCCGCTGACAGATGAGGAGTACAGCTCCATCATGGACATGGAAGGGAAAAATCCTACTGAGGAATTGCAGGCAGCCTTTGAAAATCTGCGCAAGGCGATTGTGGTCAGAAAAGATCTGGTCAGCTGGAAATCTCCCATGAGTAAAATCCGCAGCTGCAAGGATATCAAGGAGATAGAGGCGGTTATCAACACCCACAAATCGCCTCTATATAAACTCCTGGTACATGCCAAGGTGGCAGAGTCGGCAGCCAATATTTTGGAAGGTGCCAAGGAAACACGGCAGTCAATTCTGAGCTCTGCCAAAACGCCATTGGCACTATACCAGGACCCGCTCATCCGCAAGAATACGGCAGTGTCAGATTTTTGTTTTCGGGATCTGATGAACCCGGAGCAGGCAATATCCTTGTACATGGTGTTGCAGCCAAATGATATAGAGAAGCTTCGGCCGCTTACCAGATTATTTGTCAATACTATGATAGCCAAAACCGTCCGGGATATGAAATTTGACAATCCTGATGCCAAAAAGCAGAGGCTTTTGCTGATGCTGGATGAGTTTCCACAGCTGAAAAAGATGGAAACTATCGGAAATACGCTGGCAATTTGTGCCGGGTATGGTGTAAAAATCTGCATTGTTGTCCAGAATATCACGCAGCTCAACGAGATTTACACCAAGGACGGCTCCAACAAGATTTTATCCAACAGCCAGGTGCAGATTTATATGACACCATCGGAATATGATACAGCCAAGGTTTTATCTGATACCATCGGTGACAAGACCATTACAGCGCAAAGCACATCAAGCAATGGTTTATTTAAAGGCGGATCCACATCTACATCGGAGCAGGGCAGAAAACTGCTTAACCCGGATGAGATAATGCGTATGGACAAGGACAAAAATCAGCTGGTGCTTGTCCAGGGCGGTAAGCCGATTATGGCTAAAAAAATCAGGTGGTATAAGGAACCGTACTTTAAAAAGCGTGCCTTTGCTATTTCAGCTCCTATTTTTTCTGATACCTGTACAGCTATCAGGGACTATGAGCAGCTTTTTGCTATTCATGCAGCTGAGGTAGCAGATATAAAAGAACGGCAGGAAAAGGTAAATCAGGCACGTATGGATAGTGAAACGGCAGAAAGTGGTGCAAATGCCACTAATAATGCCGCTAATACTGATGAACATCCTGCCGAAATAGCAGATACAGAGGCTGGTGATGCCCCGAAATCAGTTGTTGACAATCATAGTGCAGGTAATCAAACCGAGAAGGGAACCGATAAGGCAGTGGAAAATCAAGCTGCTGAGTCGCTGGAAGCAGTGACGGAAGATTCAGGAAAGGAAGATGAGCAAATTGAACACGCAGAGAACACTGCCGAAGGCGACATTCAGCAGCAATCAGAGGACGTTGAGCCAGAAAAAGAAAAAGACCATACAGCAGAACCAGGAGACATTGACAAAAGGCAATCTCAGCAATCTGATATACCACGGTCATGGCCAGCAGGTGAGGAAGAAGTGATTAGGTATGATGATGAACCTGTCAATAACGATCCTGAGTTTAGGTTCTGCCTGGGCAATTTGGACAATATAAAGCAGGAAGGAAGTGGAGAGCATGGAACATCAGCTTAATGAAGCAGAAATCAGAACTCGCAAGACACTAATTAATGCAATGGGCTCATCTATTCTTGAATACCTGGCTGACACCAAGGTTTTGGAGCTGGCGGTCAATACGGATCAGCGGCTTTGGATTGATACCTTCGATAGGGGATGGGTTGATACCGGGCATAAAGTTTTGCCGTCTATCGCCAAGCAGATTATTTACGGTGTGGCAGCGATGGCAGATACAGTCATTGATGTGGAAAACAAGCCGTATCTGGAAGCTGAAATGAAGCCCTGGGAGCCGTACTGGCCCAAATGCCGCTTTCAGGCGGAGCTTCCTGATATTGTGGATGTGCCCATATTCAATATCAGGAAACATGCCAGGACAGTATTCACCCTGGATGATTATGTACGGCAGGGGACTATGACAGAGCGGCAGCGGGAGGTTATTTTGCAGGGCATACAGAACCATGAAAACATCATTGCTGCTGGTGGTACAAGTTCCGGCAAAACAACCCTATTGAATGCCATATTGGATAAGGTCTCTGATACCGGGGATAGGCTAGTTATCATCGAAGATACGCCTGAGCTGCAGTGCAATGCGCCGAATCATGTGAGGCTGAAAACTCAGAAGCCGTATATTGACATGAACGAGCTTTTGAGAATGTCCCTGCGCTTATCGCCACGGAGGATTGTGGTGGGAGAAGTCAGGGGCAAGGAAGCCTTGACACTGCTAAAGGCGTGGAATACAGGCCATGATGGAGGCTGTGCAACGTTGCACAGTGATTCTGCCCTGGAATCGCTGTATCGTCTGGAGCAGATGATTTCAGAGATTTCTGTATCTCCCCAGCAGCGTACAATCGGGCAGGCCGTAGGCATGGTAATCTATATCAAAAAGGATGGTGTAAAAAGGAAAGTTTCGGAAATAATCCGGGTAAAGAAATATAATCCTCAATCTCAGGAATATGAGATTGAGCAGGTTGTGTAAATTTGCGACAAATTAGCATTTTAGAAAAGCTTGACAGGCGTACAATATTATCAGATTAGCAAAAGGAGGCTAAATATCATGAGTATATCAAAAAAGATTTTCAAGAAAGTTCAGGGTGGCAGGCAGCTGCGGGAGGTGTTGAGCAAAAAGGCTGGTGAAATTTTTCATAAGCATCGTGTGGAAGTCGTTTATGCCGGAGTATTAATTGGAGTATTATGTGTGTTTACGGATACAGGATTTGCCCAAAACGCTTCGTCTAACACGAATGGTTTCATGAAGGCTATAGGAGCTCCGATAACCCAGTTGGCATTTTTTGCTACCAAAGGTGTAGGCGGCTTGATGGCAGCAGTTGGTGTTGGCAAGGCTGCATATGAGAAATTCACCTCGCAAAGCCAGCAGGGGCTTGGTACATCTATAGGCCTTGTAGGTGGCGGTGCTGCTCTGGCAAATGCTGATTCGCTGGTAAAAGTAACAGGGCTCTCCGTTTCCCTGGATGCATCCGGCCTGGTATTTTTCTAATGGTGGTAGTGCGATATGGAGGACGGACAGAGATTCACAATGGCAAAATTGCCACTGTTCCAGGCACTGACTGAGCATCCGCTGTTTGCCAAGGTGCCGCAGTCAGTGCTGGTAGTCCTGGGTGTGATAACGGCAGCATTTTTAGTGATATTCAAATTCTTTTACATACTTGTTATCACAGGGCTATTGTATTTTGTTGCTGTGATTTTATCAGCCGGGGATGCACAGTTTTTTGACTGTTATCAAAAGTACATCAAAAAACATGATTATTATTCAACCTGAGCAAGCAGGTAAAAGGGCGAGGCGAGATTCTGCTGGAATGATGATGCAAGTCTCGCCTTTTTCATAAGAAAGGTGATTTTTTTGAAAGAGGCAAGCTGGAAGGAATACATAGAAGATGAGGAAAATGTCAGCTACTGGCTCAAATGGAGCGGATTATTACATCCGCAAATCATGCAGAATAAAGATTATAGTATGTTTTCCGTGATTGCCTATAAGCCGTATCAGTCGGATATAGGCGATATGCTGCAGCATTTGCAGGAGCTGTGCAATGGCTGGGCGTACTGGATTGAAGAACAGCACATAAATGGAAGCACGAAATGCTTCCTGGTGATTTATTGGAATCCATTTTATACCAATGGTGACACGATTAAAAATTATGTGACAGGGAAAATCATGGTAGAAAATGCCAGGGAAAAGTTTCTGGAAGTGGTGGTGGGCATATTTAACATATTATACAAAGTTACGCCATGTCACATCCTGGAGTATCAAGGCTTGATTAGCTTTTTGGAGTCGTCAATTTCCATTAAGAAGCCAAGTATTGAAATGCCGGATGTTCCCTTGTATATGGATGCCTTGCTTACACAGGATGCAGATATATTTTTTGGCAATAATTCTGTCTTTATAGGCAGCAACAATCTCCTGATTGTTACAATGCCGCCGCCATCCAATATTTGTGATGAGAGGACAGTAATGGATTTCCTCAATGCCAAGGAGCTGAATTATCGCCATGTGCAAAGGCTGCTGATTATTGATAAAAAGCACATTGAAAAAGAAAAAAATATCTATACCCGCCTGTGGTGCATGGGCCGTCCTTCAGTGAAAAGTATCATAACAGCCAATATCCTTGGCAGACTAAACGGCTATTATCTGAATGCCTGGATTATATCTGTGCCGGAAAGCAAAACTGATGAAGCAAGACAGCAGTTGCAGGAGTTTTTAGCCAGGGAGGAAGCTTCGTATATCATGGAAGCGTATAACAGCAAAAATATCTGGTGGGCAAGCCTGCCGGGCATGGCAGAGCCTTATGCCCATCCGCCAGCAGTTGGGTTTGCCAGCATCGATGAGCTTTTGCTGCACTCAGGAGATGAAGAAAATGTATAAGATGAACTTATTTTCAAATAAGTATAAGAAAAAATACTTTTTGCGTGATGCTATGGTGTGGGGGAGCCTGCATACAGGCAGATTGCCGGGAAGCAATGAAAAGGTAGCTATCGTACTGAACAAGGATGGTTCCTTTCAGCTGACGATGGCATACCATGGGCCGGATCTTGATTCTTCCATAGAAGCGGAGCTTTCCATGATAACATCACAGCTCAGCCGGGAGTTTTGCTCGCTGCCTACGGATTATGTCCTCTATTTCGAGGCACAGCGCATACCATCCCTTGGTTATCCGACGGAGCAGTACTTTCCGGATATTGTGACAAGGGCGATGGACAAGGAACGGGAGGTGCTGTTTTCTGATGGCGGTCACTATGAATCAAAATTTTATGTGACAATTTATTATCGCCCACCATTGGACAGTGCCGAGAAAATGAAGGAAATATTCATTGAGGGGCGCAAGAAAAAGGTGGTTCATGCGGAGGATACGTTAGACAGGTTCCTGGAGCAGGTCAATAAGTTCTACATGGTAATAACAGGGCTGAGAATACCGATACGTCCCCTGACTGCTGATGAGACAGTTACCTATCTGCACTCTACCATATCGGATAATCCGCGTCCCATAAAAGTACCAGGGAAGCCGCTTCTGCTGGACAGCTATCTCTATGATACGCCCCTATACGGTGGCCTGGAGCCGAAGCTGAACAAGCAGCATTTGCGGATTGTCGTGCCGGTTAAATATCCTCATGCAACGGCCTTCGGACTGCTGGATGCCCTGAATAATTTGGATTTTCCATATCGCTGGTCCACTCGCTGCTTCTGCATGACCAAGAACGATACCTTGAGCACGTTGGAAACCATGCGCAAGGCGTGGTATGCCAAGCTGCAGAGCTTTTGGAGCTATTTCATCCACCGGGATGATCCAAACCTGGAAAGATACAATGATGAGCACGTGGAGGGACTGATTCACGAAATTAAAGAAGCAAGGCTGGCAGTAGAGGCCGATTCTTTTGGGTTTGTGTATTATACTACAGCGATTATTGTATCATCAGATGATCCGGAGGAAGCGGATCAGAGAGCCAGGACTATCAAGCAGCTCATGCTGGATAGTGGCTTCAAAAAAGTCAGTGTAGAAACCCTGAATGCCGTGGAAGCCTGGATGGGTTCCTTGCCGGGGCTGGTGGGGAGAAATATCCGCAGGGAAATCATCAGTACCGGCAACCTGGTCCATCTTATGCCCATCTCGGCTATATGGGCTGGTAATGGCTATAACAGGCATCTTGAGGGGCCACCGCTTTTATATACGGAGACCAATGGCAACACGCCTTTCAGGCTTAATCTCCATGTAGGCCAGATAGGGCATACCATGCTAGTGGGAGATACCGGTGCCGGTAAATCTGTGCATTTATGCTGCATAGAAGCGGCATTCCGGCGGTATAAAAATGCCAGGGTTATTATTTTTGATAACGGCAAGTCCAGCAAGGTGCTTACTTATGGGGTTGGGGGCAAGTTTTACGATTTGGCGGATGAAAGGAATGGCCTGTCCTTTCAGCCCCTTGCCCAGGTTGATAACCCTGACGAGAGGCAGTGGGCTATGGAGTGGCTGTGTGATTTTCTGCAGGATGAAGGCATAGAGGTTACGCCGCATATCAAGAGCCTGATTAGGGAGGCTCTTTCAACCCTGTCCAGCCTGCCCAAAGAGCACAGGACCATATCTACCTTTAAGGATTATTTACAGAATGAGCATCTGAAGCAGGCTATTGCGCCTATGACGATGGGGAATGAATATGGCAGCATTTTTGATTCCAATATTGATACCCTTGAGCTGAGCAGCTGGCAGAGTTTTGAAATGGGCAAGATTATCAACAAGCAGAATATCATCGGGCCTGTGCTGATGTATATTTTCCATCGCATTGAGAATATGCTGAAGGGGTATGATGGCCATGACGTGACACAGGATGGCCCTACACTGATAGTTTTGGACGAGTGCTGGATGTTCTTCAAAAATCCACTTTTTGCGCTAAAGATAGAGGACTGGCTGCGTACACTTAGAAAATTCAATGCCTCAGTTATTTTTGCAACCCAGTCCCTGGATGATGTGGTGAAGTCACCGCTTTTTGATATTATTCTTGGTTCCTGCAAAACACATATCTTCCTGCCGGATGAGATGGCAATGGAGCCGAAAAGAAAGGCTGTTTATTCACAGTTCAAGCTTAATGAGCGGCAGATGGAAATTCTCTCTGTTGCGAAAAAGCAAAAGCATTATTACTACACTTCGCCCGAAGGTTCCAGGCTCTACGATTTGGGGCTGGAAAGCTGCCCTTTAAGCCTTGCCTATATAGCCGTGGGCAAGAAAGACCTGGCATTGTGCGAGAAGATTATAGAGAATTATGGCTTGGAAAAGTTTAACAAATTCTGGTTAAAGGAACATGGATTGGACATACCAGGTACATTTGCAGCAAAAGAGGAGGCTGTCTGATGTTGTCGAAGGAAATAATCGTGACATATAAGGAAAGGGGGAGCAGATGATGGAATCACTGACTCATGCGTATCTGCGCCTGATTGATAAGTTAGAGGTGAATGACAAGGTAGCAAACTGCAAAGCTGCTTTGCTGCATCAGGCACAGAGCCGGAATATCAAGCCGGAAGAATATATGGCGCAGCACAGGGAAGATATTGTCAAGATTTACAAGCAGGCTGATTTGTCAGTTATATGTGATTTGATGGATATCGGTTATTCCTGGCGCGAGGTCATGGAGAATTACGCCAATAATCCCATGATTATCAATGAATATGATGATGCTGCATTAATTAAGCAATATACAGATGAGGTCATAGAGCTTGTCAATGCCGAGAGGCGTAAGCGGTCAAAAACTGACTTTGTTGAAGCATCAGATGCTTTTGAGCGCATCAAGAAAAATCTGAGCAAAAAATATATGGATGATGATAATTCATTCAGTGAATATCATGATGGCGAAATTGTAGTCAGTATGCTGGTCAATGAAGGATATCCAGAAAAGACAGTCGCTGATGTGCTGATGAAAAATACTGAGCATGATGAGATATACATCAAAAGCCTCATGGAAAAGTGCATGGTGGTCAAGCGTGCCTATTCAGATATCCAGGCCGCACCGCCGCTTGCAAAGGCACGCAATGAGTTTGACGTATATCGCTCCCTGGCAAAGGAGCACATGGCAAAGCTGGGCATCAAAACCCTGTCCTACAGTGATGATATGGCAATTTTTGAACAGCTGAAGGCAATCAAGCTCCCAGATAAATTTATCCGCACGGCCATGCTCAAAGCATCGCCTGTAGCCAATGAGCCGGGCAGAAAAAACGAGGCTTATGTGGAGGCTGTTCTCAGCGGAGACAGCAACCACAGCGAGTTTTCAGATGGCCTGGCACGTCAGCCGGTGGTAGATGTTGAGCAGGAGTATAAGGCTCTTATTGAAATATATAATAGCAAGCTCAAGAAAAAGGGCATTACTGATGGCGTAAAAGAGGGCATCAACAGGGTTTATTTTGATACCTTGGCGGTCAAGGAGCTGTTTAACAAGCATTATTCTGAGGCGGATATTGTCCGGGTATTGAAGGATTTTAGCCCGGAGGATGCAGCACGGTCATTTCCCGGCTATACCCTTTGGGTAATGACTAAAGCCAGGAAACTTATTGAAAAGGAAGAATATATCCTCAGCAAGCCACCTATTATCCTGCCGGAAGGAAGCTATAGTGAGGTAATTGCCCAGGGATTTGCGCCCAAGGATATTATTATCTCCCTGCTGCAAAAACGCCTGGAGCTGAATCCGAGCATGAGGCATGTTCTGCATAAAAATTTTGTAGATAAGGATTTGGCAGAGAGCGCACTTAGCAGGTATCCGGATTTTGACCTCGATGCCATGCGGGGCGTATTTGCAAACTTTCCCAGAGCTATTATCTTGTCTGGCAGCAAGATGGCGGAGGAAAAGAACTATGTGGAAAATGTCGTAGAAACGGCGAAGAAGCGCATTGACAAGCAAAAAGAAACAAACAAGGAGAGCGAGCAGCTGAAGGAGGCATTTCGCCAGAAGCAGGATGTGCTGCATCAGGGCGTGACAGGGGAAACGGCCAGCATGAAGATGCCAATTTATCATGTGGGCAGGGCTGCACTGTCAATGATGCAGAATAACACCGATGAGATGGTTTTGCGCAAGATGATCATCAGCAACGTGGATGCGCCGGAAGATCAGATGGAAGCTATTACCAACAGCATCATCAAGAAGAACAGGGAAGTGCTGAACAGGATGAAGATTGTGGAGGAACATATTCCATCTGGGCAGGATAAAAGCGTTTCAGCCAGGATTTTTTATCTCAATCGCCTGGCACTGCAGCACGAACTCAGAAAGTCTATTAACGCCAGCATGGACCCGGAAATAGTCAAGGATATGCTGGCTGCAAAGGTTTATAAAAAGACAGAGATCAAAGATGTTGTGCAGGAGCTTTCCCCTATCGCTGCTCAGCCAGGCAGGGGGAGTGACTATTATATGGAGTATGTCTATCCGACAGCTGTCAGCCTGCTCAGGACGGAAAAAGAAAAGCTCAAAACTTATCATCCGTCACCTCGGCAGCAGAAAGAGGAGAATGCTGACAGGGAGTATGAATATCACAAGCAGCAGATTCTTGAAGCTATCGCCTTGCCATTTGAGACGGCTATGGATGTGCTGATAGCAGAGACTATGCTGCTGCAGGGCTATCCTGAGTATGAGATTGCCGGGGCGTTGGATGAGTGTTCACCGTGCCGGGAGAATCAGGAAAACTATGGCTTGTCTGTTACGAAAAATGCTGCCAGCAAAAGCATTGTGGAGGAGCGGGAGACTATTGTTGAAACTACTATAGAGAATACCTATGAGGACAATAGCCTGGTCAATAGCCGCGTTCTCAGCAGAAATGTGACAGAAAATATAAGAAGTACAGTTGTGGAAGGTGGCAGTTAAGTCTTGATGAACAGGTTGCAGGAAATCAAGCAATCCATATATGATACGGTGTCAGCTATCATTTTTTGGATGGTATTAATTTTTTCTATTGCTTTTGGCATTGCCATGCAGGATGCTGAAGCGGCAGAGGTTTCAGATGTGATTGCCGGAGATATAAGCTGCTACAACAGCAACAGTACCCAAATTTACTGGATAACGGATGCTATCTGCTACGCTTCCTCCCTCTATCAGGTAGATCCTCTGCTGGTTACTGCTGTGATGGAAACAGAAAGCCATTTTTCCTTTGGCACGTTCTATACAACTTCTTCGGCAGGGGCTATCGGATTGATGCAGCTTATGCCTGGGACAGCTGCTGCCATAGGCGTAGATCCATACGATCCGTTAGGCAATGTCGTTGGCGGTACGGCATATCTCAGGAACATGCTGGATGATTTTTCCGGCTATGGTGAATATGCCGTGACCAATGCGGTGGCTGCATATAATGCAGGCCCGGCTGCTGTGACTGCTTATGGCGGCTGTCCGCCATATAGTGAGACGCAAAATTATGTTATCCGTGTGTCAGATGCCTACAACAGGCTTCTGACATCTTACTACAGCCAATAAAGGGGGCGTTTATTATGCTGCGGAGCATATCAAGAAACAAGAAAAAGGCAATAATTTTGGGAGTATTTCTGGGAGCTGCATCTTTTGTAGGTGGTTCATTGCTGGCAACCAAAAATACTAATGCAGCGGTGCTGGTACACGATGATGAAAATATAGCCCAGGCTATCGAAACCGTTGCCAATACTTATAACATACTGACCAATCTCCAAAAGCAGCTGCTGATAGATATCCTGAATAACAAAAAGCTGGATGCAGGCAAGTGGCTGGCCATATTGAAAGGCCAGGCAGAAGCAGAGGCGCAGAATAGCAATGGTGATTTCTGCAAAACTCCGGCCGAATTGTCCCAATCCGGGGAGCTGCCGGGAGTACTGAATCGTCATTCCACTCCGACAGCGGTCATGGCATCGACGATAGGCAGGGTGCAGGATGTAATCAATGGCAATAATGCTGAGTTTTGGCAAAATTCTAATGACAGGGCATTTACCAGGGCAGCTGCAGTTGAAGCAAGCCTCAAGGACACTGCCCAGACTGCAAGCAATGTGCAGTATTCAGATGCGGAGCTGGCAAAGAGCATCGATGATGCTCTGGAAGCAGCCAATAATGCTGAAGGCATCATGCAGGTGGAGCAGGCAAATGCAGTGATAGCTGCAGCTCAGGTGCGGAGCATTCAGAATGGTAATCTGATATTGGCACAGATGGCAGCTTCCACTGCCCAGGTTCAGGCTGCGAATAATATGGAAGATACCATGCGGCGCAAGGCAGAGCAGGTGGCACATCAAAAACTGGACGAATGGGTTAAGAGTTTTTAAAGGGATATATTCTGTTCAAAATGAACAGAATATACGTCTTGTTCAATTTGAACAGATCATTTGTTGTGTCCAAATCGGACAGAAAATATGTTCATGCTAAAGAGAATGTTTATTCTGTCCGATTTGGACAGATTATCAGTTTTGTTTAAATCGGACAGAACATAAAGTAGAAGGGAGCAGGAGTTATGGCATTGGAGCTTTCTGTTGAGTTTAGCTTGGAAGACAGCCTGAAAGATTGCTACACGGATGATTTGCTGTATGAGATGGTTGATGATCCAATGGAAGCCATTCAAAAGGCAGGCGCAGTGGCAGATGTGCTGATGGATATGAGTGCAACTGATGAAGATATATATTACGCATTTTTGAAGGAAGCATTGCATGGGGAAAATTATTTTAATAAGAGCGAGGCAGAGGATAATGTCCTGAATTTTGCCATTGCCGAAAAAATGCTTCATGCCAATATGGACTACCAGTCAATCATTCGTTGCATGTCCTATTCTCCTATGTTTGCAGGTTCAGGCAAGAGAGATTTCAAGAAAAGGTGGGACAAGGCAACATCCTTTACCTGCCTGGCTGTAAATCCTGTTTTATCCTTCACTGATATGGTACAGGCAAAGCCGCTGGCACTGATAAATATATATGCTGATGAGCCTGGGGAAATATATAGCAGCTGCCTGAAGACTGTATTGTGCAAGATGCCTAATCTTACAATCCAGTCAGCAGATGAGGAAATTGTCAGATTGCTTTTAAATGCAGGTGTTAAGGAAGATGACAGGCTTTTGCACCAGATTATGAGCAATTCACTGAATTTCAACTTCAGCAATTCAGATGACCTTGTTGTACGGCATGAACATAACAAAATTGTCTGTGAAAAGCTGGATAACTTTTTGACAGAGGCAATCAGAAAGACCAGGGAAGCCCCAGGGCCATTTAAGGTTAAAAAGTTGTCTGATCAGGAAATTTATGATGATATGCAGCAGAAGATTCGCGCCATGAAGGAGCTGCACGAAAAGGGAGATGGGTTCCAGTATTGGCAGACAGCCATCAATATCATCAGTGATACCATGTCCCGGCTGCAGCATCTGCAAAATATGGGAAAGACACTGAATATCTGGGCTGTGGGGCTGGAAAGAGCTTCGATGGAGCTTGGCCTGAATGCCAGTCCTGATAAGGAATTGCAGGCAAATATCAAGGCTTTGCTTCAATCCATCAAGGATGTGCAGGAGGAGAGGAAGCAATGGAATGCTTTTTGGCCCCTGTATGCCAAGATAGAGATGTGTTCTAAGGAACTTATGAAGAAAATGGCTGAGTTGCAGCAGCAAAATCCCCTGATGAAGCTGCCGGAGGTTCAGCACGCGGAACCACTGTCAGATGTCATCCACCGGGAAAGCATAGCTGCGGAGGTCTTGTATTTTGCTGCATTAAAGGATGTAGTAACAAAAAATCCCGGTGTAACCCAGGATGAAGCTGATAACTTGATTATAGAAAAATTGCTGGCGGCAAGGCGGAGCGAGGATGATGTGATGCTGGCGGTCAGTCATTCACCATGCTTCAGGAATCTAAATCGTACCCAGGCGATGGGAGCCGCCCAAACAATGGTGGATGCGGTTGCAGGCAGGATAGGGCAGGGGGATAAGAAAGAGGAGACGAAGTGCAGATGAGTAAAATAAAACCAAATTTGATGCTGCTAGGGCTGGCAGCCATAGCTATATGGTACATGCTGGACTGTGGTACAGCCCTGGCAGCCAGTGATGATTCCATGCGACTTATAGATCAGGGCACTGGCATGGATACGGCATTTGATAATACATTGAAGGATTTAGCCAAGGGCTTTGTGCTTTTGTCCAGGATTATAGGTGTCTGCATGACAGGTGCCGGCATTTTGATGTATTTCATCGGGCTGGAGCAGTTCCCCAAGATGGCTTTCAATTGGATTTTAGGCATTGGTCTGGCTATGAATTTTGGTTCAGTGCTTATGGCTATTGGGGTAGACCAGATGATTGCTGCCTCCGGGGGAGGGGCGCATACCGTGCCGCCTTTGCAGGTGGATTTAAAGCAGGGTGCAGACGGGCCTACAGATATATTGTCTCAGACATTCAATTACATCAAAGATCAGGTGGTCTTGCCCGGCTCCAGGGCAGTTCTGCCTATTGCCCTAAAGCTTTTGGTAATCCTGACCATTATTCAGGCTTCTTATGATGTTGCCTTCAAATTAATTTCTGGTGACAAGATAAAATACCTAATCTCTGTAGTTGTGAAATTTTGCATTATAGTATTCATTGAACAGAACTGGCTGGATGGCATGAATTTGATGGGGGCATTGTCCCATGGTTTTGAGGCATTGGGGTATGCCATGTCCAATGCAGGCCTGGATTTAAGCCCTGACAGCATAGTCAATAATGGGATGATTATATTCAATATGTTTTGGCCAACAGAGAATGATTCTATAGGAATTGCAGGAGCAAAGCTGGTCATTACCATCCTGACAGTTGGTTTGCTTTTGGTAACAGCAGTAGACATGTTCATGGCGCGGATGGAATTTTATTTGATGGCGATGATGGTGATGCCGCTGTTGCCGTTCATGATTACCAGCAAGTTCAGTTTTCTTTCGGACAAGGCTATAGGCTTGATGCTCAACCTGGCAATCAAGGTATGTACCATAGCCTGCATGACAGGGATTATGGTGCCATTCTTCAATGCTTATATAAAGGATTTGCAGCAGGCTGAAGGTGTTGGTGATTCTTTAGTTATAATGCTGCAGGTATTTTTGGCATCCTTGCTGATGTATTTGCTGACAAAGAATATCTCCAACATAGTATCCGGCCTGCTCAGTGGCCAGCCGTCCCTCGGTGGCAGCATGATGACAGCACAGCTGAAGAATACCGCTAAAAATGCCGTGGATGCTGGGGCATCTGTTGCTACAGGCGGTGCCAGCTTTGCCGGAAGGGCTGGTGCAGCCTACAGAAATAATGCAAAATTCGGTAAAGGTATGCTTCGTGATATAGGTTTGTCCTATATGAATGAGATAGGGGCTATAGGTGGTCTGAAAAATGCAAAATACTCCGGGGCACAGTCTGTAACTGCTGCAAGGCAGGGGAAGACAGTAACAATGTTCTTGGATGAACAAAGGAAGCAGGCGGCACAGGCTGTTGAGCGAGTGGAGGAATTGGAAAAGAAGGTTGATACTATGACCAATCCATCACATAAAAAAGCAAAATAGAACAAATAAAAAGAGTTTACTACGGCATTTTTTGTCGTAATAAACTCTTTTTTTATCTGGCAAGACTGGAGATGTTAACTTTTTCTTCTAATTGTTCAAGACGAGTGAGAAGGGTATTTATCTGTTTGCTCATTTCATCGAGTTTATCGTATATACAAATGGTATTCCGATATACTTCCCCTATATAATCCCCTTGATAACCACATCGTTCAGCTAAATAGGTCATTTCAGCTTGATTCCAGGTTCTGCTGAGTTTGGAAGGATGCCAATCTTCGTCATATTCATCTAAAGTACGTTCTTCAATAGGCTTTTTGAGAGCGTTAATCAATTCGTTGTAACGTTTATCTTCTTTTTCATAGCTGCTAGAGGAGAACAAACCCATAAAAACAACTCCCATCTATAAAATCTTGCAAAGTTTAACTGCATTGTGTATAATAGTAGCAAGAGGAGCACCGATAGACGGTTGCCCCAGCAGAGATGTTTTCCTAAGAAAGACCGCTCAGAGTTGGAGCTATGGCGGTCTTTTTTTATGCTTTAATGGCAACCACAATCAGCAACCACAGAGTTAATACGACAACATAATAGAAATCATATTTCCCCATAAGCAACGCCCCCTTTCAGGGGCAGGATTAACCGCCTACCGTATAGGTACAGCTCTTGCTGATAAATATTATACAGGAAAAAACGTATAATATCAACTTGCAAAAAGGTATAAAAATTAGTATACCGAAGATAAGTCGGGAAGATTAATTGTGGTTTTCTTATGCCTTTATTGCCACAATGATGAGCAGCAACAGAGTTCATACGATGGTATAATGCAGTTCTTACAGACATATCGTGGAAAACCGCCGAGCCTACAAGCTAAATGGCGGTTTTTCTTATGTCGTAATATAAACGAAGTTTATGTTCTGTTCAATTTGGACAGAATTTAAGTTTTATTAAAAAAGATGGTTGTCATATATGGTGCGTATGTCTATGTTATATGGTATAATGTATGTAAAGCAAGGTGGTGATTGTCATGTGGAAAGCAGTTGCAAAACCATTTATGAATATCGAAAAAATACATCCTCACCAGCAGGAAGCTGTAGGGAAGATGGTGGAGCTGTGCAAGCAGGATCCGAATATAAAACATGTGGTCATATTTGGCAGTAGCGTTCGAGATGATTGCCGATCAGACAGCGATATTGATATTTATTATGAGTTTGAAGGAAATAAAACTCCTTGGCCATCATTAGGTGATATGAGTATTTGGGATAAGTGGGATAACTTTACCGTAAATCGTAAGTTGGATTATGAAATTTGTCGAACAGGAGTAACTGTTTATGATAAAGGATAAGACTTATGTTAGAGAAACTTTGCTAGATATGTCAAAACGGCAATATAGGGCAATAAGCCGTATATGCTGGAAATTGTGAATGTTGTTGAGGATATGCCAGATGTTAAAGCGTTTATGAAAAATCAGGCAGGAAATATGAATTCCATAAAAAGAAAATAACTACTGACCATAAAAGTGTGGTTGTTGGAGATAATCAACTCTGACATCTGCACTTATTTTTTTGCGACAAATCACGTTTTTAGAATGTTTTGGGCAGTATATACTTTAGCCATAGTAAATTTCAATACAATGTTAATTTGAAGGGAGTAATTCATTATGGCTAATGAGTATGGAGCACAGGAGCAGAAGAAGTTTGATTGGTATCAGACGATGACCAATACCGTGATTGAGCACCTGGAGAGTGGCGCAGATTTTTTTGACAATCTGGATATGGTGTCAATCCCGATCAATGGTGCTACTGGCAAAGGTTATGATTTTAACAGCAATCTGTTGCTCATGATGGAGCAGCAGAAGAAGAAAAGCAATGATCCGCGTTTTTTCACCTATAAGCAGCTTCAGGAGCATGGCTATTCCGTTCCGTATGGTACGAAATCTGTTGCGGTTATTGCTATCGATCAGGTGAAGAATGATCAGGGGAAACGGGAAAGCCATTTTGAAAATGTATTTCATGCCAGCGATGTTGTAAAGCGTGTGTACCTGACTGATGAACAGGGGAATAAGGTGCCGCTTTTGGATAGGGATGGCAATCAGAGATTCAGCAAGTACAACAATCAGCCTCTGTATCGTTATAATGATGTGCCTATTCCGCCTGTGGAGCCAAATGTCAAGGAAAAGGCGTATTTGGTTAATCACGATACGGCTGCAAGCTTTCATACGGCAGTTGAAAATACGTTGCAGAATGTATCTGATCCTGGCCAGCGAGATTTGCGGGCAGCCTTGGCAAGCATGATGGTTGCTGCGGAAACAAATAACAAGGCAACTATTGGCGATGACTATTCTATGGACAGGGAAGCTATGCTTCAGGCATTGCACGCTAATAAGAAGGAATTTGCCAATGCCGTGTATGATGCGTCTTGCATTGTAAAGGAATACAGGGAATTGGCATGGGAAGCTGGCAAGCAGCATAAGGCAGAGCCAGTCAAACATAATTATGAGGATGATATTCCGTTTGGTCCTGTGCCGGAAAACTTGGTAAATAATGTAGCTGAGCCGGTAGCAGTCAGGCCGCAGAGTGCAGAGAAAGTGCAGGTTGAAAAAGCTGCCCTGGAGGCGGATATGGCAAAATCTCCGGCGATAATTTTCAGTGAAAATTTAGCAAAATCCTTGTTTGAGAGCATGAAAGCCATCGGAGCAAGTGATGGTGAGATGATAGCAGCATTTGCCAAACTCAAGGATCAGGGGATGAAGATGGTTCAGGAAAATATGGAATCTAAGGCGTTTTCACGGTAATGTGGTATTTGGGCTTAGACTGCCAGGTTTGCCCGGGCAGTCAATATTAAGAGGCGGTGAGGAAAATGGCTTTTAATTGGAAAAAAATGCGTGAAGATTTTGAGAACATGTCATTGGAAGATGTACGAGGATTATCCCCAGAGGCAATTTATAATGAGTACGATGGACCTTCGCCTGATGATGATATGTGGGTGGATATTTGTGAAAGCGAGTATCTTTCAGAAAATATTATGGAAAAGCTGGATAATTATCTGGACTGGAATATTGCCTCCAAAACACAGTACATGACTCCCGAATTTGTCATGCAAAATCTTGATAAGGTTAATTTGCCAGCCCTAAAAGAAAATCCTACTCTTGATTTGTCTCAGGACAAATGGCAGAAGCTGGTTCCGTATATGGAGCCTGGCAAAGGCAAGCCGTATTTTATGGCTCAGACGGACAACGATGAACAGTATATCATGTTGAATATAATTTCACCAAAGGCAATGGCAGAAGCTATGGCTGTAGAGCTGGTGGGCAAGGGCATCAAAGCGAAAGAGGCAGTCGAAAATATTGTGGAGCAGGGCAGAAGCTTCTTGGATAGGGCAAAGAATATGACGATGCGTATCAAGCAGATGCCACGGGAGGCCTTGGATAAAGTAAAGGAGCGAACGCGAGAATCCTACAATGCGTTTAAAGAAAAGGCAGCTCAGACAGTGCAGGATATTGCCCATGATAATTATCAGGTCAAGGAAAATTTTGTGTCTTTCAAAGTCAGGAAGCCGAATTTTATAGGCAGGACTAGGACTGTTTTCAATAAGGCAGATATTATTTCTCCGGCAGAGATGGCAGCTGTATTTCTGAGCATGAAAGAGAATGGGCACAGTGTCCGCGACATCGTAACTGCCTGCAGTGTACTTAAAGATACTGGTATGAAGTTTCTTAAGGATATTTCTCCAGTGCGCATGAAGTCAGAAAGTGAATTGGATTTAGCAAGGCGATAATAAGTTCTGTTCAATTCGGACAGGATATAAGTTCTAAAAAGACTGCTAATAAGGCAGTCTCAGACCGTAGACAAATATGGCAGCGAGTTATCCACACTCGCTGCCATATTTTT
>OBLI01001191.1_pt1 | contig 26051 bp, 19 predicted proteins | sample 1519701 | NCBI WGS metagenome assembly OBLI01 (sample SAMEA3663005, study PRJEB22513) | pig gut metagenome | biome: pig gut; feature: pig-associated habitat; material: faeces | place: France | collected 2012
CCGTGTCTTTATGTTTGAAAATTGTGAGCGACTGAGGGAATGTGATATCTACCGGAGTTGACACATTAACAATAACTTCTGCACTCACCCGAGGATTCGCTACAGAAGTCACCACCAATGTAAAAGTACCATTCTTCAGTGCAATACCGTTTTCACCAAAAGCTTGTGCCGATTCAGCATCTTTAGGTGTGATAGTATAACTCTCGCCTTCCTCAACCTCTGGATTTATAGTCACCATTGAACGGAGCTTTTCATACGCATTTGTGTTGATATCCACATCAATAGATTCAGGTGCTGTGATTTCAGTAATTATAACGGTTATCTGTTGAGTGTATTCAATATTATCTAATGATACAACAAGTATTTCGTATTCTCCTGACGCAACTGCAACGTTGTCGACGATAGCATCTGATGCCTCAGAAGGTATTAAAAGGCTGAATGCTTTATTTGTGGCATCATCAGGAAATATGTGTACAGATGGAGTGACAAGGTCTAAAATATTATCCCCAAGAGCAGCTTGGAAAGTATTGGGTCTAACGACCACAGATTCAACAGGAGCATATACCTCAACGATTATCGTAGTGTATATCGCCGGGTCAGCATCCGACACAATTTTCACTTTATGTGTTCCACCCAACATTGCTACTCCTTGAACAAATGCGTCTGGATTATCAAGAGGCACAAAAGAAAAACTCTTGTTTGTTGCATCCTCCGGCTCTATGACTATTGAATTCATTAGTTCCTCATTAAGGTAAAGGCTTTCACCTTTGTTTATTCTTACAGTATCAATCGGGCATTTAATACCTGTTACAGGTGTGATTAGTTCGTTAATTATTATGACAGTACTGTCTGTACATAATGAAGAGTAAGCATCGGGTGATTTAATTGTTAACATAACCTTCTCGCCAGTGTTTTCATCAGAATCGGGAAGTAATGTTGATTTTGTGGCTGTAAGAACATTGACGCTGTCAATAGTGAAAGCAGTGAATTCACCTCCATCAGGGGTTGTCCAATTATAGGAAAGTTTAGTTTCAATAGTAGATTCTCCTAAGGGTTCATAGATTACAAGATCGTCTCCAATAAAACCTACATAATCAAATTGGAGATATTGATTTAAATCTATTTGAGCGGGGAATTTGGTGGTGATACTAATAGGGTTGGTAATCGACACTCCTGTAGGTCTGTCGATGTTTAGTTCATACGGCACTTCCGCCACTGTTTCGCCAGTAAATAGCACTTCGTTATTAAAAGAAAAGAGCAATCCATACCGATGGTCGTAAACCTTGAAAGTAATAGTATCTCCTACTTCATCGGGATTACCCCATACACGCAGAGTGAATAGATTGTTGGTGTCAGATGGGCGACCTGAAACTGCTCTGCACTCTCCATTCATGAATGCCGCAACTTCGAGGCCATTGTTGGCATTAGCAACCACACCATTCACTTTGACGTGCACATAAATCGGGGTTGATGTTAGAAAATCATTCCCCGAAGGCTCTGTCCAATTTTGCGCATTTATTGCCATAACCGACAATAAAGCAAGCATAGTAAATAAAAATCTCTTCATACGACTAGTTTAAATTAGTAAATCTGCGAATTCTTATGTACAAAATTACATGTAACCCTGCCGTTGAAAATTATCACTTTTTACATTATATTTATCATTATTAAACAATTCAATAATTGTCAATTTATCAATAAATGCACATCTGAAATGTTATGCAGCTGATACACAACGATTTGGAATGATAAATCGAGGCAAAAGACCATGACTCCTCTGAAATAAAAATGTTCGTTATCATTTCATTGTTCCATTAGATTGTTATAAGTTTGCCTATGAAAACAACAAACAATAAGTTCATCATTATAAAAAGATGACACATTTCAAAAGGCAAATAGGCGAATTATTGCGCAAGCAAGAAAACGTAACTCGTAGCAAATCACTATTGTCCCCATACAAAGGCTTGTATTCGGCTTCATTTTTGCTTTGCTTCTTGCTTCTCGTCTCTTGCAGCAACGGAAAGACCAGCACAAACAAAGAATATGCAGCAAAAGATACCACTACTGTAGGCAAAAATATCACCGGGACAGAGGATAGCATTGAGCAACTGCTGAAAGTCTATAACGAATTAGACGGGAAAGAACAATCTTCCACTGCAAATAAGATATTTGCTCTGCTCTATCGTGAAGAGCTGACAGACGATTGCATTACCATAACGAACAGTACCCCCTCGGACAGCATAGATATGCTGGTGTGGTATTGGGCCAGCGAGCATCTATGGACCACCCAAGACTATGCCGAAGGACTGCGATACGCCGAGAAAGCTCTGCCGCTGACATACAGACTGGGCGACCTGTCACTGCAAAGTTACTGCGAGCGGCTTGTGGGTCTGTTCCATTTCCGTCAGTCAGACTATCCGAAAGCCATCGAACATGTGAGCAAAAGTTTGAAATTAAGCAAGAAGGAAGGCAACAAGAGTCATGTGGGTAGTGCACTCAACACACTTGCAGGCATATGTCTGGCAGCCAAGCAGCTTGACGAGGGCGAGAAATATATCCTGGAAGCGATACGTTACTGCGAGGAAGCCAATGACTCCAACCTGCTGCCCATACGCTACGGCATGGCATCGGAGGTGTATCACGCCAAGGGCGAAGATATACGGTCGCTGGACTATGCCCGCCGTGCTTATGAGATAGATTCACTGCTGGGCAACACTGCAAGGACGGGCATACGTCTGTCGCAAATGGCGGCAGCACAAATAGCACTGAAGCAGGATGCTGAGGCAGAACATTCTATCACACGCGCCATACCGATACTGGAAAAGGCAGGCAACGAGTTGTCGCTCTCCATCTGCCGCAACCAAATGGGAGAACTGCTCAATCGCCGTGGAGCACATGCAGAGGCAGCCGTCTATTTCAGGAAGGCAGCCAAGACATTTGCGGCGCGTAAGGACAGGTATAATGAGAGCCGTGCTCAGATGGGGCTATACGAAGCGCTCAAAGAGAGTAATCCCTACGAGGCTGGACAACATTTGCGACGATATGCCGAACTGAAGGACTCTATCTATCAGCATGAGGTGGAGCAGGCTGTCAGTCAATACAATGTGAAGTATAAGACAGAAGAACTCGCACACAAGCAAGAACAGGAACGGTTGGAGAAGCGTATCATCCTTTTTGGAGCCATCGCCTTGATAGTAGTGCTGCTACTCTTTGTGGTGGTGGGCGTATATATATTCAGAACACGTCAGCGCAACCACATTGCTCTGCAAAAACTCTCCGTCATGCGTGAACAGTTCTTCACCCATATCACCCATGAGTTTCGCACCCCTCTCACGGTTATTATCGGGCTGGGTGAACGAATAGCCACCGAAGAAAATATTGAGAACTTAAATTCTGTTGGCGAAGCAATTTCACGACAAGGACGCAATTTGCTATTATTGATAAATCAGATTTTAGATGTATCAAAACTAAAATCAAATGTGCCGCAAAGCGAATACCAGCACGGCGACATTATCGGCTATATCCATATGATATTTGACGGAGCCAAGGTCCTCGCAGATCGCAAAAACATTCAATATCAATTTCATGCTCAGGAAAAAACGGTTGAAATGGATTTCATCCCCGATTATATTACAAAAATTGTGGGTAACCTCATTTCTAATGCTATAAAATTCACACCTTTCAACGGTCAAGTATCAATTAGCACCAAAACAAAAAACAATCGCTTTGTTCTCACCGTGCAAGATAATGGTTGTGGTATCTCGACAAAGGATTTACCATACATTTTTGATGCTTTCTATCAATGCGACACAAGTCTTCGTACTATAGGTTCAGGTATCGGCCTGTCACTTGTCAAGCAATTAGTAGAAGCAATGAATGGTTCCATAACCGTAGAAAGCGAAGAAAACAAAGGTTCGACATTTACAGTAACACTACTCACTGCAAATTCAACATCACATCCCGACAAACCCGTGATACCGCTCAGAGAAGCCCCCGCTGTGAACGATATATTCATCATAGACGGAGACGGAGACGGAGAAGAATCTGAATGCATGGATGACAATGACGACATGCTCACTCGAATCTTAATTGTTGAAGACAACTATGACGTCTCGTCCTTTATTGGTTCAGTAATCCATGACGCAAATATATCATACGCAAGAAATGGTAGCGAAGGTTTCGAGAAAGCTCTGCAAATAGTGCCCGATATCATTATCACCGACGTCATGATGGCGGAAATGAACGGAATAGAAATGTGCGAAAAGATCAGGCAATCTGAAATCTTGTGCCATATACCCATAATTATCATTTCTGCAAAGGCTGAACAAACCGACAAGATTGAAGGCATAAAATCAGGTGCTGATGCATATTTATACAAGCCATTCAATGCCGAAGAACTTAATGTTACTATCAACTCTTTGCTTGAACGCCGCAAATTGCTGCAAGGAAACTTCACCAGAAACTCAGAAAAAGATCCAGTATCATCTGAAAAAGTCGCAATTCAAGATCAGTTGTTCCTGAATAAAGTGATAGATTTGGTACACGCACAAATGGTTTCCCAAAACGTCAACATCACAGACTTGGCTGATTCAATGAAAATGACCCCTCGACAATTAAACAGGAAAATCAATGCTATCACTGGAAACAACATCTCAAAATATATCCTGCAAGTGAGAATGCTGCATGCAAAACATTTGCTTGATTCCAATAAGGATTACACTGTAGCCGAAGTTGCCTATAAATGTGGTTACGAAGAAAACAGCAACTTCACTCGAGCTTTCAAAATGTTGTATGGTATCACACCCTCTCAATATCGCAAAATGCCATAATCAACTATAGCACTACCATAATCCCAATCAGTCATCAGACTGTCATGCGATTACAAACCTGGGGGTATCCAGGTATTTATGATTCGTAGTTGACTTTGGTATTTCCTTATGACCTTTTTTACGATAATCTTCACTTATGACGTTAATATTTCCTGACTTCATCCATGCGTTTTCGTTACTCATGGATTTACGTTCTGCGCTACGCAATGGCGCATAAAAGGTGGCGAAGCCAGGAAAAGGGATGTTGGCAAGCACATAGCAGTCTGATGAGCGATTGGGGATAAAAAAGTACTGTTCAACGCTGCAATAACCACCGAAAAGCGGTATCTTCGCCATAGTTTTTAGAAATACGAAAAGAGGCATGGCCAAAAACAGACAAAATGACATACAAAGCTTTGATTTTTGATTTAGACGGCACCCTGACGGATTCCCTCGAGGATTTATGGATTAGCGTCAACCACTCATTACGAACGATGGGCTGGCCAGAGCGCACACTTGATGAGGTGAGGACATTTGTTGGGAACGGAGTACATCTGCTCATAGAACGTGCTGTCCCACAAGGCACACAAGCTGATGCATTGGAACGATGCTTCCAGCTGTTCCGTTCCCACTATGTGGAACATTGCATGGACCACACGGCTCCCTACCCCGGTATTCCCGAGATGCTGGCAGAGCTCAAGAGAGAGGGCTATCGCACAGCCATCGTCAGCAATAAGCTTCAGGCAGGAGTGAGTGCAATGTACCATCGTCATTACGCATCTCTTGTCCATGTGGCCATAGGTGAGCACGATGGTGTACGCCGAAAGCCTGCTCCCGACATGATATATGAAGCCATCGCCCAACTGGGGGTGAAGAAAGAGGAATGTATCTACTTGGGCGATTCTGACGTGGACATACTCACGGCTCGGGCTGCCGGCCTTCCCTGCATATCAGTCCTCTGGGGATTCAGAGACAAAGAGTTTCTCCTGGCACATGGGGCAACAACCCTTGCCCAACATCCCACGGACATTCTGGATATTCTGCACAGAGGGCAAGCTCTGCCCATCCTTCAACCTTAGTACCACAAACTATTCACCTATTAAACCTGGCACTCACAATGAACTTGCATCGTAAACACCTCCTCCATGCAGCAGCTCTGGCATCCGTCTTATTCCTCTGTGCTCCAGCTATGAAAGCAGACAAGGTACGCACCTATACCACCAATGCCAAAGGCAATCTCATGCTTGAGCGGAAGGATTTCAGCACCAGTGCCTCATGTGGCAATAATGTCATCACCCTTTGTCCCGACACCACCCACCAGACGATGGATGGATTTGGCTATGCCATCACCTACAGTACTTGCTACAACCTACTTAAGATGAAGGCCAGAGACAGGCATCGCTTCCTGGTCCGCACCTTCTCGCCCACCAAGGGGTTAGGTGTGAGCTACATACGCACAAGCATCGGATGCAGCGACTTCAGCAGTACAGAATATTCGCTATGCGACAGCCCAGGCCTTGAAAACTTTGCATTACACAATGATGAAACCCACTACGTCATTCCCATCATCAAAGAAATCCTGGACATCAACCCAAATGTCAAGGTCATTGCCGCGCCATGGACATGCCCTAAATGGATGAAAGTAAAGAATCTGAGGACGCTGGAGAAGCACGACTCCTGGACAAGCGGACATCTCAACCCCAATATGCGAAGCACATATGCACAGTATTTCGTAAAGTTTGTACAGGCATTTGCTCAGCAAGGGATTCACATCCATGCCGTTACTCCACAGAACGAGCCCCTCAACCAAGGCAACTGCGCCAGCCTTTTCATGCCATGGGACGAACAGGCTGAGTTTATTCCACATCTTGCAGCAGCCTTCAAAAAAGCTGGACTCACAACAAAGATCTACTGTTTTGACCACAATTGGAACTATGACAACATGCGGGAACAGAAGGAATACCCCGTAAGGATATTTAATGCTCTGACAAATGAGTATGAAGGAAGCGAACTGGTGGTAGGTTCGGCATGGCATGACTACGGAGGTGAAGCAAGCGAACTGGATCACATCAACAGCCTTCTGCCCGACAAAGAAGTCATCTTTACGGAAGCCAGCATCGGGACATGGAATGACGGGCGCAATCTGCAAAAGCGACTTCTCACTGACATGAACAGGCTCATATACAACACCATCACCCGACAATGCCGAGCCGTGATGGTATGGAACCTCATGCTCGACCTCAAGCGCGGCCCCAATCTGGATGGAGGTTGCACCACATGCTATGGTGCAGTAGATATAGATGAGAGAGATTACAAGACCATCCACATGAATAGCCATTACTATGTCATAGCCCACAGTAGCGCCGTTGTTCGTCCAGGAGCGAAACGCATAGGACAACAGACAAAAGGGTGCAATGGCATCAACTCCATTGCCTTTCAGAATCCCGATGGCACTCTGGCGTCCCTGCTCATCAACAATGGGAAAAGTGATACAGAAGTATCCATCGTGCGAAAAAAAGGCTCGGTGGCCAACATACAGGTTCCCGCACGCAGTGTGGTAAGTGTACTCATAGAATAAGAAAAGAAGATGGTTATGCTCGGTACTATTCCCCAGGATCCCATTGGCCTTTTCCCCAAGGCACGCTGCATAAGACGTAGGCTGTCCCTCCTGCCCCTGACACTTCTCGCATACAACGGAACAGTCTGGGCAAATGGAGAGAGCCTTCCCGAAGGAGTATCAGGACGCCAACAGGACAAGCCCAACATACTGATTATCCTGTGTGATGATTTAGGATACGGAGATTTGGCCTGCTACGGACAGCCCTATATCCAAACACCACATATCGACCGACTGGCATCTGAAGGAATGCTCTTCACACAAGCCTATGCAGGAAGTCCTGTCAGTGCTCCCAGCAGAGCATCTCTGATGACGGGACAGCATACGGGACATTGTGCCATACGAGGCAACCGCGAATACTGGAGTGGCGAAGTGACCTATGGACAGAACAACGAATATGCCATTACAGGACAGCACCCCCTGGATACCGCACATATCATACTGCCAGAAATCATGAAGGAGGCAGGATATCACACTGGGCAGTTCGGCAAATGGGCAGGAGGCTACGAGGGGTCAGAGAGCACTCCCGACAAGCGAGGCATAGACGAGTTTTATGGATATATCTGTCAGTACCAGGCACACCTCTACTATCCCAACTTCCTCAATCGCTTCAGCCGCAACCAGGGTGATACGGCTGTGGTAAGAGAAATCCTTCAGGACAATATTCAGTACCCCATGAGCGGTACAGACTACCGTAAGCGTACCCAATACAGTGCAGACCTCATCCACCAGCATGCATTGAAGTGGATTGATTGTCAACAGAAAGGGGAGCCTTTCTTTGGTTTGCTTGCCTACACCCTACCTCATGCCGAACTGGTACAGCCCAATGACAGTATAGTACAACATTACATCAAACAGTTCAAGGAGGACAAGGATTATCCTGGCAACAAAGGTAGTCGATATAATGCCACACAGCATACACACGCACAATTTGCAGCCATGATATCCCGCATGGACTGTTACGTGGGTGAACTGATGCATAAGTTAGAGGAGAAAGGACTCGCTGAGAACACCCTGGTCATCTTCACGAGTGACAATGGACCTCACGAAGAGGGCGGAGCCGACCCCAAGTTCTTTGGAAGAGATGGCAAACTGAAGGGACTGAAGCGCAGTTGCCACGAGGGAGGCATACGCATCCCATTCATCGTATGTTGGCCTGGCCATGTGGCTCCAGGAAGCCGCAGCGAACATCAATTAGCCTTCTGGGACATCATGCCCACTCTATGTCAGGCCATTGGTCTCCATGACTCCACGAGCCTTTACAAACGAGGAGCGAATGACCACTTTGATGGATTGTCCTTCCTGCCCACTCTGGAAGGACGCCCCACAGAGCAGCGCATCCACGACCATCTGTACTGGGAATTTGGTGAAACCAACCAGGTGGCCGTCCGACGTGGAAATTGGAAGATGGTGGTCAAGCACGGCAAGCCTTTCCTCTACGATTTAGGAAATGACATCCACGAAGACCACGACCTCAGCAAGTCATATCCCGGAATATTGCAGGAGCTTATTCGTATGGCACATGAGGAACATACTCATGCGCCTCTCTTTCCTGTAACGATGCCCACAGAGGCTACAGAGAGAAAGAATTGAGCTGTGCCAAGGTGAGTTCCAAATCGCGCCGTGCCTCCAGATAACGTGCACGTACCGACAGGCAATAAGTATTCTCCTGCAGATATGTGAGGAGAGTGATTTCCCCAGCCTCATAAGCTCTTCGCAGCAGGTCCTCATCTGCTCCTTCGCTGAGCGCGGCTTCCATATGCTGAATACTTCTCTGCTGCTGCAGAGCCTGTTCGTACAATCCACGCAACTGTGTATAAAGCTGTGTGCGGACATTGGTGGCTTCCAGAAGCGCAACGTTGGCCTCGGCACGAGCCTGCCTCACCTTACCCTTGTTTTCCCACAGAGGTATGGACATCCCCACCATGACACCGTTATACTTTTGCGATGCCACCAGTTCGCCCACATAGCCCACAGAGAACTTGGGAAGTGCTTCTGCCCGCGTCACCTTCACCTTTCTCTGGGAAGCCTCAATCTGAGCACTCTGATACTGAAGAACCGGATTGGATGCAGCATTCTGTGTATACCATCGGTCAAAGTCCTCAGGAAGAACAGTATGAGCAGGATAGTCACATGAGTCCAATGCTATCTGCCGGCCACCGGCCAAGGCAGAGAGAGAGACAGCCAACTGTTTCCTCATCACATCGGTCTCGCGTGTCTGACTCTCCATCTCTGTGAGGTTGAGTATTGCCTTGTTGTAATCCAATCTGTTTGTTTCTCCCTTTTCCAGCATGTTTCTGTAGGCATCAGCAGTCTGGCGAGCCCATTCTGCCTGTTGGGAATAAAGACGATGGAGAGCATTCTGATAAATCAGTTCCACACACGTCTGTTTGGCCTGCAAGAGTATCTGCTGGCGCTGCTGGAGATAATCGAGATGATGTGTCTGATCCTGCACACCTGCCAGACGAGACCGTTCGACATAAGCCGTAGGGAAATCAAATTGCTGAGTGAGACTCACATCCTTGCGGTTACCACCTGCTGCTGGTCTACTCCATAGATAGCCGAATTCCACTTCGGGGTCAGAGGGTGTGAGTCCCACATGATTACCTGCCTGGCGAGCCATCATCTGCTCGTGCAAAGCACGCAGCATGGTACTGCCCTCCTCCACTTCCTTCAGCACATCCGTATAGACATCCTGAGCTCCGGCAGACAATGTGATTACCATCGCCCCAAGCAGACCGAAGACTTTTCTGTTGATTATCCTCATCTTTCCTTCTTGCTTTCGTTTCTTTCTATCATTCATTACCATCACCTGGATTCCTCTGCTGCGATGACCTCATACTGCTTCTCTGCATCGGGAGTTCTGGGCCGTTGAGGCTTATCACCCTGAGTTGTTCTCCTCGCATACCACCGATACAGGAGAGGCATCACAAAGATATTGAGCAGCGTGGACGATACCAGACCTCCCAATACCACAACGGCCATAGGACTCTGAATCTCATTGCCGGGAGCATCTCCATTGAAGACCAAGGGCACCAATGCAAGTGCCGAAGTAAGGGCCGTCATGAGTATGGGATTGAGTCTGTCCACCGAACCATGAAGTACAGCATCCTCCAGTAGCGCTCCTTCCTGCTGCATGTGACGATACCGAGAAACCAGCAAGATGCCGTTTCGTGTCGCTACGCCAAAGAGAGTGATGAAGCCTATGATGGAAGGGATACTGATGATTCCCGACGTGGCAAAAACAGCCAGGACGCCTCCTATGAGCGCCAAAGGCAATCCCATGAGGACCATGAGTGAGAGGGCAGCATCATGAAACTCCGCATAGAGCAGCAGGAAGATAACAAAGACAGCCAGGATGGTGGTCACCAGAAGCGTCTTGCGTGCACTCTGAGCGCTCTCAAACTGCCCTCCGTATTCTATGCGATAGCCTTCGGGCAATGCTATCTGGCTCTCCAGGGTATGCTGTATCTCCTGCACTGCACTTCCCACGTCACGTCCTGAGACATTTGCCTGAACCACCAGTTTGCGCTGAACATTCTCACGTGATATACTGCCAGGTCCTCCCACCGAGATGATATCAGCCACATCCTCCAAAGCCACCTTGCTGCCATATCCGGTATCCAAGAGCGAGCGCCCCACCTGCTGGGCAGTGGCTGCATAACTGCTATCGAGACGCAGCACCAGGTCAAAGCGTCGCTGACCCTCATAGATATCTCCCAGTTTGGCACCGGGGAAGGCCAGTTGTACATAACGGTTGAAGTCCTGCATGCTGATACCATATTGCGCAAGGGCCTGCCGGCGGGCACGTATCTGCAACTGTGGAGTCTCCGTCTGCTGTTCCACGGACACATCCACCAGTCCGTCAATGCCCTCAATGGATTTCTTTATCTGGTTTCCCAAGATGAACATGCGGCTGAGATCTGTACCAAAGAGTTTGATGGCGATATTGGCTTTGCTGCCCGAAAGCATATGGTCAATGCGGTGTCCCAATGGCTGACCGATGGTACATACCACGCCAGGCACAGAGGCCATACGAGCACGCATGTCATTGAAGATTTCCTCACGCGAGCGGTCGCTGGAATGGAAGCAGACTTCTATCTCCGAACTGTTGGTTGCCTGGGAATGCTCATCCAGTTCGCCTCGTCCAGTTCGCCTTGCTGTCTTATATACCTCGGGGACCTTCAGCAATTCTTCCTCTATGAGCTGTCCCAACTGTCCATTCACCTCAAGGGACACTCCTGGTTGAGCCATGGCAGTCACCACAGCACTGCCCTCATTAAACTCGGGCAGGAAACTGTTTCCCATGCTGAAGAAGAATCCCACAGAGAGGACAAACGCCACCAGAGTGGTTCCAAATACCATACGCTGATGTCCTAATGCCCAGGTAAGCAAACGGCAATAGCGGGCAGACAGCCATGCGCTGAAACGGCTTTCCTTTTCGCCAGACTTCAGGAAACGGTTTCCTGTAAGTATCATATTGCAGAGCAAAGGAGTGAGCGTCATGGCCACCAGCAGAGACATGAACAGACTTATGATAAAGCTCAGACCCAGAGGCTTGAGCATGCGACCCTCCATACCCGAGAGGAAAAACAACGGCACGAAAGCCACCATGATGATGAAGGTGGCATTGAGAATGCTGGAACGTATCTCACAGGAAGCATCAAAGACAATCTTGAGTGACGACAATCTCTCCTGGCGAGGGCGAAGGTGATTCTCCTTCAGGCGCTTGTAGACATTCTCCACATCGATGATGGCATCATCCACCAGCGACCCTATAGCTATGCACATGCCTCCCAGGGTCATGGTATTGACTTCCATGCCTATGGCATAGATAACAATCAGGGTGGCCAAAAGGCTCACGGGGATGGCCACAACGGAGATGACGGTGGTGCGGAAATTGCCCAGGAACAAGAAGAGAACGATGATGACGAAAACGGCTCCCTCCAGCAATGCTCTTCCCACATTGTGAACCGATGATTCTATGAAATCGGCCTGCCGGAAGACATGCGTATCCATACGAACATCCGTGGGCAAGGACTTCTGTATCTCCTGCAGATTGTGTTCTATCTGTTCGGTCACCTCCAGCGTATTCACATTGGGCTGTTTGGAGATGGAAAGGATAATGGCAGGCTTCCCATTGCAGGATGCCATACCCATAGGCACTGCTGCCCCTATCTTCACCTGAGCCACATCTCCCACGGTGATGGGTTGCGAGGGACCATTCTTGACAAACGTAGATGCCAACTGCTGCAAGTCGCTGGTGCGCCCCATACCTCGCAAAGCATATTCATTGCCATATTCGCGCAGAACCCCTCCCGTACTGTTCTGACTCATTCCAGCCACGGCGGCCTCCAGTTCGGCCATGGTCACACCATAGGCCTGCATTCGTGTCACATCGGCCTGCACCTGATACTCCTTCACATCACCTCCTATGACGGTCACCTGTGCCACACCTCCCGTGGCCAGCACAGCGGGCTTTACCACCCAGTCGGCCAGGGTGCGCAGGTCCATCATGCTGGTGGTGTCACCTGCTTGCATGCTTACAAAGAGTATTTCACCCATGATGCTGCTTTGGGGAGCCATGACGGGAGTGATGCCTTCGGGAAGTTCTTCGCCTATGGCCACCATCTTCTCGCTTACCGTCTGACGGGCACGATATATATCTGTCCCCCAGTCAAACTCAACCCACACGAACGAGTATCCTGCCATGGAAGAAGAACGCACCCTGCGTACATCAGTGGCCCCATTGACGGCAGTCTCTATGGGGAAGGTGACCATTCGCTCGGTCTCCTCTGCTGTCATGCCTTGGGTGTCGGTCATGAGAACCACGGTGGGAGCTGTAAGGTCGGGAAACACATCGATATCCATCTTCTGTGCCGAGAAATAACCTCCCAGCACCACGAGTACAGCTCCCAGGAGCACCATCAGGCGATTATGGAGCGAATAGCGTATGATACTGTTGATAATGTCCATGCTCTTGTCTTGAATGAAAGTGGATGAGAGAGAGTGAGGGTATTAATGTAAATGCCCTGCGTGAGGGTCTACCGTCCCGGAGGCATGAGCCAACTTGACCAGGACTGCCCCACGGCTGACCACCCGTTCCCCAGGCTTCAGTCCCGAAAGCACTTCCATCCTACGGCCGTCTGTGTCTCCTATACTTACTTCACGCTTCTCGAAGAGTTCGGGTGTATGCTGTACGTATACGAAGTAGAGTCCCATCTCCTCGATAAGGGCTTCTGACGGAACGGTGAGTGTCTGACGGTCGGCAGGAGCCAAAAGATGCATCTCCACCCACGAACCAGGCAGCATGAGAGAGTTATTGCGTATGCGGAAAAGGACAGGCACAAGCGGCTCCTGACTGCTCACTCTCCTGCCATAGGACAGCAGGCTTCCGCTGAGAGAAGCGAGGGAGAGGAGGGTGTCCGCTGCCGCCACACGAATATTGGCATCGCTAATACGGGGAAGCAAGGACCAACTTTGCTGGGGCAACAAGGCACGCAATGTGAGCCAGCGACTGGAGGAGAGGGTCAGGAGAGTCTGGCCTGCCTCCACATACTGACCGCTGCGCACATTCACCTGAGTAACAAAACCAGCCATAGGAGACGTCACCCTCTGTTTGCCACTGGAGAAGAGCCCCTTCAGACTTTCCCATTGAGCCTTTGCCGTGGCATAATCGGTGCGTGCTGCCTGCAGGTCACTCTGACTTACGATACCATCCTTGGCCAAAGGCTCCTTCCTGAGAAGTTCCGACTGGGCACGCATGAAGGTTGCCTCTGCCTCCTGCAATCGTACTTCCAGGTTCCCCTCGGCCGTAGTGGTACCATCCACCTCCAGCAATTGCTGACCGGTGCTGACGGCCATACCTTCTACAGGAGGACGGATGCCCATGCGCACAACACCGGCAGCACGTGCCACCACATCACATTCCTCACCCTGGGCTGGCTCCACCTGAGCCATCACCTGCAGGGATGCAGCGAATGGGGTCAGGCGGCACTCGTCCGTGCGGAAATCTGATTTCCACGCCATTTCCTTAGTAAAAGGCACCATGTTGGCACTCGCCGTAGGATGTGTTTCATGGGAAGCACTCGCCTGAGCAAGGTCGGCATAGACGGTAACAGGGATATCCACCCTACTGCTGAGGCGGTTGGGGGCAGTGACATCCACCGAAAGCATACCCTTTCCAGCATGCTTGGGAAGAAAATCCACGATGGCCACCCCCGGATGATGAAGTGTATCGGCCACCATCTGCTGCCGTTTGCCGTCTATGGTGAGAGTAAGCGAGAGCCGGCCCTGAGCGAGAGGCTTGAAGTCACTCAAGCGTGTCACATGCAACAGCATACGGACTTGCTGCCCTGCGATGAGCGGCGCTGACTCGCAAAACACCTCATAATCCTGACTGTAAGAGGTGAATGTCACCTGTGTCTCCTGGGAATCTCCCTCCTGGTGATGGGTATCATGTCCTGCATGGCAGGATACTACCAGTCCTGACATGATGAGGACTGTCATATAAAGGATTCTGTGTCGCATAGGCATTACTGACATGTTTGTTGTGTGCAAAGATAATGCTACACGGTCTGCAATCGGGTTGCAAAGAGAGATTCCCAAGAATAATGGTCAGCAGTTATTTCCCAAGAGGGAGTACAATGACCCGTAAAGGTGAGTCATCACTCCCTTTTCTCTTATCCAGAATAGGACTGGCGATTTCTGTGCCAGTTTTGCCCATCTCAGACGCAGTGCACTGCAACCGTCCCCGCAGTGCACTGCATCCTCCACGCTAATATATGCAACCTTTCCCGCAAGTACGTGCAACCGTCCTCGCAGGTACTTGCGGGAAAAACATCATTTAGGTAAGGTTTCAGGTCCGAATCCATTTCGGGCAAGACATCCTCAGAGGAACAGGTGATCCCTCAACCCTTCCTCTCGATGAGTACAGTTGCATAAGCAGCCATACCCTCCTGTGTGCCCACAAATCCGAGACGCTCGGTGGTGGTGGCCTTGATGCTCACATCATCGGCATCCACGCCCATCACACGAGCCAGACATTGCTGCATGGCAGGAATGTGAGGGCTTAGCTTAGGAGCCTGAGCACACAGTGTGGCATCCACATTGCCCACCTGCCAACCTCGCTCTGCTATTATACGAACGGTATCGCGCAACAGGATCTTGCTGTCCACGCCAGAGTAACGGGAATCAGTATCAGGGAAATGATATCCTATATCACGCATGTTGGCCGCACCAAGCAAAGCATCACAGATGGCATGAATGAGCACATCGGCATCGCTGTGCCCCAAGAGGCCATGTGTATGTTCTATTCTGATACCGCCCAACCATAGTTCACGCCCCTCTGTCAATCGGTGCACGTCGTATCCGAATCCTACTCTGATATTCATCTTGTTGTGGTTTTCCTTATTATGATTTGTTTTATGACCGTCGGTAATAGCCCTTCGAACGTATTTCCTCCCACACCTGAGGGCAGAGTCCCTCACCTTGATAATCGGGCTGAGGGATGCGTGTCCTGATCCATGTGGAACTGATATCCATCAGGGGTGTATCAGCACACTGCACTCCTGAGGGCAGCTCACCCAGAGGATGTCCAGGCCTGGGGATGACAATGAGAGGATAATGCTCCCTAATCCAGTCCGCCTCATGCCACTGATGGAAACGCTCCCAATTATCGGCACCGATGATTAGGGAAAACTGTCGCTCTGCATATCTGGCCGACAGTGTGCGCAACGTTACCGACATGTAAGAAGGCCGGGGCAGGAAGAGTTCTATGTCTGACACATCTATATCAGGCTCGTGCTCAACAGCGAGACGGGCCAGAGAGAGACGCGCCTGCTCATCAAGCAGCCTGGAGTCCACCTTGAAAGGATTACATGGTGAGACCACAAGCCACACTTCATCCACCAAGCCCTGGGCCACCAGATGGCGTGCCAGTGCCACGTGACCCTGATGAATGGGATTGAAAGAGCCTCCGTACACGCCCGTACGTATCATCCCTCGCTACTGATAAAGTTCCTCACAAGCGTAGCCGTCTGCTCCACAGCCACCTGGAAATCATCATTGACCACGATATGGTCAAATCGGGGAGCAAAGAGAAGTTCCTGCTCGGCCTTACCCAAGCGCTGGACAATCTGTTCCTCACTGTCAGTATTGCGTGTACGCAAGCGGCGTTCCAACTCCTCCAAGGAGGGAGGTTGCACAAAGATGCTCATGGCCTGAGTGCCATATATCTCACGGATACGACAGCCACCGGCAACATCCACATCGAAGATTACGTTCTGTCCTGCCTGGAGCTGACGGTCAACCTGCGCACGAAGTGTACCATAAAAGCGATTGGGATAGACCTCCTCGTACTCCAGGAATTCCCCACGGCTGATGTGCTCACGGAATTCCTCGGGAGAGAAGAAGAAATAATCCACTCCGTGCTGCTCGGTTCCCCGTGGCGGACGACTGGTGGCACTAATACTAAAAGCAAGATGAAACTCAGGATAATCCTGCATCAGGCGATGCACGATACTGCTCTTTCCGCTACCCGAAGGTGCGCTGAAAATGATAAGTTTTCCCATGATGTGTGTGTGGTCCCTGTTATGCGGATTGAAAGAAATATCACATGACATTGAGCACTTGTTCCTTTATCTGCTCCAGCTCGTCCTTCATCATCACCACAATGTTCTGCATTTCGGAAAGGTTGCTCTTGCTGCCCGTGGTATTGATTTCACGTCCCATCTCCTGAGCAATGAATCCAAGCTTCTTGCCCTGTCCGTGCCCTTCGTCCATCGTTTCACGGAAGTACTTCAGATGATTGGCCAGGCGCTGTTTCTCCTCGCTGATATCCAGTTTCTCTATGTAATAAATCATCTCCTGCTCCAGGCGGCCACGATCATAATCCACTGCAGGAATGGCCGCCAGTCCATCTTCTATGCGCTGACGTATCTTTGCCACACGGCTCTTCTCGAAAGGCTCTATACTCTGGAGTAATTCTGCTATGCGGTCCAGTTTCTCCTGAAACTTCTGCTGCAGAGCCATACCCTCCTGCTGACGAAACTGTATCAAAGCATCAACGGCATTCTGCATGACTTCAGTAGCTACCTTCCACTCCTCCTCGGCAAGCTCCTCCTGCTGAGGTTTCTCCACCACATCGGGAAGGCGCATGAGTAAAGGCCACCACTCTGTGGGCGTGCTGATATCCAACTGGGAAGAAGCCTCACAGATCTCCTGCTTGTAAGACATCGCCAGGGGAAGGTTGATGCGGGCTGCTTCCTGAGCCTCGTCACGCTCCACCCAAAGGCTGAAATCCACCTTCCCACGTTCCAGTCTGCGTGCTATCACCGACCTGATTTCCATCTCTCGCTCCCTATAAATGGGGGCCACACGTGTGGTCAAATCCAGTGACTTACTATTGAGTGACTTTATCTCTGCTGTGATTCGCTTCCCCTGATATTCGGCTGTGCATTTGCCGTATCCTGTCATTGATAGTATCATGAGGTAATGTATATGTATGTTTGATTAGTGATTATTCCAGCGCAAAAATACAGAATAAATAGCAAATTATTGTACCTTTGTCCCGAAATAACACTCATGAAGTGCCTTCCTAAAAGGGGAAGGGTGTGAGAGAGAGAAGGAGAATTACGACATGTCCTGCATCCTACATATTGAAACAAGCACCAAGGTGTGTTCGGTGGCTCTCAGCCAAGATGGACAACTGATTTATCACGAAGAGGACTTCGATGGGCCCAATCATTCTGTACGCTGTGGAGAAATGGCCGAGGCTGCACTATCATTTGCCAACAGCCATGCTATCCCTGTAGATGCCGTGGCAGTGGGCAGTGGACCGGGAAGCTATACGGGACTGCGCATAGGAGCATCGATAGCCAAAGGCATCTGCTATGGGCGAGCATTGCCCCTCATAGCCATCCCCACCCCACAAATCATGTGCGTGCCTGTGCTGCTCAAGAATGACGACCTCCCAGAGGATGCCCTGCTCATACCGATGACTGATGCACGCCGAATGGAAGTATACTCAGCAGTATATGACCGTTCGCTACATGAGGTAAGAGGCATAGAAGCCAACATCGTTGAGACAGACACCTACCAGGAATACCTGGACAAGCATCCAGTCTATTTCTTCGGAGATGGCTCGGCAAAGTGCCGCCAGATAATCTCGCACCCCAATGCACACTTTATAGAAGGCATTGCGCCACTGGCAAAACATATGTTCCCCTTGGCCGAAAAAGCCATGATGAGGGGAGACTTTCAGGATGCGGCTTACTTTGAGCCCTTCTATCTCAAGGAATTCGTAGCCATAAAGTCGAAGAAACTGTTATAAAAGATAAAGAGACATACTTAACGCAAATTCATGCAGTACAATACTCAGAGACCTACCCTGATAATGCCCGAGTACGGAAGAGGCATTCAGGACATGGTGGAGATGGCCATAGGGTTGCCCACCAAGATAGAGCGCGAAAGATGTGCACGCGCCATAGTGTCCATCATGGCACGCATCCAGCCACAGCAATCAGGCCAAGCCGACTATGAACAAAAACTATGGAATCATCTGGCACGTATCTCCAGGTATCAGTTGGATATTGACTACCCTGTGGAGATTGTCAGTGAAGAGGAAGTATATGCTCACCCCGAGCCTCTCCCCTACCCAATGAAGAAGATTCGCAGTCGACATTATGGTCATCTGATAGAAAGTTCTTTGGAGTATGCACGGACATTACCCGACGGAGAGGAGAAGGACACACTGGTGGCAATGGTGGCAAACCAGATGAAACAAAATTTATTCATCTGGAACAGAGATTCCATGGACGACAGTCTGGTGGCTTCAGACATAGCACGATTTACACACGGAGAAATACATCTCGACCTGAAGCAGCACCGATTCGCTGCTGTTGGCTATCTGGACCAGCAGAATTACGGAAACGCACAGCGCAAGAGAAAAAAACGCATTTAAGAGGACTAACACACACAACAGATCCTGGTTGAAGGTATCGGAGACATCTCTTTAATATCCCGGCCAGCGAAGGGTCTGTCAATGAGGATTACAGAGAAATGCCATCATTCATCATCGAAGGAGGACATCGGCTCAAGGGGAACATCACACCGCAGGGAGCCAAAAACGAAGCTCTGCAAGTACTGAGCGCTGCTCTGCTGACTGATGCACCCGTGATACTGCACAACCTGCCCGACATCCTTGATATCAACAACCAGATACGCCTGCTTCAGGACGTAGGGGTAAGCATACAGAGGACATCACCGCATGACATTATCTTGCAAGCCAATGCCGTGGATACCCAATACCTGCAGAGCGACGAGTTTCTGCAGAGGTGCGGCAAACTGCGAGGGAGCGTAATGCTCATGGGACCTCTGCTGGCACGATTCGGACAGGCGATGATAGCACGCCCTGGCGGAGACAACATAGGACGCCGACGACTGGACACTCACTTCCTGGGACTGGAAAAACTGGGTGGGAAGATTCTATATGACTCACAGCGTCAGGTGTTTTCTATCTCAGCCAAGAAACTCCAGGGCACATACATGCTGCTGGATGAGGCTTCCATCACCGGTACTGCCAATATCCTGATGGCTGCCGTGCTGGCAGAAGGAACCACCACCATATACAACGCAGCATGCGAACCCTACATACAGCAACTCTGTCATATGCTCGTAAGTATGGGTGCCAGAATCCAAGGCATCGGGAGCAACCTGCTCACCATCCATGGAGTAAGTGCCCTGGGAGGCACCGAGCACACCATACTGCCCGACATGATTGAAGTGGGCTCGTTTATCGGTATGAGTGCCATGGTGGGCGATGGAGTACGCATCTGCAACGTAGGCTATCCACAACTGGGCATCATCCCCTACACGTTCCGACGGCTTGGCATCCAGATGGAGCACGACAACGATGACATCTATATACCCCATCAGGAGCATTATCAGATAGAGAGTTTCATGGACGGATCGTTTATGACCTTTGCCGATGCTCCATGGCCGGGTCTCACTCCCGACCTCCTGAGTGTACTGCTGGTGGTAAGCACACAAGCCAAAGGCTCAGTACTGATTCACCAGAAGATGTTTGAGAGCAGACTCTTCTTCGTGGATAAGCTCATAGACATGGGGGCACAGATAATCCTCTGCGACCCACATCGTGCCGTAGTGGTTGGGCATGACCAGCAGAAACGTCTGCATGCCGGTCGCATGACAAGCCCCGACATACGTGCAGGCATAGCTCTGCTCATTGCTGCCATGAGTGCCGACGGAACAAGCCGCATCGACAACATCGGACAGATAGACCGCGGCTATGAGAATATAGAGATGCGACTCAACTCCCTGGGTGCAAGAATAAGCCGAATGGACTGATGATAAAAGAGGAAGAAGTATATAAGATAGGACTAATCACCCGCACGCATGGTGTGAAAGGCGAGGTCTCGCTCAGCTTTACTGACGATGTATGGGACCGTGCCGATGCCGACTACGTCGTCCTGATGGTGGATGGCATACTGGTGCCGTTCTTCCTGGAGGAGTATCGTTTCCGTTCTGACACAGTAGCCCTGATGAAATTTGAGGGATATGACACATCCGAAGCATCTGCTGCTCTGTGTGGCTGTGAGGTATTCTTCCCTTTCAGTCTCACTCCCGAGGCCAATCCCGAAGAGGAATATACCTGGAGATATTTCACGGGATTCCAAGTCATAGAGACAGAGCATGGACCGCTGGGCACCATAGACCATGTGGATGACAGCACACAGAACGTTCTCTTCCAGATAGGAAATCTGCTGATACCCGCAGCGGAGGACTTTATCACAGACATTGACCACCAAGGCAGACGCATCACCATGCATCTGCCCACAGGATTATTGGATTTATGAAGAAAAGAAAGAAAATATGCATCCTGGGTAGCACTGGCAGCATAGGCACCCAAGCACTTCAGGTCATCGAGGAGCACCCCGACCTGTATGAGGCTTACGTGCTGACTGCCAACCGCCGCGCTGACATGCTCATAGAGCAAGCGAAGAAATATCAGCCGGCAGCTGTTGTCATTGCTGACGAAAGTAAATACGAACAGGTGCGTGACGCCTTGGAACATGACCCCATACAGGTATATACAGGAAGTGATGCTCTGTGCCAAGTGGTACAGATGGATCCCATAGACATCGTACTGACGGCACTCGTAGGATTCAGCGGGCTACGCCCAACCATCAGTGCCATCAAGGCACACAAGGCCATTGCTCTGGCCAACAAAGAGACTCTTGTGGTGGCAGGTGAACTGGTGACAGACCTATGTCTCAAGGAAAGGGCGCCCATCCTGCCTGTGGATAGTGAGCACAGCGCCATCTTCCAGAGTCTCATGGGGGAGACAAGTCCCGTGGAGAAGATCATCCTGACTGCCAGCGGAGGTCCTTTCCGCACCTTCAGCAAGGAGCAACTGTCCACAGTGACCCCTGCCATGGCACTCAAACATCCCAACTGGGACATGGGAGCCAAGATTACCATCGACTCTGCAAGTATGATGAACAAAGGCTTCGAAATCATTGAGGCCAAGTGGCTGTTCGATGTTGCCCCAGAGCAGATACAGGTAGTAGTGCATCCGCAAAGCATCATACACAGTGCCGTACAATTCTCCGACGGGGCAGTGAAAGCACAATTGGGAGTTCCCGACATGAGAGTTCCCATCCAGTTGGCACTCTCGTATCCTGAGCGAATCTCCAGTTCGTTTCCACGACTGGACTGGTGGCAGATGCAAGAGCTTACCTTCGAGAAGCCCGACGAGGAGAAGTTCCGTTGCCTGCACATGGCCTACGAAGCCATCCGGCAAGGCGGGAATGCTCCCTGCATTTTGAATGCCGCCAACGAGGTGGTGAACCTGGCCTTCAGACAGGAGAGGTGCTCGTTCCTGGACATGGCCGATATCATCGAGCATTGCCTGATTCATGTGCCTCATCAAGAGAGTCCTTCACTGGACGACTATCTGGCTATAGATGCTGAGACCAGACGAATAGCAGAGGAGGCTGTAAGCCAGAAGGGCAAATAGGGGCATAGAGCCTGAGAGCATCATATCAGAGACCAACAGACCAACAGCAACAGACATACTTATACATTATATATATATTATATTCATACGGAAATGAGCATTATTTTGATAAAGGCACTCCAACTCATCCTGTGCCTCTCTCTCTTGGTTATACTTCACGAATTGGGGCACTTTGGTTTCTCGAAACTGTTCCACGTCAAGGTGACACGTTTCTACCTCTTCTATAATCCCTATTTCCATCTGTTCAGCACCAGAGACCGATGGTTTACTCGTCTGTTTCCTTACTTCAAAGACAATGAGACGGAGTATGGAATAGGATGGGTCCCCCTGGGAGGATACGTACAGATAGCAGGCATGGTGGACGAAAGCATGGACACGGAGCAACTGAAGCAACCTGCCCAGCCCTGGGAGTTCCGCTCTCAGAAGGTATGGAAACGCTTCTTCATGATGGCGGGCGGCGTACTGATGAATCTGCTTACTGCATGGTTTATCTATAGTGCTGTCATGCTCACTTGGGGCAGGGACTACATCCCCATGCAGAGTATAAAACAAGGATTCCAGTACAACGAGTATGCACAGGGACTGGGCTTCAGAGATGGAGATATACCCATTGCTGCAGATGGCAAAGACATACCCGAATACTCGGGTGCCATATATCGTACTATCTCCAATGCAGAAACCGTAACTGTTCTGCGTGATGGAAAGGAGGTAGAGGTAAGGATGCCTGCCGATGGCCTCAATATGCTGGAGATGCTCCGCATGGTACCTGCCTTTATGGCTCCCATTTCGGCAGCCGTGGTTGACTCCGTGGCTCCTGGTTCGGCTGCTCAGAAAGCAGGCATTCAAGCAGGAGCACGCATCTTAGCTGTCAATGGTGAACAGATCAATACCTGGAACGACTTTGACTACAAGGTGACCCTACGCCGCCAGGACGTACTGAGCAGTGAAGGTTGCAGCCATGCGGACAGCATGCGCATGCGTAAGATGATGGTGGTATGGAGTTCGGACCAAGGTGCAACACAGGATACTGCCAGTCTGATGCTCAATGAGGAATATCTGATGGGAGTCACACGCCAGCTGCCTGAGTTTGACACCGAGCATCAGGAATATGACCTGCTCTCATGCATTCCCGCGGGACTGAAGAGGGGATGGAAACAGCTCTCCGGCTACATCAATGACCTGCAATACATGGCATCGGCAGATGGTGTGAAGTCTGTGGGCTCATTCATCACCATAGGCAGTATCTTCCCCAGCGCATGGGACTGGCAGCAGTTCTGGCTTACCACTGCATTCATCAGCATCATCCTGGCCGTCATGAACCTCTTGCCTATCCCCGCTCTTGATGGTGGGCACATCTTCCTCCTGATGATAGAGGCCATCACTGGCCGCAAGCCTTCCGAGAAGGTGATGCAATGGATGGAGATGATAGGTCTGGGCATACTTGCCATCCTGATGCTTATCGCATTCAGCAACGACGTACGCAACTTTATCCTTCCCCTCCTGGGATTCTAACACAACCGAGCACGATAATGGACAGCATATCACCTTCCTATGAATCCCTCCCATCAGACCCTCTGATGCTGTTGAGCTTCGTCAACACTAAATTACGCGACGAGTATGACAGCCTGGAGGAGTTCTGCTCCAGCACAGGAACAGATTGTGCGCTCCTGACGGAGAAATTGCGTCAGGCAGGCTTCGAATACAATAGAGAGAACAATAAATTCTGGTAAGATTGTCACTGCTATGAATACCTTACGTTATATCACGCGACCCGCTTGTGCCGTAGGTCTGCTGCTGACCATTGCCATCCTTACGGCTTGTTCCTCCAGAGAGGAAGAGGCTGCCGCACGGATGCTTCAAGAGGCACGTCTGGCACTGAAGTATCATCATTATTCCGAAGCCAGGGACAGCATACTGTCCTTGCGCAAGAAACATCCATATGCCATACAGACACGCCGGCAGGGCATCCTGCTTCTGGACAGCATAGAGATGATGGCTGCCGCCGACAGCCTGACCAAGGCTCAGGGCGAGGAATGGGAACGGCTCAACATGAAGAAGAAGTTCTTTGAGCGGAAACTTCAGGAAGATATAAAGAAAGCCGCACAGGACGAGCAATCTGACAAGCAATAGCATGAAACATCTCACAGATGCCGAGCTGGCTCAATTGCTGGACACTCCCATCTTCCATCAGATAGGTGAAGTGGCCGACCATTTAGGAATGGAGTGCTATGTGGTGGGGGGATTCGTCAGAGACCTCTTCCTGGAGAGGCCGTCCAAGGACATTGATTGCCTGGTGGTAGGCTCTGGCATACAGGTGGCAGAGGAACTGGCCAAGCGACTGGGAAGAGGAGCACACATCAGTGTATTCCGCAACTTCGGGACGGCTCAGGTGAAGTACAAGGGGCAAGAGATAGAGTTCGTGGGAGCACGCAAGGAAAGTTATTCCCATGACAGCCGTAAGCCCATCGTTGAAGACGGTACTCTGGATGATGACCTGGACAGACGAGATTTCACCATCAATGCACTCGCCGTGTGTCTCAACAGGGAGCGATACGGCCAGCTGGTGGACAACTTCAATGGACTGATGGACCTGGAAGATGGTATCATAGCCACACCACTCGATCCCGACATCACATTCAGCGACGACCCTCTGCGCATGATGCGCTGTATCAGATTCTCCACACAGCTGAACTTCCTCATAGAAGAGGATACCGAGCTGGCACTGATACGTAATGCAGAACGAATCAAAATCATATCTCAAGAGCGCATCATCGATGAGCTGAACAAGATTATGCTCTCCCCTTCGCCCAGCATCGGATTCGTGGAGATGAGCCGAAGCGGGCTGCTGCCTATCATCTTCCCCGAACTGGCTGCCATGGAGGGCGTGGAGGTAAGGAACGGACGTGCCCACAAGGATAACTTCTACCACACACTGGAGGTTCTGGACAACGTATGCCACCATGGAGGGGAGCGTGCCACTCTATGGCTCAGATGGGCGGCGCTGCTCCACGATATAGGAAAGCCAAGAAGCAAGAAATGGGAAAATGGAGTGGGATGGACATTCCATAATCACAACTATATAGGCCAGAAGATGGTGCCCACTATCTTCCGACGCATGAAGTTGCCCACCGATGAACGAATGGCATACGTGGCCAAACTGGTGGGACTGCATATGAGACCCATCGCCATTGCCGACGAGGAGGTAACGGACTCTGCCGTGAGAAGGTTGCTCTTCGAAGCAGGAGAGGACATCGAGGACCTCATGATACTGTGTGAGGCTGACATCACAAGCCGCAACCAGCAAAAGAAGCAACGTTTCCTGGACAACTTCCAACTGGTCAGACAAAAGCTGGCTGACCTGCAGGCCCGTGACAACTATCGTACATGGCAAAATCCCATCACTGGCGAAGAGATAATGGAAACCTTCGGGCTCAGCCCCTGCAAAGAGATAGGTATCCTGAAGCAAGCTGTCAAGGATGCCATATGGGACAGCATCATACCCAACGACCATGAAGCGGCATACGAATTCATGCTGAACAAAGCGAAGGAAATGGGACTCACCCCAAGCAATGTCCAGAGGAAGAGC
>OBLI01001192.1_pt1 | contig 26051 bp, 26 predicted proteins | sample 1519701 | NCBI WGS metagenome assembly OBLI01 (sample SAMEA3663005, study PRJEB22513) | pig gut metagenome | biome: pig gut; feature: pig-associated habitat; material: faeces | place: France | collected 2012
GGTTACATTCGAAAAATTCGGCCTTAGCGGCGCAGCGTGAAGCGGAGCGATGGAGGCGAGCGATCAGCGTCAGCTTTGAACTTTTGGAGGGGGTGTCAAAATTCTTTCGTGTCATTGCGGGCTCGACCCGCAATCCCATACTATCCAGATTCTCAAGACAGGATGAGATGCCGGGTCAAGCCCGGCAAGACACGGAGAGAACGTCTGCAGCATTTTGACACACCCACATTTCCACAAAAAAAGAAAGACGCCACACTGTGACGTCTCTACTATGGGTTAATCCAGTTTGTGAATCACCAAACCGGAGCGTAATTTCGGCTCAAACCACGTGGTCTTTGGCGGCATGATGTTGCCCGTGTCGGCAATATCCATCAACTGCTTCATCGTGACGGGGTAAAGGGCCAAAGCGACTTTCATCTCGCCGCTATCAACCCGACGCTTTAACTCACCTAATCCACGAATACCACCGACGAAGTCGATCCGCTTGTCTGATCGCAAATCCTTAATGCCCAAGATCTCATCTAAAATCAAGTTGGAGGAGATGGTCACGTCTAACACACCAATCGGATCTTGATCATCATACGTGCCCGGCTTAGCGGTCAACGAATACCACTTTCCAGCTAAATAGAGCGAGAAGTTATGCAAAGCGGCCGGCTTATAGATCTCCTCACCCTTCGGCTCTACCACGAAGTGATGCGTCAAAGCCTCCAAGAACTGCTCTTCCGTCAGGCCATTCAGGTCTTTCACCACCCGGTTGTAGTCAATGATAGTCAACTGATTAGCCGGGAAGCAGACAGCCATGAAGTAGTTGTATTCCTCATCGCCCTTGTGGTTCGGGTTCTGCTTGGCCTTTTCCGCACCTACCAACGCAGCGGCGGCAGAACGGTGATGGCCATCGGCGATATAGAGCGCCGGCATAGCCGCAAACAACTCTGTAATGCGAGCGATGTCTTCTGCCTCATCAATAATCCAGAAGGTGTGTCCAAAGCCATCCAACTTGGCAACGAAGTTATACTCCGGCTCACGAGCTGTGTATTTCGCCACGATCTGATCCAATTCCGCATTATCGGGATAGGCAAAGAAGACCGGCTCGATGTTGGCATTGTTCACCCGCACATGCTTCATGCGATCCTCCTCCTTGTCACGCCGCGTCAGCTCATGCTTCTTGATCACGCCATTCATGTAGTCGGGCACGTAAGCGCCCACCACCAATCCATATTGGGTCTTTCCATTCATGGTCTGCGCATAGACGTAATAGCACTCCTGCTTGTCTTGCACCAACCAACCCTTCTCTTGGAACAGCTTGAAATTCTCCGCCGCCTTCAGATAGACAGCGGGATCATGCTCATCTGTCCCCACCGGAAAATCAATCTCCGGCTTAATGATATGATACAGGGACTTCTCGTTGCCTGCCGCCTCAGCCCGTGCCTCCTCAGAGTTCAACACGTCATACGGCCGGGAAGCCACCTCCTCGATCAATGCCTTCGGAGGTCGAATGCCCTTGAATGGTTTAACTACTGCCATAATTCAAAAGTTATTTATTGACTCTGAATCGCTCGTTTCCGTTCACTAAATAATCGACGATCTGCTTGGCAGCGGCGATACCCGCATTGATATTGGCCTCCGCCGTCTGCGCACCCATCTTCTTGGGTGTGCTGAAATAGCGACCGCCAAACTTCTCAGCCAGCTCCGGATGGATGGCCGGCATAACATCGGTCAGATACTTGAAGTCAGGACGCTCCGCCAAGATCTGTGCCAAGCCGGCCTCGTCCATCACCTCCTTGCGTGCCGTGTTCACCAAGATCGCGTTCTTCGGCATGGAGCTCATCAACTCATGATTGATCGAGCCCTTCGTCTCCGGTGTTGCGGGGATATGGAGCGATACGATCTGACACTCCTTGAAGAGATCAGCTGTAGAGGCCACTGCCTTCACACCATCCGCCTCAATCACCGAAGCCGGACAGAATGCGTCGTACGCACACACCTCCATGCCAAAGCCTTTCGCAATGCGTGCTACGTTACGACCTACATTGCCATACGCCAAGATACCCAACTTCTTACCCTTCAACTCAATGCCTGAGGTACCGTTATAGAAGTTACGCACAGCGAAGACCAACAGGCCAAAAACCAACTCCGCTACCGCATTTGAATTCTGCCCCGGTGTGTTCATCACCACCACCTGATGCGCTGTTGCTGCCGCCAGATCCACATTGTCATAACCCGCACCCGCACGTACGACAATCTTCAACTGCTGAGCCGCATCCAACACCTCGTTATCCACTTTATCGCTACGGATGATCAAGGCATCCGCATCTTTCACAGCCTCCAACAGCTGTGCCTTGTCGGTATATTTCTCCAAGAGCGCTAACTCCATGCCAGCACCTTCGATCACCTCACGTATTCCTTTGACGGCTACTGCTGCAAACGGCTTCTCCGTAGCCACTAATACTTTTGCCATGTTCTTGTTGATTTGATGTGATTAGTGTTTCCGCTCAAACTCTTGCATACAAGCTACCAACGCCTCTACGCTGCTCTTCGGCATTGCGTTGTAAAGAGAGGCACGGAAGCCACCCACTGAACGGTGTCCCTTGATACCGACCATACCAGCAGCCGCAGCAAATTTGCTGAACTCCTCCTCCAACTCCTTGTACTCGTCAGCCATCACGAAGCAGACATTCATGATCGAACGATCCTCCGGAACTACCGTACCACGGAACAATTTGTTGCGATCAATCTCATCATACAGGATAGCGGCATTCTCTTTGTCTTTCTTCTCCATAGCCGCAATACCACCCTGCTCCTTATACCATTTCAAGGTCTGCAAAGCCGCATAGATCGGCAATACAGGAGGTGTGTTAAACATCGAATCCTTGTCGATGTGTGTCTTATAGTTCAACATCGTAGGGATCGGACGCTCTACATGACCCAGGGCATCCACACGCACGATGGCCAAAGTCACACCGGCAGGTGCCAAGTTCTTCTGCGCACCCGCATAGATGATGTCGTATTTAGAGACATCCACCGGACGAGAGAAAATATCGGAAGACATATCAGCCACCAAACGCTGCTTCACATCAAGGTCTTGACGAATCTCCGTTCCATAGATCGTGTTGTTGGTCGTGATATGGAAATAATCCGCATCCTCAGCGATCGTGTAATCCTTAGGAATATAGGTATAGTTCTTATCCTTGGAAGAAGCCACTACCTCTACCTCTCCAAACAATTTCGCCTCCTTGATCGCCTTAGACGACCACGTACCCGTATCAAGGTAAGAAGCCTTCTTGTTCAATAAGTTGTAGGGCACCATGCAGAATTGCATACTCGCACCACCGCCCAAAAAGACAACCTCATAGCCAGCCGGAACATCCAGCAACTCCTTGATCAAGGCACGTGCCTCATCATTTACAGCCACAAATTCTTTACTTCTGTGGGAAATCTCCAGCAAAGACAAACCCATACCCGCAAAGTTCTCCACCGCTGCAGCGGTATTCTTGATCGTGTAATCACTCAAGATTGACGGACCTGCATAAAAATTGTGCTTCTTCATACTATCATGCTTTTTTTAGAATGTTATATTTACTGTTCTTAACTAATCTCATTTCAAAAACGAGCGGCTAAAGTAATCATTTTACTGAAAAATGAAAACAAAAAGCATCAAAAATCGACATTTAGATAGTCTTTTCGCCTTTTAGCTTACTTCTGTCACTCATAACGTGCGCCCCACAACGCTCTCATCCGATCGATCAGCTTTTGCTCGGCAGGATTCAGTTGCCCTTTCCACAAGTGTTTACCCTGCAACTCCTTGGGCAAATACTCCTGCTTCACAAAATGGCCGGGATAGTCGTGCGCATACTTATATTCCTTGCCGTAATCCAGCTCAGCCATCAGCTTCGTCGGTGCGTTACGCAGGTGCAACGGCACCGGCAGATTGCCCGTGCGATTGACCAGCTCTAACGCCTCATTGATCGCCATATAGGCGGAATTACTCTTGGGGCTACAGGCCAAATAGACCGTTGTCTCCGCCAAGATGATGCGACCCTCCGGCCAACCAATCTTTTTCAAGGCATCAAAACAGGCATTCGCCAGCAACAGGGCATTGGGATTGGCCAACCCGATATCTTCCGACGCAGAGATTACCAATCGCCGAGCGATGAACTCGGGATCTTCCCCACCAGCCACCATGCGCGCCAACCAGTAAATCGCACCATCAGGATCACTGCCACGAATGGATTTGATAAAGGCCGAAATAATGTCGTAGTGCATCTCACCGCCCTTATCGTAGGCGGCCGGATTCTCCTGCAGCCGCTCAATGACTTTGGCATCCAAGATCTCTACTTCGTTCGACTCCTCCGCCGAAACCACTAACTCTAAAATGTTGAGCAATTTACGCGCATCTCCTCCGGAATAGCGCAACAGTGCGTCTGTCTCCGTCAGCTTGATCTGTTTCTCCTTCAACACCACATCCTCTGTGATGGCCCGATGTAGCAAGGCCAACAAGTCTGCCTTATCCAACGATTTCAGCACATAGACCTGGCAGCGCGAGAGCAATGGTCGAATCACCTCGAAAGAGGGATTCTCCGTGGTGGCACCAATCAAGGTTACGACTCCCGTCTCCACCGCATTTAGTAATGAGTCTTGCTGCGACTTGCTGAAACGATGAATCTCATCGATAAACAAGATCGGTGAGACACTGTCGAAGAAACGATTGCTCTTCGCCTTCTCGATCACCTCACGCACATCCTTCACCCCAGAACTAATCGCACTCAGCGTATAGAAAGGCGCATTCAGCTTCTGGGCGACAATCTGCGCCAAGGTGGTCTTTCCTACACCCGGAGGTCCCCACAAGATGAAAGAGGGCACTCTGCCCGCCTCAATCATTTTGCGCAACACCGCCGTCGGACCGACCAAATGCTGCTGTCCGATGTAAGCATCCAGCGTCCTGGGACGCATTCTCTCTGCTAATGGCTGATTCATCATGGAAGCAAAAGTCGGAAGTTATTTTCATTTGACAAAGAAATCAATCGAAAAATTCAGGGAGAATAAGATGTTAGACAACATGATTTTACGACAATATGTCAACAATTTATCAATAATAAGTCCTATGTAAACTATAAATCGTGACAATATGATAAAATTCACTGCGATGCTCGCACAAACAGGTATAATCCTCCCGTTACGCATGGAGCTCAAGAACAAAAAAAGCCCTGCAGCAAAAAAATGCTACAGGGCCACTGAAGAAATAATATTCCCTTTATTTTACGAAGGGAGCGTTTGCCAAATAGGTGGCACAATCTTTCACGCCAGCAAACTGCGTACGTCCGTCGGGCATCTTCTCCAACTCTACAAAGTAATCCTGAATGCCGTTCGCATACATTTGTTTGAAGATCATCTCAAAGTTCATCATACCACTTTGGCCGAATACAGCGCGATCCTTGATATGAAGCACCTTGATGCGATCCTTGTGTTTCTGCATATACTCCACGGGGTCGTTCTGTCCCATGACTGTCCAATAAACGTCCATCTCGAAATAAACCTTTGAAGGATCCGTGTCACGCAACATGAGGTCGTAGATCTGATCACCTACCTTCATGAAGGCAGCGAACGGATTGCCTTTCATCTTCGCCTTCTGCTCCTCTGTAGCAACACGGTTGAACTCCATGTTGTGGTTGTGATAACCAAAACCTGTAGCGATACCCTCTGCCTTAATCACGTCAGCAGCCTGGTTGAAGACATCGCAAACCAACTTAGCAGCATCATGATCCGGAATGTTCGGCATCATAGGCTGGATCAGATACTTACAACCCAACTTCGCATGGTCAGCCGCAGTAGCCTTCCAATACTCCATGATTTTCGGAGTGAGTTCTTTCGTATAGTCACGCACGAAAGGAACCCCCTCCACGCTCGGATTCACGTGTGAGCTGACAATCTTCAAGCCGGCATCCTCTGCCATCTTCTTGAACTCCATCATGTCAACTTTACCGATCTTACCCTTGCCATAGCCAGCCAACTCCAAACGCTCATAGCCCATGGCTTTCACCTCTTTCAAACGAACAGGCAGATCGTTATACAACTCCTGTTGCAAAGAGTAAATCTGCAAGCCAAAGCTCTTTGATGCATTAGGCATAGGAGCGGGCTCTGCTCCAGTAGCTGCTACCGCTGCGCTCGCCTTGCCTGCCAGCAAACCACCGGCAGTCATCAACGAGATATTTTTCAAGAAATCTCTTCTAATCATAATTCTGAATGAAATAAAATAGTAGTGGTTGATGATTAAAAATTATGGATTATGAATACATACACCCGAAGGTTATCTATGATTCATAATCCATAATGATATTAGTTAACTGCGAAGCAGCGATGGGTTATCCCTTGCAGCTATACGGCAACTTGTACGGGTTGCGGTATTGATACCAGTACAGGCGGTGGTTCTCAGCCTCCTTGTCACCGTCGAAGCTCAATGTAGCCGGATTCCATTTAACCGGACGACCCAACTCACGAGCGATGTTCTGCAAGCAGCAGAGTGTGTTCGTGCTGCAACCAACCTCTACCGGAGCGATCGGGTTCTGACGAGAGCGAACACAATCAACGAAGTTCTGCATGTGCGGAGCGCTTGTCTCGAAGTTCTGCGGAGCCTTACCATTCTTCTGGCTCTCTTTCAACTTCTTCATATACTCCTCATACATCTTCTTACGCTCCTCCGGAGTCATCATTCTCGGGCGCTTGTCAATCAGATTCTTCAAATCAGCGGGGATCTTAGACTGATCAGAGCAGTTGATGTAGCCACGAGCTACCTCGATCCAACCCTTATCACCTACGAACTTGATACCCTGTGCATCTGGATTATCCTCCAAATAGGGCTGCTCCGTCATGATGATACCATTCGCATAGCGCATGGTTGAATACTTCGTGCCATTGTATCCCTTCGGTGTGAACTCAACCGGACCAGAACCATCCATACCGATGGCAGCCTGTGCGATATCGAACATGTGCGCACCCCAGTCTGCGGTGTAACCGTTACCAGTCTCTTGATACCAACGCCATGCACCCCACAGCTTCTCATTCTCTTCCGGATCCAAAGAGATAGGAGGACACAAATCGGGATGATAGTGGATCTTCGGATCATTCAACGGACCCATCCACTGGTTGAAGTTCAAGTTGGCGGGAACGGGCATCTCCGGCAAGCTCAGTGGCGTAGGCGGCTCACCTACACGTGCGTAGATCTTCTCTACGTGGCCAATAGCACCCTCTTGACACATCTTGATCGCAGCCTGGAACTCTGCGCTTGAACGCTGCTGGCTACCTACCTGTAGCACACGACCGTTCGCACGTACAGCTTTCACCATAGCCAAACCCTCAGTGATGGTATAAGCTAACGGCTTCTGGCAATATACATCCTTACCCGATTGACAAGCATGAATCGTAGCCAAAGCATGCCAGTGGTCAGGTGTAGCTACCTCAATAGCATCAATATCCTTACGAGACAACAAGTCCTCATAGAACTCATACTTATCACAACGCTCATTCATTCCCTTTTGCTTCTGCCACTCAGCAACACGTCTTCTAAAACGCTCTGTTTTCATGGTATCCACATCACAACATGCAGCTACCTGCACACCCGGACATGCTGCAAAACCCTTGAAATCAGACAATGCCTGCTGACCTAAGCCGATGAAACCTAAGACAACGCGATCGCTCGGTGCGATACGAACACCATCCATTTTCCAACTGGGAAGAATTGTTAAACTTGCCAAACCTAAAGCGGAAAGGCCCAAGAATTCACGGCGGCTTACGCCTTTCTTCGTGCTATCCTTCATGGTAAAACTCCTTTTTTATTGTTAATACTAATAATGGTCTGAGAATTATGCGCCAAAGATAAACATAAATCTAATATGTTCGTCAGATTGATGCGTTTTTTTTCAAAAAGCATAACCAAAGCCGACATTTAGGTAGATGGGATACATGCCAAAGGTGATTGTGTCAAAATCAGACTGAAAAATATCATTCAATCCCCAAGTCAGATCCGCAAAGACAATCAAGTGCTGAAACGCACGCCATTCCATGCCTGCCTGCACGCCCCACTGAAACTTACGCACATCGTTAGAGAAGTCATAAGAGGCCTGATTATCCCCTGAAAATTCCACCTTCGTTCCGGTTGGATTGATCTCCCGCAAATAGCCCTCATAGACATAACCGGAGAACCCTCGGTTGGTAGCTACAGAGAAATAGGGACCAGCAGAGAAACTAACCCGCTGGTTCAATTGGTATAAAGCAGTCAATGGCACTGTGAAATAGGCATTCTCCACCTTGGTTTGCACGCCACCGGTCCAGTTTCCACGTAGCTTCTCACCTCCATTGCCAATAATCTCCATGCCGTAATTTTTGACGGTGGCTTTAGTTTCCATGCCTTTGTTCTCCAAACGCAAGCCCAACATCATACCCCAACGCCGTTCCGTTCCAATCCATTTCTTTATGTCACCCTCCAAAGAGATACAGAGCAAGGGATTATAACTGTCAATCGATCGAATCTCACGGGGTAACGGCAACGGAGAGGTTCCTCCCACATTCAAGCCAGCTTTCACAGTATATTCCCAACCATATTCAGCCGACCAAGCTACCGCCTTGTTACGTTCTTGCTGGGCATAAGCCTCAGTTAGGCACAACCATAATGCTATACCTATATATATAATATGCAATGCTCGTCTCATCATCATCTTCTTTTGCAACTTTATTCGTTATTCTCCGCATGTATAATCTCTATTTCATCAATCCAAAGCGTACTACCTTCCGCTCCGCTAAACACATCGCCCTCTTTGCTGGAGGAAAAAACGATAGATAGTTGATAACCACCCTGCTCCAGTTTCTTCTTGTCTATCACCTTTCCCGGCTGCATCACGAAGGGGATATAGAAATGAGTCCACTCATCAGTCTCTTTCTGATCACTGATCTGTGCGATAGAAACCAGATTCGGGCTCGTCATGAAATTAAAACCATCCAAATACTTCACCTCATCATCCGTCTCAAAAAAGATCGCATAAACATTGCATTGATCTCGTTTCCCCTTGATCTCCTCACCACCAGACATAAACTTATCACCTGCCTTGTATTTGTAATAGCCACTGAGATAAGTTGGCACAGACTCAAAGGGTCTACCCATCTTTGAAGCCCTACGACCATCAGGAATAGCACTCAATACATCAAAAGTTCCTATAAATAAATTGCCTGCAGCCATCGGCATATTCAACATGCTACCGAAGTCGCCTGTACTACGCGTAACCAACTTTACGCATTTCCCTTTGTAGCCATCCTCATCCTGCATGGTTGGATAATCATACACGCCTAAATTGATATTGGTCAATGCAAAACCGGCATTACCACTCGCCCAACTGATGGAATCACCATTTGACAAAATATCATAAAAGATCTGGTAACGCCCATTGGTTGGCTCCATGGTAATCTGCTCAAAATGGTATTCGGTACTAACGCCAGACACAACGCAGCGCACTTGATAAGTCTTACTCCATTGCTTGTCTTCTGAGGTAACAATATAGGTCTGAGGCGTAGAAAAGTCGCGTGCGGTCCCGCTTTCCGGACTGATTGTCGCACCCTCTGTCAAGGTAAATTGAGGTGCCAAATTAGAAATATCCACATTCGCCATTACCGTCAAAGTCACAGATTCATTGGTGATCTCAGGCTCAGTCTTTAACACCTCACCAGGCACAACACATGTCAATATATCCGCCTCTGCGTTAGGAGCCTCCGAACGAATACAACCAGAAAGTCCCCAAAAGCAGAGTAATCCACATGCCACTTGATCCCACGGATACCGCCGTTTAGGATTACGAGGAAACCATCCCTTATGCACCCGTCCCTCTTGCTCAAAAAGCTCTTTGATTGTCCAGAATGAAGAAAAGGAGAACACGCCACAGAGCGCAGAAAGCATCAAGTTTTCCACAAAAAGCGAGGCGGCAGAACCAGCTAAACCCAGCAACAAGAAGATCCACCAACAACGTGTACCCCAATAATACTCAGCTTTCACCACTACAGGATGGAACAACCCAATAATCAAAAAAGTCGCTATCCCTATCAAAAGGCCATCAAAATGCAATAAATCCATATCGTCACATTTACATTACAGCAACAAATAAAGGCCATGCCTTGTTCAGACACAGCCTTTATCCACTTAATATTTACAAAGGAAATCTTAGTTCTTGTTCTCTTCAGCCGGAACAGCAGGAGTTTCCTCCGCAGGAGCTGCCGGTTGCTGAGCTGTACCAAAATCAGGAGCAATCGTATTAGGATCAATCGCAACCGCATCATTCACCTGCTGCTTGATTTCAGACTGATTCGTATTTTCTGAACGGGGAATAAAGGCTGTGATGACGATACTCAACACCACAACAACTCCAGCCAATGTCCAAGTTGCCTTCTCCAAGAAGTCTGTGGTCTTACGCACACCCATAATTTGATTAGAAGAAGAAAATCCTGAAGCTAGGCCTCCTCCTTTTGAGTTCTGAATCAGAACAATCAAGATCAATAGGATAGAAGCGATCAAGATTAAGATAGAAATAAATACGTACATTTTTGTTTATTATTTTTTAGTGTTAATAATCAGTTTTTCCAAGAACCTAATTTGGTCTGCAAAGTAACTATTTTTTTCTGGATATTTCAAGCGTAAGTTTTGAATTATTTGTAACGCCTTCTCATATCGCTGCTGTTTGATGTAAATCCGGGCCAATGTCTCTGTCAAACAAGACTCTTCCAAGCTTTTAGGTTGCTCCTCTAATTGACGGATCGACTCAGGCAATGCCTCCTGTTTATTTCCTTTTTCCTCCATCAAGTTCCGATTAGCTACTAAATGGGATTCATTAGCGATAAAAGAATCGATCAATTCCTGATGACGAAGCTTGGGTTTACCAATTTCTTCTCCTACGACAGGAATGGATTGTTGCTCCCGTACCAGTGACCAATGCAGATAATCTGACGATGCGGAAGGCTGAAAAAGCAGGGAGGCACTTGCTTGCTCATCCTCCGCATGATCCATCAAGAAAGCATCGATCAATGAGAAACTATCGGATGTTGAAGAGCCCGGAAGAGGTTGCCTATCCACCTCTGGCAGAGTTTCTTCTCCATTTACCCAATAGAACAAACTCCTTCGATCAGGCACACGGATAGCGAAACGTTCTAACACTTGAGGAAATGAGGGATCATGAAGCTGTGCCAAGTTCTTCAAATAAAGCATAGCGCCCAAAGCAAAATAAGGATAATCCTCTACCAATGCTTGTAACTCTGGCAGTGTCTCCACAGACAAAGCCGAAGGTTCCTTCAAACAGTGATTGAACGCCTCTCCCGTCATGTTCTACCAGTTAGCTACTGTTGCATTATACACTTGATCTACAATCTCCTCGATAATCTCCGCACACAAGGAACTTTCCACCTGCTGCAGCATCAAATTACTATCAAATTCACGATAGGCAGAAAAAGATTGTTCAAAATCCTCATCAGGATTGGTATTATTCATGTAACGCACACGCACCGTGATGGTCAAACGAGTTTGAGAGGCTATCGCATCCTCTTTAACTGCCATCGGCGTAAAATCATAGCCCGTCACCTCTCCCTCCAAAGCCAAATCCCCATTCGACTTCACCTGCTCCAAACGAGTCTGACGGATATAAATATCTTTCAACTCTTCAGTGAACTCAGGAGCCAAAGTCGGATTTACATATGACGCTTGGTTCGTAAAATCACTAATCATGATGGTTTTAACCTTCGTATAGTCTATTGAAGCACCATTAAACTTATACGAGATCGAACAAGCGGTCGCCATCAGCCAACCTAAACATACCAAAAAGTTACGCATACTCATTCCAGGTTATATTCCTTTATTTTCCGGTATAAAGTACGCTCGGAAATCTTCAGATCTGCTGCGGCATTTTTCCGGCGCCCATTATGCCGCTCCAATGCCTTCCGAATCATATCTTTTTCCACCTCTTCCAATGATAATGTTTCTTCCTCCACATCTTCCGCATCCTGTATTGTCGAATGGATGGTATGTACCGGAGCCTGAATCGGCTGCGAGAACGATGTAGGTGTAGCCACGTGAGAAAGATTACCTACTGACGATAGATCATGCACATCCGACGTCATCGGGATTTGCCCACTCATGATCTCATGCACCAACTTCTTCAATTCGTTCACATCTTTGCGCATATCAAAAAGTACCTGATAAAGGATCTCGCGCTCACTATTGAATTGCTTTTGCTCTTGCTCCGTCTTCACCAAAACAGGGAACTTCTCCACTGATACATTCGGTAAATAAAGGCGTAAAATATCCGCAGTAATCTCACGTTGCTCCTCAATCACAGAGATTCGTTCCGTAACATTTTTCAACTCGCGCACATTACCTGGCCAACGGTAGGAAAGCAACAGCTGACGAGCATCCTCCTCCAAACGCACCGCTGGCATCCGATACTTCTCCGCACAATCACTGGCAAATTTACGAAACAACAGAATGATATCCTCATTACGCTCACGCAAAGGGGGCACCTGAATAGGCACGGTGTTCAATCGATAATAAAGATCCTCTCTAAATTTGCCCTCTTGCACTGCCTGAACCAAGTTTACATTGGTAGCCGCCACAATCCGGACATTGGTCTTTTGCACCTTCGAGGAACCCACCTTGATAAACTCGCCAGACTCCAACACACGGAGCAAGCGTGCTTGCGTAGGAGTTGGCAACTCACCCACCTCATCCAAGAAAATCGTACCCCCATCAGCCACCTCAAAATAACCTTTGCGATCAGCCAAAGCTCCCGTGAAAGAGCCCTTCTCATGGCCAAACAACTCGGAATCAATCGTACCTTCTGGAATGGCACCACAGTTCACCGCTATGTATTGCCCATGTTTCCGCTGACTGAACTGATGTATGATTTGCGGAAAAGTCTCTTTTCCCACACCGCTCTCACCAGTTATGAGCACCGACAGATCCGTTGGTGCCACTTGCAACGCCACATCAATGGCTCGATTCAAGCCATTGTGATTACCTATGATACCAAATCGTTGTTTTATCAGTTGAATATCCATCTGTATCCCCTCCTATTATGATTTACAAATACACATGACTCCCTTAACGCTTCGCCTCATAGGTACGCGCATACAGGAAGTCAGCCAACTCCTCATCCGTTGGGATCGCAGCGATCACCTCCGGTGAGATCGGCTCACCGATATAGACATGAGCTGTCTGTCCCCGCTTATTGAAAGCCTCGGTAGGGATGCGCAACGTACGGATCTTCCAGCTCACACGTCCTAACCAATAGAAAAACGAACTGTTCTTACAGTCAAAATAGACCGGATAAACCGGTACTTTCGCCTTGCGCACCAGACGAATCACGCTGCGTGCCCACGTCAGGTCGCGAATATCTTTCGCCTCCTTATTATAGAAAGAGATAGCTCCAGCCGGGAAGAAACCCATCGGATGCCCCTCCTTCAAGCGTTGCAAAGAGAGACGCACGCCATTGACGTTCGCCGGATTAGCCCCTCGTTTATGAGAATCAGGCACCACGGAGATGAAATTGTCCTCCATAGCCCCGATCTTGGTCAGCACACCATTGACCATCACCTTGAAGTCGGGACGACGACTGGCAAAAATATCAATCAACATGATGCCATCCAACGAACCAATCGGATGATTAGACACGGTGATGAAAGCACCTTCCGGCAGGCTGTCTAACAATTCCGCATGATGCACCTCATATTTCAGATCTATCACCGAATCCCGCAGAAGGGCAGTAGTAAAAGCAGAACCACGCAAGTCGCAATGGCGAGCATGTACTCCATTCACAGTCTCCACATTCAGCCACTTCAACAATTTCTTGCCTAACCAGGTGCCTACTCGCCCCTTGAAAAAGGGAACCATCTCCTGCAAGTCGTAAATGTCAACCACACTCTGCTTCATACCCCGACTCCGCTTTTCAACGATTCAAGAAAGAGGCGCACATACGCTCATGTTGCCGATTCACCCAAATCAATACACCATTCAGCAACACAATCTCAAACAGGTAATAGGCCCAAACCTGCCCCCACAGCACAATAGCAAACATCACCAACGTACGTCCATTGAAGGTCATAAGGTCGATCGTGTGCATCAACTGACGGCTCTGACGACGAAAATCCAGTCGTACAGACTCCGGGATATCATCGCCATAACGATTATGTAAATGACTGAGCATTTGTTGCAGGATAGGTGTCATTCGCACCTGCAACGTCGTGTACCAACGATACAGAAAAAAGAAGAACTTATCCACCCCGTATGTCATCTCCTTATGCTGTGCCTTCACCTGATCTAACGACTGAAACTCCGCCCCCTTGTCTTTACTAATAAAATAGAGATGAAGTGTCTTGTAATAGTCGGTCAAATTGGCTTGCGTCAAATGGGAGAAACCACTGGCAAATGCAGGCACGAAGAACCAATAACTGCCATATTCATTGGCTAAACGTAATGCAAAAGCCACATAGATACAGGTAAACCAAATGTCACCCGCAAAACCATCCAAGATACGCCCGATCTTCGATTTGATCCCCGTCAGACGAGCCAACTGCCCATCCACGCAATCCAGGATATTGGCACACACTAAAAAAAGAATACCGTAAATCGCATGACGTAAATCAGGATAATAAAACATAAAACCGGCGGCCGCACCCACAAAAATAGAAACCACCGTGACCATATTCGGGGTAATCCCCGTGCCACGCAACAGACGTGCAATCTGGAATCCAATCGGACGATAAAAGATCCGATCCACAACATTTTCCGTCTCAATCGACTTCAACGATGCTTCATATTCCTTATTCAATTCACCCATTATATATCTTTATTTATACGCATAGCCGCCATCTACAACGACTATCTCTCCATTAAAATAGCTATTCTCAATCAACATTTTATAGACTTCCGCCAGCTCATCCGGATCGCAGAACCGGCCCAAGGCCACCTTTCGCTCAATATTCTGACGGATCTCTTTCGGTTTGGTCTTTTGCCATTCGGTGTCCACAAAACCGGGAGCTACCGCATTGACGCGCAACCCATAAGGAGCCATAAACTTCACCAGGTTCTTCACCAACGCATGGACAGCGCTCTTCGTCACGCCATAAGCCAGTGAAACAGAATGGGGCTCAATACCCATCAAAGAGCCGGTGAACACAACACTACCTTTCTCATTCAGCAAATCGACTATACGCTGCAACAGGAAGACCGGGAAATGCACATTGGCTTGAAAAACACGCAGCCAATCGGCCGGCTGTATCTGCTCAAACGGATCACGACAGGTAATACCCGCGTTCAGCACCACGGCATCCAACCGACGCTCTTCTGCTCGTAAAAAGGTGTCAATCTCCTCCACAGCATGAGGATCCGTAATATCGGCCTTCAGCAATTCAACCGTCACCCCATACGCTTGGCGCAATGCCATGCAGGTCTCCTCTGCAGCCACCGTATCGGAGGCATAGGTCAAGATCAATTGATAACCAGCTTTTGCCAAACAATTTGCGACAGCTTTACCAATCCCCTTCGTACCACCCGTAATCAATACCCATTTATCCATCTGGCACTTATAATTTCTCGGAGAACCCTTTGACCGACTCAGGCTTAGCCTGTCGTTGGCACTTCAGATTCGCTTCATACGTATCGTGAATGGTCTTCTTCAAGTTCGTGGAAGAGACACCGGTACCATACGGGAAATAAAAAACCTGTACACCTAAGTCCTTCAAATAATCATATTTACCATACCAGTCATCACCCACCACGAACGCATCAATATTCAGTTTTTTCACGATCTCCGTGTGATCCAACGAATGTTGCGGGATAACGATATCCGGTGTTTTCAATGCCTCGATAATCTGCAAACGCTCATGAAAGGGAATGATCGGTTTAGCTTTGTAAGAGGAAACCAACTCATCCGTGCTCACCCCGACAATCAAGATGTCCGCCAAACTACGGGCATAATTGATCATGCGTAAGTGATTATAATGGAACATGTCAAATGTACCCGATGTATATACGATTGTCTTGTCTTTAAACATAACTGTCTTTTTTTCTTTTAAGTCGCGAACTTACTCAAACTTTTCCTTTCTCAAAAGTTTCCAGACAAAAAGCAGTTCGCCAAGGATAGAAAAAGCGTCAGATAGGCAAGAATCGAACCTTTTTATTATTTTTGCACTCTCAAAGAATGAAAAGAGATAAATAATGAAGAATATCAAGATTTTCCCAAAAGACTGGTTGCAGTTGCACCCTTATAAGCAGAGCAATCCAGTGGATTCTTACTACACAGGAATCGCCAACCGCATCTACAGCATCATGGAGCAAACCGAGTTGATCAACTCATTCGAGGGCGACGAGGCGAAACAGATAGCCATTCGCATCGCGGCCTATTTCGAGGATGTCATATCCGAGTTAGGCATCTGGCGAGCCTTCCTGCTGAAAAACAAGAAACTCTATGGCAAATACATGCCGTTCTACACGCCCGACGATCACTACTACGATGACGAGGTGAACGCCGAGGATGTGCGCTTCCTGCTCTGGCACTTCACGCAGCAATATCATGGTTTCCGCAAAGGGACAGTAGTCAGCCCCGACAATTACGCCAATGAGGCGACCGCCTTGATGATTTATAAGCTCTTCTGCGACGAGTGGACAACTGCCCCTGAGAATCCGCGGATGAAGAAACTGTTCGATGCGGAGACACGCTACGAGAACCAAGAGGCTTACGAGCCGTTGCTGTTCTGGTTCCACTACAATAGCTACCTCTTCACAGATAACAACCAGACATTGACTGCCGCCGTGCAGCAGCTCTGGCAGACACAAGCCACCAACACCCAAGAACAGGTGAACGACCTGATCATGAACACGCATCAACGATTGGCCTATACCGCCAAGAACGTAATGCTGGCTCTGACCTCACCGGAATGGCTGGCACTGATCTTACCGGAGTCGCATCCCGACCATGCCTTCTTCCAAGAGATCGCAGAGGGATCCAAGGCCGTGATACCCGAAGAGGTGCAAAAGGAAAACGCAGACAACTACGAGCAATTCCGCCAAGCAGCCGGCGACAAGCTCCTGCTCTATTTCGAGAAGGGAGCAGACGTGAAGACCTTCTTGACGGAGACCACCCATATCATCGCACCGGAGGAGTTCAAGATGCCTCGTGAGTTCTCAGACCGTCATTTAGCGGTGTATGCCACTCCCCAAGAGGGCGTACAGGTCATCTTCAACGATGTAGAGTGCATCAAGGATGAGCACAACCCCTATTACGATGCGGAAGTTGCGGCTAAGCAGGCTATCTCTTTCTTTATCGTCAAGCATTGCAGCGCCTATCTGCTTGTCGAGATGATGAATCGAGGCATGTTGGCCGATGCCCAAGCCAAGAGCTTGCTGGGCGATGAGCGCAGCAAGGACATCATCCAAGAGAACTGGCCCTTCTTAATTCGCTACTTCATCCGTGAATACGCCAAATAAATTAGGTAGTTAAAAGCTGGTGAAATAGAAAAACAAAGGGGGAACCCACACGGATACAGTCCGACTGGCTTCCCCCTCTGATTTGCCAACTAAATTAATCATGCCTCTTTATTTATAAATCTCCCGACAGCACTTGATACCCCTAGATAGGAGGAAGAGTAACGCACACGTCCGTGAAACCCTACTCGATCACCTCTTCCACTATGCCATCCTGCAAGTGGTAAAGCTGGCCGCTCTCCGGGCAACGGGCAAAGCCGGAAGCATCAAAGGTGAGACGGTGGCCATAGGCACTCACCCACCCCACTTGGCGAGAGGGATTGCCAACCACCAACGCATAAGGAGGAACATCTTTCGTAACCACCGCACCGGCCCCTACCAGGGCATAGCGCCCAATCGTATGGCCACAAACAATGGTAGCATTCGCACCAATGGAGGCGCCTCGCTCCACCCGGGTCTTGCGGAACTGCTCTTTGCGCACAATCGCACTACGCGGATTGATCACATTGGTAAACACACAGCTGGGACCCAAGAAGACATCGTCCTCACAGGTCACACCCGTGTAGATAGAGACATTGTTCTGCACCTTCACGCCGTTCCCCAGCACAACACCCGAAGAGACAACCACATTCTGCCCGATGTTGCATCGCTCACCGATGCGACAACCCTGCATGATATGACTGAAATGCCAAATACGGGTGCCCTCTCCTATCTCACACCCGGCATCCACCACCGCTGTTTGATCCACTTGATAAGCCATACGCTTATACCTACTTATATATAAGGAAAATAGTTGGACGTTTACTCAGATCGGGCAACTTACCCGCCCACTCCTTGACTGGACGTGTCCGAATGAACTCACCTGCACAAGTCAGGTTGGAGGCGATACAGAGTTTGGTAGAGGGGCGACAAGTGCGAATCAGCTCTTCCGCTAATTTATTGTTGCGATAAGGTGTCTCAATGAAAAGCTGCGTCTGGTTCTCCGTGTAGATACGTCCCTCTAATTTCTTGATCATCGCTGTTCGGGCACCCGCCTCAATGGGTAAATAGCCATGGAAAGCGAAACTCTGCCCATTAAATCCCGACCCCATCACGGAGAGCAAAATGGAGGAAGGCCCCACTAAAGGAACCACAGGATAGCCTTTCCGTTGCGCAATAGCCACTACATCCGCTCCCGGATCCGCCACCGCCGGACAGCCAGCCTCAGAGATCACCCCTATAGACTCACCCTTCGCCAAAGGAGCTAAATAGCTCGCTACTTGGTCGGGCGAGGTATGTTTGTTCAACTCATAAAAGGTCAGGTCGTCAATCACAAGCGAGGGTTCTTCCCGCTTCAAGAACCGACGAGCTGTCCGTACATTCTCCACAATAAAATGACGAATCGAAAGAATCACCTCCCGGTTATATGCCGGAAAGACACGATCGTGCGCCGTATCTCCCAGCGTGGTAGGAATCAAGAAAAGAGATGCATTCATATACGCAATATTTTGCGCGAAAGTAGTATTTTTGCGGCAAACAAACCGAATAATCATGGCACTTCCTACAGATTTTGTGACCCGCACACAGGCCTTATTGGGTGAGGACTATCCGCTTTTTGAGGCCGCCCTTCAAACGATGCCTCCCGTAAGCCTCCGTATCAACAAGGCGAAAGGCACGCCGATGCCGCAAGAGGCAAAACCAGTGGCTTGGTGCGAGACAGGCTTTTACCTACCCAAACGCCTTACCTTCACGTTTGATCCACTGTTTCACGCAGGCGCTTACTACGTACAGGAGGCCTCCTCGATGTTCTTGGAACAGGTGATACAGGCTTATGTGAAGGGACCTGTTCGGTGTCTTGATCTGTGTGCCGCACCGGGAGGGAAATCCACGCTTTTAGCGGGTTTCCTGCCCGAAGGAAGCCTTTTGGTCAGCAACGAGGTTATTCGTTCACGTAGCTATGTCTTGGCTGAGAACATGGCCAAATGGGGAAATCCGAACTGCATAGTGCTCAATAATGATCCGGCTGCGATTGGAGAGGCATTGCCGCACTTCTTTGACGTGATCGTAGCGGATGTGCCCTGCTCTGGCGAAGGGATGTTTCGGAAAGATAGCGATAGCGCCGAAGAATGGAGTGTGGAACATGTACAGCTATGTGCCGCTCGCAGCCGCCGCATCATTCATGATGTGTGGGAAGCCCTGAAACCCGGAGGATTACTCGTGTATAGCACCTGTACCTACAACACCGAGGAGGATGAGGAGAACATCCATTACCTGGCAGAAACGTTTGAGGCAGAACCGTTGATGATCCCGATACCGGAGGTTTGGCAGATTTGTGGTCCTTTACGCTACGAGCATCCCGTCTATCGTTTCTTCCCGCATCGCATCCCCGGAGAGGGCTTCTTCTTAGCGGTCTTACGCAAAAAGGAGGAGGAGATCAGCCCTCGCAAGGCCAAACGGAAAAAGGAAAAGGGCAAAGCGAGCCCAGCCATTCCCACCCAAGTGACACACTATCTGCAGCATCCGGAACGTTTCCAATTCAGTTGGAATGCCACTCAGCTGATCGCTTATCCTAAAGCTCTGGCTGAGCCAATCCAGCAGTTGATGGATAGCTCCTTACGCCCTCTATCCATCGGTATTCCCCTTGGCGAACTGAAAGGGAAAGACCTGATTCCGGCCGAAGAGTTGGCACTTAGCACCGCACTCAACCCGGCCGCATTTCCTCAAGTTGAACTGACTTGGGAAGAGGCTATTCGCTACCTCCGCAAGGAGGCGATAGCCTTGCCATTAGAGATTCCTAAGGGCAATGTTATCGTGAGCTACCAAGGCTACCCGTTAGGATTTGTCAAGCATTTAGGTAATCGCTCCAACAACCTCTACCCGTCCGAATGGCGTATCCGCAGTAGCTACTTGCCGGAGGAGGTCAAACTATTGGGTAAAGAATAAGCGAGGTAAGGTGTTTCTATTTCGAGTCAAAGGGCTTGCACATCCAAATTCTTTTCAGTACGTTTGCGGCACTTTAGACTAAGTTTATTTTATTATTCACAAACAATTTTATCTGTTCTATGATGAAGAAGTTAACTTTTTTGGCACTTTTCACATTCCTCAGTGCCACTTCGTTTGCCCAGCAAGCGCTGTTTGGTGGACAAAACGTCATCTCTCCGGAGGTGCATCCGGACAATACCGTGACATTCCGTTTCGTGGCTCCCAAGGCCGTGAAAGTACAAGTAACCGGTGACTTCCTGCCGACACAGAAGACAAAGACCCCCTTTGGCACCGCTGACGTGCCGGGAGCCGTTGACCTCAAAGAGGGAAAAGATGGCCTTTGGGAATACACAACACCCAGTCCCCTTCCCTCTGAGTTGTACAGCTACTCATTCATCGTGGACGGTTTGAAAACCACCGACCCGAACAATGTCTATCTGAATCGTGATGTCGCTTCCGTGACCAACATTTTCATCACGAAGGGTGGCCAAGGTGATTATTACAGTGTAAACAAGGTACCTCATGGCACGGTAGCTCGCCGCTGGTATGACAGCCCGACATTAGGAATGAGCCGTCGAGTAACCATCTACACCCCGGCAGGCTATGAGACCAGTGGCAAGAAGTATCCGGTCTTCTATCTGTTGCATGGCATGGGTGGCGATGAAGAGGCTTGGATCGCTTTGGGCCGTACTGCACAAATCATGGACAATTTGATCGCACAGGGTAAGGCAGAGCCCATGATCGTGGTGATGACCAACGGCAACGCAGACCAAGAGGCCGCTCCGGGTGAGTCCAGTTTAGGTCTGTACAAACCAAACATGCAGTTGCCCAAGACAATGGAGGGTACTTTCGAGACGGCATTCCCCGATGTTGTGAAGTTCGTCGAGAGCAACTACCGTGTAGATAAGAAAAAAGCGAAACGTGCGATCGCCGGCTTGTCGATGGGCGGTTTCCACTCTCTCCATATCTCTAAGCAATACCCGGATCTGTTCGACTATGTAGGCCTCTTCTCGGCTGCTATCCTGCCCAGAGAGGACTCAGAGTCTCCTATCTATCAAGATTTGGATGGCAAGTTAAAAACACAGTTTAGCAAAAAGCCCAAACTCTATTGGATCGCTATCGGAAAGACAGATTTCTTGTATAAGAACAATGTGGATTACCGCAAGAAACTGGATGACAACGGTTACAAATATGAGTATTACGAGAGCGAAGGTGGCCATATTTGGAAAAACTGGCGCATCTATCTGACAGAGTTTGCTCCGAAACTCTTTAAATAAGCCCCTCGGTAGAGACGTAGCACGCTACGTCTCTACTACCTTCTGCGCCACGTCTCTACTGCCTTACAGTGCGACATCTCCACTGTCTCTTGCCATGCGGGAGTTATCAACAATTCGAGCGATTTATCAACAAAACCAGCAATGTTTCGATCTAACCCTGTGTGGTTCGTGTTTTAATGCGTAGTTTTGTCCCATGATTTAATAGGTATTGTATGGGAAAGATTATCGCTTTAGCAAATCAAAAGGGCGGAGTCGGAAAGACAACCACAACCATTAATTTAGCCGCCTCTTTAGCTGCTTTAGAAAAAAAAGTGTTGGTAGTAGATGCAGATCCACAAGCGAATGCCTCTTCCGGTTTAGGTGTGGATATCCGCAATGTCACACTTTCGATCTATGAATGCTTGGTCAATGGAGAGAACGCCGAAGGAGCTATCGTCCAAACTGAGGTGGAAGGCTTGGATGTTATTCCCTCACATATCGATTTGGTTGGCGCAGAAATCGAAATGCTGAACTTAGAAAATCGGGAACGCATCTTAAAACAAATGCTCGCACCTCTGAAAGAACAATATGATTATATTCTTATCGACTGCTCACCTTCCTTAGGGCTGATTACTGTCAATGCATTGACAGCAGCTGATTCGGTGATCATCCCCGTACAATGTGAGTATTTCGCCTTAGAGGGAATCAGCAAATTATTGAATACCATCAAAATCATCAAATCAAAACTCAACCCAGGTTTAGAGATTGAAGGCTTTTTGATGACCATGTACGACTCCCGCCTACGTTTGGCCAATCAAATCTACGAAGAGGTCAAACGTCCTTTCCAGGACTTGGTCTTTACAACCGTGATTCAGCGCAATGTAAAACTAAGCGAGGCCTCCAGTTATGGAAAGCCTGTTTTGCTGTATGAACCAGACTCTAGAGGTTCGATCAACCACATGCAACTGGCAAAAGAGATTATTGCAAAAAACAAGTAAATTAAACTGAAAGGAAGAGATTATGGCAGCATTGAAAAGACCGGTATTGGGACGAGGATTAGATGCCTTAATTGCCTTGGATGACTTAAAGACAAGTGGATCCTCTTCGATCAACGAGATTGAATTAAGCAAGATACAACCTAATCCAGAGCAGCCTCGTTCGGTTTTCGAGCAGGAGTCATTGGAAGAGTTGGCAACCTCCATCCGTTCGATGGGTGTTATACAGCCTATCACGCTTAAAGAAATCAATGAGGAGCAATACCTCATCATTTCAGGAGAGCGTCGTTACCGAGCTGCCTTAATGGTCGGTCTTGAGCGCATACCTGCCTACATCAAAACAGCAGCAGACGAGCATATCATGGAGATGGCTTTGATTGAGAACATCCAACGTGAAGATTTAAACTCCATAGAGATTGCTTTGGCTTACCAAAAATTGATGGAGAATTACGGGCTGACTCAAGAACAGCTAAGCGATCGAGTGGGCAAAAAACGAACTACGATCGCCAACTACCTACGCCTTTTAAAACTCCCAGCTGAAATACAAATGGGATTGAAAGATAAAAAGATAGACATGGGCCATGCTCGTGCATTAATTCCCGTGGACGATCCTGAAGTGCAGTTGGCATTCTACGAGCAGATCATAGAAGAGGGATTATCCGTGCGCAATGTCGAGGAGATGGTTCGCCAGATCACTGAGAAAAAAAAGTTTTGTAATGAGGAGCAAACAGGAACGACTGATCAGAAGTCACCTCGAAAGCCTATGCTTCCCGAAGAGTTCAAGATTCTTAGAGATCATTTATGCCGATATTTCCACACAAACGTGCAACTCACCTGCGACGAAAAAGGAAAAGGGCGTATCACCATTCCTTTTAATTCTGAGATAGAACTTGAAAAATTAATCGGTATTTTGGATTCCCTCAAATGAACTATCAGGTCCTGCTGTTTCTGGTTGCACTCTTATGTTGCACCCCATTAGCCGCACAAGAGATTGCTACGGGAGAGACTCCTCCCGCTGCATTTGTCGTGAAAGACTCCACCCTACAAATGGCAACAGACTCTACCGTACAGACCGTGTTAGTAAAAGCTGACTCCATCGGAGTGCCGGACGTGAAACTTGATGTTAAACAAGCCTTTAAACCTAATCCAACCAAAGCTGTATTATTAGGATTGGTACCTGGATTGGGACAAATCTACAATCGAAAATACTGGAAACTTCCCATTGTCTATGGAGGTTTGATGGGGTGTATGTATGCCATAACCTGGAATAACCGTAACTACAAAGATTATTCAGAGGCTTATAAAGACATCATGCATGATGCGGCTGCCAATCCTAATAACCCAGAAGCTTGGAGTCAAACTTGGCAAGTATTAACCTCTTTGGATCCTTCCAGCGCCATCAAAGACTCCAACTTCAAAGATCGACTGAAACGGCAGAAAGATTACTATCGCCGCTATCGAGATCTGAGTATCATCATTACCGCAGGTGTGTATGCCTTAACGCTAGTCGATGCGTATGTCGATGCCCAATTATTTGATTTTGATATTTCCCCGGATCTATCTATGCGGGTAGAACCCGTGGTGACTCCTAAAACAAGCGTAACACCTCGCTCTTATGGATTAAATTGTTGTTTGAAATTCTAATGTCGCATGAAAAAATTGTTATTTCTCCTTATAGGTCTGGGTACCTTGTTGCAGACTCTCCAAGCGGAAGAGATTAAGCCAGAAAAACAAGACTCCATAAAAACACTTGAGAATGAGATTGGTTTGATTCCAGAAAGTTTAGATGCGAATGTCGATAGCCTGCTCCATTCCTGGCATGTAGAATACTTCACGAAGCAAGAAGATTTCTGTCATGACGATGATGCGAATATTTTCTTTCCTGACTCCGTCTATGCTGAGCGACTCAATCGCCTTCCGAGTGTCATCTCACTTCCCTATAATCACATTGTCAGAGATTGTATCGACCTCTATGCAGAACGCAAAAGAGATTTAGTACGTTACATGTTAGGCATGGCCGATTTCTACTTTCCTATCATCGAGGAGGTATTAGACAGACACGGCCTTCCCCTTGAATTAAAATATTTAGCAGTGGTCGAAAGTGCCTTGAATCCGGTTGCTCTTTCCAGGGTAGGTGCCAGTGGATTATGGCAATTCATGCTTCCTACCGGAAAAAGTTATGGTTTAGAGATCAATAGTTTAATAGACGAACGAAGAGACCCTAAGCGTGCAACGGAAGCTGCATGTAGTTATTTTAAGGACATGTATGCCATTTATGGTGATTGGAACCTTGTAATGGCAGCCTATAATTGTGGTCCAGGAAATGTCAACAAGGCTATACGAAGGGCCGGAGGTAAACAGGATTTTTGGGCCATCTTTCGTTATCTACCCCGTGAAACACGTTCCTATGTGCCACTATTCATTGCGGCAAGCTACATTATGAATTACTATTGCGATCATAACCTTTGTCCTTTGCAGACCAGTCTTCCGTTGGCAACAGATACGGTCATGGTCAACCAAGCCTTACATCTGCAACAGGTCTCAGAGGTATTGCAATTAGATCTGGCCACCTTGCGTGCCCTCAATCCGCAATACAGACGTGACATTATTCCAGGGAATACCCGTCCTTCAGCCTTAAAATTGCCAGCCGCAGCCACCTACGCATTCGTTGGGCAGGAAGATACTATTTATAAACATCGTATGGAGGAATACTTGGCGAACATTCCTATTCACAATGAAGAGGCTCAAAACAGCAAGGCCACGACTCGAGAACGAATTACCCATGTCGTGTTGCAAGGAGAGAATCTCTACACCATTGCCAATCGTTATGGTGTGACCGCCAAGGACATTCGCAAATGGAATGGCTTGGGATCAAATCGAGTGGCTAAAGGGAAACGGTTAAAACTTTATGTAGATAATGGAGGCATAGCCTTCGCCGCCGCTAAGCCAACCACAAGCACCACAAAAAGTACGGCCTCCTCTTCCACTGCTAAGACGGCGATCACAACAAAAGCAGCAATCTCTACCAATGGCAAAGAATTCATAGCCTATACCGTGAAATCGGGAGACTCGTTGTATTCAATAGCCAAGAAGTATCCCGGTGTCTCCACGAAAGACTTGCAACAGGCCAACGGATTAAAAGGTTCTGACATCCGACCGGGACAGGTTCTGAAAATACCTGTAGGATAGATGCGTTTCGTTATTGTATCATACTTTTTCGTTTTTGCGTAGCCAGCTCCAAAAGCAGTACGAAAAATGTGTTTCTTTGCAGTAACAAAGAAAGAAAGACTATGGGCGTATTAGATAATGATTACATTCGAATCAAAGAAAAACCGTGGC
>OBLI01001197.1_pt1 | contig 25823 bp, 29 predicted proteins | sample 1519701 | NCBI WGS metagenome assembly OBLI01 (sample SAMEA3663005, study PRJEB22513) | pig gut metagenome | biome: pig gut; feature: pig-associated habitat; material: faeces | place: France | collected 2012
ATGAACCAATCAAACCTGCGTTTGGACCTTCCGGTGTTTCAATCGGACAAATACGTCCATAGTGAGAAGGGTGAATATCACGAACCGCGAAACCTGCACGTTCTCTTTGCAAACCACCAGGTCCTAATGCTGAAATACGTCTCTTGTGAGTCAATTCAGCAAGAGGGTTAGTTTGGTCCATGAACTGTGACAATTGAGATGAACCAAAGAACTCTTTCAATGAAGCAACTAAAGGTTTAGTGTTCAACAAGTTCAACGGAGTCAAAGTTTCTGAATCTTGAAGAGTCATTCTTTCTTTAACGATTCTTTCAATTCTTGATAGACCAACTCTGAATTGGTTTTGAAGAAGTTCACCAACTGAACGAATTCTTCTGTTACCCAAGTGGTCGATATCATCCAATTGACCTTCATCATAAGTTAAGTTGATTAAATATTCGATAGTAGAAACAATATCTTCTACAGTTAATGTTCTTTGGTTATTCGGAATATTTAAGTTCAATTTTTTATTTAATTTATAACGACCTACACGACCGATGTCATATTTCTTTTCATCAAAGAATCTTGATTCCAAGATTTGACGTCCACCTTGAGGAGACGCAGGGTCACCAGGTCTTAATTTTTTGTACAACTCAACCAAAGCTTCGTCTGTAGTTTCTGTTGGGTCTTTTTCCAACGTTTTTTTCAAAAACTCAAAGTGAGTGAATTTTGATTCCATTTCAGGAACTGTAATACCCATAGCTTTCAACAAAGTTGTAGCTAAGATTTTTCTGTTCTTATCAATTTTAACGTGAATTACATCGTTAGAATCTGTTTCAATTTTCAACCATGCACCTCTGTTAGGAATCATAGTTGCGTTATATAAACGTTTTCCTGTTGGAGATGGGTCACACTTGAAGTAAACACCAGGAGAACGAACAATCTGTGATACGATAACACGTTCTGCACCGTTTACGATGAATGTACCTTTGTCAGTCATTGTAGGGATATCACCGATGTAAACTTCTTGTTCTTTAATTTCACCGCTGTCACGGTTTACAAGTCTAATCATAACGCGCAATTGTTTTGCATAAGTTGCGTCATGAATTCTTGCTTCTTCAACTGTATACTTTGCATTGTCGAAAGTATAGTTTGGTAAGAAGTGTAATTCCAATCTGCCTGTATAGTCTTTAATTGGAGAGAATGAAAGCAATTCTTCTTTCAAACCTTCTTTTAAAAACCATTCAAACGATTTTTTTTGCACTTCAATAAGGTCCGGTAAATCGTCCAAACGAGTATGAGGAATACCCATTGGCGTTACTCTTTTTGCATATTTTGTCTCAGACATTAATTCACCTCATTTAATAATGGTGTACTACTATAAACAATTTTTCTAACTTAAGGCTGTAAACCCTCTATCGATTTTGATAGAATAAACTTTTAAATGTCATTCTGAACTTGTTTCAGAATCTTAATTATCAGGATCCTGAAATAAATTCAGGATGACACCTTAATTAAGCTTTATTCAGTTGTCAAATTTTCGATAAATAACTGCAATTTCAGGGATTTGTAAATGTTGGTGAAACCCGCTTGTAATCAAACTTCCAAGATTTAGGCACACTTCACCCAACTTTACTTTTGCATGTTATTCCATCATATTACTTCAATTTTAATAGTCAAGTAAATAAGGCATGTTTTTCGGGAAAATTTTTCATTTTTCTTAATAAAAATTTACAAGAATAAATATATAGGGTGGTTTATTTGAGTTTGAGCGGGTTTCAGTGTCAACCCATACTTGAAGATTATTTTGAACATTGCATAAATAAAGGGTTTTGGCAAATTGTCTCAAACCCTTATATAGCAATAGAAACCTAAAACGAATAGTTGGATTTAGCCCAACCTTATTTACTTAATAACTCGTGTTATACGTTTAAAATAATCTGGGTCGTTTTTAGCCTCTTTTGTACAAGAAAAACCATTTAGATTTCCCTTCCCCAAAAGAGAACAATAATTATCCCCTACATATTCTGTTCCCTCATCACCCATAGCTTTCAAACCATTATCCGTCAATTGAAATACAAATAAATCATAGCCAAGTCTATTAGGCTTACCATTAATTCCATTTATATCAACAAATACCCAAGCCCTACAATTTGCTGGATTACTTGTAGCAGGATTTTCAAACATAAATAAAGTCCCATCTTTTAAAGCAAATTGCCCATCATCAAGAAAATAAGTATTTAATGTTGTTTTCCCATCAAACATTTTATAAAAATAAGTAGTCATATTATAACACGGAGCAGATTTATTATACCAACAATCAGTAGTACCAGTAAAATAGTGTTGAAAGACAGTTTTAAAATCATTACCAATATACTTATCATAATCAGTAGGAGAAGTACTCACTCCATCAGCTTCCATCATTTTATATGCTTGTTGGATAAGAGAATAAGACTTCATAAACTGACTTCTTAAAACTCTCGCTTTATATGCAGTCATTAAGTTTGGTAATGTAATCGCTGCTACAACACCGATTATGCCTAATGTTATAAGGACTTCCGCAAGTGTAAATGCTCTGTTTTTCAAAATCTTCATAAGTAAATTATAAAGATTTTACTACTTAGTGTACACTGTCCCTCACATCATATCATATCATATCATAAAGGGCATTGTAGTTGAGTTTGAGCCCATTTAAAATTCATCTTTACATTTCGTTACAATTGAACAAAGTTCCGCTTTATGATAAACTTTGTTTATGATTGATTTGACACCTTTTGAAAAAGCTCTAAATACATTAGATGAAATTATCCTCAGATATGAAAAGGAAAAACATGATAATGCAATCCGTGATGCAGTTATCCAAAGATTTGAGTACACCTATTCCTTGAGCATTAAAATGCTGACAAGATTTTTGCAAAGTCAAGCAATTGATTTGCCTGACACATTAACATTTAATGAAACTATCAGAAAAGCTAATCAAATGGGGTTATTATTATCTGACCTTGAAAAATGGACAGATTACAGACAAAAAAGGAATTTAACATCTCACACCTATGAAGAAACTATTGCAAACTCTGTTGTTGGTGTGGTTTATGACTTTCAAAAAGATGCAAAATATCTTTTAAACGAATTAAAAAAGCGCGTATGATTGATTTAGAAGAAAAATATATAGATTTTATAAGAAAAACCATTCGCCAATATTTGCAAGAAGGCAAAATTTATCTCTTTGGCTCAAGAACAAAAGGAACATCAAGAAAATATTCAGATATAGATATTGCACTTGATTGCCCAAATTTAAACGAGAATATATTGTTAAAAATTAAAAATGATTTTGAAAATTCAACTCTGCCTTATGAGGTAGATGTTTTGGATTTGAATAATATTTCAGAAACTTTTAAACAACATATTAAACAAGATTTAACAGAGATATAACAATAAAGGAAAAATAAAATTATGTTTTATTTTGAAGAAATTGATGGAAAAAAAGTATTAAAATCAGATTATATAAAAAAAGCGCAAGCATTTTTCACAACCAGAGAAATTTGCATTTGCGACAAAAATATTGACGCACAAAATAATTTTACTGAAATTGAACAAAATAAAAAAATAATTTGTAAGTATTTAAAAATTGGTGAAAAAAATCTAATTTCGCCAACTCAAACACATACCTCAAATATAGAATTAGCAATAGAAAACAAGCTTTGTTATCCTGATACGGATGCTCTAATTTTAACAGACAAAAATCTTGGAATTTTCTTAAACTTTGCTGATTGTACTCCAATAATATTGTATGATGAAGTCCAAAATATTGGAGCAGTTGCCCACGCTGGTTGGCGTGGAACAGCAGGAAAAATTTCAGCAAAGACTGCACAAAAATTAATTAAAAATTATGGCTCGAAACCAGAAAACTTAATCGCCATAATCGGTCCTGCAATTGGATTTTGTTGTTATAACGTTGGCGAAGAAGTTTTTGAAAAATTATCCAAAACTGTCAATAATTTTGATGGACTTTCTGAAATTCGAGAAGGAAACATTTTTGTTGATTTGAAAAATATCAACAAAAGACAACTTGAAGAAATCGGCATAACAAAAATTGACGTATGCCCATATTGCACAGTACATAACAACGATGTTTTCTATTCATACAGAAATGAAAACGCAACTACATTGCGCCATAGCGCAGTTTTAAAATTAGGATAAATATGCAAGAAATAACTGTTGGGAAATTTTACAAACATTATAAAGGTAATTTATATAAAATCATTGCACTTGGTAAACACTCAGAAAATTTAGAAGAAATGATTGTTTATCAGTCTGTCAAAGACGGTCAAATTTGGATTCGCCCAAAAAGCATGTGGAACGAAATCATCGATAACAATGGTACATTACGTTTTACTTTGCAAAATTAACCACCTCTACAATTTTCTTATTCATAAAATTTATTGATAATTTTTATATGAATATTTGGTATCAAGAACTTGCAAAACCGCCATATACACCACCTGCAACGTATTTTCCTATTGCATGGGGAGTTTTATATTCACTGATGGCAATTGCTTTTTTCATTGTTTTAACCAAACCAAATTCAAAAAATAAATCAATAGCAATTAGTTTGTTTTTATATCAGCTAATTTTTAATTTTGCATGGAGTTATATATTTTTTAATTTTAAATCCATAAATTTGGCATTATTTGACATCATAATTTTGTTGTTATTATTGCTATTAACCATAATATATTTTTTCAAAGTTTCAAAAACTGCAGGGTGGCTTTTGATTCCATATCTTTTACAAGTAATTTTTGCAATATATCTAAATTTGGGCATCTTTATCTTAAATTGATTTATTAAGTTAGGTAAAATTTTTATTACAATAGTAGCAAACTAAAATATTGTCAGGTATTCTAAGGACAAGGAAAAAGAAGGATGTGTGTAAATGAAAAAAATTATTTTAACAGTTTTAGTAATCTTGTTTTCAACAATGTCAGTAAATGCCGCTGAATACATTTATGGAGCTGGCGGAAGGCAACCAATTGCGCGTGTAAGTCGTGGGCAGGTACATTCAATACACAATTTTGGCTCAAATGCCCTATTTACACCACAAAACGCAAGCAGAGCCGGAGCAAGAAATCGAGCTATCGCGCGCGAAAAAGCCATGACAAGAGCAATTGCTAATTGCGGAAGTAGAAGAGTAGGATATGGCTATGGCAGCAGATATGGTTATGGTGGCAGATATGGTTATGGTGGCAGATATGGTTATGGGGCACAAGTAGCAGAGACAGCACATGTAGCACCTGTTGAAATTTCTCGTTTTGACAAAAACTACAAAATAAGTACTCCAAAATCTTACACAAAAAATGGAATTACTTATTTTAACTAGAAAAAATTAAAAAGGTGGGCAAAATCCCACCTTATTTTTTGCACAAAAATCAACTATAAAAAGAAATATCATAAATATTCACTCAAACTCCTCAAATAATAGTGAAAATTCAAGCAACATAACCGTTTCAAAGCAAAAATTTTCACAAAAAACAAGTTTCTAAAAGATACCGTAATCAACAAACAATAAAGAATAAAAATTTCACCCTAAAAACATCATTTACTTTTGTGAGTATTTAAACTCCAGATTAAGTAAAAACTCTTTTTTCTCCAAACCATCAGCATACCCAACAAGTTTTCCACTTGTACCAATTACTCTATGACACGGAATAATTATCGGAATCCTATTTTTGTTATTCGCGCCACCGACAGCTCGAGAGGCTTTTGGCTGTCCGATTTGTTTTGCAATATCACCATAACAAACTGTCTTGCCATAAGGAATTGTCATCAAGACATTCCAAACCTTTTTCTGAAACTCCGTACCTTCAATCAAAATTGGAACATTAAAATATTGTCTTTTTCCACTGAAATATTCAAAAAGCTGTTTTGATGTTTCTTTTATTAAAGGAGTTTCAGCCAGCTCGTAATCATATTCATCATGGTAAAAAATTCCACAAATCTTACCATCTTTTTCAGCTATCCCAATTTTGCCCAGTGGGAAATTATAAAAAAATTTTTTCATACATTTGCACCCATATTAAATATATTATACAATAATCGTTATGAAAAAGATTTTATGCTACGGTGATTCTAACACGTACGGATTTATCCCAACAAATTGCGCAAGATATTCAAAAGATGAAAGATGGAGTGGGATTTTATCAAATCTGCTTGCGCCTGATTTTGAAGTTTTGGAAGAAGGGCTAAATAACAGAATGGGGTTTTTCAAAAGCCCTGAAAGTATAAAACACTCTGGTGGTGAATATTTACCAATATATTTGCAAAACCACAAAGATATTGATATTTGCGTTTTGGCATTAGGCACAAACGATGCACAATTTTTCTACAATCTTGATGAAAACATCACGCGCAAAGGGTTACAAAAACTGATTGATGCACTAAAAGACGTAAATCCAAAGATGCAAATAATTATAATTCCACCTGTAAAAATTCAAAAAAATATCCTAAACGGAATTTTTTCAATGCAATTTAATTTGACATCAGTTGAACGCATAGAAAAAGTTTTTCCGATATTTAAGCAAGTAGCAAAAGAAAATAATTGCAAGTATTTTGATTTTAACGAACTTGTAAAACCATCTCAAACAGATGGACTGCACTATACAAAAGAATCGCACCAAATCATAGCTCAACACCTTGCAGAATTTATCAAATCATTATAGCAAGTACAGCTTATCCTATGCAAATTTGACCTCAAGTTAGCATTACTTAGCCACTCTAAAACCCTCAAATGCAGGACTGAATTTTACAAAATCTTGTGTATTAATTTTTTGATTTTGGCTTTCAGATTTCGCCTGATGGTCGTATCTGTATTTTGTCCAAATCCTTGAAACTGCACTCAAAGTAAAGCCCATTGCAACCAAAGTGAACAAATACGGAACACCTGTTATAACAGATTTTTGTTTAATCAATTTTTCAAGTTCTGATTGAACTGTTGTGTTATTTATTTTTGCTAACTTTTCTGCAATTGCCGGCAATTCTTTGCGAGAAGGAACAGCTCCGATTACCCCATTTTTGTCTTGTTTAATCAATTCAGGAAATTTTCCTTTTTTCGCCAAAATCTTCTTAAACCCAGCATCTAAAATTGAAGAACCAAAAATTGTGTACAAAACCACAAGCGGAACTCTTGTCCAAACTTCATAAAAATCTAACTTGCCTCTATCTTTTGCGGCACTTGAATATCCAAACAAACCAGTAATACAAGTCAATGCCAATTGACCTTTACTTAGCGCAAATTTACCATTGCTGTTTTCAAAATCAAGCTTCAAATATTCTTTCAGAAATTTGTCAGTTTTTTCGGAATTAAAACCGAATTTGTGGAACAATTTTGCAAGATTTTCTCCAGGTTCAAGCAAGATATGCGAAAATCTTCTTGCTGCTTTTGACTTATGCCCAAATGCCGATAACGCTATCCCTGAACCGATTCCTGCAGCAGACAACAAACCTGTTTTTAACAAAACTTTTTTAGAATGAGATTCCACACGATTTTGCTGTTCGGTATTTTCATTTTTTTCCTTATTCAAATTCGCTACATTATTAAAATCACTAACTTTAAAGACTTTTAAAGTAAACAAATTTTTAGCAAAACCAAGAGCATATTCTAAAGCTGGAACAGTCACACATGCCAGCACAATACCTGCTTTTGTCGTAATCAAACGTTTTTTCAAATCCTTATCAAGATTTGATTTTTTAATCTCATCAACACTTTTGGATAAATTTTTGGTAATTGAATCACCCAATTTTTTAGGTTTAGCTTTTTTAAATAAACCATTGCGGAATAAATGTTCGCCAAAAAACGGTGCAGCAAAATAAAAAATCCCTGATTCTAAAAATTCCAAAAACGTAAATTCGCTAAAATCAATAAAACTTCTTGATAATACGGCTTTAGGAAACCAGTTTGTCAAAGTACCTTGTATAAATCTTGTTGAAGATAAATTTTCCTGAGATTTTAAAAATTTATCTAAATATTTTGTACTTTTATTACTAAATTCACTCGCTCCACCTTGAAATTGTGGTTGATTATTATTGTTATTTGCTAAATATTTTCGGTTGTTTAATTTTATGTCATTTGTTATGCTTGTTATCATTTTAAAATTTTCCTTTCATTGTGTCAGAGTTTAAATACAAAAAAGAACCGCCTAAAAAGGCGGTTCTTTTAAAATTGTTTGCTTATTTATGAACTCTAACACATTCGATTCGCACAACAATGACCGCCTAACCTTGGGCTTTGCATCATCATTTGCATCATCATAGTGTTGTTTCTCATTTAAAAAATCTTTCCTTCTTTAAGATTATATTATTATAATCATTTTTTATTGTCAATTATACACATTATAAAGCTTAAAATTTTTTTATTTTGCTAGTTTCTTTCCTAATTTTTATTACGTAAGACATCAAGCATTTCATACCCTTTTGCGGTGAGCCTGTAACCAACATCCATGATGCTGTATTCCCCACCGACACAATAAACAAATCCAAAGGGATATTTGGCAGAAAATGAGTCAATTAACCCCTCATCTCCCAAAACCAATACATGCCCCATAAATTTACGTTCGGCATCTTTACCTTTTATTTTCAATTTTTGCATTAGAGAATGTGAATTAATAACATAATCTTTTTCATTTTCCATAGTAAGCAAAATTTGAGCAATGAAATTTGAATCAAGTTTCATAAAATAAACCTTTTAAAATTGTGCACTATGTTAATTTATATCATTTCAACAGCATTTTGGCAAGAAGAATTTTTTAAACTTCACTCTGCACTTGTTTTTTCATTGCACTATAAATTCCATAAGTCATACGGCAATCATTATCGGCTCTATGATGACCTGTTGCGTCAACCTTATAATACTCTGCAACATAATCCAGCTTGTGACTTCTTGTCGGACAGTATTTGCGAGACATTGTACAAGTATCAACAAAGTCATTGCGAAACTCTTTGTTGTAGTACTTGACACTCTTGTCATAAATAAAATTGATATCGAAATTTACATTGTGTCCGACAACAACGTCATCACCAATAAAATTCAAATATTCTTCCAATATCTCTTCAATTAACGGTGCATTTTCAACCATTTCATTAGAGATTCCAGTCAATTTTGTAATAAAACCACCAATTCTTGATAAAGGTCTTACAAGCGTTGTATAAGAATCAAAAATTTCATTATCCCGAATTTTCAATGCCGAAAGTTCTATTATCTCATTTTTTGAAGCTGATAACCCTGTTGTTTCAATATCTATAACAGTGTAATTGTCAGGGAAATCCATCAACTTTTGACCCTTATTTCTTGTTGCTATCGTTGCCATAAATACCCCTTTTATTTATCTATTTAATAACATAAACAAAATATTTTGAATATTCTTATTAAAAAATTCAACATTCAATCAATTTCAACAACTAAAAATGAGTTTAAAGGCATTTTAAAAATCCGCTAGCAAAAAATATTTTGCTACGGTTTATAAAATAACATGGACATATCATTCACAGGCATAGAAAACATAAAAATATTACAGAAAACAAATAAAAAATTCGGAAGTTACCTATCTTACAACAACGAAATAAAACAAGGTAACAAAATACAATCTGAAATCCACATTCATTGCGATTTGACAAATGATGCCAATGGTAATGATGTTAATGACTTTTATGATGCAATAAAACGCTCTGGCGGAGATTATGCATTATATTGCTTAAATTCCAAAAACCCAAAACATGTAGAACTTTGTACAAAAGGTTTTCGAGTACAAGATGATATCGTTAAAACGACAAATGCTCAATTCAAAATCAATGGCAAAGACATCATGCTAACAAATGACAAAGTCTTGGCTTTATATACTTTTATGGCAAAACTTACAAGAAAAATTACACAAAAACCTGAAATGAGCGAAAGACAAAAATATTTCGCACAATTGGTAAATGACTTTGTTGACGCAGAAGCGAGAGAATATCTCGATATGCCACCAATAAAGAAATAAAAATTAAGCAAATTTTGACCTGAAAAATACTTTATATAATTATAAAGTATTTTTATAGGGGAAATATGAATATAATAACAAAAGGTCTTAGATATGTTCTTAATAAAGATGCTCATATATTAGCTCCAAAATTATCTTGGCGCACAAGTCTTATTGGCGCAAAAAGCAGATTTTTGCTAAATAATTTAAAAGATACCATAAACCCAAATCCTATTGGCAAAAAATTTCAAACAATTATGGCAACAAATCCAACAGCACAACAAGTACAAGAAGCTTGTGATTTATTTACAAAAGCAACAGGCATAAAAATGATAATGACAAACCCAAAAGGTGCAATATCATTTTCAAACCTAGCACATACAATATTACGCGACATAAAAGACGGTAGCTTTCCTAAAGACATAAAATATATTATTTTTGGACATGGAAACGGTACAACATTAAATAATACTTGGCATGTTGCCAATGACCCTTCAGTAAAAATCTTTGATTTTATAAAAAAGAATATTCCTAAAGGTGAAAAAGTCTTAGTAGATTGCTGCGAGGAAACTCCAAAAGAATTACGCCACTTAATACCCAAATCAAAACCGGCAATAGGAAAAGTTGTAACAGAATTAGAAAGTTCATACCATACCCCTGCAAAAATTGTCAAAAGCGGTACGGATGAAATCATTGGCGGTTACGCAAACGGAATTGCCAGCTATTATATTTAATTTTATTTATCAAAAATATTTGACATATTTTGCCAAAAAGATTAATATCATATATAAACCCTAAAATAAAAAGAGAAAGCAAATTATGACAGATATTGAAAAAATTATAAAAGTAAGTTCAAACAAAACACCTGCCGATTTGGTTTTGAAAAATGCAAAACTAATCAATGTACTATCTGAAGAAATTTACGAAACAGATATTGCAATCACAGATGGAAAAATCGCAGGAATCTCCAAAGGTTACAAAGGCAAAAAAGAGATTGATTTAAAAGGCGCTTACGTTTCACCGTCATTCATTGACGGTCACGTTCACCTAGAAAGCGGAATGCTTTTGCCATCTGAATTCGCGAAACTGGTTATTCCATCAGGTACAACAACAGTTGTTGCAGACCCTCACGAAATTGCTAACGTAATGGGTTTACAGGGGATAAGTTTTATCAGGGAAGCAACAAAAGATTTACCGCTTGATGTGTTCATTATGCTCCCATCCTGCGTGCCTGCAACAAAACTGGAAACTTCAGGTGTAGACTTAAATTGTTATGACTTGGCTCTTTTGATTGACGCACCTTGGGTTCTTGGAATTGCAGAAATGATGAATTTCCCCGGAGTTGTAAATTGCGATAAAGAAGTTTTAAGTAAGATTGCACTCGGTTTAGAAAAGCACAAAAGAGTAGACGGACACGCGCCAAGCCTATCAGGTAAAGACCTAAATGCTTATGTCGCATCTGGTGTAGCATCTGACCACGAATGCACAAACCCTGATGAGGCAATTGAAAAAATAAGACTTGGAATGTATATAATGATTCGTGAGGCAACAGGTGCTAGAGATTTAGAACCATTGATTCCTGTTCTAAAAAAATACAATACAAGAAAATGTATCTTTGTAACAGATGACAGACACCCAAAACACTTGAAAAAACATATTTCAGGTATGGTAAAAAAATCTGTAGAATTAGGTGTTGATCCAATTAAGGCAATCCAAATGGCAAGCCTTAACACAGCAGAATACTTCAAAATTCCAAACACAGGTGCAATCGCTCCTGGGTATAACGCAGATATTTTGGTATTTGATGATTTGAAAACTTTTGACCCTAAAATGGTATTCAAAAAAGGAAAACTCGTTGCCCAAAATGGTCAAATGACAATTGATATGACAGAATTTAAACCGCCTGAATTAAGAGGTTCAGTAAACATCAAACCGTTAAAGAAAAAAGATTTTCAAATAAAAATTCCTAAAAATAAAAATAAAATCAAGGTAATTAATGTTATTCCAAAACAATTGATTACAAAATTATCAATTGAAGAAGTGAAAAACGAAAACGGTTACGCAGTTTCTGACACAACTAACGATATTTTAAAAATTGCGGTAATTGAACGTCACAAAGCAACAGGTAATATTGGACTCGGATTTGTTAAAGGTTTTGGATTAAAATCAGGTGCAATCGCATCCACAATTGCGCACGATAGCCACAACATGATTATTATCGGCACAAATGATGAAGATATGTATTATGCAGCAAATCAACTTGTCAAATCACAAGGTGGCAAAATTATTGTAGAAAATGGAAAAACATTATCTCAACTGGAACTTCCAATTGCCGGTCTGATTTCTAATAAACCGGCAGAAGAAGTTATGGCAAAATTACAAGAACTTGAACAAACTGCAGCTGATATCGGCTGCAAAATCAATGACCCATTCATGAGTATGGCATTCTTGTCATTGTCAGTAATTCCTGAAATCAAAATCACAGATAAAGGACTTATTGATGTCTCTAAATTCAAAGTAACAAATCTGTTTGTATAAATAAAAGGGAACCAATAATGATATTAGTAACAGGTGGAGCAGGATATATCGGCAGCCATTGCGTAATGGCACTATTAGAGCAAAATAATAATGTTGTCATTTTTGATAATCTATCAACAGGACATATTGAAACCGTTGAAACATTGAAAAAATACGGACATGTTGAATTTCAAAAAGGAGATTTGACTAATTTTGCTGATATAAATTCAGTGTTCAAAAATTATGGTATTGATAAAGTTGTACACTTTGCAGCATTTTCTCAAGTTGGAGAATCTGTTGTAAATCCGCAAAAATATTATATAAATAATGTTTGCGGAACGATTAATCTTTTAAGAGCAATGCTTGAAAATAATGTTAAAAAGATTGTATTTTCTTCAACTGCTGCAACTTATGGCGAACCTGTTTATATTCCAATAGATGAAAAACATCCGCAAAACCCAATCAATCCGTATGGTCAAACGAAATTAATTATTGAAAAAATTATGGATGATTATGATAAAGCTTATGGTTTAAAATCCGTAAGATTGAGATATTTTAATGTTGCAGGAGCGGACTCCAAATCACGAATTGGCGAATGGCACGACCCTGAAACACACCTTATACCAAATATTTTGAAATCTACATTTAATAATGGCAAAACTTTCCAAATGTTTGGGAATGATTATGACACAAAAGACGGAACTTGTGTAAGGGATTATATCAATGTTGAAGATTTGGCTCAAGCTCACCTTCTAGCTCTTAAATACTTAGATAATGGTGGAGAAACAAACTACTTTAACCTTGGAACAAATGATGGTAACACAGTTAAAGAAGTATTTTCAGCTTGTGAAAAAGTTACAGAAAAAACGATTCCGGTTGAAATTAAGCCTCGCAGAGCAGGTGACCCTGCAAGTCTTGTTGCTGATAATAACAAGGCTAAAGAGAGTCTAAACTGGAAACCGCAACATACACTAGATGAAAGTATCGCAAGTGCTTACACTTGGGAAAAGAATTTACAAAACCATATCTAGATATTCTTTTTGTCTTCTAACTCTGCAAATTTTGCAGCCATCGTAGGATTATTTTTCACAAGACGTTTGATACTCAAATCTTCCGCCTTGCTATTTGCCAGACGTAAGTTATTTTCAGAAGATAGTAATGCATCTTTTGTTTTTTGAAGATGGTCGATTGTTTTGTCAATTTCTTCAATCGCCTTTTGAAATTTTTCACTGGCAAGTCTGAAATTTCGTGAAAATTTGTCTTTAAACTCATTCATATCCTCTTCAAAATGAGAAATATCAATATTTTGATTTTTGATAACCGCAAGTTCTTGTTTGTACTGAAGAGCGTTCATCGCAGCATTGCGCAACAATGTAATCATCGGAATAAAAAACTGCGGACGAATGACATACATCTTAGGGAAACGATGTGACATATCTACAATTCCGGAATTATACAATTCATTATCAGGTTCAAGGAGTGAAACCAAAACAGCATATTCACAATTCTTTTCACGACGGTCTTTGTCCAGTTCTTTCAAAAAATCTTCATTCTTTTTCTTGGTGGCAGTTGTTTCCATCTCATTTTTCATCTCAAACATCACAGAAACAATTTCCACCCCATCAGGGTCATAATCCTTGTAAATATAATCTCCTTTACTACCTGTTTTTGCATCATTATCTTTTTCAAAATATGCGTTTTGAAATCCTGTTGAGCGCAATTTGTTAAACTCAATTTCGCAATGCTGTTCAAGACTTTCCCCAATCATTTTGGTAGATAATCTTGATTTAAAATCTTTGTAATGCGCAATTTCTTCATCTTTGAGCTTTAATCGCTCTTCGTATTGGTCTTTTAAAGATTGTTCTTTTAATTGACTTTCTTTTTCACTTGTTTCAATTTGCCCTGAAAGTTTCACAATATGTTTTTCTTTTTCTGCAAGTTCTTTGTCCTTTTCGCCAACAATTTTATTTACAGCAAGCTCCTTATCTTTTTCGCAAGAGTCAATTTGTGCCTTTAGCTGAGCAATTTGAGTATCTTTTTGTGCAAGTTCTTTATCTTTTTCTGCTGCAATATCACTTACAGCAAGCTTTTGTGCACTGTCTTGCGCATCAATTTTAGATTGTAGTTGAGAAATCAATATATCTTTTTGCGAAATGGTTTCATTAAACTGTTTTTCACTCTCTGCTTTTGCAAGCATGATTGCAGTTTCCTTTTCTGAGGCAAATTGAGATTCGCGCATATCTACTTCTTTTTCAAACTCTTTATCTCGAACCTGTTTTACAATAGCAGCATATCCTGACTCATCCACTTGAAAAACTTCACCGCATTTTGGACATTTAATTTCTTGCATACCCCAACTCCTTTGGACTTTTTAACTTTGTAAATTATTTTAAAAAATAAACACCCATTTTGCAATAGATCATCCAGTGTCTATGTCATTCTGAAAGCATAGAAAATTGGTGTAAAGTATAAACACCAAATTTTCTTGCTATTCAGAATCTCTAATTAAACACTTAGTAGGTCGACCTTGTCAAACCTACAAATTTCACTATTCATTATCACCTGGCACAATAAGCAAAACTACAGTCAAAATGAACCATAATAAACCAGCGAATAGATTAATAAGCGGAATACAAGAACCTCCAACACAAACAATCATTAATAAGCAGGCAATTGTCTTGGAATTCATATCATCCGTCCAGCCAATATGATACAACCTATGAGCATAAGTCAATGTATATAAATAAATTAATGAAATTGCAGCAAAACCAAATCCAAAAATCTTTATTGTTATTTTGTCAATTCCGATAAGGGCTGCAACAAATGCCAACAGGCTTACAACACACAAGACCATAATATAAATTAAAATATTACATCCTAAAAACTCTAACCTACCAATACCATAATTTTCAGTAGAAAAAATATTATGTTTTGGTTTTTCCTCTTGTTGAACCTGATTTGCATTAAATTGTTGCATATTTACCTCCCAAATTTAACGAACCAATATTATTTAAGTATATGTATATTAAAGTAACAATCAATCATTTAAATAAATGATTCAAAATGACCATTAAAACTCAAAGCCAATTTGAAAATATTTCAAGAGCTTTGCATAATTGTTCAAAATTATTGCCATATCCGATGCGCAAATATCTATCCAACTCCAAAGTTTCACCAGGAAGAATCATAACCCCTGTTTCATTCTGCAATTTTGCACAAAGTTCAACAGAAGACAATGGTGCATTATATCGCACAAATGCGGTCGTTCCACCTTTAGGTTCTACCAAATGTACCCTTGCCTCAGATTTTACCCAATCTGTCAGGATTTTTTTACCGATAGCAATTTTATCTAAATTTCGTTTAATAATTTTGTCTTTATTTTCAACAGCCAAACTTGCAAAATAATCATCCAAAATTCCTACACTAATTGTATTATACTCTCTTTGATGATTGATTATATCAATAATATTTCGGTCAGCCGCAATCCAACCCAGACGTAAACCTGCCAGAGAAAAGACTTTTGACATACTTGATGTAGATATTCCTTTGTCATAGATATCCGCAATCGAAACAGAAAAAGGGTTTCCTTCATGATTTAAACCACGATAAACCTCGTCACATAAAATATAAGCGTTTGATTTTTTTGCAATTTCTACGATTTTATATAACATTTCATCAGGAATAACCGCCCCTGTCGGATTATTTGGGTTGTTTAAACAAATCATCTTTGTATCTGTACCAACAACTTTTTCAAGTTCATCCAAATTGGGCAACCAATTATTTTCTTCTTTTAAGAAAAACATTTCTACACCCGCACCAAAAGATTTAGGAATTGAGTAATGCTGTTGATATGTTGGAACAATTGATACAACCTTATCTTTTGGCTCGACAAAAGATAACATAACAAGGTGATTTGCGCCAATTGCACCATGGGTTATTGTTATGTTGTCTGGAGTTTGATTTGTATACATTGTTGAAATTGCTCTTTTTAATCTATTTGAGCCATGAATTGCGCCATAGTTGAGTTTTTGAGAAAAGATTTCAGACAAAATATTTTCTCTATCACCTGTAATTTCAAGTAATTCATCAATCGAAAGAGATTCTACGCAAGTATCTGCCAAATCATACACAGCATCTTTTTCATATTTGTTAAACCATTCTTCGACTTTAAATTTATCTATCTTCATAGAAATCTCCTTTGATGTTTAGTATTTATATTAATACCCCAAACAGGATGTTTTTTGTAGAGTTTGGAGGGCATAGGAGAGCAGGTGTCATTAACTGAAAATATTCCCAAAAAGAAGCCGGCATTTTGCAATACCGGTTTAGTAAGTAAAAATATGATTAAGATTTTAAGTTAGTATGTTATAGTTTATAATTGACTGCCAGTTGCTTTATATAGCCCTATATAATTTACCAAGCAGTTGATTTTATCATTTACGACTTGTTGGTCAGTGAACAAGACATTTTCTTTCACCTGAGTCAAATCAAGTTTTGAAATTGTACCTTGATTGAATTTGTCCGTACTATAGCCAAAGTCTTCTCTTTCCAATTTTGCTTGTTTTTTAGTATCTTGATATTTTTCTTCATCAAGTTTGATTGAAACCATTGCATCGTTGATTTCTTGAATAGCTGTCAAATTTGTTTGATAATAATTATTTAAAACTCTTTCGTATTCAACTTTTTTCATCTTCAAGTTTGCAATTCTTCTTCCACCGGTAAATAACGGTAAACCAAGACCACCACCAAGGGCAGCTAAAGCATTTTTGGTTGTCCAAAGGCTACCCAAATCTCCTGACAAAAACATTGCAACTGCACCGATATTGATAGATGGTAAAAATTCCTTTTTGGCAACTTTTACATCTATACCTGCTTTTTCAACATTTTTTTCAGCTTTCAAATAATCAGGTCTATTTGTAATTACATCAGATGAAATTTCTGTTGGGATTACACCTGAATAATTTAGTTTTTCAAAAGATGTTCTTGTAATTTTATCCGCATTATTTGGATTTTCACCAATCAAAACACAAAGTTGATTTAACAATTTTGTTCTTTGTTTTTTGTATTCTGTCAAATCCGTATTACCTGCAATATAAGCTTTGTTTGCTTTCACTGTATCAGCAGTTGAAGTTAAGCCTTCTTTGTTTCTTGCAAGCATTAAATTGTAAATGGTTTTTCTGTCTTTTACGATTTCTTCTTGAAGTTCAATCATTTTATCAAGTTTGATGATATTCAAATATGTTGTACCAACAGCTGATGCGATTGAAATATAAGCTGCTCTTTCATCTTGCAATGTTGCTTCATATTGTTTTTTTGAAGCATTTGTTTTGTCATGGTTTTTCAAGAAAAGGTCAACTTCATAACTTGCAAATGCAGGCATTGCAAAAGCCCAATCAGCACTATTATTCCCAGACATTTTTGAATATCCGGAACCAAATCCGACACCTGCCATAGGCAGTTCATTTGCAAATTGGATTTTTACAGCTTGATAATATTCATCAACAGTATTCGTAGCCATTTTCAAATCATAGTTATTTTTAATAGCTTTATCAATATATCCGTTCAAGATATCATCATTAAAATTTTTCCACCAATTATAATTAATATATTCATATTTAAACTCATCACTTTTTTCTCTTTGTTTGTGAGTTTTTGTAATAGATACTTTTTTAGGTTCGTTTGATTGATTTTTATTACCTATAGCAAAGCATGCCGCAGGGGTAATTTCTGTTAATATAAAACTAGCCAATAATAGTGTTATAATACTCTTTTTCAACGTTTTATTTCCTCTTAAAAAATATACTTGCATTTTGTATATCAGTATGATAACATAATATTGTTGCAAATGCAACACATTATTTTTACAACATGAAGAAAAATCTAAATTATATGCATAATTGTGAACATTATATTGAATCTATCTATTATCAATTGGAGCAAACTGCAAGGTATTGCAGATATTTGGGTTCTCAGATTTTCCAAAAATTGGACATGCCTGTATCTATGGACGAATTTGTTACAATGGATACAATCAGTTTGAACGATGGAATGTGTCAAAGAGAATTGGCAAAATTAATTTTGAAAGATAGAGCTAATACAGGCAGAATTTTAAATTCTTTGGAAGAAAAAGGCTATATTGAAAGATTTGTCGATACAAAGAATAATAGATTAGTCAGAAAAATGAGATTAACACCTGAAGGCAGAGAAATTACCACAAAAGTTTCTAAGGTTTTGCGCGAATATATAGAAAAATTGCCTAAAGTTCTCTCTGAAAACGATAAATTTGAAATTATGGAATCTTTAAAAAGATTTAGAGAAGGTTTAGAACAAGAAGTAGAAATGAAAATATAAAAGAGGTTATTAAATATGCAAGAACAAATTAAAGAAGAACAAAATGTTGAACAACCTAAAAAAGAAAAACCAAAAGGAATTAAAAGAACTGTAACAGGTATTGTAGTTGCAGCAGTTTTGGTTTTGGCAGGGGTTTACATTCATAACGAAATGCAATATGAATCAACTGATGATGCGTACGTTGAAACAACAACAGTAAATGTTGCTCCTCGTGTATCTGGTCAAATTGAAGACGTATTTGTAACAGATAACCAACATGTAAAAGAAGGTGATTTGGTAGCAATTATTGATGATGCGGATTACAAAATCAAGTTAGAACAAGCTGATTCAAGTTTTGAAAAAATCAAATTAGACCAACAAAATGCTAAAGCAAATCAAGCTGCAGCAGAATCTAATATTAAATTAGCTAAAAAAGATTTAGATAGATACAAAAATCTTTATGAACAAGGTGCTGTATCTAAACAAACTTACGATTCAGCAAAAGTGAACTATGATAACGCTCAAGCAGGTTTGACACAAGCAAATCAAGCCTTGTTCTCAGATAAAAGTGGAAAAACTGTTGCTGACGCAAATTTGAGAACCGCAAAAGCTGCAAAAGATAAAGCTGCACTAGATTTATCTTATACAAAAATCTATGCCCCTCAATCCGGAACAGTTTCATCAAGAAGAGTTGAAAAAGGTATGTATGTAACAGCCGGTTCTCCTCTATTTACATTAGTTCCTGAAAATGTTTGGGTAGTAGCTAACTTCAAAGAAAACCAATTGAGAGGGATGAAACCTGGTCAAGTTGTTGACATCAAAATCGACACTTATCCAAACAAAGTATTCAAAGGTAAAATTGATTCTATTCAAAGAGCATCAGGCGCAAAATCAAGCTTGTTCCCTCCTGAAAATGCAGTTGGTTCATTCGTAAAAATCGTACAAAGAATCCCTGTAAAAATTGTATTTACTGAAAATATCGACCCAAATGAATACAATATTGTTCCGGGTATGTCAGTTGTACCAAAAGTAAAAGTTAAATAAAGGGTAACATTTTAAGAGGAAAAGGAGACAAGTTCTATAATGTATTACTGAACTTATTTCCTTTTCCCTTTTATAGAGGAATTTATGTCAGAAATAGAAAATAAAGTTGCACAAGCTGACGAGGAAGAAAATAAATATTTACCTGCCAATCCTTGGATTTCGGCAGTTCCAACATTGTTAGCAGTTTTTATATATGTAATTGATGGTACTATTGCAAACGTAGCTTTGCCACACATGGCAGGGAGTTTTTCAGCTACTCGTGATGAAAGTATGTGGATTTTGACAAGTTACTTAATCGCCAGTGGTATTATTATTCCATCAGTTGACTTTTTTAGTAAATTACTTGGTAGAAAAAATTTCTACATTATAAGTATTATGATATTCACTATTGCATCACTTCTTTGCGGTATGGCAAGAAACCTTGGAGAAATGGTTGTATTCAGAGTCTTGCAAGGTGCAGGTGGTGGCGGTATCGTTCCGATATCTCAAGCTTTAATGATGGAAAGCTTTCCTAAAGAAAAACGTGGAACAGCAATGTCTGTATTTGGCATGGGCGTAATTATTGCCCCAATTGTCGGACCGGTTTTAGGTGGTTGGATTACAGATAACTGGTCTTGGCCATGGATTTTCTTTATCAACGTACCGTTTGGATGTTTGGCTGCAATTTTAGCAAGTAAAATGCTTTATAACCCACCATATTCACACCGCCAAAAAGGTGTGAAAATTGACGGTTTAGGATTTTTCTTCCTGACAATGTGGCTGTTATGTTTACAAGTATTTTTTGATAAAGGTAATAATGCCGATTGGTTCAATGCAACTTGGATTCGCTGGATATTCGGTGTTTCTTGTATTTCAGGAATTTTATTTTTCGTATCACAAATTTTCAGAAAAAATACCCTCGTCGATTTGACCGTATTTAAGGACAGAAACTTTATCATTGGTACATTTATTCAGGTTGTAATGCAGGCAGTATTATACGCATCACTTGCAATTTTGCCTCAATTCTTACAAAGTATGATGGGATATACAGCATTTTTAAGCGGATACTCAATGATGCCAAGAGGCTTAGGGAGTATGACAGCGATGGTTATTTGCGCACTTATTGCCGATAAGGTAGATAAAAGAATTTTGGTATGTGTAGGATTAACGCTACTTGGCAGTGCAGGCTTGGTATTTGGGTTCTTGAACTTACAAATTGCAAGCATAAATATTATGATTCCAAACTATATTATGGGCATGGGAATGGGCTTATCTATGATTCCTATTATCAACTTGTCAATGGAAACATTGCATAACGATCAAATGACCAATGCCAGCGGATTGCAAAACTTGTTCAAAAATATTGGTAGTGCAGTTGGTACTTCATTAGTTGCAACGATGTTAACAAGGTTTGCTCAAATGCATCAATATATGATGGTTGGCAAATTGAGCGATTTGAATCCAGCATTTGTTGAGCGTGTTCAAACCACAACTGCTGCTTTAGCTCAATATACACATGTTTCTGTTGCTCAACACATGGCGCAATATTCACAATACGGAACATTGATAAAACAGGCAAACTTGTGGGCTTTCATGGATTCCTTCAGAATCTTTGGCCTGTTATGTTTCTTGTTAATTCCACTTCTGTTCTTATTCAAAAGACACAACGAAGTATAAAAATAAAATGATACAAAATAAATATTCAAGGTGTTAAATAAATTATTTAACACCTTGTTCATTAAGAACATTTATATTCAAATATTTAGAAAATGATAATGGTGGAGCGAACAGTCCAGTGAGCAAGAGGCTCGGTCAAATTCCCTGATAATGACTTTTTACTGGGTATTTACTAGTTTTTAGCAATTTATACATTATTTTCATTGTAATTTCTAGGCATATCAACTATTTATAGCATAATTCCCTACATCAATTAACAGGGAATTTGCAGGGAAAATAATATATTAACTTATGTATAAAAAATTTTGTTGAAAGATTGTCATTTATTAATTGATGAAGAAAAAGAATTTAGTTGTCAAAAGTAAAAGATTTTTTCAACTTAAATTTAACAATATTACTTGTAAAGATAGTCATAGTATTTATTGTTACTCCTATAAGTATAACGATTTTAATATAAAAATGATCAAAAACTAATATGCTAAACAATAATTTAGAACAACAAATGGATTGTTTATTTTTAGATTTTGTTTCAAATAATAAGGATATTGAATACAAGGTTGGAGATGTTATTTTAACTGCTAATACAGGTGCTGATGCAATTAAAAAAGCTCCAATTGTGGACTATAATACAGGTATTAAATGTGTTAGGGTTGGTGATATGTCTAATGATAGGTGTATTTATGATTGGGGATATACCAAAATTACTGACTCAAATTTTAAACAATATCAATTAAAAAAAGACGATATTATCATTACAAGAACGGCTACGCTAGGGTTAAATAAATTAATTACAGATGATTTAAATGCGGTTTATAACAATGGTTTAATAAGAATTTCTATCGATAAGAACAAGGTATTACCATTATTTTTATATAGACAATTTCAGACTAATAATTTCTTTAGTTTTATAAATCGGATAGAAGCAGAAACTTCTGTGAAACCTAATATGAAGATAAATTATTTATTGAGTTATCCTTTTAGGTGTTCAAATATTGAATTACAAAAAAATAATCGCAATACTTGAACCAATGTTTAAAAAACAAGTTCAAATAAAATCTGAAAATCAAAAATTAGCACAACTTAGAAATACACTTTTACCAAAACTTATGAATGGCGAAATTGATGTGTCTAAGGTTGAGATTTTATAATAATTATATACTTTTAGCCCCTTGACAATTTGCAATGATAAGACTAATATGTAATAAAATATGCAAAAAAGTGGGATAATTACATGATTCATAATTTTAAAGTTGAAAATTTTTATAGTATTAATGAAAAACAAGAATTAGATTTTACTTCAAATAACAAATATAGTGACAGTTATACTGACTTTAAATCTAGTTACGTTAGTAACATTAGTTGTTTTGTTGGGGCAAATGCATCAGGAAAAACAAATATATTTAAGGCTCTGGCATTTTTGTTATGGTTTGCTGAAAAATCCTTTTATCGAGTTAATGATGCAGGAGACGATTTTTTATTTCAGCCCCATAAACTTAGAGAGGGAGATGTAACAACATTTGAGTTGCTATTTGATATTAATGATATTCTATATAAATATGAATTGGTTCTAACTACAGAAAAAGTTATTAGCGAGATACTTGAAATAAAATCGGTAAAGGGTTATTCATATTTGTATAAATTAACAAATATAGATGGTGAAATTAATATAAAATACAATAGAGCAAAGTTGCTTGCTCCAATTAATAAAAAAGATGAAAATAGATTTAAAACCAAACAAAATGCGACTTTTTTATCCTTTTTAATAGGAACTGGCTATTTAGAAGAATTGAATTTTAGTTCTATCTCTCCTGCAAGATTTTCAAATGTTTTTGCTGCTGGTCCTAGAAGTTTCGACCAAATTTCCGAGTCAATATTTTTAACAAAAGAATTAGAATCAACCGATATTAGATCAAAACTCTTGCCATATTTAAAAAGTTTTGATTTTGGAATTGAAAATTTTTCAGAAGATAAATCTTCAGTTAGAGTTAGAAATATAGATTTAGTTGAGTTTAAACATTCTGGTTTAAATAAAACTTTTAATATATCTGCTATTGATGAATCGGCAGGAACAATAAAAGGTACATTTCTTTTACTAAAATTATTAGATATTCTTGAGAAGGGTGGCATTGCCATAATTGATGAGTTAGATGCTCGATTACACTATGATATTGCACGAAAACTTATTAGTCTTTTTGCAAACAAAGATTCAAATGTTAAACACGCTCAATTATTTTTCTCTACACATCAACCATTATTTTTAAATGACAGAGATAAGAAACAAATATTCTTATGTTATAAAGAAAACTGTATAGACACCGAAATTTATCGATTAGATGATGTTGAAGGAGTTAGAAATACCGAAAACTTTTTTGAAAAATATTTATCTGGTGAATATGGGGCAACGCCAAGAATAGGAAAATGCTAATGGGCAAAAAGAAAAGAAAAAGAGAACGTAAAACCAATATATTTATTGCTCGAGAAGGAGATCGCGAAGAAATTTTTATAAACTACTTACAATCTTTGTTCGATCCAGAAAAAAAGATTACATTAAATTTTCCATTAGAAAAAGGGGGCAACTCAAATGTCATTCTTGATCGAGCATTAAAAAGCTTTTACTCAAAAGTTTACGCTTGGTTTGATGAAGATGATGGTTTGGATGATGATAGAAGAAACATCTTAGAAAAACGATGGAATATAAATTTTCCTTCAGGAGTAAAAGATCGCGATTTACAATCATACAATACAAATCTGAAAAATCCTATAATTATTGTTTCTACTCCATTAAGTGTTGAGGGGATGTTGATTCGGTTGTTTGATTTTAATCTTCCGACTTTAATATCTCCAGTTTTGTCGAAAGACGATTTTGAAGAAAATAAAAAAAGAATGAAGACTTCAGTTAAGGGCTTTATGGGGGGTAGTTCTGACCTAGAATATTATAAAACTAATTTAACAAAAGAAAAAATTCTACTCAAAGCAAAAGATATTGTAGAGTTACAATTATTGCTTTCGATATTTAATGTTAAATCTTTAGAAGAAGGAGACTAAATGCAAGGACTAACAGAAGCTGCTTATGAAAATTCAGTAATCGAATTGTTTTCAACATTTGGGTTATACGCATGTGTATGGGCCTGATGTCGATAATCGTGATTTTTATTCTCCTTTGTATTTAGATATTTTAGAAGATTCTATTTTTCGAATCAATCCCAATATGCCAAAATCTGCTATTCAAGAGGCGTTATTCAAAATTAAAAATTTTGACAATGGCGAATTATTACAACAAAACAAAATTTTTATGGATTATCTGCAAAGTAAAATATTTAGAAAATGGCGAACAACGTTCAACTATTGTTTATTTAATCGATTACAAAAATGTTGATAATAATTCATTTATCGTTGCTAATCAGTGGACTTTTGTTGAAAACTCTGAAAAAAGACCTGATGTATTATTGTTTATTAACGGCTTACCGCTCGTTCTTTTTGAGCTTAAATCCCCATCACGAGAAGAAACAGATTCTTCTCAAGCATATAGACAAATAAGAAACTATATCCTCCTGAAGAAGCACAAGACGCATTACAAACAGTAATGACTCAATGCGAACTTTGGACAGATAAATTAATGGTTGTATAAATGCATAAAAATGAAACTAAGTAAAACTTGGTTATAAATTGGAAGTTGCGTAAATTATAAATTATTCAATACATCAGTTAGGTATGGATCTCTGAAAATAAAACTTTTGGAGTGTAGCCCAAATCAGCTTCAATCAGAATTACATCTGAATATTCCCAATTATACATTTTTACGCACGACTTTTTGTATAATCAGGTGCATTTTCTGCACGACTTTTTGTAAATTTTAATAAATATAATCAAAATAATTATGTCTAAATATACGACTTTCGGGAATTTTAGTTGATATTTCTGAGCAAAAGAGTGATAAATAGTGTAGCTTTGAAGGGACATAACATGGCTGAAAAAGATTATAAGCTATATCATCATTATCAAAAGTTTAAAGATGTTGTGCTTTTGCAAAAGATTTTTAACCATTCAACACCAGAAGTAACTCTAAGATACATTGGAATAGAGGAAGATGAAATCTTTGAAAGTTATGAGAATTTTATATTATAACTAACTGATAAATTTATATTTGCGCAAAAACAATATTTTTAGTTTTTAAATTCATTATGAAAGTCAATAGATATGCAAGATAAGTTCCCCTATACAAAATAGCTTTGGTATGGGTTGGATGAAGGTATTATAGCAAAGCCCTAATGAAAGTATAAATCTAATAAAAGT
>OBLI01001198.1_pt1 | contig 25820 bp, 15 predicted proteins | sample 1519701 | NCBI WGS metagenome assembly OBLI01 (sample SAMEA3663005, study PRJEB22513) | pig gut metagenome | biome: pig gut; feature: pig-associated habitat; material: faeces | place: France | collected 2012
TTATAATATAATTTTAAGAATTGTATATTATAGATATGTATAAAACTATTACTATAAAAACTCTTCAGGATACTGGAAGCAATGATTTCAAAGTACTTACAGAAACTTTGAAGAATTATAAGCTTTGCTATATTGATGATATTAACAGAACTTATTATGATTACACTCCTGAAGCAAAGGCTTATCGTGAAACTGAAGAGTGGAAAGAGCAAGATAGACTTCGCACGGAAAAACTTCACAGAGAAGGTCATATGTCTTCTAATGATCCGGAGTTTAGTCTATGGACAAATCCTATTTTGAAAAGAGGAGCAGATTGTCAGGACTATCCTAATCCTGATTATATTCCTGGAGAGCAAGAAATGTATGCATATTTTACTCCTCTTCCTCTTGAAGAACAATGGGGAGATGACTGGAATGATTCTCCTTATGACTGTAATGCAGGTTGTCCTTATGATGATGTAACCGATGAAGTAAAAGAAAGCGAAACTTGTCCTGGTGTCAAATACGTTTCTAAATCACACGAAATAACAATTATTCAGATACCTTTTACAATTAAATCATTTAATACAAGATATCCTAAAGATTGGGGATGCAATAGTCCTTTTTGTGTAGATGATATTAATCGTGGAGCAGTCGCTTGGATATATGATTTTAATTATCATAATAAAAAATCAGTTTGTGTGTATGCAGGTGTTAATCCATTTGATTTTGTAGAAAAGATTAAAGAAATAGAAACAAATAATCCTGATTGGTATTATTCACCAGATAATTATGATGAGGAAAATTATTAGAAATCTCCGAACCTCTGTCGTTAAATGAGGAAGTTGAGTGGGTACTTTAAAAATCTACTTGGTATATTTTCCATCTTGAGAAGAAAAAATAAAAACTGGTTGCAGTTATCACCATGAATATTTAGCAGTACATGTTCTTCGTCATTGACTGTTTACTGTAACCTGCAAATCGAAGTAGTTATTGCCTTTCTATGAAGAGCGCACGTTTTTTGAATTTTATAAGTTAAAAATTCCGGTTTCAACGAAGCTTTGATGTAGAAAGCTGCTCCATTTTTTAAGTTTTGATGGTTAAAAACGAATGTTTTATATTGGGCAGTTAAAGTTTTGACATTGAAAAACTTCTGCATCCAACAGTCTTGCAATCATGGTAAAAGTAAGAACTGTCCGCCCGAGAACTAGTAGGAGTTTTGAAGGTTCGAATCCTTTCTCGGGCACATTATGATTAACGTGTATATATTTTCACAAAAACAATTCAACAAAATAATGAAAGACATGTCTTGGTATGATGATACCATAGACATGATTACTGATACTGCTATAGTTTCTATATGCAATACAGATAGATCTATGATTCATTGGTTTGCTGATAAACATAATAATGTGTTAAATCTTGATTTTGATGATGTACTATTTACTGATGAAGAAGCAGGAATATTTGCATTGAATGATGAACAAACCAAAACCCTTGTAGATTTTTTTGAAGAACATAAAGATGTGAAAAATTTCATAGTTCATTGTGAAGCAGGAATTTCTAGAAGTGCAGCAGTAGCTGTTTGTTTTGTTGACTTTTTACATATGAACGGAAAAAAGGATATTACTCTTCATAAAAATTATGCATTTAGTCCAAATCCTTTAGTAGAAAGATTGCTACACAGAGAATTTGTGAACAGAAATACGGATACAATATAAAATTAATTTATGTTATGTCTGATATTACAAAGAAAAAGATAGTAATAGACTTAGATGATACTATTTCTATAACAGAAAATGGTAAATATCTTGAGTCTATTCCTAATTTACAAGTAGTTGAAAAATTAAGAGAATATAAAGAACTTGGATATGATATTGTTATACATTCTTCTAGAAATATGAGAACATATAATAACAATATCGGAGAAATTAATGTTCATACTCTTCCGGTGGTAATAGATTTTCTTAATAAGTATAATATTCCATATGACCAGATAATAATGGGAAAACCTTGGCCAGGTTATGGTGGATTTTATGTTGATGATAAAGCAATTCGTCCAAGTGAATTTGTTAATAAAACTGAAGAAGAGATAACAGATTTACTTAATAAAGAAACCTCTTTTGTAAGAAGTGGAAAAAAGTAGATACTTTAATACAATAGAGATTATTAATGATTATACTATAAAGAAATCTAGTAAAGATAAACTAAAAATTAAAGCTGAATTCGAGTGGTATAAGAATAATACTCTGTTTGATACTCCTAATATATATTCATATTGGGAGGAAAATGATATTGCTTCTTATACAATGGAGTATATTCATGGTCCATCACTTGCAAGATACTTTCTTTATGGAAATATTCCCGATGACATAATTGGACACATATTTCAAAATTTATATGATTGCTGTATTAAAGACAATTATGCTAAATTGTCATCTAACAATGGTAAAATTCAAATAGAACATTCTAAAATAGCTCTAAGATTTGATAATTACACAAAGATGCTAATTCAATCTATGTATGCAGATAAAACTTTTTCACGTCTTGCTCAAACAAACATAGATATTGATAGAGAATTTATAATTAATGGTGAACGAACTCCAACAATAAGAAAAATCATTGAAGACTGTACAGTTTATATTAATGATTCTTGTATAAGACACATTCATGGAGATTTATGTTTTTCAAATATTTTGATTGAAGGAGAATGGCAAAATCCTCCAAGAGTAGTAGTAATAGACCCAAGAGGATTGCTTCCTGATGGAACAATTACTAATATAGGTGATGTTAATTATGATGTAGCAAAACTTGCACATTCTGTTATTGGAAGATATGACCAAATAAAAGATAATAAAGGGTTTGATATTAAAAAAATTTCAGAAAAAGAGTATTCTTACTCTATTAAGACTAGCTCTTGGCAAAAGGCATTCATTTCAGAGTTTCATAATCATTTTAGTGCATTTAACTATTATAATATAATGATACATTTGTTTTTATCAATGATACCTCTGCATGCAGACCGTCCAGAACACCAAGAAAAGATGTTGGTGAATGCGTTAAGATTATATTTAGAAAAGAAAGGAGATTAATAATGTATATAATAATTCCAATGGCAGGTGAAAGCTCCAGATTTTTTAATGCTGGATATACTGTTCCAAAATATATGCTTCCTCTTGGTTCGGAAACTGTTTTTGATAAAGCAATTAAATCTTTTAAAGATTATTTTAATAACGCAGTTTTTGTTTTTGTAGTTCGTAATGACAAATATGATTCATTTGAATTTGTCGATGATCATGTAAAAATGTTAGGAATAAAATGGTATTATGTTCATATATTGAAAGAACCTACAAAAGGACAAGCAGAAACCGTGTATAAATTCCTCGCTGAACGTGGTTTGGAGGACTCCATGGATGAATTAGTAATTTTTAATATAGATACTATACGTCATAATTTAAAGATTCCTGTAGGCAATTTTACATCATATTTTGATGCTTTTTATGATGACTTTCCAGACCCTAAGTTTTCATTCTGTGAGACATCAAAAGAATTTCCTGACAGCATTATAAGAACAGCTGAGAAAAAAGTTATAAGTAATTGGTGTTCAACTGGATTGTATATATTTAATTCAGTAAGAATATATGCCAATGCATATAAGGCTGCTCTTGATGATGAACTTTTGAACGGAAATACATATAATTACTATATTGCTCCACTTTACAATTACATTATACCAAAAACCAACGGAGTTCCAACAGAAAAATCATCAAACTATTTGTTGAAATGTCCACTTCTAGATGTCGAATTTTGTGGGGTTCCAGATGAATACGAAGCATTAAAAATTAAATATAAAACTGAACAGAGAGACTAAGTCTCTCTTTTTCTTTTTGACGGTGTTTCTAAAATAAATATCTAAATTAAAAATCATAATTAGATAATATGGCAAAGAAATACCGTGTAAAATATGCATTTGGTACTCCTGAAATCTATGATGCTCTTAAACGCACTGGTAAATTAGATGAGCATACTGTCTATTTTATCTCTGATGAAAATTCTGAATATGGAACTTTCTATAGAGGTGCTATTAAAGTAGGTACATCTAAAGCGTCAGATTTAGTTTTTGATAAGAAAGTAACTGTTACTTTAGCAAAGGCATCAGACCCTAATGATGATGACTTAACAATAGAAATTGAAGCTGGAACTACATTGGTTGCTGCTATCAATGATATTTATAAGTACATCTTTGAGGAAGCCGACGGTCTTCAAGAGCAACTTAATACTCTTACTGGTGGTGAGGTACAAGGTTCTATTAATGATGCTATAGCTAATGCTTTTCTTGATAGATTTACAAATGGTACTTTGTACACACAGGCACAATGTGATGAGAAGTTTTTGACTCATGATGCTCTTGGAAAAATAGAAGATCTTATTAAAGTATTCACAGATCCTGAAACTGGCAAGATTGATGAAGAAGTAATTAATACTATCGTCGATGCTGCTCAGGGAATTCAAGAAGTTGTAAGTAATTACTACACAAAACAAGAGATGAACGAAATTCTTGTTAGTGAAGATAAGAACATTATCAAGACATATGATTCATCTGCAAACTTCCCTGCAGCTGAAAGTGCAAGCAAGAATGTATTTTATGTAGATGATGAAGAGAATATAGTATATCGTTGGGGATTGAATGAGGAAGGCACTGCAAGAGAATATGTAGAAATTTCAGGTGCTGGTTCAGGTTCTAGCGGAGATGTAAAACTTGAGACAAAGATTTATGTCAAAGGTGGTAAGACTACTGTATCTGTTGCAAAGGGAAATAATCTCGTTGTAGATTTTGTATTCTCATCTGCGTATACAATGATTCGATACAATAAGGCAACTAAAGAGTTTGAAAAGATCCAGCAGCAAACTGGCTCAACAGCTTCTGTAAAATACTATCTTGACGGTATCCAGTTTGACTCTGGTTATATTTCACAGTCAAATTATAATGAAACTGATGACACAAAAAATACTTATAACAGATTAATTGTTCCAGCATCAAGGCTTAATGCAACACAGCATACACTTAAGATTACAGCAGAGGATGTTGCAGGTAATTCATATGATGAGATTATCAATGTAAATATTGTTTCTGCAACTATTACATCATCTTATGTTCCTACTCCAATTAGTTTGGATAGAGAGCTTGAGATTCCTGTTACTGTAACTTCAACAAGTGATGCACAATTATTCTATACAATTGATGGTGGAGATATAATCAAAGTACAAGATGTTCCTGTAGGTTCGCCTGTTATTAAGATTACAATTTCTCCAATGCTTGACAACGGAGTAAGAAGATCACACGGTTACCATAATGTAAAGATTTGGGCTACTACATACATTGAAGAGTCAGATACTACTATTTCAACTAGAGTACTTTCTTACAATGTTATCTGGTATGATACTGAGAACCCACTTCCAATTATTACTGCATCTCTTGATATTGAAGAAAATGCAGAACATAAATATGATATTACTCAGTATAATTATGCTACATTAACTTATCAGGTATATCCTGCAAGTACTGTAGATCTTATTCTTAAAGATGTTACTACTGGAATTGAAAGAATAGTTAATACTCTTAATGTTGATACTATTACTAAGACTTGGACATATACATTTGATACTGTAGGTGAATATGAAATGTATATTAATGTTCACTATGGACAAGATGGTGAAAATATTCTTGCTTCTACAAAATATGATATTGTAGTAAGCAAGTCAGATATTTCTATGGATGCTACTCCTGGTTCATCTGTTTATTTTACTGCAAAGAACCGTTCAAATAGTGAAGCAAATCCTGCACAATGGCATTCAGAAATTGGAAACTTTGATGCAACACTTACAGGATTTTTGTGGAATGCAAGTTCTGGTTGGTCAAGCAACGGAGCAACAACTTCATTGAAAGTTGCTGGTGGAGCAAGATGTATAATTCCTTACAAGCCATTTGATAGAGATAAGAGAACTCGTGGACAAGTTATTGAATTTGACTTTTCTACAAGTAATCTTTCAGATGCAACTGCAACTGTTATTTCTTGTTATTCAGAATCAGATAATTCAGGTATTGAAATCACTGCAACTGGCGCATATTTCTCATCAGCAGAATTTGGACAGACTACAGATGGTGATGCACGTATTTATGTTCCATTTAAGGAAAATGAAAGAATCAGACTTTCATTCGTAATCACTCCTATGGAGGAAGATGAAGAAGGTCACGGTGTTAATGATGATGAAGCAGTTATCAGTCTTTGGAATGGTTCATCTTATTCTGAAGTAAATACTATTAGAGAAGGTTGGTGGAAGTTTGTTAAGGTTTATCTTAACGGTATTTGTGTAGGTATTCAGAACTATTCAGGTTCATTCCAGCAGTCAACTCCTGCTTCTATCGTTATTGGTTCAGACTCAGCAACAGTAGATATTTACTCTATCCGTGCATATGAGACTGTTCTTTATGACAGAGCAATAGTTAACAACTTTATTGCTGATACACAAGATCCTGTTGAAAAACTTAGACTTTTCAAGAGAAATAATATTCTTAATGAAGCTGGTACTGATGTAGAGCCTTCTGCTCTTAGACGATTAATGCCTTGCTTGTTTGTTACTTGTGAAACTGATGCTACAGCGTCAGGTATTATTAATAATGAACATATTCTTCCTACTAATAAAGCAGATAAACGTGGAGTTACTGTATTCTTTGACTGCGATGGTCTTGATGATGATGCAAAAGAATACTACAATTTCTGTCATACTTTTGTAGCATTTAATGTTCAGTGGGCAGTTCAAGGAACTTCATCTCAATATTATCCTCGCAGAAACTGGAAGGGAACATTCAAAACAGAGAAAAAATTCAAAGAAGATTATATTGCAACTGCTACAAGTAAGAAACCAACTTATATATTTGTAGATGCTCCTTGGGAAGAAAGTATTAAAGACGGTCGTGATGCTCGTGCAGTATATGCAAACAAATATAAAGAGCAATACAATAACAAGTATCAGCTTAAAGATTTCTCTGCAATATCAGATGATGACAGAACACTTGATGAAATTTCATCAATTCCAGCAAAGAAATTCTGTATGAAAGCAGACTTCGCAGAGTCTTCAGGAACTCATAATACAGGTTTTGCTAAATATGTTGACTTCATTCTTAAGTCAATGGGTTATGATTATTTAACTCCTCCTCAGAAAGCTCAGTATAACAAGACTAAGAACATGAAAGATGTTTCTTTCAGAACTTCTGTTGATGGATATCCTATTGCAATGTTCTGGAGACCTACATTTGAGGATGACTGGGAATTCTATGGAAAATTCAATTTCAATATTGATAAGGGAGCAGAATCAGTATTTGGATTTATTGATACTAAAGACGGAGGCCTTAGCTCAAGTGATGTTAATCCTATGACAGGTCAACCTTTTGTAGAATTCAATGAAGATTATTATGATGCTGCTTCACAAGAAGATAGAATTGCATATGAACCTCCTATTGAGTGCTGGGAATTTACTAACAACTCAACAGATCTTTGTAAATTTAGAAATGTGACTCCTACATCATTCACAGAAACATCTACAGATGCTGATGGAGTTACAGAGGTTCCTGCGTGGTTAGGTTCATTTGAAGTAAGACACCCTGATAATGACAACTTGATTGACCTTGATTATGGAACAGGTCTTAAGAAACCTACTCACTGGGCAACATTCTCAGAGTGGGTATCTTCTACTGATAGGGCTGGTGTACATAATTATGATAAAAATCTTCCTATTCCTACAACTTGGACAGGAACATATGAAGAACTTATTTCTGGTGCATCAGACAAAGAGATATTTGCAACATATGAAGGCCGTCTTACTGAAATGATAGCCGATAGTGAAACTGAATTTGATTATACCCGTCGTTATATTCTTCAACCTGTAGTTGTTGACCCTGGTGATGGAACAATTTCACCTGATATGTCATATGATTTATATGGTCATATTGTTCACTGGAACTCTGTAGATTCACAATGGTATGACAGCAGTAAAGAACTTGACACTTGGGTAGATGACGGACCTTATGTAGAAGAAGAATCTAATGTTGATTACACTAAAGCTTATTGGATTTCAGATTCTACTGAAGATAATTATAAGAAAGTCTATAAGTATAACACAGGTACTAGTACTTGGGATAATATTGCTAACATTGACCAATATGCATTGGAATCTCCTGTAACATATAATACAATTACATATCGATATGATACAGCAGAATATAGATTTGCTAAGTTTAAAGTAGAACTTCCTCTTCACATGAGTATTCCTATGACAACTGCATATTATGTTCTTACAGAGTTCTTCTGCTGTGCTGACCAAAGAGCAAAGAATATGATGTTTGCCTCTTGGGGATATGAACCTGGTGCAAGTAATGTAAAAGCTGCTAATACTTATCCAGATGAAGAGACTGCAGCTGCTGCAGGATATAAGCCAGTTTACAAATATGAAATTGGTACTATTGCTTCTGCATCTACTCCTATGGTATATGGAGCTCCTGCAACTGGTCTTTGCTTCAATGAGATTTGGCCAGATGGAAAGAAGATGGAATTTTATAATGCTTCTGCATCAGAGATAGACCTTGCAGGATATAAACTCAAAGGTGTTGATGAGAAAGGTGGTGCTCGTGATGAGTGGGTATTTCCTGCAGGAGCAAAGATATCTGCAGGTGGATATTATGTAATTACATTTAAATCTACTGCCATAGTAAACGGTCCTGCTTATGGATTATCTGCTAAGAAAGCATGGTCATTTACTTTATCTAGTCCTAGTGGAACTGTTATAGATACAGTATCACATGATGGTCATAACCTTGGTACTAAATCTATTGGAAGAACAACCGATGGCGCTGATACATGGTCAGAATATGATTACCCTAGCATTGGTGATCCTAATGGTTCAGGTTCAATTATTGAAGATTCTGTTCCTACTAATATTTGTTTTAATGAAATTCATGCAAATGAAGTTCAAGCAGATAAAAAGAAGTACATTGAACTTTACAATCCTACAGCAGAAGATGTAAATATTGGAGGATGGACACTTAAGAAAGGAGATAATGAATCTAATGTAGAGAATGATAAGTCTGTAACATTTGTTCAAAATACAATAATTGGTGCAAAATCATTCTTTGTAGTTGATTGCATTAAGAAGAGCACTGCAGATAATGTACTTTCTAGCGGTATTTCAGCAGACGGAGGATTCTTCCTTAGACTTTATGACAATGACAATATATTAGTAGCTGAATTAAATAATGCCGCTAAAAATCTTGATGGAACTCCTAGAAAAGAACTTGTAAACTTCAAAGATTCTACTAGAGGATTTGCAGCCCTTGCTAGAGTAACTGATGGAGGTAGTGTTTGGGCAAGAACAAGTACCGCTACTTATGGAACTGCAAATAAAATTACTCCTGCGGATCTTTCATCTATTGACGGTGCTCCTGTAGCAGCTGTAAAAATTCTTCCTACTACTGCAATTGAACTTTCAGGTATTGCAAGAACAGAAGATGGTGAAGCATTCTACGGAGTAGGTGATAGCGGACATGTATATAGAATTGCAGAAGATGGAACAGCAACAGAAATTACATATGTTCCAGCAAGCAATGATTCTGGATACGGTGCTAACTTTGAAGGTCTTACTAAAGATTCTGACGGATACTATTATGCAATAGATGAAAACACAAGAGAAGTTTATAAATTCTCTACCGGAATGACTTCTCCTACAGTAATAGGAACAGTCCAAGACATGACAGAAGGTAGTTTAAATACTTATGAAGGAATTGCTTACTATAAAGATACAAAATTCTTTGTAGGTCATCAAAACAACCCTGTAGCATTTGCAGTGTATGATACATCTACTGGAACAACTTCTTCTCCTGTAGCAGTAACAGAAGTTTCTGAAATTGCAGATCTTTATTATGATGGTACATATCTTTGGATAGTAGATAGTAAGACATGTAATATTTGCAAGTACTTTGTTTCAGAAAATAAAGAAGTAGTTTCACTTGAACTTATTGAAAAATACACTGCATCTACTCTAGCAGGCAAGAATCCTGAAGCGATTGTAGCAGAAGAAGATTTTGTATGGCTTGGTTGTGATGGTAATAGTGAAAACGGAAACTACCTTGTAAAAGTAACTCTTAAATCTGATGAAGGAGGAGAAGATGCACCTTCATATGATCCAGGCACTATTGTAACAGATCACATTGTTATTAATGAAATCAACGGTACAACTAAGTATGTTGAATTCTTTAATCCTACTAGTAATGCAATTAGTCTTGCAGGTTACGGAATGCTTAAGACAGATACAGATCCATTTGCTATAAGTGATTGGTATACATTCCCTTCAGATGCAGTAATTCCTGCTGGTGGATATTTTAATATTTGCTGTGATAAATCACAATTTGGTGATGATGGATTACTTCACACTTTGTATGGTATTTCACTTAATCCTGGAAAAGTATTCCATATCTATTTGATTAAATACACTGCAGGACTTGATACAACTTCTGCTGACAGTATTATAAGAACTGGAACAGTTATTGATGAAGTAGATAATATGACAAAGCCTGTAACTTATGATGAAAAGGATAAAGGTTGGTCATACGGTCGTATCAATGACGGCAGTCAAAACTGGGCAATGTTCAGTATTCCTACTATAGCTTCAGTAACAGGTCCTCTTACTGGTTCACAATATTCAAATGTAAATGGTAAAATCGCTGGACAAGGTGGAGGTGGAGAAGGAGAGCAACCTGGAACAATTAAGACTGTTCTTTACTGGGTACCTAAAGATGCAGAATATATTTGGTATCCTATCTTCTATGATAATGATACTATTCTTTCACTTGATAATACTGGTCATATTAAATTTAATCCTAATGTAGAATCTACTGACCGTGTTGGTACAGGTTATGCATATAACGGTACAGAGTCTGTCCTTTGGCTTAACTTTAAGGATGCATATGATGCAGAAATTAGATCTACCTATGTAAATATGCGTTCTAAAGGAGGTTTAACATATGCAAACTGTATGAAATACTTCAATCAAGGGCAATGTGACCAATGGCCAGAAAATGTATATAACATTGACGGTAAATTTAAATATGTAATTCCTGCAACTAAGGGTTATGTGGACTATTCAACTCAAGATCCTAATACAGGAAAATATGGAGTAACTATTAGAAATAGTTCATATTTATATGAATGCCAGGGTTCTCGTGAAGAACATCGTAAGTGGTGGTTAAATAACAGATTCACTTACATGGATTCAAGATACTTTGCTGTGGCATATGCTGAAGACTATGCAACAATCCGTCTTTATACTCCATCAATCTGGGAAGGAGTAACTCCTAGTTCAACATTCAAACTTACTCCTTATGCTGATATGTATCTTCGTGTAATGTTCGGACAGATTGTTTCAACTGTTCGTGCAGAGAAGAATAAGACTTATGATATAATTCCTTCAGATCCGGATCTTAGATTTAATGATACTGAAACTATTATCTACGGTGCTTCTAATATTCTTTCATTCGGAGATATGACTAACAAATATGCTGGTTCAGTTGCTATTGATAAAGCATCTAAGATTACAGATATTATTCTTGGTACAAGTTCTCCTTACTATAATGAAAATATTGTAGGTAAAGGACTTACAATTGGTGCAGGTAATACTACACTTAAGAATATTGATGTTGAAGGATGTACTAAACTTACTGAAATTGTAGGTCTTAACCAGGTTAACTCAATTGAGAAAGTTGATGCAAGACGTACTGGTATCACAACATTTAACTTCTCAACTACTGGTGCTAACTTGAATGAGATTTACTATCCTAATACAATTGCTGAGATTAAGTTTGTAAATATGAAGAATATTACTTATGGTAATATCAATATTCCTAATTACAGCAACTTGAGATCAGTATGGATTGAAAATTGTCCTCAGCTTAAGACTACTTCTTGGAATATTATTAACAATATTCTTAATACTTCAGGAAATGTTCTTTCTGCTGCAAGACTTGTAGGATTTGAGTGGAGTATTACAACTCCTGAAGCATTTGCAACATGGAGCAAACTTCTTACTAAGAAAGGATACAATGCATCAGGTATTCAGGAATACGATATTCCTTATCTTGACGGTACTGTAAATATTGGTGGAACAGTAGTTGTTTCAACTGGATATAAGAGCTCTATTGAAGCAATGTTTGCTGAAGTAGGTGGATTGAAAGTGAATGTTTCTGAAGGAAACACTGTAGGTCTTAACGGAATTAAGATTACTCCTGAACAAGATATTCTTGACTTTGAAGGAACTGCTATGATTGTTCCTAATAAACCTTATAAGTTCATGGCATCATATCTTCCTGATGATTTCGTTCTCGAATCTGAAAAGGGTGTTACTTGGAATGTTCCTTCACAACTTACAGTTATCGAGGAGACTTCAGACTATGTAATACTTCAGTATGTAGGTTCAACTGGTGGTAACAATACATATACAATGACTGCTAGTTCAAAATCAGATCCTTCATATGTAGCAACAATCAGTATTCGTCCTTCTGCTACTCTTTCAAGAATTAAAGTAACAGATACTCTTGGACAAGAAATTGGAGAAGACCCTATTGTAATTAAGGAAGGCGAAAGAATACAGCTTAATGTAGATTTCTTACCTGAGGGAACAGATGACACTCAAATTACAATAAGTGCTATTAATGGTCAACATCTTACATATACTTACGATAGTGCAAACAAGATTTTGATGATTACTGGTAAAGAAGTTGATAGAGAGCAGAACTGCAGCCTTAGACTGCAATCAGTAACAGTTCCTAGTGTAACAAGAATTATTTACCTTACTGTTCACAACGTAGTATCAAGAATCTTTAAACTTAAGAATGCTGCAGGTGATCTTATTGGTGGTTATATCAATGTAGATTATATTGATGCATTCACAGGTGAACATATCACCTTCGGTATGCCAGGTTCTAAATTCGATTCTGTAACTGGTGTAATTCAGCTTAGAACAGATAGCTCTTGCGGATTTGGTGAACTCAAAATTGAAGCTCATTCGTATGATGCAGAAAATGGAAATAAACATTACAACCAGCCAGCAACAATTGTTGTTCCTGAACTTGCTACTACTGCAACTAATGACTATGAAAGAGAATTTGTATTCTATGATCCTATCACTGCAACTATTACTATCAAGAATGCAGGTGCTCCTGTAGCAGATAGAGTTCTTAGAATTGATTCACTTGAGAATGAGTCAATAAGAAATCTTATTACTCCTCCTTATAACAGAGTACTTGCAGGACAAGAGGTCGGAGGAGAAGCTGTAGAAGTTAAACTTCTTGCTAATACTGAACATCATATTACAATTACTGAACTTGATGAACATGGAAATATGATAGTTAGTGGAGGTAGATATAGCCAGTATTCAGGTATCATTAAGACTGGTACTGCAGATGCTTCTTACACAATTACAATTTCTCGTGATTATCTTGGTAATATTGATGATGAGAATGAACTTCATATGACTATTCTTACTGGTGCTGCTGGTAGTGCATACAATACCGTAAGAATATACGTAAGAACAACTGATACCATAACAATTGACTGGGGTGATAAGGAAGACTATGGTTCAAGCCAGGATGCAACACAGTGGACAACTGTTATTGATGGAACACAATATGCATTTGATAAAGAAATTCCTGTATATCACATCTATAGAGTACGTGAAAAAGAATATGATATTACAGTAAGTGCTAATACTCAAAGAATTAGATGGTTCCATGTAATTCCTGAGTCTGCAACACAGATGCTTCCTTGTATCGGAACAACCTCTTCTACAGAAGGATTCCATACTAATTGGCAGGCAAGTGATACTGGTGGACTTGTTGCTTATCAGTCAATTGGTGCTGCTAAGTTTGATACTCTTCCTACATTCAGATTTGCAAACAAGACATATTCTAAGCTTCTTTCTGTAGGTAATGTATTTAAGTCATGTACTACAGCAAGAACAGCAGAAAGCTTGTTTGAGAATTCAACTGTAGAGCAGTTATACAATGGAGCATTATTCGATAACTGTACTGAAATTGAGTCATTCAAGAATACCTTCAAGAACAGTAATATTACTATTCTTCCTTCAGGATTCTTTATGAACAATACTAAAGCTAAGAACTTCGAAAGTGCATTTGAAAATTGTACTAACCTTTCATCAATCAACTCTGCTGAGAATATTACATTCATAAGACAAGACGCTGATGTAGAAGTAGTATCAGTTCTTAGAATGTTTGCAGGTTGTGTAAACTTGACTTCTGAAGTTCCTGCATTGTGGAAGACTTTCTATGGATGTTCATTTACATCAACTCCTCAGAAATCATTCGAGAATTGTAACAAAGTAGTTAACTTTGATAATATTCCTAATGATTGGGGTGGTCAGCCAAATGTATCATACATTGAATCTGAGTACAAACCTCTTAGATATTTCAGCACAATGAATGTTCCTAAAAGTGATACTGCAGAATTCATAACAAATATCTATCCTAAGGGACATTACAGATATGAATATGACATAGAATTCACAGCAGACTGGTATGAAATGATTCCTTTGTTCGGTGCTGCAATTGGTACTACTGATGGAATTAATACAACTCTTGAGAGTGTAATAGATTTCAACCGTGGTGGTAATGCAGAGGGTACAAGCCCTGGAATTTACACAGCATACATGCCATACCGTATAAATGCTGCACCAGATGCAGACTGGGCATTAGCATTGAATCTTAGCACAGGAAATACTGGAGAAGTATTCGGTTCATCAGGCGGTGGTACAGGTTATGGAAATATGGGAGAGCATATCATCTTTGATATTTCATACACAACTGACGGCAGAGTAACAGTATATCCTTATGGAACAAATAAGGAAAATACTCAGAAGCAGTTCAGAATTGCAGATTGGGATAACGGAATTAACTGGAGAGCAACTCTTCCTCTTAAGATTCTTAACATCTATAATACTCATGAACTACCTTATGATGCTCCTAGTGGTGAGTCTACAACTGAACTTTATAGAGGTAAATACATTAAATTCTATAGTTTGAAGATTTATGATGATAGTGAATATAAATCATTGATACATGAAATTGTACCTGTATATGGCCAGGTTCCTAATACAAATGTCATGACTGCATTCTTGTACGATAAGATGACAGATACTCCATTCGTTTGTAGTACTCCTGACACATCTAAACTTTCATACTATGCTAAAAATGATTAATTAAAGATATGACAACAAGACAGTACAACTTTTTTGTAAAGCAAATTTCAACTTTGCATACATCAAAACTTGGTGATTATACATTCAATATCAAAAATAGATATGATGACATATACGAATTAGAACAACTCTACAAAGGAAGCTCAGTTATTTTGTATGTCGGTTCAAAATCTGAATGTATAGAAGCAGCTAAGGATTGTGTACAAATGATAATAGGTATTAATTAGTTTTTAGTACTTACACTTTGAAAAAAGAGATCATCTTATGATGGTCTCTTTTTTGCTAAATAAAATTAGTAGAAAACATATAAAATTTAAAAGTAGTTTAATGTAGAGAAATGAATGTTCCTGAGAAGATATTAGTTACTATGACGAGCTGGCACAAACGAATTGATAATGTTGCTCCTGTAGTAAAAACTCTTTTAAATCAAACAATCAAACCAAATAAAATTCTCTTGAATTTCTGTACAGAAGATTTTCCTAATATGGAGAGAGATCTTCCTAATGATTTATTAGAATTAGTAAAAGAGAATGATTGTGTTGAAATATATTGGTTTATTGAAAATTACAAAGCTTGGAAAAAGCATCTTCATGCTATAGAGATAGCAGATGACAACACTCTTATAATATGTACAGATGATGACCATTTATATCCAGAATACTTTATTGAATGGTTGTATGTATCATATTGTTATTATGGTAAAAAGAATCCTGTTACATTAAATACTACTTTGGTCTGTCATAATTTGTGGTCTTTCAACGGTCCAGGAACACTCTATAGAAAATCTGATTGGAAAGATTATAAGAAATATTTGACTCATGACATTCTTCATAACTGTTGGGAAGATATTTTTATAACTATATTGTTTGCACTTAATAATGTTATGATACTTCCAGTTATATTCCATTATCCAAACGACAAAGACTTATTGTATAATGATGTATTTGCATTCTCAGATCCTGTAGTAATGAAAACTACTGAAGAAGGAAAACAGATATTTAATGATATGAGAATGTCTACTCTTCATGCAATGGAAGATACTTTTGAAAGAAATTATTTTAAAGGAGAAGAAACAAGCTATAATCCTAAATTTTGGAACATTGTAGAAGATTTTCTTAACAAACAGATTAAAGAAGACCCACATCCAATGGAAGTTAAGAAGTATATTTTTGATAAGTTCAAAACTTCTTTCCTTGTTCCAAACTTCTATGACCAAGACTATAAGAAACTTTGTATAGACTTGCCGAGATCCTCATTTAGAGAGGATTATATAGGTAAAGATAATAGATTAATTATCACACTCTCCAGTTGGCCTAAAAGGATTTCTAATGTAGTTCCTGTTTTAAAGTCAATTTTGAATAATACTATTCTTCCGACGGATATTCTGATTAATCTGGCTAAACCTGATTGGAATATTCCGATAAATGACAATACAGTAACTTTAGATTATCTTGAAGAATTCTATTCAGAAGATTTTAAAGAATTAGTACAGCTTGTAAGAGAAAATCCTATCATACAGCTTGTCTGGTATGATGATTCAAATTTACGTTCGTGGAAGAAACATTTATATGCAATTAACAATTATTCCGAGAATGATGTTATTATTTGCATAGATGATGATATAATATATTCAGAAGTGTTTATTGAGACTATGCTGAGGTCATATAATTATTATGGAAGAGAATTTCCAATAACAAGTATAACTTCATCATTCTGCCAAGGAATGTTTGCGTTTTGTGGTCATTCAACTTTGTATCGTCCAGGAGATTTCAAGAATTTCAATGATTACATTACTCCCGAGATTCTTCATATGCTTCCAGAAGATAATCATTTATTGAATATTTTGTATATAAATCATAAGTTGTTGATGCCAGTAATTGGAAGAAATTTCTTATTTAAAGATGAGAATTTTAATCCAGGAGATTCAAACTTTGGAAACAACAATTTTGATGATAAATGGTGGAATAATTATAAACAACTTATGGATGAAGCGGCAAAAATTATAGATTTGAAATGTTCAAATAGAGAAGAAATGAAATTAAATTGGATTCCAAATTGTTATAATTTTTCGTATGCTTCGGCTAAAGAATTTGTTGAGAAATATAAAACATCTTGGATAGAAGGATTTAAAAAAGATGTATATGACTCTATACATGCGCATGTCAATTCAGGATTTGGAAATAATATGAATACATGTCTGGAGACACTTCTAGACAACAAATTAGTATAAAATATTGGTATCTAAACCATTGAGATTTTAAGACAATTTTTAATAAATACTTTAATCCAAAAATTAATAAAATGATATGATAGAAAAAGTAATTAAACGTGATGGTAAGCAAGAAGTCTACAGTAGAGATAAAGTTCACAAGGCTATTGGACAGGCTTTTAAATCTTGCAAGCAAGAGATGACAGAAAAATTTATCGAGCAGCTTGATGAAGAGCTTGCAGCTTTTGAAGAGAAGGAAGACCTCACTGCATCTATAGAAGATATTCAAGACATGATTGAGAAGTTCTTGATTAAGAAAAATAAATTTGAAGTTGCAAAAGCATACATTCTTTATCGCGATAAGAGAACAAGAGTTCGTGAACAGAAGTCTAAGATAATGAAAGGCATCAAGGAGAAGCTTGAAGCAAAGAATGTTCAGAATCAGAATGCTAATGTAGATGAGAAATCATTTGGAGGTCGTGTAGGTGAAGCTACTCGTATAATTATGAAAGATTTTGCTCTCTGGAATTGTATGTCAGAGATGGCAAGAAATAATCATTTAAATAATGAGATTTATATTCACGACCTTGACTCGTACGCGAGCGGGATGCACAACTGTTTGACTATTCCATTTGATGATTTACTTGCTAAAGGATTTAAGACACGTCAGACAGATGTTCGTCCTGCTAAATCTATCAACACTGCAATGCAGTTGATCGCGGTGATTTTCCAGTTGCAGAGTTTACAACAGTTTGGCGGAGTATCTGCTAGTCACATCGATTGGACAATGGTACCTTATGTACGTATGTCATTCTACAAATATTATGTAGATGGCATGAAGTATTTGATGGGTCAGAAGTTTAATTTATCTGATTTTGGTAGAGAGCCAAAAGAAACTTCTATCAATGACTCTATTTACTTAGATAACAAGGGTGTTTACGATTATGCATTTGATATGACTGCTAGAGAATGTCATCAAGCAGTAGAGGGAATGTACCACAATCTTAACACTTTGCAATCTAGAAGTGGCAACCAGCTCCCTTTCACCTCAATTAACTATGGTACTTGCACTAGTCCAGAGGGACGTTTGGTTACTAAAACTCTTCTTGAAGTATCAATTGAAGGTCTTGGTGAATTTGGTAGAACTTCAATTTTCCCTTGTGGAATTTTCCAGTGTATGAAGGGAGTTAATAGAGCACCTGGTGATCCAAACTATGACCTATTTAGACTTGCTCTTCAATCTACATCACAGAGAATTTATCCTAATTATTGTAATTGTGATACGACAATGAATGAAGGATATGACCATAATGATCCTCACACATATTATGCAACGATGGGTTGTAGAACAGTTAACGGATTGGATATCAATGGCTTAGGACAACAGAAAGACGGCCGTGGAAATATTTGTCCTGTAACAATTATTCTTCCTACTATTGCAATGGAAGCTAAAGAGAAATGTGAAGAGGAAACTGGTGGTAAGTATGATGAAGCAATTCTTACTGAGTACTTCATGAAACTTCTTGAGACCAAAATCGGCGAAGCAAAGGATATGCTTATTGAACGTTTCAATTGGATATGTAAGCAGCCTATGGATTCAGCTAAATTCATGTATGAAAACGGTACAATGGCAGGATATGATGAAAAAGAAGGAATTATATCAGCACTTAAGCATGGTACATTAGCTATCGGTCTTTTGGGAATGAATGAGGCTGCACATGCATTGTATGGTACAAATCACTTTGAAGGATTAGGCAAGGAGCTTACTGACAAAGTTGTTGGAATGTATGTTCAGAAATGTAAAGAGTACAAAGAAGCGCTTCGTTTGAATTTTGCTGTTTACTATACTCCTGCTGAGAACTTGTGTCATACTGCACTTAAGAACTTTAGAAAGAAATACGGCATCATTCCAGGTGTTTCAGATAGAGATTATTTCACTAACTCTATTCATGTTCCAGTATGGATTGAAATGAATCCATTTGAAAAGATTGACATTGAGTCACAATGGGCAAATAAGGGTAACGGTGGTACTATCACTTATGTTGAATTGCCGTCAACTACTAAAAATAATATTGAAGCTCTCGAGACTCTTGTCAATTATGCAATGGATAAAGACATTCCTTACTTTGCTATAAACCTTCCTCTTGATTGCTGTGAAAATTGTGGTTATCAAGATGAAATTGGAGAAAAATGTCCAAAATGTGGAAGCACAAATATTACAAGACTTCGCCGTGTTTGTGGATATTTGACAGGAAATTATCTTACTGCATTTAATAAAGGAAAAGTTCAAGAAACTCAACAAAGAGTAAAACACATAAAAAATTAAAGCATAGTTAGATAAATAATATTGAAGGGTTACTGGTAAATCCTGTAACCCTTCTTTATTAAGAAAATCTAATAACTATGAATTACAAAAAAATTTATGATAATTTAATACAAAGAGCAAAAGATAGAAATATAGAAGAAGGATTTTATGAAAGACATCATATAATTCCTAGAAGTATTGGTGGATCTGATGATGAAAGCAATTTAGTTAAACTTACTTATAGAGAACATTATTTAGCACATAAATTACTTGTTGAAATATATCCTCAAAATAAGTCTCTTATTACTGCACTGTGGTTAATGACTATCACAACAAATAAAGCACTAGAGAAATACAATAATATAGATAAAATTTTATCTGATATTGAAATCAATTGTTTGATAAAAAGATCTAAAGAAAAATTGAATATTTCTTTAAGAGAATATGAGTATTGCAGAAATTTATATGTATCTTCTATGTTAAATCATGAAGTAACAGAAGATACAAGAAAGAAAATATCAAACAATACTAAACTTTCTATGAAATCCGCAGAGATTATAGAAAAATGCAGAAGTGGGTCAAGAGGAAGTAAACATTATTATAACAAAGAAACTAAAAAAGAATTTAAATGGTTTCCAGGAGATCCTGATATAGATCTTAACATTTTTTCTTGGGGTAGACCTCCAATAACTCAAGAAATCAAAGATAAAATATCTGCTTCTAAAAATATAAATAAGACTACTTATCATAATGATGTTTTGCAAATAAATTATGAATGTTTTCATGATGAAATATCAAAGATGCCAATAGGGTGGGATATAAAAAAGAAAGAATACCATAATAATATTAAATTTAAAGTTTTATTAAAAGACGTAAAATTTAATCTAATCAATAAAGGATATAATTATACAGATATTTTATTTTTTTATCCTGCTGCGGTAAATAAAGAAAAACGATGCAAACAATATGTAAAGCCAAGTGTGTTTGATGTTTGTTATGATGTTTTAGTAAACTGGAAAACAAATGACAATTTTGTTGAAGATATGACAAAATGCATTATAGATAGGATTGATACAATACAAGAAAAAAATAAAGAGTATTTTAATGTTTAGACTCACATCATTTAATTTAAGACAGTTTACAAGAATTGATGATTATCTCCTTATAGATGAATTTTATCATCCATTTGATAATTAACATCACGCATATAAAAATTATTTGTATTAATAAATGGGAGCATCGCTCCCTTTATTCATTTAATATTTGTCTCTAACACATATATAATTTCTATAATATGAAAATTTAGATAAGTATGAGAGTAGTAAATATAACATCACCAGATGTAAACAACGGAGAAGGATTTCGTACAACTCTTTGGGTTGCAGGTTGCAATCATCACTGTAGAGGATGTCATAATCCTGAGACTTGGGAATATAAGCAGGGAAAGACTCTAAGAGATGTCAGGAATGACTTATATGATAAACTTGATAAATCTTATATTAGCGGGCTTACGCTGTCTGGAGGTGACCCTCTAGACCAGTCTAAGGTAAGTCTTATTGAATTATATCTTTTGCTTAAAAGAATAAGAAAAAAGTTTCCAAACAAGAATATTTGGATTTATTCTGGATACACATATGAAGAAATATTGAAAGACAAATTTAAGAAATTAGTTTTGTCTCAGTGTGATGTTCTTGTTGATGGACCATATCGTTATGCCCTCAGAGATACCAGTCTTGCTTTCAGGGGAAGTTCAAATCAAAGAATAATTCATCTTAATAATGAATAAATCTGTTTTAATTACAGGAGCAGCAGGTCTTCTTGGAAGTAATCTTGCAAAATATATTTTACAAAAATTTCCAGATTACACTATAGTTGCAGTTGATAATATGTTCGGAGGTTTGCCAGAGAATATATTGCAAGACAATGATGAAAAAAGAAAATCTGGTAAATATAGATTTTATTCTATTGGAGTAGAAGATAAAAAGCTTGAAATTTTATTTAAACAGTTTTCTCCAAAGTATGTTTTTCATCTAGCAGCCTATGCCGCTGAGGGTCTCTCTCCATTCATAAGAAAGTTCAATTGGAGTAATAATTCTATTTCAACTGCAAATGTAATTAATTGCTGCATTGAATATAATGTAGAAAGACTCGTTTATACATCATCTATGAGTGTGTATGGAGACGGTAAGCCAGGAGAGAGATTTACTGAAGATATGATTCCTCATCCACTCGATCCGTATGCAATTTCAAAGTATGCTTGTGAACTTGATATTCAATCTGCAGGATTACAACATGGACTTGATTGGTGCATTATTCGTCCTCATAATGTTTATGGAATAGGACAGAATATATTTGACAGATATAGAAATGTTCTTGGAATTTGGATGTATCAAAAACTCAATAACGAACCACTCACAATATATGGTTCTGGTCAGCAAACAAGAGCATTTAGCAATATTGATAATGTAACACCATGCCTCTGGGCAGCCGCAACGTATAAAGAAGCAAGTAAACAAATAATAAATGTTGGTGGAATTGCAGAAAATACAATAAATGAAGCAAAAGACATTATACTTGATGTTTTTGGACCGACAGAAGTTGTTTATAAAGAAGCAAGATATGAAGTTAAACATGCAGTTCCTTCATATCAAAAATCTATAGACATTCTTGATTATTCTGAAGACAAAGATTTGCATGCAGGTCTTGTTGATATGTGGGATTGGGCACAATCTATTCCAATGAGAGAAAGATTCAAATGGCCTGAATATGAAATAAACAAAGGAATGTATTCATACTGGAAATAATATGGACAAGACTGTTGAAATAATTTATATATGCACAAGCACATATAAAAATTATGCTCGTAATTTCTTTAAATCATTGCAATATTTTTTTCCAACATCTAAAAAGATTATAAAAATATTGACAGATGACATTTATGTTGTATCAAAAATTTTAAAATCAATTGAAGAGGATTTTAAAGATGTCAATTTATTAACAATAGATGTTATGAAAATAACAGATTTGCCTTATCCGTTAATAAATCTTGGTAAGTTTGCATATATCAATGACTATATTGTAGAAGAATCTGATTATGTATTTTATTTTGATGCAGATACAAAGTTTATACAAAAATCTGATGAATACTGGAACAATTTGCAGAAGATATTAGATTCTAATAAAGTATTGTTGTCTCCTCATGTATTTTATTTGTCATCTTTCCATGAAGAAGAATATAGAGAGGACCAACGACAATATAGGATATATGATATGGAGATATTCAAAAACCGTTGTGATGAACGAAAAGGTTCTGCTCTTTATGATAAACTTCATATACCAGATGTTTCATATGTTTGGGCATCAACTTCTTTTATTGCAGGAACAAGAGATAAGATGTTACAATTTACAGATAAAGCAAATAAAAGATTGCAATCTGTTATGATAACAGAACAAATAGATGGAATTGCAGGATACTCTATTCCAAGATTGTTTGATGAATCTGTTGCCAATAGAATGATATATGAATCATATATAGGTTCTGATTTAGATGTTGAATTTCATGTTAAACCTTATGCAGTTATAAGAGAACAAGAAGTAGAACCTAATTATACATTTATGTGTCAGAAATATGGAAATTATGAAAACAAAAAACACACTAGCTGGGAAACTTAGTTTTTAATTATAGATAAAATATTAAATTTAAATTGTTAATATGGCAAAGAAAACTAATATAGCTGAACCTACCGGAGATTCTATTTTTGAATTGGTTAGTTCTATAGACAAATCTGCAGAGATTCTTTCAGAGAGCAAGACTGCAGTAATTAAAGATTACATCAATACAGGCAGTTATATTCTTAATGCTTGTATGACAGGTTCTCTTTTCAAAGGAATTCCTACAGGAAGAGTTATAACTTTTGCTGGTTCTCCTGGTGCAGGTAAATCATTTTTGGCAGTATCTGCTTGCCGAGAAGCACAAAAGAAAGGATATACTCCTGTCTATATGGATTCTGAAGGAGCAATTGATAGAGATTTTGTAGAGCGTCTTGGTTGTGATGCTTCAAAGTTTATTATCAAACAGGTTACAACTATTTCTGAGGTTAGCACATTTATGGCTAATTTATTACAGAAAGTTAATTCATATCCTGAAGATAAACGTCCAAAGTTGATATTTGTTCTTGACTCTCTTGGAAATTTGACTTCCACAAAGGAGTTGACCGATACTCTTGAAGCAAACGCAAAAAGAGATATGACTAAACAGCAGGAGATTAAGGCTCTCTTCAGAACAAATGCAACTGCACTTGCAAAAGCACAAGCTCCTATGATAGTATGTTCACATATATATCAGACTCAAGACTTGTTTGCAAAGAACGTTGTTTCTGGTGGTTCTGGCATTCAATATAACTCATCAATTACTTTGATGTTATCTACAGCAAAACTTGATGATAAAGAATCTGAAAAAATCGCCGAAGGAAAAATTGGTGATTTTACAAAGACTGGTGTTATTGTTACAGCAAAACCAGAAAAATCAAGATTCACTATTCCTCAAAAGGTTAAATTTCAAATTCCGTTCTTCAAAGCACCTAATCCTTATGTAGGTCTTGAACCTTATATTACTTGGGAAAATTCAGGAATTCTTGAAGGTGTTTTACTTGATAAGAAAGAGTATGACAAACTTGGAGACAAGGAAAAAGAAACAGTCAGAATATTTGATTACAACGGAGAAGTAAAATATGCATTTCCTAAAGTAGCAGGTATTCAAAGAAATAGAAAAATTGTTGTTGCTCATCTTGGTGAAGAGCTTCCAATTTCAGAATTATTTACAAGCAAGGTATTTACTCCTGAATTGCTTCATAATCTTGATGAGAAGATAATTAAACCTTCATTTGAACTTCCTTCTCAAGATGCATTTAATGATATTGATGAATTTCTTGAAACAGATACTCCTACATTGTAATGGAAAATAAACCACAAACTTTAGAAGATTATATTCTAACACATCAGCAGCAATGGTCTGCAATTATAGCAGACTTGAATGGAAAGATGAAACATTTTGCAGATCTAGCAGACCTGCAAAATGTCATTTATTCTCGCCGTCAAGATGCTCTTGATTATTATTTTGGAATGCTGTCTAAAATATCAAGCCTTTCAAGAGATTATAAATTGAAATATTCACAAAAGTATAATTATTATAAAACACAAGCCCAGATTAGATATTCATCTGAGGCTGCTATCAATGCTCAAATAGATTCTGATTTGAAAGATGATAAGTATCAAATTGAATTGTTAGACCAGCATACTAAATACATGCTTGAAACTATTAAGACTATTGATTCTATCATATATGCAATAAACAATAGAATCAGAATCGAAGAATTAATAAATCAAGTGAAGAAATAATGTTAATAAGTGTATGCGTAGCAACATATAATGCAGAACTCTGTATAAAGAATACTCTCGAATCTATTAGAACACAAAATTATAAAGATTTTGAAGTTATAATAGTAGATGATCATTCTACAGATAACACTGTAAATATTATTAGAGAAATTTGTGAAGCAGATTCCAGATTTAAGTTATTTGTAAATTGCACAGACCCTAACAAAAAATATTCTGATGCACATAATTTATCATATAAGTATGCATCAGGAGATTATCTTGTACGAATTGATAATGATGACCTCTATGAACCAGATTATTTGGATAAAATAGCAGAAATTGCTGAAAATTATCCATACTTAGATGCATTTTGTCTGGCTCAAGACTTTTATTCATACGATGATAACAATAACATTGTATTTGAAACTACTCCTGCACCAGATTCTATTCATACAGATACTTCTGATTTTGATAAAGATCCTGGATTATATTATTATAAAGCATGTCATTTTGGTGTAAATTATGTTTGTTGGCATAATAATACATCTGTTCTTAAAAAATCTTTTTATGACAGTCATAATCTGATGTATGTTGGTTTTGGTGGAGGTGACGGTATATTCTGGGGAAGTGTAT